>Ga0164290_1001681_pt1 | contig 26407 bp, 14 predicted proteins | sample Micstemetagenome_FD_108782 | JGI IMG/M metagenome (GOLD analysis project Ga0164290, IMG submission 108782) | Contaminated culture microbial community from soil near Moab, Utah, USA - Microcoleus steenstrupii SON62 (Illumina Assembly) | ecosystem: Environmental > Terrestrial > Soil > Soil crust...
GAAGCTGGGCGTCAACTACCCGGCCGGGCCTTTCGAATGGCTGGCGTTCTGGGGCGCTGCACCCGTCGTCGCCCTGCTGGACCGGCTCGATCGACATTACCGAGGCGAGCGCTACCGCGTCTCGCCGTATCTCCGCTAACCGGGCCGAGCGCCGGGCCGCCCCAAGCCGGCCCGGCATCCCCTCGGGGATCGGCCGATGTACTCATCGGACAAGGGGTCCACATGACTCAAGCCTTCATCTGCGACGCGATTCGCACCCCCTTCGGCCGCTACGGCGGCGCCCTGTCCTCCATCCGCACCGACGACCTGGCGGCCCTGCCGATCAAGGCGCTGATGGCGCGCAACTCGCATGTCGACTGGGCCCAGGTGGCCGACGTCCTCTACGGCTGCGCCAACCAGGCCGGCGAGGACAACCGCAATGTCGCCCGCATGGCCGCGCTGCTGGCGGGCCTGCCGGTCGACGTGCCGGGCAGCACGGTCAACCGGCTGTGCGGTTCGGGGCTGGACGCCGTCGGCACGGCCGCGCGCGCCATCCGCGCCGGCGAGGCGGGGCTGATGATCGCCGGTGGCGTCGAGAGCATGAGCCGCGCGCCCTTCGTCATGCCCAAGGCCGAGAGCGCCTTCAGCCGCAGCAATGCCGTCTATGACACGACCATCGGCTGGCGCTTCGTCAACAAGCTGATGAAGGCCCAGTACGGCGTCGATGCCATGCCCGAGACGGCCGAGAACGTGGCGGCCGATTTCGGCATCGAGCGCGAGGCCCAGGACCGCATGGCGCTGGCGTCGCAGCTGAAGGCGATTGCCGCCCAGAAGCGCGGCTTCTTCGAGCGCGAGATCGTGCCGGTCGACGTGCCGCAGAAGAAGGGCGAGCCGCTGCGCGTGCTGCTGGACGAGCATCCGCGCGAGACCAGCCTGGAGGCGCTGGCCCGGCTCAAGGGCGTGGTCAAGCCCGAGGGCTCGGTGACGGCCGGGAATGCCAGCGGCGTCAACGACGGCGCCTGCGCCCTGCTGCTGGCCAGCGAGGCCGAAGCCGCACGCCACGGACTGAAGCCCCGCGCCCGCGTCGTCGGCATGGCCACGGCCGGCGTCGCGCCGCGCATCATGGGCATCGGCCCGGCACCGGCGACGCGCAAGGTGCTGGCGTTGACAGGCCTGAGCCTGGCCGAGATGGACGTCATCGAGCTGAACGAGGCCTTCGCGGCCCAGGGCCTCGCGGTGCTGCGCGACCTCGGCCTGGCCGACGACGATGCCCGCGTCAACCCGAACGGCGGCGCGATTGCGCTGGGCCACCCGCTCGGCGCCAGTGGCGCACGGCTGGTCACGACGGCGATCAACCAGCTCGAAGCGACGAACGGCCGCTATGCGCTGTGCACGATGTGCATCGGCGTCGGGCAGGGCATCGCGCTGGTGATCGAGCGCGTCTGAGGCGGCCCTCTGTGGCGGTCTACCACTACTCGAAGAACAGCCGAGAGATTCCCTTCACGCTGACGAGGTTGCCCGGGTTGCTGGTCTCGTTGAGCACGCCGCTCATGCGCGCAAGCAGACGCGGGCTCTTTTTGGCGCGCCAGATCAGCAGGTCGGCTAGCCAGGGGTGGGCGTTGACGCGGTTGGCGCGTTCGTAGAGGTCGAACTTGGGCTTGAGTGCGCGCAGGCTGGCCTCGTAGGCAGCGCGGGTCGCCGCATCGTCGCCATGGCCGAGGATGGCTTCGGCGGCCAGCATGCCGGTCTCCATGGCCTTGCCGATGCCTTCGCCGGTGAAGGAATAGGTGCTGCCCGCGGCCTCGCCGGTGACGAGCAGGCCGGGCCGCGTCCATCTGGCGCCCGTTAGCGTGCAGCGCAGCGGCGCGCCCTTCAGTTCGCCGACCAGCTCGCCCACGCGCATCAGCTCGGCGGCGGGCGCGTACTTCTCGACGAAGGCGTCGAAGATGGCGCGCAGGTTGACGTCCTTCTTGACCCCCTTGCCGTCGCCGAGGTCGCGGTGCGAATCGGTCACGCCGACGCCGATGTTGAAGTGACCATCCGGCGCCGGAAAGATCCATCCATAGCCGGGCCGCACGGACTTGTCCCAGACGACCTCCAGGGCCTTGATCCGGCCGACCATCTGCGGCGCCTTCACATAGCCGCGCAGGGCGACGCCGCTGGGTGTGTGGCGCTCGCACATGCCCGCGGCCGTCAGCGCCTTCGGGACGGCCCCCGTGGCCAGCACGACCCAGCGCGCCTTGACCTCGACGAGTTCTTCACCGCGCTTGAGCCGCGCGCCGACGACCCTCCCGTCGACTTCAAGCGGCGCCTCGAAGCGCGCCTGCTCGAAGCGGGCGCCGGCCTCCCGGGCAGCCTGCAGCAGCAGGGCGTCCAGTTGCCGGCGTGGCAGCACGGCCAGCGAGCCCGGTACGTCGATGCGCCCGCCGCGCGGGCCGATGCAGCCGACATGGGCCACCGGCTGGGCCCGCCGCATGACCTCGTCCAACAGGCCCAGCCGGCCAAGGGCCTTGTGCGCATCCGGAATGAGGCCGTCGCCACAGATCTTGTCGCGGCCGGGCGGGTGCTGATCGACCAGCAGCACGGCGACACCGGCCTGGGCGAGCAACCGGGCGCAGGCACTGCCGGCGGGGCCGGCGCCGATGATGAGGACTTCAACGGACATCGAGAGGGGGTGGGTTTGCAAGCGGGTGATTGTCAATCAGCGCCGAAATGAAAAAGGCCCGCCGAAGCGGGCCTGGGTTCGCGGAACCAGTGGCTTAGAAGCCGAAGGCGGCGCGGACGAACAGCGAACGACCCAGGGGGTCGGTATAGCGCGGGTCATAGCCTCGCTGCGAGCGGTTCGACTGATTGGAGAAGGGCGGATCCTTGTCCAGCAGGTTCTTCACGCCGAGGGTCAGCGAGGTCATCTTGTTGAACTTGTAGGTGGCCGACGCGTCGAACAGCGTGTAGGCATCGACATTGCCGTAGAACGACGGGCCGCCGACGACCGTCGTCGGGTCGTTCTGATCGCGATAGCCGCTCAGGTGGCGCATGCTGATGCGGGCACCGAAGTTCTCCAGGCCCCATGCCGCGCTGACGTTGTGCTTCCACTTGAAGACGGGGCTGCCGTCGCTGTAGATGCCCACGTTCTGCTTGAACGGGTCGCTCGGATTGGTCTGGTACTCGTAGCTGCGGACGTAGGTGCCGTCGTAGGCCAGCTGCAGGCCGCCCCAGCCACCCAGCTTCATGTTGTAGCCGGCGGTCAGGTCGAAGCCATTGGTGTGGATCTTGCCGATGTTGTCGTTGGTCTGGATGATGTAGCCGATGGCGGGGCTGTTGTTGTCCAGGCCGGCGCAACGGTTCAGCGTGTTCTGAACAGCGATGGGCAGCGTGTTGCAGCGCACGAAGTTGGCGGCGTAGCGAGTCGAGTTCGCGATGATCGTGTCGATCGGCAGCACGTTGATCTGGTCGCGCAGCTTGATGTTCCAGTAGTCGATCGAGAACGTCAGATCCTTCATCGGCTCGAAGGCGGCACCGACGGTGAAGGTCTTGGACTTCTCCGGCTTCAGGTTGACATTGCCGCCGTTCTGGACCTGGGGCTGCAGGCCGCAGTCACGGCTTTGCACGCCGCCTGCGGACGGAATGGCCTTGCCTTGCGCATCGCACAGCAGCGGGTCGTTCTTGGCGCCTGCCGAGAACGTGACCGTCTGGGGAGCGTACAGGTCGTCCAGGCCCGGAGCACGGAAGCCGGTGTTGTAGGAGCCGCGCAGCACGACTTCCTTGATGGGCTGGAAGCGGACGCCGATCTTGGGGTTGGTCGTCCGGCCTGCGTCCGAGTAGTCATCGGTGCGGATGGCCAACTGGACTTCGACGTTCTTCCACACCGGCAGCAGCAGTTCCGCACCGTAGGCCTTGACGTCACGGTCGCCGCCCTTGTGGTTGATCGAGCGACCCGCCGAGGGGATGTTCGTCACGACATCGTCGTTGGTGTCGAAGCGGTACTCTTCCTTGCGGAATTCGGCCGCCAGCGCAATGGCTGCACTACCGCCGGGCAGGGCGAACAGGTCGCGGCTGCCGCGGATGTCGATGCTCCTCGTTTCACCGGTCGCAAAACCGAACACGCCCTTGCGCTTGGCCTGTTGAATGACGGCCAGCTCGGCCGCGGTGGCGTCGCGGAAGGGGTTGAGGTTGCCGGCGGCGACCTGCTGCCGCACGAAGGGTGCGCTGACATAGCCATCAACGGCCGCGTCATTGCCGGTGCTGCGCGACAACATGGCGCCCACGCGGTAGTCCCAGCTCGCGATAACACCGCTCAGGTCCACCAGTGCGCGCTTGGCCGTCGAATTGGACTCGTTGGTGCGCGGACCTGCGGGCACCATGCGCCAGCCGACGTTGATCGGACGGGTGGTGTCGAGGTTGGGGATGCCGGTCGGGTAGGCCGGGTTGCCGGGGTTGATCGTGATGCCGGAGACCGGGTCCGGAGCGACGCGCGAGGTATTGCGGTTCTCGGTGGCCAGGCCTTCCAGTGTCAGCACATGATCTTCGGCCAGCTTGAGGCCGACGCGACCTGCGATGGTGTTCTGCTTGGTGTCGGGAATGATGTCGATGGTCGAGCTGAAGTCGAACACGCAGGCATTCGCATTCGTTGGATTCACCAGCGACAGTGGGGGCGCGCAGTTCGGCGCCGTAGGATTGAAGGAGCGGGTCTCGCGGCCGGTCGGGAAGCTGGCCGACACGGGAACGATGAAGCTGCCGGTGAAGTTGCCGGGGAAGGTGGTGCCGGAATTGCCGTTCACGCCGCGGCTGGGGATGATGCCGGTCCTGGCGAAATCACGATCCAGCGCGCGCACGCGGGCCTGGCGGCGGGTGTCGAAGGACGCCCACAAGTTGAACTTGTCCTTCTCCAGGTCGCCGAAGCCGAAGATGACGGAGCCGCCTTCCTTTTGGCCGCCGTCCTTGCTGGGCTTGGTCAGCTCGGCAACGATCTGGCCGCCGCGGAAGTTGGCCTTGGTGATGAAGTTGATCACGCCGCCGATGGCGTCCGTGCCGTACACGGCGGACGCGCCGTCGCGCAGCACCTCGACGCGCTCGATGACGGCGAAGGGGATGGAGTTCAGGTCAACCGCGTTCGCGTCGAAGGCGAAGGAAGTCATGCGGCGGCCGTTCAGCAGCACCAGGGTCTTGTTGCTGCCCAGAGCGCGAAGATTGGCGTAGGTGGCGCCGCCCGTGCAGGAACCGATGGAATTGGTGCTGGGCGTGCTGGACTGGCTGGCCGACAGCAGGTCGAGGATGCCTTCGACACTGGTGATGCCTTGCTGACGCAGGTCATCGACCTTGACGACGGTGATGGGCAGGGCGCCTTCGTCATTGACGGAGCGGCGGATGGCAGAGCCGGTGATTTCCACGCGCTCCAGCGATTGCTGCGCGAAGGCCGGCTGGGTGACAGCCGCCAGACTTGCCAGCGCGGCCGCGCTGACGACATGACGTTTGAACATCGGTGAACTCCTTACAAAATTGCGGCTTGCCACCTGGTGGGTGACAAGTACGGTCCAGCCCGGCCGTAGTGCCGGGAGAGCGCGCGAAGTGTGAGGAAAGTTTTCTACGCCGCTTTGCGGGTTCGCCCCAATTGAGCGGAAGCGACCGCGCAGCGCGCCGGGTTTCCGCGCGTAAGGGGCGGGAATGTCTGGGCGGCGATCCAGCGCCATTCGTCAGGGTTGTGGCGGCGGGGCAACATTGGGCTACTCCCTGGCGCGGGTGTTGTTGTGTTGAAAGCAACACTCAGGCCCCTCAATCGCAGTATTGCCTTTGGCGTTCGTGGGCCGCTGATTTACTGCATTGGCCTTCAGCGGTCACGTTGCTGCCTGTTGGCGATGGATTGCACCGGCTGAATGACTTGCCAGGCAAGCCGGTTGAGTGACGCCGTGGGATGCGCTGAAGCGAAACGTCCTGGCCGAACGCGGGGTTCGCCAGGACGAGGGGGGCGCCAGATGAAGGGCTCGCATGCGGCTCGAGCCTTTCAAGGCCCGCCCGGTCCGGGCAGGCCCTGAGTGCATCAGAACTCGTAGCGGCCGCTCAAGCGCACATAGCGCGGCTCCTGCGTGGCCGTCGGGCTGCCGTAGTTGGCGTTTTGACGGTAGGGAGCGGTTTCGCTGGTCGCGTAGCTGTAGTCGCGCAGCTCGTTGTATTCCGTCGCCTTGCGGCTGTTGAACACGTTGAAGACGTCGGCCTGCAGCGTCAGGCGGTTGGACGCCCACTTCGGCTTGTAGGCGAACTGCATGTCGAACTGATGCGTCCACGGCGTGCGACCGGCCGTGCCGCGCGGGATCAGCGAGACTTGGGTCGTGCTGGTGCGGCAGTAGTAGGACGAGGCGCTTCCGGTCCAGGTTTCCGCAAAATCGGGCACCGTGTTGGGAACGAAGCCGATGCAGCTGTAGGGGCGTCCCGAGGTAAGCACGGCGTTCAAGCCCACCGACACCTCTTCGGTCACTGCATAGGTTCCGAAGAGCTTGAAGGTGTGGCGGCGGTCGTTGGGCAGGTAGCCCTTGGCGCCATCGGTGAACGAGCCGAAGTCGAAGTCCTGGGTGATGCCAGCGTCTTCCTGGTTGAGCTGCGACTGCACATAGCCTTCAGCCGTGCCGCGGCTCTTGGCCAGCACGTAGGAGAACTGCAGGCCCCACTTGCCATCGAACGGTTTTTCGACCGACAGCTCCAGCGCCTTGTAGGTCCGGCTGTAGGGCGCGAGGCGGAAATAGCTGGCCGGGATGGTGACGTTGGTCAGCGTGCCGTCGTTCTTCAGGTCCATCGCCAGGCCGACGTCCTTGCCCGGGTTCAACACGATGCAGGAAGCGAGCGTGTGGGAATCGAAGTTCGTGTAGCCGTTGTCCGCTGCCCAGTCCTCCATGGCGTAGTGGCCGCAGAAGTCGTCCATGCCGCTATTGATCTTGCGGTAGGTGAACTTGGCACCGGCCGTCCAGCCCTTCGCAATCGCCTTCTGCATGCCCAGGATGAACTCGTCCTGGTTCATCGGGCTCAGGTTGGTGGCAGCGATGGTGGCCGGGTTGGGGATGCGGCCGTCGGAGTTGACCAGCGTCGTGCCGATCTGGGTGGTGCCCGTCGGCGCCGCGGTGCGCGGATCCTGGCCGGTGTAGGTGTAGTAAGCCTCGGTGCTCAACTCGCCGCGCGTGGCGCGGATGTTGGTGTTCGATGCCACCGGGATGTAGTAGCGGCCCAGGTTGCCGTAGATCTTCAGCGTCGAGTCGCCGTTGGCGTCCCAGGAGAAGCCCAGGCGAGGCGCCATCTCGCGATCCTTCTTGACGAAGCTCACGCCATCGCTGTTCTTGTTGTCGAAGGACTCCCAACGCAGGCCGCCGTAGAGCAGCACGTTCTTGGTGACCTTGAAGCTGTCCTCGATGTAGTAGGCGCTGTTCTTGACCTCGTACTCGCCAGTCGTGTTCTGCGAGATGCGAGCGCGCACATAAGGCGTGTTGCCGGGCAGGGCGACGCCGCGAACCGTGCCGCCCGCAGCGGGGGTCACGAAGTAGCGCCAATAGATGCCGCCCGAGTAGGCGGAGCCGCCCGCCTCGCCCGACGTGAAGGTCTGGTTGTCCAGGCCGGCGCGGATGGTGTGCTTGCCGAAGACGTACTCCAGATCGAGGCGGTAGGCCTTGCGTTTGTCGATGTCGGTGGGCGGTGCGGCCGGGTCACGACCCGGCGCGCCCGGGAAAATGCCATTCCAGCAACCCAGCGGTGCGGTCGCGCCGACGTTGTAGACCGTCGGACAGTCTGCGCCATTCAGGCGTGCGCCCGTAAAGATCGGCTGTTGGTCGGTCACGCGGCCGGCCAGGGCGGAAACGGTGAAGTCGTCGGTCAGGTAGCCGGTGTACTTCAGGATGTCGACGCGGCCACCGGCTGTGCGCTCGCTGACGCCGGGCGCGCCATCCAGTGTGCCGGAGTACGGCGTGGCGGACTCGTAGTCGTAGTAGTCGCGCTTGCTCTTGGTCTTGATACCGGTGTATTCAAAGAGGTGGTTATCCGTCGGTGCGAAGTCAACTTTTACCAGCCAGTTCGGATTCGTGTCCTTGATACGGGTGGACTGGCTTTCTTCGAAGGTGTCGGTCGTATTGCTGCGACCTTCGACGAGGCCGAACACGAAGAGCTTGTCCTTGATGACGGGGCCGCCGACGTAGGCGTTGTACTCGCGCACTTCGCGGCGGTCCAGCGACGTGTCGTAGTAGTAATGGGTATAGGGTGGCAGGTTGGGGAAGGCGCTGTCGAGGTCAGTTTCCTTGTTGGCGACGCGCACGCCCTTGCTGCGCAGCGCCTGCGGCTCCCAATAGACCGAGGCACCGCCCTTCCATTCGTTGGTGCCGCGCTTGGTCAGCAGGCTGATGACGCCGCCCAGCGAGCGGCCGTACTCGGCGCCATAGCCGCCCGTCTTGATCTGCTGCTGGGCAATCGCCTCGAAGGGCAGATTGGCGTAGGACAGGAAGTTACGGATGTTGGTGACGTCGAAGCCGTTGATGTAGTAGCCGTTCTCGGCCACCGAGGCGCCGGCGAAGGAGGGCAGGCCGCCGTTGTCACCGAGGTCGGCATCGCCCTTGACGACGCCGGGGGCCAGCAGGGCCACGGCGTCGACATTGCGGGCCACCGGCAGGGCGCGCAGCTGTTCAGCGGTGAACACGGTGCTGCTTTCCACGCTGGCCACGTCAATCATCGTGCGGACGCCGCGACCGGAGATCTCGATGCGCTCAAGTTCCTGCACGTCGAGCTTGACCTCGGTGCCCGAACCCAGTGCCACGACGACCTCGCGGGTCACGCCGCCCGAGGTCACCTTGTAGCGGCCCGGCTGCAGCTTGGAAAAGGTGAAGTTGCCGCCTGCCTCCGCCGTGGTCTGGCGCTGCAGACCGGTGTCGACGTTGACGATGCTGACAGTGGCGCCAGCGGTGGTGCGGCCAAAGAGCGTGCCTTCGGCGCTTTGGGCCTGGACGGCGCCAGCAAAACCCAGGCTGATGGCGAGGGCGATTGCGCTGTGGCGCAGGAAAGGGGAACGGGGGTGATGCGGGGTGTGCAAGGGAGCCCTCCGGAGGGAAAGACCAAGAACCTGACCTTCGGCATGTGCCGGAAGTCAGGGCGAAGGACGCAATCTTGGTCGCCCCCTAGGATTGCAGAGCCCGTGTTGTCCCTTTGGTTTGCGGCCAGGCAACATCGGGCTTTCCGCCGCTTGACAGCCAGCGGCAATTTTTACCGGGCCGTTTTGGCCTTCAATCGCCAGGCATGCAGCAGCGGCTCGGTATAGCCGCTGGGCTGTGCCTCACCCTTGAAGACCAAGTCCAGCGCCGCCTGCATGGCCGCGCCGTCGGGGTTGGCCGCCAGCGGCTTGTAGGCCGGGTCGCCGGCGTTCTGGCCGTCCACGACCTGCGCCATTCGGGCAAAGCTCTCGCGTACCTGTTCGGCACTGATGACGCCATGCCGCAGCCAGTTCGCGATGTGCTGGCTGGAGATGCGCAGCGTGGCGCGGTCTTCCATCAGGCCGATACCGTTGATGTCGGGCACCTTGGAGCAGCCCACGCCCTGGTCGATCCAGCGCACCACGTAGCCCAGGATGCCCTGCACGTTGTTGTCCAGCTCCTGCTGGCGCTGCTCGGCCGTCCAGTCGGCCCGCGGCGCGACGGGGATGGTCAACAGGGCATTCAGCAGGGCTTCGCGCTCGGCGGCGAGGTCGACCTTCTCCAGCTCCTGCTGCACCGCGGCCACGCTGACCTGGTGGTAGTGCAGGGCATGCAGCGTGGCGGCGGTGGGCGACGGCACCCAGGCCGTGTTGGCGCCGGCCTTGGGGTGGGCGATCTTCTGCTCCAGCATGGCCGCCATCAGGTCCGGCATGGCCCACATGCCCTTGCCGATCTGGGCGCGGCCGCGCAGGCCGCAGGCGAGACCCGTCAGCACATTGCTGCGCTCATAGGCCTGGATCCAGCTTGAGTTCTTCATGTCCCCCTTGCGCAGCATCGGGCCGGCGCGCATGGCGGTGTGCATCTCGTCGCCGGTGCGGTCCAGGAAGCCGGTGTTGATGAAGGCGACGCGGCTGGCCGCTGCGGCGATGCAGGCCTGCAGGTTGACGGAGGTGCGGCGCTCCTCGTCCATGATGCCCAGCTTGACCGTGCTGTCCGGCAGGCCCAGCAGCTGCTCCACGCGGCTGAACAGCTCCGCGGCGAAGGCCACTTCGGCGGGGCCGTGCATCTTGGGCTTCACGATGTAGACGCTGCCCGTGCGGCTGTTGCCGCGGCGCTTGAGGTCGTGCAGCGCGATGGTCGTCGTGACGACGGCGTCCATGATGCCCTCGGGGATCTCGCTGCCATCGTCCAGCAGGATGGCCGGGTTGGTCATCAGATGGCCGACATTGCGCACGAACATCAGCGAGCGGCCGTGCAGTGTCAGCGTGCCCCCACCGGGCGCGGTGTAGACACGGTCGGCGTTCAGGCGCCGGGTGAAGGTGCTGCCGCCTTTGGCGACCTCTTCGGTCAGCGTGCCGAGCTGGATGCCCAGCCAGTTGCGGTAGGCCAGCAGCTTGTCCTCGGCGTCGACGGCGGCGACGGAGTCCTCCAGGTCGAGAATGGTGGACAGGGCGGCTTCCAGCACGACGTCGGCGACGCCCGCCGGGTCGCTCTTGCCGATGGGTGTGGAGCGGTCGATGCGGATGTCCAGGTGCAAGCCGTGGTGGACCAGCAGCACGCTGCTGGGCGCGGCGGCCTCCCCCTGGTAGCCGGCGAAGGCGGTCGGCTCCTTCAACCCCGTCGTTTCCCCGGAAGCCAGCGTGACGGCCAGGCGGCCGGCGTCGACCCGGTAGCCGGTGGCCTGGGCGTGCGAGCCGGTGGCCAGCGGCGCGGCCTGGTCCAGCACCTGGCGGGCGAAGGCGATGACCCTGGCGCCGCGCACCGGGTTGTAGGCGCCGGCGCGGGTGGCGCCGTCGGTCTCGGGGATGGCGTCGGTGCCGTAGAGGGCGTCGTAGAGCGAGCCCCAGCGCGCATTGGCGGCGTTCAGCGCATAGCGGGCGTTCAGGATGGGCACCACAAGCTGGGGGCCGGCCTGCAGGGCCAGCTCGGCGTCGACATTGGCGGTCGTCGCCTGCACCTGGGCGGGCGGCTCGACGAGATAGCCGATGCGCTTCAGGAAGGCCTGGTAGGCCGGCATGTCGTTGATGGGGCCGGGGTGGGCCTCGTGCCAGGCGTCCAGCTCGGACTGCAGGCGGTCGCGTTCGGCCAGCAGGGCGCGGTTCATCGGTGCCAGCTCATGGGCAATCCTGCCGAAGCCGGCCCAGAAGGCATCGGCCGCGATGCCGGTGCCGGGCAGCACCTCGGTGTCGATGAAGCGGGCCAGGTCGGCATCGACCTGCAGGCGGTGGAGGGTGGTGCGGGACATGGCGGTACTCCAGGCAAGAGCAATAACGGATGCCGCCAATCTAGCCGCGGCGCCGGTCGGGATTCGCCGTCGTGCATGCAAGGAATCTGTGAGTAAAACGCAAAGGTCCCAGATGAAACCCCTGTCTTTGCGTCGCCGGCCCAGCACAATCCCGGCATGGACAAGCTCAAGCAGATCGAGTCCTTCGTCCTCGTCGCGAGCAAGGGCAGCCTGACGGCGGCGGCCCAGGTGGAGGGCGTGGCGCCCGCCGTCATGGGCCGGCGGCTGGATGCGCTCGAGGCCCGCCTGGGCGTCAAGCTGATGCTGCGCACGACGCGGCGACTGACGCTGACGCCCGAGGGCCAGGCCTTCCTCGAGGACTGCCAGCGCCTCATCGCGGCGCTGGCCGATGCCGAGGCGGCGGTCAGCGCCGGCGGCCTCAAGGCCAGCGGCCACCTGCGCGTGACGGCGCCAGCCGGCTTCGGCCGCCGCCATGTGGCGCCCCTGGTACCGGGCTTTCTGGCCGAGCATGCCGACCTCAGCCTGTCGCTCAACCTGAGCGACCGCGTCGTCGACATCGTCCACGAGGGCTTCGACTGCGCGGTGCGCGTCGGTGACCTGCCCGATTCCAGCCTCGTCAGCACGCGCCTGGCCGACAACCGGCGCCTGTGCGTGGCCGCGCCCGGCTATCTGAAGCGGGCCGGCACGCCCAGGCATCCCGACGAGCTGGGCCGCCACGCCTGCCTGACACTGAGTTCCGAAGCCAGCCAGACGCGCGGCTGGGCGTTCCGGATCGATGGCACCGTCCAGCATCTGCGGCCGGTCGGCCGGCTGGACTGCAGCGATGGCCAGGTCTTGCACGACTGGTGCCTCGAGGGGCTGGGCATCGCCTGGCGCAGCACCTGGGAGGTCGAGGCCGACCTTGCCGCCGGGCGGCTCGTCAGCGTGCTGGACGAATTCGCCGCGCCGCCCAACGGCATCTATGCGGTGTTCCCGCAGTCACGCCATCTGCCGCTCAGGACGCGGCTGTGGGTGGAGCATCTGCGCGCCCACTATGGGCGGGCCGACTACTGGCGCGGCTAGTCGCGCAGGCAGGCGCCCTGCGTGCAGCCATGCCGCGTGGCCGCGTCGTAGGCCTTGTTGGCGCGTCGGCCGCGCTCGATGGCCTCGTTGGCGACGCGGTTGGCCTCGGCCTCCAGCAGCGGGCAGCCGGACATGGCGGGCAACTGGGCAATCGCCGCATCGACCTCCTGGGCGGCCGCCTGGCCGACGCGGTGGTGGCCGTCCTCATGCGCGGCCAGGGCCGGAAGAAAGCGCCGGAACTCGGCCGCGACCTCCGGCGTGCTCTCCTTCAGCACCGGCAGGGTCGTCGTCACCGCCAGCTTGACGGCCACCGAGGTGATGGCGCACAGGCCGTCGGGCCGCCGCTCATAGCGGTAGCGCCAGTCGACATGCCAGTAGGTGTAGCCGAAGAAGGCGCGGCCCGATTCGCGGATGGGAGTGGCCGCATTCAGCGCCTGCAGCAGGCTGCTGCCGGGGCGCTGCCTGACCTCGTAGGTCTTGTCCTCGACGGTCTCGGTCACATGCGCGCCGCAGGCGGCATGGCCGCCGGCCAGCAGCGCGAGCGCAAGGCCGCCGCGGCGCACCGGCCTCAATCGCCCAGCTGCACCTTGGCCCGCTTGCCCGCCCACGCATCGAACTTGCCGGCATAGACCTCTTCGATGCGGTTGCGCTTGACCTTGAAGGTCGGCGTGATGAAGCCGTTGTCGACCGTCCAGGGCGTCTTGATCAGCACCAGGGTGTCGAGCTGCTCGTGCGGGTCCAGGCGTGCATTGACGTCGTCCAGGTGCTTGCTGAGCTCGGCCATCAGGGCGGTGCGTTCGGCCTCGGTGCTGGCCCGTTGCACGCCCTGGGGCGACAGCATGGCGATGCCCAGCGGCTGGCCCATGTTGGCGCCGGCCACGCAGCAGGCCTCGATATTGGGGTTCATGCCCAGCTTGTCTTCGATGGGCGCGGGCGCGACGTACTTGCCCTTGCTGGTCTTGAACAGGTCCTTGACGCGGCCGGTGATGCGCACGCAGCCGTCGGCATCCTGGGTCACCTTGTCGCCGGTGTGCAGCCAGCCGTCGGGCGTCAGTGCGTCGGCGGTCAGGCCGGGCTCCTTGTAGTAGCCCATCATCAGCGCCGGGCTGCGCATCTGCAGCTCGCCGTTGGCGGGGTCGATGCGCGTCTGCACGCCCGCATAGGCGGGGCCGACGGTGCCGCGCTGGTTCTTGCCCGGCAGCGTCATGTGCGACAGCGCCAGGTTCTCGGTCATGCCATAGCCCTCGTTGATGTGCAGGCCGAGGTTGCCGTACCACTCCAGCAGCGCGATGGGCATGGGCGCGGCGCCGCCGACGGCGATGCGGCACTGGTCCAGGCCCAGGGCCTTGAGGATCTTCTTGCGCACCAGGCCGCCGATGATGGGCAGGCGCAGCAGCTTGTTGAGCTTCTGCGGCGGCATCTTGGCCTGCACGCCCTGCTGGAACTTGACCCACAGCCGCGGCACGCTGAAGAAGATGGTCGGGCGGGCGCGCTGCAGGTCGGCCGTGAAGGTGTCCAGCGACTCGGCGAACCACAGCCGCATGCCGGTCTTCAGCCAGCCATGCTCCACCAGCACGCGCTCGGCCACGTGGGCCAGGGGCAGATAGGACAGCATGCGGTCGGCCGACGTCATCGGGAAGCGTGCCAGCCCCTCGGCCACGGCCCAGGCGAAGCCGCCGAAGTTGTGCATCACGCCCTTGGGGTTGCCCGTCGTGCCCGAGGTGTAGATCAGCGTGCAGAGCTCGTCGGCGCCGCGCACGATCTCGCCCTTCAGCGGCTCGGTGCGGACGCAGATGGCGTCCCAGCTCTCGTAGTTCTTCTTCACGTCGTCGGGCGACAGCGCATAGCTGGCGCCGGGCAGGCTGGTCGGCACGCCGGGCTTCATGCCTTCCCAGCCGTCGAGCTTGCCGATGAAGATGAACTTGGCCTCGCTGTGCGTCAGGATCTGCGTGATGGTGTCCGCGGCCAGCGTCGGGTACAGCGGCACGCTGACATAACCCGCCATCCAGATCGCCAGGTCGGTCATCAGCCACCAGGCGCAGTTCTTGGACAGCAGGGCGATCTTGGCGTCGGCCGGCCAGCCTTCGGCGGCGCCCTTGGCCTTCAGGAAGGCTGCCATGCGGCGCACCTGGTCGCCGACCTGGGCCCAGGTGAAGTCCTTGACCTCGGGGCCACCCATGGGTTGGGTCAGGGCGATGGTGCCGGCGGCCGTGCGCTCCCAGTGGTACAGGCGTTGCAGGGCGAGCGTGTCGGCGGCGATGGTGGCCATGGGTGCGTCTCCTTCGAGCGTTCTATTCGGGAAGCGCAAAGTTAACCGGGTGTAAACGCCGTCCCTCTCCGGGTAAACACCTTGCAGCGTGATGCCCTCCCCAGAGGGCCTAGTGGGATGACTCTAGAACTGGCCGTCCCAGGCGCCGGGCTTGGCCGGGCCGTCGAGCTCGCGGCGCAGTCGGTCCAGCGGATGGCTGGCCAGCCAGGCCGGGCGCAGGGCGTCGGCGCGCGCCAGCGTCGGCTCGGCGGGCTGGCCGGCCAGGCGCTGGCTCAGCGCCAGGTTGAGCAGGGCGGCCCAGTGCGGCAGCGGATCGGGCTGGGCGACGGCATCGAAATAGGCGACGCGGCGACGCAGCGGCTCGACGCTGGCGAGTACGGCGCCGCGCTGGCGGGCCAGCTCGCCCTGCCATTGCAGGATGAGGCTCTGCAGGGCGGCATGGCGCTGCAGCCAGGGCTGGGCCTCGGCGTCCTGCAGCGGCGCCAGGGCCATGCCGGCGAGGTCGGGCCGCTGCAAGGCCAGGGCGGCGCGCACGACCTGACCCGTGGCCTCCACCCAGTTGGGCCCGGTCAGCACCGGCCCGGGCCTGAGGGCGTCGGTGAGGCGCTTGACCTCGGCGGCGGCGCCCTGGGTCTGGCCGGCATTGACCCGCGCCAGCAGCGCCGCGGCCTCCAGCGGCAGTCGCAGCGTCGGATGGTCGGCACCCTTCAGGCTGGCGGCCAGGGCCTGGTGCACGACCCCGGCCTCGGCCCATTGGCCGCGCTCGGCCAGCTGGCGGGCCAGGTCGATGCGCATGCGCTGGGCGCTGACGTTGCCCGGGCCGAGCAGGGCGTCGGCGTCGGCCACGATCTGCTGGGCGGCCTCGACGGTGGCGGCCGGCCGGCCCAGCCTCGCCTGCGCGTTCCACAGGTGGCGGCGCAGCTGCAGCGCGAAACGCACGCGGTGGGCCGGCGGGTTGGCCATGGCGGGGCCGAGGTCCAGCATCAGCTTCTCGGCGTCCTGCAGCCGGCCCTGGGCCAGGCGCAGGTGATAGACATAGGTATTGAAGAACTGCGCGTCGAAGGACTCGGGCGGGAAGCGTTGGAGCACCAGCGGCCAGGCCTCGGCACGCACGCGTTCGGCGTCCTCGGGCCGGCCCGCCTGGGCATAGGCGACGATGAGCTGGTAGAGCAGTTCCAGCCGGTCGCCCGCATCGGCGCCCTGGCGCTCCAGGGCCGCCAGCAGCGGCTCGCCGCGCGCGATGACGCCCAGCGGCGAGCTCAGCGACGTGTCCAGCCGCAGCCGCAGCCGCAGGGCGCGCAGGCTGGCCGGCGCGTCCTCGCCCCACAGCCGCTGCGTCAGCTCGACGAGCTGGTCGGCCAGCGGGATGGCGATGTCGAAGCGGTTCATGTCCGCATAGGTGTTGCCCATGACCTCGAGCACGCGAGCATGCGTGACCGGGTCGTCGGCAAAGCGGGTGGGCAGCTCGGCGCGGCTCTTGTCCAGCAGCTCCAGCACGGTGGGGATGTGGCCGCCATGCCGGTCGGGGTTGGCGCTCGCCAGCAGCTCGGTGAGGAAGCGTGTGACCGCCTCGCTCTGGCGCGCCGCCGCCTGGGCCTGGCCGCGCTGCCACAGGCTGACGGTCAGGCCGATGCTCAGCGCGGCGAACACCAGTGTCGCGCCCGCGGTCACGGCCGCATTGCGACGCAGCCAGAGGCGCACGCGGTGGCGCCAGTCCTCGGCGCGCACGCTGACCGGGCGCTGGGCCAGCCAGCGCTCCAGGTCGTCGATGAAGGCGCCGACCGTGGCATAGCGCTCGGCCGGGTTGCGGCGCAGGGCCTTGGCGGCGACGGCCTCCAGGTCGCCGGCGGCGCGGGCGGCGTCGGGCGGGCGGCCCGGGCCGGCCTCGTCGCGGGCCTCGTCCTCGGCGCCCGTCGTGCGGTTGGAGTGCGTGATGCGCTGGGCCTGACCGTGCAGCACCGCATGCTCCAGCGCCGTGCGACCCAGGCCCCGCTTGCCGAAGGGCAGTTCGCCGCTGGCGAGCTCGTAGAGCATGACACCGAGGGAATAGATGTCGCTGGCCACGCCGACGGCCTCGCCGGTGATCTGCTCCGGCGCGGCATAGGCCGGCGTCAGGCGGCGGCCGGTGATCTGGGTCAGCTGGTGGTCGGCCTGGTGGCCCGAGTCGTCCAGCAGGCCGGCGATGCCGAAGTCCAGCAGCTTGGCGTGGCCCTGCTCGTCGACCATGACATTGCCCGGCTTGAGGTCGCGGTGCAGGATGAGCTGGGCATGGGCATGCTCGACGGCGCGGGCCACGTCCAGCAGCAGCCTGACGCGCTCGGTCAGACCGAGGCCGTGGGCGCGCACATGTTCGGACAGGGTACGACCGGGCACGTACTCCAGCACCAGGTAGGCGCGGCCGTCCTGCTCGCCGGCGTCCAGCATGCGGGCGATGCCGGGGTGGGTCAGGCGGCCGAGCAGGGCGCGCTCGCGGGCGAAGCGGGCGGCGAGACCCGGGCTGGCGCGGTCGCTGCGCAGCAGCTTGATGGCGGCCTCCCCCTGGTAGAGGCCGTCGGCCCGCTCGGCCCGCCAGACCTGTCCCATGCCGCCTTCGCCCAGGGGCTCGGCCAGGCACCACGAACCGAGACGGTCGCCGGGCTGGGGTGGCGTGGTCGAGCTCGTCGTCGTCTCGCTGAGCGCCGCGACGAGGCGGGTGTTGTAGCCCGGCACGTCGACCAGCACCGTGGCGTCGGTGTCCTCGTCGGCGGGCAGGGAAGCCAGCATGCGCGCCAGCCGCTCGGCCAGCTCGGGCGGCTGCAGGCCGGCCAGGCGCAGCGTGCGCTCGGCCGCCGGCAGCTCGGCGAGCTCGTCGAACAGGGCGGACACCCGCTGCCAGTCCGAAGGCTGCATCAGTAGACCGAAGTGGGCGAGTCGCCGAGCAGCTCCTGCAGCAGCGCGCGCGCCTTCAGCAATTCGCGGTTGATGCTGCGCGTGGACAGGCCGCGCACCTCGGCCACCTCGGCGATGGACAGGCCGGCAAAGCCGACCATCTCGATCAGCTCGTAGAGGCCCTTGTCCAGGGCCTTCATGCGCTCCAGGGCCTGGTCCAGGCCGATCATGTCGACCGCCTGGCTCTGCACGGCGGCCACATCGCCGGCGGCCGACAGCGTCACCATGACGGCGTCGCCGCCGCGCTTGTCGCGGCTCTCGGTGCGCAGGTGGTCGATGACGACGGAGCGCAGCACGCGGCCGACATAGGCGAAGAACTGGCCGCGCGTCTCCCCCTGCAGGCCCTGCTGGTCGGCCATGCGCAGGAATCCCTCATGCACCAGGGCGGTCGTGTCCAGGCCTGCGGAGCGGCCGTTGGGACCGCATTGCGCCAGGCGGATTCGCGCCACGCGCTTGATCTCCGGATAGAGGACGGCATAGAGCTGTTGCAGGGCCTCGGGGTCGCCCTTGGAGGTGCCGACCAGCAGTTCGGTGATCTCGGCCACGTCAGTCTTCCTGGAAGGCGGCCAGGGCGGCGGCGATGTCGGCGTCGCTGGCTTCGCGCTGCACCGGCGCGTCGGCGATGAGGCCCTCGCGCTTCAGCCGCGCCACCCACTGGCCGGCGTCGCGGCCCTGCTCGAAGCCGCTGCTCTGCAGCAGCAGTTCGCCGCCGGCGGACAGCAGCTTGAAATAGAACTTGCCGTCGGCCTCGCGGTACTGCTTGAAGACGGGCAGGGCGGCCTTCCCGGCCTTGGCGACCGCCGTGGTGGCGGTGTTCGTGTAGGGCCGCAGGCCGACCGCTTCCCGCAAAGTCTTCAGGAAGGGCACGGCGATGGCGCGTGCCTTGGCGGCGCCGGCCTGCAGGATGGCTTCCAGCGTCTCGGGGTGGGCCATCAGCTCCGCATAGTGATCGCGCATCGGGCCGATCTGGCCATCGATCAGGGCCACCAGCTGCTGCTTGGCCTCGCCCCAGCCCAGGCCGCCGCGCAGCGCGGCGCGGAAGGCGGCGCGCTGCTCGTGCGTCGCGAAGGCGTCGTAGATGGTGACGAGGGCCTGGCCCTCGGGGTCCTTGGGTTCGCCGGGCAGCTTGCTGTCGGTGACGATGCGGGCGACAGCGTCCTTCAACGCCTGGGCGCCGCCTTCGAAGAGCGGGATGACGTTGTCATAACTCTTGCTCATCTTGCGGCCGTCCAGGCCGGGCAGCAGTTCCATCTCGGCGTCGGTCACCGCCTCGGGCAGCGTGAACAGCTCCTGGCCCCGGCCGAACAGATGGTTGAAGCGCTGGGCGATGTCCCGCGTCATCTCGATGTGCTGGACCTGGTCCTTGCCCACCGGCACCTTGTGGGCGTTGAACATCAGGATGTCGGCCGCCATCAGCACCGGGTAGCTGAACAAGCCCATGGTGACGTTGGCATCGGGCTCCTCGCCGGCGGCCACGGCGGCGTCCACCGCGGCCTTGTAGGCATGCGCCCGATTCATCTGACCCTTGGCCGTCACGCAGTTCAGCAGCCAGGTCAGCTCGGGGATCTCGGGGATGTCGCTCTGGCGGTAGAGGGTCACGCGCTCCGTGTCCAGGCCGGCGGCCACCCAGGTCGCGGCGATGGCGCGGCTGGAGCGGGCGACGCGGTCGGGGTCGTCGCACTTGATCAGTGCATGGAAGTCGGCCATGAAGAAGAAGCTCTCCACGCCGGGGGCGCGGCTGGCCGCGATGGCCGGGCGGATGGCGCCGACGTAATTGCCGAGATGCAGGGTGCCGGTCGTGGTGATGCCGGTCAGGACGCGATGCGACATGGGACGAGGTGAAAGTTCACCCCCGATTGTGGCGTCAGCTTCGTTTGCGCGAAGGTGGGGCCGCCACGGAGGCGCGCCAGGTCACGGAGATGTCGAATTGCCGCGAGACTGGCAATGTCATGTCATAGCAGCGGTTGAGCAGCCAGTTCAGGCCGGCCAGCGTCACCTCGTGGTTGGGGATGTGGACCGAGGTCAGGCGGGGCGCGGCGAACTCGGCGCTGGGCGAGTCGTCATAGCCCAGCACCGACACCTGGTGGGGCACGGACACGCCGCGCTCCTGGAAATGCGCCAGCAGGCCGATGGCCATCTCGTCGTTGGCGCAGAAGACGGCGGTGGGCAGGCGCTTCTGCTGCAACAGCACCTCGGCGGCGTCCCAGCCGGCCTGGTTGGAGAAGTCGCCCGGCACGGTCAGGATCTTGGACGTGTCCAGGCCACGCAAGGCCAGCTCGCCCATGAAGCCGGCCAGGCGGGCAACATTGTCGGGCGAGGTCGTCGGGCCGGAGACGACGGCGATGTCCTTGTGCTTGTGCTGCAGCAGCGCGCGCGCTGCCTGCACGCCGCCCTGCACATGGTCGGCGGTGAAGCACTGGTCCTTGATGCGGTCGAAGTGGCGGTTCAGCACGACCACCTGGCGCGCTGCCGGGCCCAGGGCCTTGAGGTCCTCGTCCTGCAGGGCATTGGACAGCACGATGAGGCCGTCGCAATCGCGGTCCAGCAGGAAGCGCATGCCGTCGTTGGTCTCGACGCGCTCGTCCTCGATGCCTTCGCCGAAGGCCACCACCATGTGCAGGCCCTGGGTGCGCAGCACCGTGTCGATGACGCGCAGGATGGGCGTGTAGTAGGTGCCGCGCAGGAAGGGGATGTAGACGCCGATCAGCTTGGACGTGCCGGCGCCGAGCGACCGCGCCGTGTGCGAGGGGCGGAACTTCAGCTGGGCGATGACCTTGCGCACCCGCTCGGCCGTGGCCGGCGCGACGGAACCGTTTCCGCTGATGACCCGTGACGCGGTGCCCACGCCCACGCCGGCCAGTCTTGCGACGTCCTTGATCGTTGCCATTCGCCCTCTGCTTTTTCTGGGGCGGATTGAATCACAAGGGGCAGATGGGCTGGGGGTCGGCCGGCTCGGGCAGGGGCTTGCTGTCGACCCGGGTCTCCTTGCCGCTCAGCCCCCCGCCGACCGGCCACCATGGCTTCTTTTCATGCACGCTGAACTGGCAGGGCCCCGCCGGCCAGGGGAAGGAGAGCCGCCCGGTGAAGCCCGGCCAGGGCTTGCCGTCGGCGGGCGCGATCAGCACATCGGCCAGGCCCGCGCCTTCGCTGCCCGGCTGCCAGGCGGCGATGAAGGCATCGCTCTGGTTGGCGAGGTCGTTCACATACAGCGGCCGGCCCGAGTACAGCAGCGTGATGACGGGCTTGCCGCGGCCGGCCACGCGCTTCAGCACCTCGGCGTCCTGGGGATGGCGGCGGCTGTGGCGCAGGTTCTCGGTCAGGCGCACATCGCCTTCGCCCTCGGCATAGGGCGTCTCGGCCAGCACGGCGATGACGGCGTCGAACTGCCTCGGGTCGCTGCGGCTGCCGTCGGCGTCGAAGACGACGTTGGCCGCCCCCAGGCGCTGGCGCAGCGCGGCCAGCAGCGAGGTGGCGTTGGGATAGTCGGCATTGGTCGTGTCGCGGCCCTGCCAGGTGATGCTCCAGCCGCCGGCCTGGTGGGCCAGGCTGTCGGCGGCCGAGCCGACGACGAGGACGCGCGCGTCGGCCTTGAGCGGCAGCAGGCCCGGCTTGTTCTTCAGCAGCACCAGCGACTCGCGCACCGCGCGGCGCGCCAGCTCGGGCGCCTGCATCGCCGCCAGGCCGGTCGGCACCGTCGTCGGCACCGACATGCTGAACTTCACGCGCAGGATGCGGCGCACCGCGTCGTCGATGCGGGCCAGCGGGATGCGGCCCTGCTCGACGGCGCGCAGCGTGTTGTCGTAGAAGGCCTTCCATTTGAAGGGCACCATGACGACGTCGATGCCGGCGTTGATGGCCTGCGGGCAGTCCTCGTCCCTGCAGCCGGCCACCTGGCCGACGCCGTCCCAGTCGCTGACGATGAGGCCGTCGAAGGCCAGTCTCTCCTTCAGCACGCCGGTCATCAGCAGCTGGTTGCCGTGCATCTTGCCGTGGGCGACGTAGCTGGCGCTGTCGGTCCAGCTGCTGAAGGAGGTCATCACGGTCAGCACGCCGGCGTCCAGCGCGCCGAGGTAGCCGGCGCCGTGCACCTGGGCCAGCTCCTGCGGCGAGGCCTGCGTCAGGCCCTGGTCGATGCCGCGGCGCGTGCCGCCATCGCCGACGTAGTGCTTGGCCGTGGCCAGCACGCCGCGGCCATCCTTCAACCCCTCCTGCAATCCTTCGACGGCAGCCCGGCCCAACTGCTTCACGAGCGCCGGGTCGACGCCATAGCTCTCGTAGGTGCGGCCCCAGCGAACGTCCTGCACGACGGCCAGCGTCGGCGCAAAGGCCCAGTGCAGGCCCGAGGCGCGCACGGCGCGCGCGGTGGCGCGGCCGATGTCGCGCACCAGGTCGGCGTTGCGGGTCGCACCCAGCGCGATGTTGTGCGGGAAGAGGGTGGCGCCGCGGATGTTGTTGTGGCCGTGGACGGCGTCCGTGCCCCAAATCAGCGGGATGCCCGGCGTGGCCTGCAGGGCGGCGGCCTGGAACTTCTCGGACAGCTCGCGCCACTGCGCCGGCGTGGCCGCGCGGTCCTGGTTGGGCCAGCCGCCGCCGCCGTTGAGGATGGTGCCGATGGCGTAGTCGCGCACCTCGTCCGGCGTGATGGCGCGGATCTCGGGTTGCACCATCTGGCCGATCTTCTGGCGCAGGCTCAAGCCCTTCAGCGCGGCGTCGACGCGAGCCTCCAGCGCGGCGTCGCGCACGGGCTGGCGGGCCGGCCAGGCCTGCACGATGGAATCGGTTTCGTTCGCGGCACCGGCAACGGCGGCGCACAGCAGCAGCGCTGCGGCGAGAAGAGGGGTGGGGCGGTTCATGTGGGCGTACGGTTGGGGTCGCGACGGTAGTAGCTGAAGCAAAAAAACGTCAACCCCTGGGCGAGTTCGGTTGACAAGGGCTTGAGCGGCGATTTAGATTTGCGCCGCGTTTGGAACCGGTTCCATTTTGAACCGGATTCCGGACCGGCGAACAAGACGAACCAGACCCCAGGAGACAAAAACATGCCCCGCTCCACCCTGCGCGCCGCCGTGCGCGCCCTGCCGCCACGCCTCACGCCCGTGGCCGCCGCGGTCCTGCTGTGCGCGCCGCTGCTGGCCACGGCCCAGACGGCGCCCGCGCCGGCGACCGAGCAAAAGCTCGACACCGTCACGGTCAGCGGCTTCCGCGCCAGTCTGGAATCCTCGCTCAGCACCAAGCGCAACGCGGAGTCCATCGTCGAGTCGGTGTCGGCGGAGGACATCGGCAAGCTGCCCGACGTGTCCATCGCCGACGCCATCTCGCGCCTGCCCGGCCTGACGGCCCAGCGCGTGGGCGGCCGTGCCTCCGTCATCAGCATCCGCGGCATGGCCCCGCGTTATGGCGTGACGCTGCTGAACGGCCGCGAGATCGTCTCCACCGGCGACAACCGATCGGTGGAGTTCGACCAGTTCCCGTCCGAGCTGATCAACGGCGCCGACATCCTGAAGACGCCCGAGCCCAGCCTGGCCGTGCAAGGCCTGTCCGGCACCATCAACATGAAGACGCTGCGCCCGCTGGACCTCAGCGCCACGCAGGTCGTCGTCAGCGGGCGCATGGAGCGCAACTCCAACGGCTCCCTCAATCCCGAGATTTCGGGCAACGGCAAGCGGCTGAGCGCCTCCTATGTGACGCAGTCGACCGACCGCACCTGGGGCGCGGCCATCGGCTTCGCCCACCTGGACTCGCCCAGCCAGGAAAAGCACTTCAAGAGCTGGTGGTGGGCCAACACCAACAACTGGGGGGCGCCGCTGCCGGGCGTGCCGACGGACGCCGTCGCGCTGCAGGGCTTCGAGCTCGGCGCCGCCTCGTCGCGCCAGCAGCGCAATGGCCTGATGGGCGTGCTGCAGTACAAGCCCAACGCCGCCTTCCAGAGCACGCTGGACCTCTACTACTCCAAGTTCGAGCAGACCGAGGCGCGCCGCACGGTGATGTCAGACATGTCGACTTGGTCCGGCGCCACCTGGGCCAATGCGCAAACGACCAATGTCAATGGCGACAAGATCGTCACGAGCGGCGTCGTCAACAACACGACGCCGGTGGCGCTGACGACCTTCAACAAGCGCAATGACGACGTGCGCGCCCTGGGCTGGAACAGCGAGCTCAAGCTGGCCGACTGGAAGCTGGCCGGCGACCTGAGCTGGTCCAAGGCCCGGCGCAACGAGCAGAACGCCGAACTGCAGGCGGGCTCGCTGGACCGCGTCAGCCTGGGCCCCGTCAACATCGTCACGGGCGATGGCCGCTCGACCTTCGCGCCGACCTTCGACTTCGGTGACGGCAGCAAGGTCTATCTGCGCGACCCCGCCAACTGGGGCCGCGAGGGCCGCAGCCAGTTCCCCAAGGTCAGCGACGAGGCCAAGGCCGTCAAGCTCAGCGCCGGCCGCAGTTTCGACAGCTGGCTGTCCAGCGTCGAGGGCGGCGTGCTCTATTCCGAGCGCGACAAGGACATGAACCGCACCGAGGTCAACTACAACCTCAAGAACGGCCGCGCGCCGATGCTGATCCCGGGCAACCTGCTGCGCGCACCGACCGACCTGAGCTTCGCCGGCAGCCCGATCCGCATGGTGAACTTCGACCTGCCCAGCGCCCTCGGCCTCTACGACGTCGTGCCGACGGCCGCCGACCAGGCGCCCGGCCGCATCTGGCAGGTGCACGAGAAGGTCACGACGGCCTATGCCAAGCTGGGCTTCGATGTCGAATGGGGCCTGCCCATCCAGGGCAACCTCGGCCTGCGCGCCGTGCATGCCAAGCAGTGGAGCAACGGCCTGCTGTGGAACAGCAAGACCAGCAGCACCGAGCCGGCCACCGGCGGCACCAGCTATACCGACGTGCTGCCCAACCTCAACCTCAGCGCCGACCTGACGCCCGCGACCAAGCTGCGCTTCGGCTTCGCCAAGGTCATGGCGCGGCCGAACATGGAGGACATGCGCGCCGGTTTCGCGGGCATCAGCGTCAGCACGACCGAGCCGCACCTGTGGTCGGCCAATGGCGGCAACCCCAAGCTGGAGCCCTGGCGCGCCGACGCGACCGACCTGTCGCTGGAGCATTACATCGACAAGCGCAGCTATGTGGCCGTGGCGGCCTTCCACCGCAACGTCAAGAACTTCGTCTACTCGCAGTCCATCGACTTCGACTTCACCGGCTTTCCCAACCCGACGGCCTTCACGCCCTACAGCAACATCGGTACGCTGAGCACCCAGTCCAATGGCAAGGGCGGCATGATCGCCGGCACCGAGGTCAGCGGCGTTCTCGACGGCTCCCTGATCAGCAAGGCGCTGGACGGCATCGGCGTGCAGCTGGGCTTCTCCAAGACGCGCAGCTCGCTGCACGAGGGCAATGACGTGACCAAGCCCCTGGACGGGATGTCGGGCATCGTCAGCAACTTCACCGTCTACTACGAGCGCGACAACTTCTCGGCCCGCATCGGCAGCCGGCACCGCTCGCCCTTTGTGACGACGGTGCGCGGCACCTTCGGCGAGAACGTGCCCAGCATGATCTCCAGCGAGACCGTCATGGACGCGCAGTTCGGCTACTCCTTCGAGTCGGGCCCCCTCAAGGGCCTGTCGCTGACGCTGCAGGTCAACAATCTGACCGACGAGCCCTACCGCACGCGGGTCGGCATCTCCACCGGCTCCGCCGACCCGACCGCCACCCTGCCCGAGCGCTACACCTCCTATGGCCGCCAGGTGCTGATCGGCGGCAGCTACAAGTTCTGAATCTCCAGTTCCCCGACCCCGCGCCGGCTCTGTGGCCGGCGCCCTCACATCCGAAGCATGAGCTCCAACAACGCCCCGACCCGTCACGACTTCCCCGCCGACTTCCGTTGGGGCGTTTCCACAGCGTCCTTCCAGATCGAAGGTGCCGGCCAGGAGGACGGCAAAGGCGAGTCCATCTGGGACCGCTTCTGCGCGACGCCCGGCCGCATCCGTGACGGCTCCAATGGCAACGTGGCCTGCGATCACTACCACCGGTACCCGCAAGACCTGGACATGGCCCAGGCCATGGGCGTCAACGCCTACCGCTTCTCGATCGCCTGGCCGCGCATCCTGCCCACGGGGCGTGGGGCCGTGAACGAGGCCGGCCTGGCCTTCTACGACCGGCTCGTCGACGCCATGCTCGAGCGCGGCCTCGACCCCTGGTGCACCCTCTACCACTGGGACCTGCCCCAGGCCCTGCAGGAACAGGGCGGGTGGCTGTCGCGCGGCACCGTTGCCGCCTTCGTCGAGTACACCGACGTCGTCACCCGCCGGCTCGGCGACCGCGTCAAGCACTGGATCACGCACAACGAACCCTGGTGCTCCTGCATGATGGGCTACTGGGAGAACATCCACGCCCCCGGCGGCACCAGCCTCGCCGACGCGCTGCAGGCCAGTCACCACGTGCTGCTGTCGCACGGCCAGGCCATACCTCTCATCCGCAAGAACGTGGCCGGCGCCGACATCGGCATCACGCTGAGCCTGCACCCCATCACCGCCGCCTCCGATAGCGCCGAGGACCAGGCTGCGCTGAAGCGCCACGACGGCTTGCGCAACCGCTGGTTCCTGGACCCACTGTTCGGCCGCGGCTACCCGGCGGACACGCTGGCGCTGGTCGGTGACGCCGCCCCCACCGTGCTGCCGGGCGATCTCGAGGCCATCGCCACGCCGACCGATTTCCTCGGCGTGAACTACTACTTCCCGGAGATGGTCAAGGACGATCCCGATCCGAAGACAGGTGGCCCGATGC
>Ga0164290_1001682_pt1 | contig 26362 bp, 22 predicted proteins | sample Micstemetagenome_FD_108782 | JGI IMG/M metagenome (GOLD analysis project Ga0164290, IMG submission 108782) | Contaminated culture microbial community from soil near Moab, Utah, USA - Microcoleus steenstrupii SON62 (Illumina Assembly) | ecosystem: Environmental > Terrestrial > Soil > Soil crust...
GGACCTACGCCACCTTCGACCGGGGGGAGGCGCCGGGAGACGACACGGGCGTCTATGTCGTGCCCGAGGGCCAGTATTTCATGATGGGCGACAACCGTGACAACTCGCTGGACAGCCGCTGGCCGACGGCGGCGGGCGGGGTCGGGTTCGTGGCGGCACAGGACATCGTCGGCCGGGCCGACATGGTGCTGGCCTCCTGGCATCCGGGGGCGGGGGTGTTGAAGCCCTGGACCTGGCTCGACCTGCAGTGGGACCGGTTCTTCAGGCCGATCCGCTAGGCCTGCGCGCCCTTGTGGAACTCGGCCGGGCTGAGCACCCCGTCGTGGTTGGCGTCGCAGGCGTCGAAGGCGCGGCGTTGCAGTTGGCGGGTCAGGGCCGGGTCGGCGGCGAACTTCAGCCCGCCGGCCTCGATGCGCACCGGAGCGGCCGCGAACTCGCGGAAGGCCAGGGCGCCGTCGCGATCCTTGTCGAGGCTGGCGAAGCTGGGGCCGGAGACAGCCGCGGCCAGGGACGGCAGGGCGCTGGCCCCGACACCGAGGATCACCGCCGCGCCGGCGATGGCGCGGACCCGCTTCCAACCCGGAGCGACCTTGCGGGCGAGACGGGCGTCGATGTCGGCGCGCAGGGCCTGGCTGGCGGTGACGCCGTCCTGGCGACAGCGGGCCATGAAAGCCGTCTTGGTGTCGTAGGGGAGACGGATCTCGAGCGTCTCACTCTTCTTCGGGGCGCGGGTCATGCGGCGTCCTTTGCATCGGGGGCGACCTGGGCGCGCAAGGCGTCGGCCATCTTGCGGGCGGACTGTTCGGAGGCATCAGGCGGGCCATTGCACACCCCGACGAAGGCGCGCTTGAGGCCAGGGGAGACGAAAGACACGGCATGCCACATTGTGTTGCTGCCCTCATGGGCGATGACCGGACCCGGACTCCAGGCCGGCGCGCTGACGGCCCAGCCGAGGGCATAGGGGCGGCCCTCGCCGGGGACGGGGGTGGTCAGACGGCTGACCGTGGCGGGCTTGAGAAGGCCCTCCCCGCCGAGGAACAGGCGCAGGAAGCGACCGTAGTCGGTCAGGGTCATGTGGACGCGCCCGGCCGGCCCCAGGGCCGGGGGATTGTCGGCGAAGCCCGAGGGATCGACGCCGACCAGACCGCCGCCGCCCGGCCGGTGACCCCAGGGGTTGGCGCCGGTGGGTGGCCCAAAGCCGGCGGCGGTGACGCCCAGCGGCTTGAACAGACGGCTGGTCATCGCCTCTTCCCAGCCCTGGCCGGTGATCCGCTCGATGGCGGAGCCGGCCAGGATGTAGCCCATGTTGCTGTAGGCAAAGGCGCCCGGCTGGCCGGCCGGCGGCGCGGCCAGGATCTGCCCGGCCAGCTCGGCCCGCTGGACCGGCAGCGGGCGTTTGTCCTGATGGGCGCGCAGCAGCCAGCCGCCCTGGATGATCGGCGCATCGACGATGCCCGACCGATGGCCGAGCAGCTGTTCGACCGTGACCGGGGCGAAGGCGGGATCGACGGCGACTTGCGGAAACAGCTCCGTCAAGGTGGCGCCCCAGCGGGCGGCGCCCTGTTCGACCAGGCGGCCGTAGAGGGCGGCCGTCATCGCCTTGGTGTTCGAACCCAGGTGCCAGAGGTCGTCCCGGCCGACCGGATCGGGCGCGCCGATACGGCGGACCCCGGCGAAGACGATATCCTCCACGCCCTTCGGCCCGACGACGGCGCCGGCGACAGCGGGGGCCGGGGTGGCCTTCAGAAGGGCGGCGGCATCGACCGGGACGGCCGCGCGGGCCGGCAAAGCAGGGGCGAGCGCCAGGCCGGACAGTCCGAGAAGCAGTTGACGACGTTGAAGCATGGGGACCCAGCCGTACGAGTTTTGAGCAGCTTGGCCCGGTTGGCTGGCGCGTCTCAAGTGAACTTGTGGTAAGGGCGCGCCTTCTCCCCGCCGCCGTTAGACCCCATAAGCCGAACCATGAAGTTTCTAGATCAGTGCAAAATCTATATCCGCTCCGGAAACGGCGGCGGCGGCGCTGTGTCGTTCCGGCGCGAGAAGTACATCGAGTACGGGGGTCCCGACGGGGGTGACGGCGGCCGTGGCGGCGACGTCTGGGCCGAGGCGGTCGAGGGGCTGAACACCCTGATCGACTATCGCTACCAGCAGCATTTCAAGGCCGACACCGGCATCCACGGCATGGGCCGCAACCGTCACGGCCACGCCGGCGAGGACGTGGTGCTGAAGGTTCCGGTCGGCACCCAGATCCTCGAGGAGGACAAGGAAACCCTGATCGCCGACATGGACGAGGCGGGAAAGCGCGTCCTGCTGGCCAAGGGCGGCAACGGCGGCTGGGGCAACGACCGCTTCAAGGGGCCGATCAACCAGGCCCCAAAGCACGCCAATCCCGGGCAGGAGGGCGAGGAGAAGACCATCTGGCTTCGCCTGAAGCTGATCGCCGACGCCGGTCTGGTCGGCCTGCCCAACGCCGGCAAGTCGACCTTCCTGGCCGCGGCCAGCGCCGCCAAGCCGAAGATCGCCGACTATCCGTTCACGACGCTGGCGCCCAACCTCGGCATGGTCGACCTCAGCCTCGGCGAGCGGTTCGTGCTGGCCGATATTCCCGGCCTGATCGAGGGCGCCTCGGAAGGCCAGGGTCTGGGCACCCGGTTCCTCGGCCACGTCGAGCGGACCGCCGTGCTGATCCATCTGGTCGATATCACCCAGGACGACATCGTCGGGGCCTGGAAGACGGTGCGGACCGAGCTGGAGGCCTATGGCGAAGGCCTGGCCGAGCGAAACGAGATCGTCGCCCTGTCCAAGATCGACGCGGTAGACGCCGAGACCGCCCAATGGCGGGTCGAGGAGTTCCGCGAGGCGACGGGGATCACCCCGCGCCTGGTGTCGGGCGTCTCGGGCCAGAACGTGCGGCAGATCCTGCGCGACTGCTGGCGCATGGTGCGGCGTGAGCGGGGCGAAGTCTTCGAGGACGACGAGTTCGAGAACGACGGGGCGGACGAGAACGCCGACGACGCCACCTGGTCCCCGGTCTAGCGTTCAGGAAAGTAGCCCAATGATCGCGTTTGCCCTGTCGATGTTGCTGCTGGCCCTCCAGGGGACGCCCGCCGCCGCTCCCGCACCGCCGCCGGCCGCGCCGGTGACGGCGGCTCCGGCCGCACCGGTCAAGCCGCCGCCGCCCTCGAAGAAGCTCGAGGACACCATGGTGGCGATGAAGGGAAAGCCCAAGACGGCCTTCACCGCCAAGCTCGGCCCCCCCGCCGCCGTGCGGCCGGCGACCGATGGCGAGGTCCTGATCTGGTCGGTGAAGATCGCCGGCGCCACGGTCTGCGCGCCCAACGCCGCCGGGGCGCTGGTCTGCGGACGGCAGGGCGACGGCGAGTGCCAGGTGGTGGCGGCGTTCAGCAAGGCCGACGCCATGACGGTATGGCGCGCCAGCGGGATCGCGGCGGCCTGCGACAAGGCGGCCGACCTGTTCGAGGCCCCGGTGGTCACCCTGCCCAAGCTCAAAAAACCCAAGCCCGGCCAGTGATCTGACATGCTGGCGGGGGCCAAACGGATTGTCGTCAAGGTCGGCTCAGCCCTGGTCGCCGATGCGGCCAGCGGCGACGCGGACCGCGCCTGGCTGACGGCGTTCGCGGCCGATGCGGCGCGCCTGATGCAGGACGGGACCCAGCTGCTGGTCGTCTCGTCAGGGGCGGTGGCGCTGGGCCGGCGACGGCTGGGGCTGACCCGCAAGGCCCTGACGCTGCCGGAGAAGCAGGCGGCGGCGGCGGCCGGGCAGTCCCTGTTGATGCGGGCCTGGGAAGAGGCCTTCGAGCCGCATGGCCGCACGGTGGCCCAGGTCCTGATGACCCGCGATGACACAGAGGTGCGCCGCCGCTGGCTGAATGCCCGGGCGACGACCGAGACCCTGCTGGGGCTGGGGGCGGTGCCGGTGGTCAACGAGAACGACACCGTCGTCACCGAGGAAATCCGCTACGGCGACAACGACCGGCTGGCGGCCCGGGTGGCGCAGATGATCGGGGCCGACCGTCTGGTGCTGCTCAGCGACATCGACGGGCTCTATACGGCCGACCCCCGGCGCGATCCGGCGGCCAGGCGGCTGGAGCGGATCGACACCCTGACGCCGGAGATCGTCGCCATGGCCGGCGGGGCCAATGCCGGAGCCGGCGTCGGCACCTGCGGCATGGCCACCAAGCTGGCGGCGGCGCGGATCGCCCAGGGCGCCGGCTGCGCGACCATCATCACCCTCGGGCGGCGCGAGCATCCGCTGGGCGCACTTGGCGAAGGCGCGGCGGCGACGATCATCGAGGCCGGCACTACCCCGGCGGCGGCCTACAAGAGCTGGATCGCCGGCAGCCTGTCGCCGGCCGGAACGCTGGTGGTGGATGCGGGGGCGGCGAAGGCGCTGATGGCGGGCAAGAGCCTGCTGGCGGCCGGCGTGCGCCGGATTGAGGGCCGGTTCGGCAAGGGCGACGCGGTGCTGATCGTCGGCGAGGACGGGGCGGAGATCGGCCGGGGGCTGTCGCGGTATGACGCCGCCGACGCCGAGCAGATCGCCGGGCTGCGGTCGGACGCCATCGAGGCGGTCATCGGGTTCACGGCCGGGCCGATGGTGCATGCGGACGATCTGGTGAAGGGCTGAGGCATCGTGCGTGCTTCGACACGCGACCTGCGGTCGCTACTCAGCATGACGAACGATTTTGAAGCTCGCATACAGTCGTCATCCTGAGTAGCCCGTCGCAGGCGGGCGTGTCGAAGGACGCACTACCGCTCGTCCTCCTTCGCCGCCTCCAGCTCGTCCTCGGCGCGACCCGAGACGTCCCAGCTGTCCTCGCCGCCGGGTTTCATCCGCGCCAGGTCGGCCGCCAGCAGGCGCTCGGTGGTCTTGGCGGCGTCGCGGCTGGCCAGCATGTAGGCTTCTTCCTGCCCCCACATGGGACGCAGTTCCTCGAAGGCCCGCAGGTCGTGGCCTCGGAAGTAGTCGGCAGCCCGGTGCGCCCGATGGGCGCGGAAGCCAAGGGAGCGCAGGGCGGTGGTCCCCAGGTGCAGGGCGCCCTCGAAGGTCTCGCGTTCGACCGCGTCGGCGCCGTTGGCCAGCAGGTCGTAGGCGTGGCGGCGGTCGAAAGCGCGGGCGAGGATGGTGATGTTGGGGAAGGCGTGGCGGGCCTTTTCGACCAGTTCGCTGGGCTTCTCCTTGTCATCCAGGGCGACGATCAGCATCCGGGCCCGCTCGGCCCCGGCGGCGCGCAGGAGGTCGAGGCGGGTGGCGTCGCCATAGTGCACCCGGCGGCCGAAGCGGCGCAGGACCTCGATCTGTTCGATGTCGCTGTCCAGGACCACCGACTTGAAGCCGTTGGCCTGCAGGAGGCGGCCGGTGATCTGACCGAAGCGGCCGAAGCCGGCGATGATGATATCGGGCTCGGCCTCGTCGAAGTCGGGATCGTCCGGTTTCACGTCAGGGATGGCGGCGTCCAGCATGGCCGACACCTTTTCGTAGACGATCATGGCCAGCGGGGTGAGGGCCATGGAGACGGCGACGGCGGCGGTCAGCAGGGCGGCCAGATCAGCGCCGATGACGCCGGCCCCGACGGTGAAGGTCAGCAGGACGAAGGCGAACTCGCCGCCCTGGGCCAGGGCGGTGGCGACGGCGGCGGCGGCGCGGCCGGTGGCCCCGCTGATCAGGGCCAGGCCGAACATCACCGCGAACTTCAGGACCATCAGGCCAAGCACGATGCCGACCAGCACCAGCGGCTGGGCGAGGATGATGTTGAAGTTGATGCCGGCCCCGACGGTGATGAAGAAAAGGCCGAGCAGCAGGCCGCGGAACGGCTCGATGTCGGTCTCCAGCTCGCGGCGGTATTCGCTTTCGGCCAGGACGACGCCGGCCAGGAAGGCGCCAAGGGCCGGCGACAGGCCGACCATCTGCATGAGCACGGCGACGGCGACGACGATGAGCAGGGCGGTGGCGGTGAAGATTTCGCGCAGGCGGGTCTGGGCGATGAAACGGAAGATGGGCTGGACAACATAGCGGCCGCCGCCGACCACGGCGGCGACGGCGGCGAGAACGGCGATCGTCTGCAGCCAGCCGGGAAACTCGCTGATCAGGCTGCCGCCGCCGTGGCCGCCCCCTTCGGCCGCGTGGGCCGTCTGGGCGATCAGCTGGGCCGGAGCCTCGGCCAGCAGGGGCAGGAGAGCAAACAGCGGGATGATGGCCAGATCCTGCAGCAGCAGAACCCCGAAGGCGGCGCGGCCGACCGGGCCTTGTCTGAGGCCCTTCTCGTCGAGGGTCTGAAGGACGATGGCGGTGGAGGACATGGCCAGCACCAGGCCGACGGCCAGGGCGGTCTTCCAGTTGAGCCCGAAGGCCAGGGAGAAGCCGGCGATGGCGATGGCGGTGAACATCACCTGGGCCCCGCCGAGGCCGAAAATGGTCTTGCGCATCGACCACAGCAGGGCCGGCCGGACCTCCAGCCCGATCATGAACAGCAGGATGACGACGCCGAACTCGGCGAACTTCATGACGTCTTCCTGCTCGCCGACCAGCGACAGGGCGAAGGGACCGACGATGACGCCGGCGATCAGGTAGCCGAGCACCGAGCCGAGGCCGAGGCGTTTGGCGATGGGGGCGGCGACGACGCCGGCGGTCAGGTAGACTAGGGCCTGGAGGAGGAGGTTCTCGGTCATTCGGCGGCGACCTTCTCACCAACAAGGCCCATCAGGCGGGCGCGGTAGCGTTGCGATTCGGCCTCAAGCGCCGCCGGGTCCTTGATCCGCGCGCCGTGAACCACGAAGGGCGTCTCCCACTGCATCTGGCAGAGGTCGGCGGTCTGTTCCAGCGGGCGCAGGAACTCCTCCATGGTGAAGTGGTTGTAGCCGAGCTTGTGATAGGCCGAGGTCGGGCCGCCGGTGGTCGTGGCCACGAACAGCTTCTTGCCCTTCAGCTTGTCGCCGCCCTTGCCGTAGGCGAAGCCATGCAGCCAGACGAGATCGAACCACTCCTTCATCAGGGCCGGCATGGCGTACCAGTAGAAGGGGAACTGCAGGGCGATGACGTCGTGCTCTTTCAGCTTCTTCTTTTCGCCCGGCACGTCGATGACGAAGTCGGGGAAGGTCTCGTAGAGGTCGTGGCGGGTGACGCCGTCGAGTCCGTCCGAGGCCGACCACAGGAGACTATTGGCGCGGCTCTTTTCCAGGGCCGGGTGGGCCATCACCAGGAGGACCTTACTGTCGCGCATTGCGTTGCTCATGATAGATGTCCCCCTAGGTCATTCCGCTGCGCGGAATGACCGGTTCTTTCGTTCGAGCGCGCCGGGCGGCGGAACCGCAGACACTTCCGCCTGGCGTGCTCTAAGGTCAGCGACCCATAATTCACCAACGGTTGAATTTCCCCGGGAGATGGGCGAAAGGACGCCGGTTTTCCAGCCGCAGGAGCTTTCATGCCCGACAAGGTCCGCAAGGACGCCGCCGCAGCCCTCGAAGGGGTGCTTTTCGACGGCATGACCATCATGGCGGGGGGCTTTGGTCTCTGCGGCATTCCTGAGAACCTCATCGCGGCGATCCGCGAGACCGGGGTGAAGGACCTGACCGTCGTCTCCAACAACTGCGGCATCGACGGCTTCGGCCTGGGCATCCTGCTGGAGAACCGGCAGATCAAGAAGATGGTGAGCAGCTACGTCGGTGAGAACAAGCTGTTCGAACAACTTTATCTCAGCGGCGAGCTGGAGCTCGAATTCAATCCGCAGGGGACGCTGGCTGAACGCATCCGTGCCGGCGGCGCGGGCATTCCCGCCTTCTTCACCAGGACCGGCGTCGGCACCCTGGTCGCCGAGGGCAAGGAGGTGCGCGAGTTCGATGGCGAAGAGTATGTGATGGAGCGCGGGCTGACCGCCGACCTCTCCATTGTCAAAGCCTGGAAGGCCGACGCCGAGGGCAACCTGATCTACCGGAAGACGGCGCGGAACTTCAATCCGATGATGGCCACGGCGGGCAAGGTCTGCCTGGTCGAGGTCGAGGAGATCGTGCCGGTCGGCAGCCTGGACAAGGATAACATCCACACCCCCGGCATCTATGTGGACCGCGTCTTCAAGGGCGCGGTGTTCGAGAAGCGGATCGAGCGCGTCACCACCCGCCCTAAGGAGTCTGTCTAATGCCCTGGACCCGCGACGAGACCGCCGCCCGCGCCGCCCGCGAACTGCAGGACGGCTTCTATGTGAACCTCGGCATCGGCATTCCGACGCTTGTCGCCAACTACATCCCCGAGGGGATGCATGTGACGCTGCAGAGCGAGAACGGCATGCTGGGCATGGGGCCGTTCCCCTATGAAGGCGAGGCCGACGCCGACCTGATCAACGCCGGCAAGCAGACGATCACCGAGCTGGCCTCGAGCAGCTATTTCAGCAGCGCCGACAGCTTCGCCATGATCCGCGGCGGGCACATCGACCTCTCCATCCTCGGCGCCATGCAGGTGGCGGCCAATGGCGACCTGGCCAACTGGATGGTGCCCGGCAAGATGGTCAAGGGCATGGGCGGAGCCATGGACCTGGTGGCCGGCGTCAAGCGCGTGGTGGTGGTCATGGACCACTGCGAAAAGACCGGGGCGCCGAAGCTGCTCAAGCAATGCACCCTGCCGCTAACCGGCAAGGCTGTGGTCGACACCCTGATCACCGACCTCGGCGTCTTCTCCATCGGCCGTGGCGCCGGGGTGAAGCTGCTGGAACTGGCGCCGGGCGTGACGCTCGACGAGGTGAAGGCCAAGACCGAGGCCGAGTTCGAGGTGGCGCTTTAGGGGGGACAGGTAGGCCGCTTGCGCGGCCAACACGTCCCCAAAAGCGCGGCGCCTGACGCAACGTGAATCTTTTCAAGGGCTGCTCAACGTGATGGCCTCCCCGCAAAACAGGGAGGACATCATGGATCTCAGCAATGCTTCGGCGCTCGTCACAGGCGGGGCCGGCGGTTTCGGCAGCGCCACGGTGCGCAGGCTGGCCCAGCGCGGGGCGCGGGTGGTCATCGCCGACGTTCACGCCGACCGGGGCGAGGCGCTGGCGGCCGAGGTCGGAGGCGGCGCCGTCTTCGTCCACACCGACATCATGAGCGAGGACAGCATCGCCGAGGCGGTGGCCAAGGCGGTGTCGCTGGCGCCCCTGCGCGCCGCCGTGGTGGTCCATGGCGGGCCGCCGGCGCCCGGCTCGACCGGGCCGGCGCGGACGGTGAACCGGGAGGGCAAGCGCCTGCCGCTGTCGCAGTTCATGCACACCGTGAACGTCTATCTGAACAGCGCCTTCGCCGTGACCAGCCAGGCGGCCGAGGCCATGGCCGCCAACGAGCCGCTGGAGTCCAACCAGCGCGGCGTGGTGATCAACACCGCCTCGATCGCCGGCTATGAGGGCCAGCCCGGCCAGGCGGCCTATTCGGCGGCCAAGGGCGGCATCATCGGCATGACCCTGACCGTGGCGCGGGACCTCGCGCCGCTGGGCATCCGCGCCGTCTCCATCGCCCCGGGCACCTTCCTGACCCTGGCCTACAGCTCACGGATGACCGACGAACAGGCCCAGGCCCATTGGGGCCCGATGGTGCCCAACCCCAAACGGATGGGCGATCCGGACGAGTACGGCATCCTGGCCGGCCACATCTGCGACAACGACTTCCTGAACGGCACGACGATCAGGTTGGACGGGGCGCAGCGGTTCTAGGTGGTGGCAGGCGCGCTCCAGACGCAGGGGCGCGCACCGTTCGGATGGAGGATGGGTCAGCGGCCGGCGCTGGCCGGGGAAAGGTAGGTCGCTTCGCGGCCAACCTGTCCCCCCGCATGGCGCACGGCGATGACTTCGCCGATCACAGCGATGGCGATCTCCCATGGCGCCTTGCCGCCCAGGTCGAGGCCGATGGGGGCGCGCAGGCGTTGCAGCTGACCCTCGCTGAGGCCGGCGGCGCGCAGACGATCCAGACGCTCGCCCAGACGACGGCGGGCCCCGAGCAGGCCGACGTAGGGCGCGGCTGACGGCAGGGCGAGCACAAGCGCCGCGTGGTCGATGTCCATGTCGTGGCCGCAGATGGCGACCGCTGTCCAGGCGTCGAGACCGATGGCGGTGAAGGCTTCGACCGGCTCGGCGCGGCTGTAGGCGACGTTCGCCAAGGGGCAGGCGGTGGGGCCGCGCGGGCGAATGAGGGTTGTCTCGAAGCCGGATTGGGCGCCGAGCGTCGCTGTAGCCAACGCCGTCGGGTCGGCGCCGATGACGATCAGCTTCCAGACCGGCGCATAGGTCATGACCAGGCCGCCGGGCGTAGCGAGGTCGGCGGGCCGTCTGGCGTCCATGGCAGCGAGGACGGCGCCGACCTGGGCATCTTCGGGAAGCAGCCGCTGGAGCTCGATCTCGATCCGGGCGCCACAGAGCAGGCGGATGTCGGGCCATGGGCTGCCCTCTCCGTAGACCAGCCGGCGCGGCTCGCCGTCCGTCAGGCAGGCGGCGGCGTGCAGAGCGACGTCCCCCTCGACACAGCCGCCGGACAGAAAGCCGCTGACGAAATCGCGGCCGAAGACCATCTGGGCCCCGACCGGCCGGGGGCCGCCACCGCCAAGCGCGACGATGGTGGCGAGTACGGCGGACTCGCCGGCGTCGCGCAAGGCGCGCAGGGCGGGTCGCTGGTCGTCGGTCAGGCCGTAGGTCGGCCAATCCGGCAAGGAGGGGGCAGGCAGGGTCTGGGTCACGGGGCCACATTAACCCCAGCGAAAGGCTTCAGGCACCCTCCCTTAAGGTGTTGGCGCGCATGGTTGCTACTGACTTCACCATGAGGCCGAGGCAGCCATGCCCAACGCCGCTTTCATCGCCGACAGCTTTGTCCGCCGCGCCCCCAGCCGGCCGGTCGCTGCCGGTTGCCGGCTGACCGACGAGGACGGGACCGCCCGCATCGACTTCGACATGGCCGGCGGCGCGGTGCTGCTGGGCCACGCCCACCCGCGCGTCGAGACCGCCGTCGCGGCCGGCAAGGCCACCCTGAGCGACGCCGCCGTCGCCCTCTCTTCCCTGCTGCCGCGCCGTCCGGCCGTTGCGCTCTGCGCCGAGGAGGGCCAGGCCCTGCCCGCCGCTGTCGCCGCCGCCCGCAAGGTCACGGGCTGCCGACGCGTCGCCGTCTGGGACCCCAGGAGCGGGATCTGCGGCGGCGAGACGGACCTGGCTGCCGTGCTGGTCGATCCGCTCGGCATGACGCCCGGCCAGCTGCGCCTGGCCCGCAAGGCGGCGACCAACGCCGGGGCCCTGCTGATCTTCGATGAGGGCTCCAGCGGTTTTCGGGTCCATGCCCAGGGCGTGCAGGGCCTCTCCAACGTGCGGCCGGACCTTTCCGTATTCGGGGCCGGAATCGCCAACGGCCGGCCGATCGGGGCCATCACCGGCAGCGACGACCTGATCGCCGCCCTCGACCCCGAGGACCTGCCCACGCCGCGCGGCGACAGCATCGCCGCCGCCACGGCCACCCTGGAGACGCTCGGCATCGCCCCGGTCGCGCCGCACCTGCAGGTGATGGGCGCCGAGATCCAGACCGAGGTCGAAAGCCTCATCAAGCGGGCCGGCGCGGCCCGCGTCTTTAAGCTGGCCGGTGACCCCACCCTGCCCACCCCGCTGTTCGCCGCCCCCGTCCTCGAGGGGCTGTGGATGCGGGAGATGACGTCCCGTGGCCTGATCGTCGTCGGGCCTCACGCCCTCAGCGCCGCTCACGGAGAGGTCGAGGTGACCGCCCTGGTCGACGCCTATGCCGCCGTGCTGCCCGCCATGATGGTCCGCAACCTGGCCGAAATCTTCGCCCGGCCCCGGCCGGTCCATGACCCCCTGTATTCCAGTCCCAGCCATCTGGCCGCTCCAGAAGGACGCGCATGAGTTTCCCCCTGACCAAGCTTGGCCTTTCCGCCGCCCAGTTCGGGCTTGGCGGAAGCCCCAGCCCCCGCTCGCGCCCGCCCGAGGTGGAAGCGCGCGATATCCTGAACATCGCCGCGCGCGGCCAGCTGTCGGTGCTGGACGCCTCGGGTGTCTATGGCCGCGCCGAACAGATTCTCGGCGACCTGGTCCCGCGCCCGTCCTCCTTCCGCCTGACCCTGAACAGCGTCCGCGCCGACCGGGGCCCCGACTTCGTCGAGCAGGAGGCCCGCGCCTCCCTGCGCCGCCTGGCCGTCGAGCGGGCCGACGCCATCGTCGTGCCGAGCGTCGGCGAACTGTTCGGCCCTCACGGCATGGCCCTGTGGGACCGGCTGCAGGCGCTGAAAAGTCAGGGATTGTTCGCCCGCATCGGCATCGCGGTGCATGCTTCGGATGATCCCTGCGGGGTCGCCAGGCGCTTCAAGCCCGACCTCGTGCAGGCGCCGGCCTCGCTGCTTGACCAGCGGCTGCTGGCCGACGGCTCGCTGGCGCGGATCGCCGGCATGGGCATCGAGGTGCAGCTGCGCTCGGTCTTCCTCAACGGCCTCCTCTTCCTGCCGCCCGACCGGGTGCCCGCGACGCTCAAGGGCGCGGCCGGTCGCCTGTCTCGGGTGCGCCGGATGATCGCCGAGGGTCGCAGTGATCCGCTCCAGGCGGCGCTGGGCTTTGCCCTGTCGCGCCCGGAGGCCACCGCTGTTCTGGTCAGTCCGACCACCGCCGCCGAGCTGTCGGCCATCATCGCCGCCGCCGCCAGCCCACCCCCTGACCTCGATTGGGACGAGATGGCGCTCGATGACCCGATCGCCCTCGATTCCGGGAGCAGCTGGGCCGCCGCGTAGACGACGCGAAGAAGAGCCCGGCGCACCGCTCAGAAGGAGCAAACGCCCCATGATCCTCGCCATCCTGCAGGCCCGCATGGCCAGTCAGCGCATGCCCGGCAAGGCCCTGGCCAGCCTGGCCGGCCAACCGATGATCCAGCGACAGATCGAGCGGCTGCGCGCCGCCCGCACCCTGTCGCGCATCGTCGTCGCCACCAGTGTCGAGGCCAGCGACGATTCGCTGGCCGCCTTCCTCGTCTCGCACAGGCAGGCCGTCTATCGCGGCGCGCCGGTCGACCTGCTCGGCCGCTTCGCCCGTTGCGCCGAAAGCATCGGCGGCGTCAGCCATGTGGTGCGGATCAAGGGCGACGCGCCCTTCGTCGACCCGGCCATCGTCGACAAGGCGGTGCGTATCGCCCTGGACAGCGGCGCCGACTATGTCGCCAACCGCGGCTGGTTCGGCTTTCCAAAGGGCATGGAGGTCGAGGTCATCGCCGCCCCGGCCCTGATCGCCGCCGCCGCCACGCCGCGCGACCCGCAGGCCCGCACCTCGCCGACCGCCTTCCTACGCGCCGACCCGGTCCGCTGGCGGCATGCCAACTTCGCCGCGCCGCGTGACCTGTCGGGACTGGACTGGCGGGTGAAGACCCATGCCGACATGACCTTCGCGCGGGGCGTTTACGCGGCCCTGCACGGCGCCGATCCGTCCTTTGCCATGCGGGACGTGCTGGACCTGACCGGCGGACGACAGGATCTCGCCAAGTACGCGGCCTGATGTCGACGGATGATGTTCGCCCGGATCGCTTCATCGCGCCCGGCACGCCCGGCACGCCCGTAAGGCTGACTTGCCACGGCAAGGAGGGCCATGAGGATGGCGTCGTCGTCCATTGCTGGTGGGATGAGGAGGTCGCGTCGTACGACTGCTATGTCGCGTTCTTTGGGGACCGCATTCCGGCCGGAAAGCCGAGCAAGATACCCTACGTCCTGCGCTACGCCTCTGTTTCGCTCAGCGAGATCTAGAAGCCGCTCCAGAACGGAATGAGCCCGCCAACGGGGTGGACGTTGGCGGGCTCCTGGAAACCGCCCTGGGTATCGGGGGGGGGGGGGGTAATCGGGCGGCTCCGATGAATAAACACCGGTCGGCCAATTGCGTTCCGAACCCAGGACTCTTTTCAGGCGAAATCAGTTCCGGAAGCGAACGCCGATGTAGGCGGCGCGGCCGGCTTCGCCGTAGCCGAGGGTTTCCTGGTAGTCCTCATCGGCCAGGTTCTCGATCCGTGCAGTGAAGGTCACCTTGTCGTTCAGCTTCCAGCCGCCGGTCAGGTCGGCGGTGACGAAGCCGTCGCGGGCTTCGCTGGCGAAGGTCGAGGGGTTGCTGTCGGCCTGTTCGCCCTCGGCGCGGATGGTCAGCAGGGTGTTGAAGCGCTCGTTGCTCCAGCCCAGGCTCGCCGAACCGCTATGCTCCGGCACCCGCAGCAGCCGGGCGCCGGTCGCATCGTTGATGGCGTCGGTATAGGCATAGCCGGCCTTGACCGTGAACGGGCCGAACGCGGCGTCGATCGACGCCGTCGCCCCCGTCGACGCGGTTTTGGTGATGTTGACATAGCGGCCGGCCCAGAAGGCGATCTGGTCCTCGACATCCAGGCTGTAGCCCGTGACCTGGATGAAGATCGCGTCGTCCGGCGAGCGCCAGCTTGCGCCGAGGTCCCAGCCCTCGGCCGTTTCAGGCTTCAGGCCCACCGACGGGCCGCCGGGACCGCAGAAGTCGCAGACCGTCTGGCTGATGGTCGGGGTCTTGTAGCCCTGACCCCAGCTGATCTGGGTCGCGAAGCCGGCCCCGATGTCCCAGGTGGCGGAGACGCGGGCCGTGGTCCTGGCCTCGAACTCATCGGGATTGTCGTAACGCAGGGCGCCCGACAGGGTCAGCGTCTCGACCGGCGAGAAACGAACGACCCCGAAGGCCGAGGTGGAGCCCAGATCGGCCTTGGCCCCGGTGCTGACCGAAGCCTCGGTGTCGTCACGCTCGACCCCGACCACAAAGGCCAGCGGATCGCCCGCCCCGCCCCGGCCGGCGGTGTAGCGAAGGGTGCTGCGGTCAGCCTCATACGAAGACGAGAAGGCCGAGATGTTGTCCCGCTGAATGTCATAGAGATCGACCGACAGGCTGTGGTCGAGGCCGATGACGTTCTCGGCCTTCAGCCGGGCGAAGCCCGACCAGGCCGCGGCCTTGGCGCGGTCGGTGGTGTCGCCGAAGGCAAAGAAGGCGTCGTAGCCGTCGATATCCACGTCATAGCTGTTGTAGCGGACGCGGCCATCCAGGCTGACGGTGTCGCTGATGTCGAACCGGCCGTTGACCGAAGCCGTCCAGCTTTCCAGGCCATCGTCTTCCGAGCCATTGGCGGCCTTGGAGACGCCGTCGCTCCTGTAGCCGGCGACGGAGCCGCCGACGGCGAAGCGGTCGGTGGCGATGCCGCCGGCGGCGCTGCCGCGGACCGTGGAGAAGCTGCCGCCCTCGAGGTTCAGGCGATAGCCGTCCAGCTCCCGGCTGGTGAAGCTGATCACCCCGCCGATGGCGTCCGAACCCCAGAGCGAGCCCTGCGGTCCTTCGAGGATCTCGATGCGCTCGATGTCGGCCAGGTCGAAGGCGGCGAAGTCGAAGCCGCCGTTGGGGCTGGAGGGGTCGTTCTGGACGACGCCATCGAGCAGCACGAGGGTCTTGTCGCCGGCCGCGCCGCGCGTGCGTACCGTGGTGACGCCGCCGAAGCCGCCATTGCGGCTGAGCGAGATGCCGGGCGTGGTGGTCAGCAGGTCGGCGGCGAAGACGGCCTGGCGGCGGTCGATGTCCTCTTCGGTGATGACGGTCAGACCGAGCACGTCCTTGGGCTCGCTGGCCAGGCGGGTGACGATGACGGCGTCGACGTCGCCCTCATCGGCTTCGGCCGCGAGAACCGGGGACGACAACAGGGCCAGCGAACTGGCGGCAAGCAACAGGGTAGTCAAACGCATGGCGCGTTCTCCTTTCAAGGAGCCCGCGCAGCGCCGCGTGGCGGATCAGGGTCAAGCGACACACGTCGGCGCGCCGGCCGACGGTCGCTTCAACGGGAGACCCCGCGCCGACAGCCTGGACCCGGGCCACGGACGAACGACGACGGCGGCAGGTCTCCTGGCTTGCGGGTCATCAGGTTCGCATCGTCGCCTTCCCGGTTTCCCAGTGACGCCCTCCTCTGATGAGGAGAGACCGATGCGGCCCTCGCCGCTGACAGTTGCGGGCACAGCGGGGGATTCACACCCCCTTCCCTCTTGGCCCCCGTTATGGGGGACCGCCTGGGGCCTAGATGCTGCAACGTCGCCAGGATGGCAAGCGCAGCTTCAGTACCAGCCGGCGGCCCGCAAGGCGCCGGCGTAGGCTCTGGAAACCGGAGCGTCGGCGCCGCCCTTGAGCGACAGAGTGGCGCGTCCGTCTCCTCGCCGGGCCCCGGTGACCGGCAAGGCGGACGTCTTCGACTTCGGCCCCGATCATTGCGCCGAGGAGCATCAGTTCGTCCCCCGCCCCGGATCGTCGCGGGAGCTGGACGGCTGGCTGGTCGGCACGACCCTGAACCTGAAGGCGCGGGCGACGGAGCGGCATGTGTTCGAGGCGTCGCGGGTGTCGGCCGGGCCGGTCTGCAGCTGGCGGGCCTATGTGCCGCTGCCGGTTGGATTTCATGGGTGCTGGGTCTGACCGCCGCTTGCACAGTCATCCCGGCGCGGCCTATCGGTGTTTGCCATGACCGCGACACGGGGCAGGCCACGCAAGGACGGGCGGGGGCGGCCGACGAAATCTTCCGGCATCGACATGCGCCAGGCCATCCTGGACGCCGCCGAAGGGCTGTTCGCACGGCACGGCTTCTATGGCGTCACCACCCGTCAGGTGGCGGCCGAGGCAGGCGTCGATACCGCCCTGATCCACTATTATTTCGGCGCCAAGCGCGAGCTGTTCGACGCCGTCTTCCTGCGCCGGGCCGAGATTCTGAACGGCGACCGCAAGGCCTCCATGGACGCCTACGAGGCTGCCAACGCCGGAAACATGACGCCGCTGGGCGTGATTACCGCCTTCATCGACCCGCTGATCGAACGGTCGATGACCGGCGGCGCCGGCTGGAAGAACTATTTCGCCCTGGTCGCCCAGGTGAACAACACCCCGGACTGGGGCGGCGAGACCATGCACCGCTTCTTCGATCCGGTTGTCCACCAGCTGGTCGACACCCTCAAGCGCGCCAGGCCGGACGCCGAGATGGTCGATCTCTACTGGGGCTACCAGTTCCTGACCGGGGCGATGATGCTGGCCCTGTCGGAGACGGGACGTATCGACCAGCTGTCGGAAGGCCTTTGCCACAGCCACGACCTGGAGGCAGTGCGGGCCCGGCTCTATCGCTACTGCGCGGCCGGGTTCGGGGCCCTGATCAGCTAGAGCACGCTCCGATAAGTGGGAACCGGTTATCGGATCAAACGCGCGACGACGAACAAGCTGGAGCGGCCGATTTGATTCCATCAAATCGGGTCCTGCTCCAGTGGGCCGCATCCTCGCTTTCGGGGGTCTTCCCGGCGCCACCACGAAAAGCTGACGGCCGGTGTGGCGCCAATTCATCATGTGGTGAAAAAGCGGCGAGCCAAGCGCCTTCCGGCCACCTGCGCCGTTGCGCGCGCGGCCGTCCTGACTCAAGGTCGGTGATAATTCGCGTTTCGGTGAATTTCTTGTAATCAACAGCGTCCGCCAACGGACCACAGGACCAAGATCGAAGGTCCGAAGCCGACGCTCCCAGGGAGGGCGACGATGAAGACCATGTGGAAAGCCATGCTGCTGGCCGGTGCGGCCTGGAGCGCCGCGAGCGCCGGCGCCTATGCGCAGGACGTTCCGACTGAAGGCGCTGACGTCGAAGAAGTCGTCATCACCGCCCGCCGTCGCGAAGAAAACCTGAAAGACGTGCCTGTCTCCGTCTCGGCGGTCAGCGAAGCGGCCCTGGAGCGCCAGGGCGGCACGGACATCACCATCCTGCAGCAGATCACCCCCAACGCCACCGGCCAGGTGGCGCGCGGCTCCAACTCGACCCTGATCAGCTTCATCCGCGGCATCGGCCAGCAGGACCCGCTGTGGGGCTTCGAGCCCGGCGTCGGCCTCTATATCGACGACGTCTACGTCGCCCGGCCGCAGGCCGCCGTGCTCGACGTCTTCGACGTCCAGCGCGTCGAAGTGCTGCGCGGCCCCCAAGGCACGCTTTACGGCCGCAACACCATCGGCGGCGCCATCAAGTATGTCACCAAGGACCTGTCGAGCGAGCCTCAGCTGGCCCTCAAGGGCGCCTACGGCAGCTACAACCAGATCGACCTGATCGCCTCGGGTTCGATTCCGCTCGGCGACACCTTCGCCATCGGCGCGGCCGTCGCCAAGTACGACCGTGAAGGCTTCGGCGAGAACCTGACCACCGGCGCCGATCACTACAACAAGGACGTCACCGCCGCCCGCGTGTCGGCGCAATGGCGTCCGACCGAAGCCCTGTCGTTCCGCCTCGCCGGTGACTGGGTGAAGGACGATTCCAACCCGCGTCACGGCTATCGCGAAGTGCAGGCGCTCAACAGCGCCGGCGTCCCGATCGCCGGTGGCGCGCCGCTGGGCGATGTCTATGACACCCTGGCCGGAATCGGCGACAGCAACAGCGTCGAGACCAAGGGCCTGTCCCTGACCGCCGCCTGGGACATCAGCGACACCCTGACCTTCAAGTCGATCACCGCCTACCGTGAAGGTGAAACCACCACCGTCATCGACTTCGACGGCCTGCCCGCCGCCATCCTCGACATCCCGGGCTTCTACGCCGACGACCAGCTCAGCCAGGAATTCCAGCTGACCTACACCGGCGACCGGGTCCAGGGCGTGGCCGGCATCTACTACTTCGACGGCCATGCCGAAGGCGCCTTCGACACCATCCTCAGCCAGGCCGGCATCGTCATCGGCACCGCCGGCGCCGTCGATACCAAGTCGATCGCCCTGTTCGCCGACGTCAGCATCGACTTCACCGACCGGTTCAAGGCCTCGATCGGCGGCCGCTGGACCCGTGACGAGAAGGAAGGCAGCGTCTTCCGCGCCAACTACCTGGGCGCCGTCCGCAGCCCGCTTCTGGGCGGCACCGTCCGCGCCCCGCTGCTGGTCCGCTCGGACTACACCAACGACAACAACTTCGAGGAGTTCACCCCGCGGGTCAGCCTGAGCTTCGACCTGACCGAAGAGCTGACGACCTACGTGTCGTACAGCAAGGGTTTCAAGTCGGGCGGCTTCGACATGCGCGGCGACGTCATCCTGACGCCGGCGACGGTGGGCGGCTATGACCCGGAAACGGTCGACAGCTACGAAATCGGCCTGAAGGGCAGCCTCTATGACGGCCGCATCACCTTCGCGACCGACCTCTTCAAGGCCGAATATAAGGACCAGCAGGTCACTACCCAGGTGCCGTCGGGCGCCAGCATCGCCAGCTTCGTCGACAACGTCGGCAGCTCGGAAATGTGGGGCTGGGAATTCGAAGGCCGGTTCCGCTTCACCGACAACTTCTCGGCCGGCGCGACGCTGGGCTACATCGACGCCCAGTTCAACGAGTTCTTCCGCTTCTACCCGGCCGGTTCGATCAACCCGCTGACCGGGGCCGTGGTGCCGGTCGGCGGCGTGACCCTGAACATCGCCAGCATGGCGAAGCTTCAGAACACGCCCGAATGGACGATGAACTACAACGCCACCTGGAACTTTGAAGTGGCGGGCGGCGACCTGTCGCTGACCCCCTCGGCCTCGTTCCGCGGCGACTCCCAGATGTTCGAGTTCGCTGCGCCGGCCATCGACCAGGAAGGCTACTGGCTCTACGACTTCAACGCCCAGTGGGTCGCTCCGGGTGGTAACTGGAAGGTCAGCCTGACCGGCAAGAACATCACCGACGAGCGCTACCGCATCGGTGGCTACAACTTCCCGCAGTCGGCCGGCGTCCTGTTCGGCAACTCGGTGGTCGGCTTCTACGGCAACCCGTCGACCTGGACGCTCGGGATCGACTGGAAGCTTTGATCTCCCTGTAGACTGAAAACCTGGGGCGGCCTGGAAACGGGCCGCCCCTTTTTCTTTTTGTAGAGACCCCAGGAGACGCCGATGACCGATGCCGCCACCCCCGCCAAGACCGGATCAGGCTACCGCGTCTACGTCCTCGCCATCCTCATCGTCGTCTACACCTTCAACTTCCTGGACCGGCAGATCCTCGGCATCCTGGCCGGGTCCATCAAGGCTGACCTGGGGCTGACCGACAGCCAGCTGGGCCTGATGGGCGGGCTGGCCTTTGCCCTGTTCTACACCGCGCTGGGCATCCCGGTGGCCTGGCTGGCCGACCGGTCGAGCCGCAGCTGGATCATGACCGTGGCCCTGACCGTCTGGAGCGGCTTTACCGCCGCCTGCGGCCTGGCGACCGGCTTCTGGAGCCTCTTCCTCTGCCGCATGGGCGTCGGGGTCGGCGAGGCGGGCGGCACGGCGCCGGCCTATAGCCTGATCGCCGACTACTTTCCGCCCAGCCAGCGCGCCAGGGCCCTGGCCGCATACAGCTTCGGCATCCCCATCGGCACGGCTTCGGGCATCCTGTTCGGCGGCCTGATCGCGGCAGCCATCGACTGGCGCACGGCCTTCATCTGCGTCGGCCTGGCGGGCGTTGTCATCGCCCCGATCTTCAAGCTGACGGTCAAGGATCCCAAGCGCGGCGGCGATTTCGACGCCGCCGGCCATGCAGTGGACGAGCCGTTGAAAGCGCCGGAGGCGGCCCCCGGCATGGGCGAGGTGATGAAGACCCTGCTGCCCAAGCCCAGCTTCTGGCTGCTCTCGCTCGGCGCGGCGGCCTCCAGCGTCTGTGGCTATGGGGTCGCCTTCTGGCTGCCCAGCTTCTTCGAACGCAGCCTCGGGATGGACCTGGTCCAGCGCTCGCTCTTCCTTGGAGCCCTGGCCCTGATCGGCGGCACCGCCGGGGTATGGCTGGGCGGCTGGCTGGGCGACCGACTGGGCGGCCGGAACAAGGGGGCCTATCCGCTGGTGGCGGCCATCGCCTTCCTGATCGCCTTCCCCTGCTTCTTCCTGGCGATCAATGTCTCCAACCTCTGGCTGGCCTTCTTCCTGTTCCTCATCCCCCAGGGTTTGAACCTGGTCTGGCTGGGCCCGATCATCACCTCGATCCAGCATCTGGTCCCCGGCCGCATGCGCTCGACGGCCTCGGCCTGCTTCCTCTTCATCAACAACCTGATCGGCCTGGGCCTCGGCACCTACTATTTTGGCGCCGTCTCCGACCTGCTCACCCCGCACTTCGGGGCCGAAGCGCTGCGCTACTCGATCTACAGCGGACTATGCTTCTACCTGGTCAGCGCCGCCCTGTTCTTCGTCGCCAGTCGGCGGCTGGCAAAGGACTGGGTGGACTAAAGGGGCTTAAACCACCCCCCTTTCCGCGAACGTAAAGCATCGACAACCCCGTGAGGCCGTCTCGCGGGGTTTGTCTTTTCGCGTCGATTTGCGTGGGTTGCCTGCCCTAACGTGCGGCGCCTATAAGGCCCCCGACTGCGACCGCGCCCGGTCCCACACCGCACAAGGCGAGCCCTTTCCAGCGATGAACATTCACGAATATCAGGCCAAGGCCGTCCTCGCCGAGTTCGGCGCTCCCGTGTCAAAGGGCTTCGCGGCCATGACCCCCGACGAAGCCGCCAGCGCCGCCGAGCGGCTGCCCGGCCCGCTCTATGTGGTCAAGAGTCAGATCCACGCCGGCGGCCGCGGCAAGGGCCGTTTCGAGGGCCTCGGCCCCGACAGCAAGGGCGGTGTGCGCCTCGCCAAGTCGGTCGAGGAAGTCCGCCAGCATGCCGAGGAGATGCTCGGCCGGGTGCTGGTCACCCATCAGACCGGCCCCAAGGGCAAGCAGGTCAACCGCCTCTACATCGAGGACGGCTCGGACATCGAAAAGGAATTCTACCTGTCGCTGCTGGTCGATCGTGAGACCAGCCGCGTCAGCGTCGTCGCCTCGACCGAAGGCGGCATGAACATCGAGGAGGTCGCCCACGACACCCCCGAGAAGATCCACACCTTCAGCATCGACCCGGCTACCGGCGTCATGGCCCACCACGGCCGCAGCCTGGCCAAGACCCTCGGCCTGACCGGCGGTCTCGCCAAGGAAGCCGGCGCCCTGCTCGGCCAGCTCTATGCCGCCTTCGTGGGCAAGGACATGGAGATGCTGGAGATCAACCCGCTGATCATCACCACCGACCAGCACCTCAAGGTGCTGGACGCCAAGATCAGCTTCGACGGCAACGCCCTGTTCCGCCATCCCGACATCGTCGCCCTGCGTGACGAGACCGAGGAAGACGAGAAGGAAATCGAGGCCAGCAAGTACGACCTCAGCTACATCGCCCTCGACGGCGAAATCGGCTGCATGGTCAACGGCGCGGGCCTGGCCATGGCCACCATGGACATCATCAAGCTGTACGGCGCCGAGCCGGCCAACTTCCTCGATGTCGGCGGCGGCGCCGGCAAGGAGAAGGTCACCGCAGCCTTCAAGATCATCACCGCCGACCCGAACGTCAAAGGCATCCTGGTCAACATCTTCGGCGGCATCATGCGCTGCGACATCATCGCCGAGGGCGTCATCGCCGCGGTGAAGGAAGTGGGCCTGAAGGTTCCGCTGGTCGTGCGTCTGGAAGGCACCAACGTCGAACTCGGCAAGAAGATCATCGCCGAGAGCGGCCTGAACGTCATCGCCGCCAACGACCTGTCCGACGGCGCCGAGAAGATCGTCAAGGCGGTGCGCGGGTAGGACCCGCGCGCTTCGCCTTCACCCTGAAATTCAAGGCTAGAGAGCCCTAATGTCCATTCTGATCGACAAGAACACCAAGGTCATCTGCCAGGGGATCACCGGCAGCCAGGGGACCTTCCACACCGAACAGGCCATCGCCTACGGCACCAAGATGGTCGGCGGCGTGACGCCCGGCAAAGGCGGCACGACCCACGTCGGCCTGCCCGTGTACGACACCGTCGCCGAAGCCAAGGACCGCACCGGCGCCGACGCCTCGGTGATCTACGTTCCGCCGCCCTTCGCCGCCGACTCGATCTGCGAAGCCATCGACGCCGAAATCCCGCTGATCGTCTGCATCACCGAGGGCATCCCGGTGCTGGACATGGTGCGGGTGAAGCGCTCGCTGGCCGGCAGCAAGTCGCGCCTGATCGGCCCCAACTGCCCGGGCGTGCTGACGCCCAACCAGTGCAAGATCGGCATCATGCCGGGCGGCATCTTCTCCGAAGGCAGCGTCGGCGTCGTCTCGCGCTCCGGCACCCTGACCTATGAGGCGGTGTTCCAGACCACCAACGTCGGCCTCGGCCAGACCTCGGCCGTCGGCATCGGCGGCGACCCCGTCAAGGGCACCGAGTTCATCGACAGCCTCGAGATGTACCTGGCCGACGAGGCGACCAAGTCGATCATCATGATCGGCGAAATCGGCGGTAGCGCCGAAGAGGACGCCGCCCAGTTCATCGCCGATGAGCGCAAGAAGGGCCGCTGGAAGCCGATGGTCGGCTTTATCGCCGGCGTCACCGCCCCTCCCGGCCGCCGCATGGGCCACGCCGGGGCCATCATCTCGGGCGGCAAGGGCGGCGCGGGCGACAAGACCGCTGCCATGGAAGCGGCCGGCATCCGTGTTTCGCCCTCGCCGGCCAAGCTGGGCGAGACCCTGGTGGAAGTGCTCAAGGGCTAAGCAGCATTAAGGCTTTTGCCTGGCAACGCCGGCGATCGGAGACGATCGCCGGCGTTGTCGTATCCAGAACCCGAAAAAACCCAACAAATTCGCTTGGTTTATCTCCCCATTCATGGGTGACGCGCCTATATGAGGCCCCATTCCAAAGCCGCCCCGCTGCGGGCGACGCAATCTGGCGCGAGTGCAATGGCCGACGACGCAGGCATCATCAATCAGATCCTGACTGAAACTTCGTTCCTCTACGGCGGCAACGCCGATTATGTCGAAGACCTGCACGCCCGCTGGGCCGAGAACCCCGCCTCCGTCGACAGCAGCTGGCAAGCCTTCTTCGCCACGCTCACCGACCAGGCCCAGACCATCAAGGCCAACGCCGCCCGGCCGGCCTGGACACCCAATCGCCCAAGCGCCGCGCGTCCTGAATGGCTGTCGGCCCTGGACGGCCAGTGGCCGGCGGTCGAGGCCAAGCTCGGCAAGGCCATCGAGACCAAGTCCCCGGGGGCCAGCGCCGAGGCCATCCGCGCCGCCACCACCGACTCCCTTCGCGCCATCATGATGATCCGCGCCTACCGGATGCGGGGGCACCTGAAGGCCAACCTCGATCCGCTGGGCATCGCCATCACCCCCGGCGACGCCAGCGAGCTGGAGCCGTCGAACTACGGCTTCACCGACGCCGACCTCGACCGTCCGATCTTCCTCGACTTCGTGCTGGGCCTGGAAACCGCCACCCTGCGCGAGATCCTCGAGATCGTCCGCCGCACCTACTGTGGCAACGTCGGTGTGCAGTACATGCACATCTCCAACCCCGACGAGAAGGGTTGGCTGCAGGCCCGCATCGAAGGCCGCGACAAGGAGATCACCTTCAGCAAGGAGGGCAAGGTCGCCATCCTCAAGAAGCTGATCGAGGCCGAAGGCTTCGAGCGCTTCCTGCACAAGCGCTTCCCCGGCACCAAGCGCTTCGGCCTGGACGGCGGCGAGGCCTGCATCCCGGCGCTCGAGCAGATCATCAAGCGCGGCGGCGCGCTGGGCGTGAAGGACATCGTGCTCGGCATGCCGCACCGCGGCCGCCTGAACGTCCTGGCCGCCGTGATGGGCAAGCCCTACCACGTCATCTTCCACGAGTTCCAGGGCGGCACCTCGCTCCCCTCGGACGTCGAGGGATCGGGCGACGTGAAGTACCACATGGGCGCCAGCTCGGACCGCAGCTTCGACGGCAACAACGTCCACCTGTCACTGACCGCCAACCCGTCGCACCTGGAAATCGTCAACCCGGTAGTGCTGGGCAAGGCCCGCGCCAAGCAGGCCTTCACCCTGCGCGAGACGCCGGACGCCGGACGCACGCACGTCCTGCCGCTGCTGCTGCACGGCGACGCCGCCTTCGCCGGCCAGGGCGTGGTGGCCGAATGCTTCGCTTTGTCGGGCCTGAAGGGCTACCGCACCGGCGGCACGATCCACTTCATCGTCAACAACCAGATCGGCTTCACGACGGCGCCGCACTACAGCCGCACCAGCCCCTATACGTCGGATGTGGCGCTGATGGTCGAGGCGCCCATCCTGCACGTCAACGGCGATGACCCCGAAGCGGTCGTCTACGCCGCCAAGGTGGCCACCGAGTACCGCCAGCAGTTCGGCAAGGACGTGGTCATCGACATGTTCTGCTACCGCCGCTTTGGTCACAACGAAGGCGACGACCCGACGATGACCCAGCCGCTGATGTACGCGCGCATCAAGGGCCACCCCTCGACCCGCGAGCTCTACTCGACCCGCCTTATCGCCGAAGGCGTCGCGACGCAGGGCGACGTCGATGCCTGGATCAAGGAATTCGACGACTTCCTCGACGCCGAGTTCGAGGGCGGCAAGACCTACAAGGCTGACAAGGCCGACTGGCTGGACGGCAAGTGGGCGGGCCTGACCCTGCCCGGCGACGAAGAGCGCAAGGGCAAGACCGGCGTCTCGCTGCAGAAGCTGAGCGACCTTGGCCGCAAGATTACGTCCTTCCCGGACAGCGTCGATGTCCACAAGACCGTAAAGCGCATGGTCGAGAACCGCCGCGCCGCCATCGACGCCGGCGAGGGCATCGACTGGGCCCTGGCCGAGCACCTGGCATTCGCAACCCTGCTCGACGAAGGCTATCCGGTTCGCCTGTCCGGCCAGGACAGCGTCCGCGGCACCTTCACCCAGCGCCACTCCGACCTGATCGATCAGACCACGGAAGAACACTACACCCCGCTGAACAACCTGCGTCCCGGCCAGGCCCACTACGAGGTCATCGACAGCCTGCTGTCGGAAGAGGCGGTGCTCGGCTTCGAGTACGGCTTCAGCCTGGCCGACCCCAACACCCTGACCCTCTGGGAAGCCCAGTTCGGCGACTTCGTGAACGGCGCCCAGGTGGTCATCGACCAGTTCATCAGCTCGGGCGAACGCAAGTGGCTGCGGATGAGCGGCCTCGTCATGCTGCTGCCCCACGGCTACGAGGGCCAGGGCCCCGAGCACAGCTCGGCCCGCCTGGAGCGGTTCCTGCAGTCCTGCGCCGAGGACAACATGCAGATCGTCAACTGCTCGACCCCGGCCAACTACTTCCACGCCCTGCGTCGCCAGATGCACCGGGAGTTCCGCAAGCCCCTGGTGGTCATGGCTCCCAAGAGCCTGCTGCGCCACAAGAAGGCAGTGTTGAACCTGGCGGACCTCGGACCGGACGGCAGCTTCCACCGGGTGATGATCGACGGGGCCGAGGCCGGCTGCGACGTCGGCGACGTCACCCTCAAGCCCGACGCCAAGATCACCCGCGTCATCGCCTGCTCGGGCAAGGTCTACTTCGACCTTGTCGAGGCTCGGGCCAAGTCCGGGCGTGATGATGTCTAC
>Ga0164290_1001683_pt1 | contig 26354 bp, 25 predicted proteins | sample Micstemetagenome_FD_108782 | JGI IMG/M metagenome (GOLD analysis project Ga0164290, IMG submission 108782) | Contaminated culture microbial community from soil near Moab, Utah, USA - Microcoleus steenstrupii SON62 (Illumina Assembly) | ecosystem: Environmental > Terrestrial > Soil > Soil crust...
AAGCGTGACGACGCTTCACAGCTTAGCAGATTACTGTGATTGTATACAGCCCATTCAGATATGCTTGCCGGAGCCGTGCCCAGATACCTCTACGCTGTCTCTGCGACGCCTATTCATCCCAACTAGAAATAGACCTCAAGAGACGTGAAGTTCCACGTCTCCTGACGCAAAAGTACGGACCAACGCCCTGATCCATATGGCAGTCCCAAATATGCGGAGCGCGTAGAAACCCTTGGGTCACCGCTTTCCGCGGATGCTACACCCGGCGAAACCGGAGTAGGAAACCCAGCCCCGCGCACCGTCCGGGGACTCGTCAGGCGTGCCGGATGCCGCGGCACAATCGCCACCTGTGCAGACGACCCCCGTCGCTCAGAGGGGCTCGCCCACAGCCACTCGGGCCCGCTCTACCGCGGGCCCCGTTTCAATCAGAACTTCAAAAACTTCTTCAGCTTATCCGTCCCTTCCTTCAGCTTGTCCGTCGTGCTCGGCTTCTTCGCCGGGTCCGCGGGCTTCGCTTCGGAAGCGGCTGCACCGGTACCGGTCTTCGCTGAGTCCGGGCGGGACGCTGTATACGACAGCCCACCAAGCTGACTGCACATATCGGCGTACTGTTTCTCGACCGTGCTGTAGGTCCGCCCAGCGCAGTTCGCCTTGCGCAGACCAGCGGCCTCCACCGGGCAGTATCGGTTCAACCACTGCCAATCCTTCGAATCGACCGCGCTCTTGCACACCGGCCCGCGAATCGCGGCGAGGTCCACGTTGCAATCCTTGGTTGCGCGATCGAGCTTGTCGCCATACTTGCTCATGGCCGCTTCATAACCCGCCTTGTCGCGCATGCCCTGCGAAACCTTGGTCACGTTCGCGCAGAAGTCTGTCCGGCGGTCCTTGCAGAACATCAGCTCGGGCGGCAGACCCTCGGTCGGAAAGAACGCACCAGGCTCCAAATCGGCGATCTGCTTGTCGCACTCCTTCGCCATCATCGCGTTCTGCTGCGCCTGGAATTGTTCGACCTTCTTGGCCGGGTCTTCCCAGGTGCAGTTGCCGATGCGCTTGCCGGCAAATTCCATCTTCATGGTGAAGGCCTTGCCTTCACGCGTGCCGGCGGCGTTCATCTTGCCGCGATAGGCGTCCTTGCCCAGGTCTTCCATCTCGCCGGTGCCGGTGTACGAATCCTTGCCGTCCTGGCAGGCGAACTTGAAGGTGCGCTTGTTGCCGCTGGTGCTCGAGTCGAGCATCTTGCAGTTCTTGTCCATGGGCATGCGCTCTTCGCGCGCGCCCTTCTTCGTGCAGACCTTCTGGTTCATCCCGGGCATCTTCATGCCCTCGGTCTCCATCGACATGGTGACGTCCCACTGTTCGTCCTGCCCCTGCTGGGCGAAAACTGCCGGGGCGGCGAAGGCCAGGGTGACGGCGAGGAGGACTGAGCGGATCGGGCGCATGGTTTCTCTCGAGGGCTGAGGGGGGTGGAAACGGCGGGCAAGATGCCACGGCGCCGAATCCCAGGCAACCTCCGTGCCGTTCCCATAGGGCGGCGGATTCGTGGACAATGGCCGCCTTTTCCCTGCGGCAGCCCCATGGTCATCCAGTCCCTGCTCGACACCGACCTCTACAAGTTCTCGATGATGCAGGTGGTCCTGCACCACTTCCCGGGGGCCACGGTCGAGTACCGGTTCAAGTGCCGCAGCCGGTGGGCCGACCTTGCGCCCTACCTGGACGAGATCCGGGCGGAGGTGCGCCACCTGTGCAGCCTGCGCTTCCGCCGCGAAGAGCTGGAATACCTGCGCGGCCTGCGCTTTCTCAAGAGCGACTTCGTCGACCTGCTGCGCCTCTTCCAGCTGGACGAGGGCTTCATCGACATCCAGCGCGCGCCGGATGTGCAAGGCGGCATCGACATCACCATCCGCGGCCCGTGGCTGCACACCATCTTCTTCGAGGTGCCGGTGCTCGCCATCGTGAGCGAGGTGTATTTCCGCAACACGGTGAAGAAGCCCGACGAGGCCGAAGGCCTGCGTCGGCTCGAGGAGAAGATCGCACGGGTGCGCGAGTACCCCGAACCCGAGTTCCGCATCTCCGACTTCGGCACGCGCCGCCGCTTCTCCTTCGACTGGCAGGCACGCGTGGTCGAGATCCTGAAGCGCGACCTGGGCCCCAAGATCACCGGCACCAGCAACGTGTTCCTGGCGCGCAAGCTCGGCATGATCCCGCTGGGCACCATGGCGCACGAGTACCTGCAAGCCTGCCAGGCTGTCGGTCCGCGCCTGCGCGACTCGCAGCGCTTCGCCTTCGACAAGTGGGCGGAGGAATACCGCGGCGACCTCGGCATCGCCCTCACCGACGTCTGCGGCATGGACGCCTTCCTGCGCGACTTCGATCTCTTCTTCTGCAAGCTGTTCGACGGCGTGCGCCACGATTCCGGCGACCCGTTCGAGTGGGGCGAGAAGATGATCGCGCACTACGAGAAGATGCGGGTCGATCCGCGCACCAAGACCTTCGTGTTCAGCGACAGTCTGAACGTGCCGCTGAGCATCCAGCTCTACGAGCGCTTCAAGGGCCGCTGCCGGCCGGCTTTCGGCCTGGGCACCAATCTCACCAACGACCTCGGCTACGATCCGCTGCAGGTGGTGATCAAGATGACGCGCTGCAACGGGCAGCCGGTCGCGAAGATCAGCGACACCCCCGAGAAGACCATGGACTTCGATCCGTCCTACCTCGCCTACCTGCGCGAGGTCTTCAACGTGCCGGAGCTGGTGCCGGAATCGGCGGAGTGATCGGGGGGCTGCGGCTCGCGATCGTCTTGCTCGCGGCTTGGGCGAGCGCCAGCCAGGCAGCGACCCTCACGGCGCGTGTCACCGACGTCCACGACGGCGATACCATCAGCATCCGCGTCCGCACGAAGACGGTGACGGTGCGGCTGATCTACATCGACGCGCCCGAGCTCGCCCAACCCTGGGGCCGGCAATCCCGCCGCAGCCTGCAGGAGCTGGTGCGGCTGGAAGAGGTGCAGGTGCGTACCCGCGGCAAGGACAAGTACTCGCGGACGCTGGGTGAGGTGGTACGCGTGCGTGACGGCCTCGACGTCAATCTGGAACAGGTGCGGCGCGGCATGGCGTGGTCTTACACCCGCGGGGCGGCACGCGCCGCGTACGATGCGGCGGAACTCGAAGCCCGTCAGGCGCGCGTGGGGCTGTGGCAGGACGACGCCCCTGAACGACCTTCGAACTTCCGCAAGAAGCAGCGCGAGCGCGCCGGTCGTTCAGAGAGACTCGGCGCAGGCCTTGGCCATCCACTCGGCTTCGCGGCTGCCGGCGACGGGTACTGCGAAGTCCCAGCCGCCGGGCGCAATCCCGTAGAGCTTGGTGGTTTCGCCGCCGATCCCGAAGGTCGCCACGGAAGCGAGCGCGATTTCCTTCACAGCGCACTTGACCAGGTAGCGCACGGTCTTGCGCGGCGGCGCGCCTTCCGGCCGGACGAAGCCGTCGCGCCACGCCACGGTCACGTCGAAACGCCGCATGTCGCCTTGCTGCTTGATGGTGTCACGCTCGTACCGCGTGACGTTGTCGTCGGTGATGGCGGCGGCTTCTTCGATGGTGGCGTACTGGGCCGAGGCGCTGGTCGCGGTGGCTGCCAGAAGGCAGGTGGCTAGAAGGCGAACGATGGCTTGCATCCGGGTCTCCGACGAGTGACGGTGTACATGGTATCGCCGATCGGACGAGGTCGTAACTTGGCGGTTGCCGTACTCCCTCATCCCCAACCCTTCTCCCGCAGGGAGAAGGGAGCCAACTTCCCTCTCCCTCCGGGAGAGGGATCGAGGGTCAGGGAAGACACGCGAGCAGGACCGCCCGGCGCCGTTCACGCGTCGAACGTCACGACGGTCCGGATGCCCTCGCCGCGCCGCATCGCAGCGAAGCCGTCGTTGATCTCGTCCAGCCGGATGCGACGCGTGATCAGTTCGTCCAGCTTGAGCTCGCCGTCGAGATAGAGCTGCGCCAGCCACGGGAAATCCCGTGCCGGCCGCGCCCCGCCGTAGCTCGATCGCACGATGCGCTTCTCGCCCATCAGGCTGCCCCAGCGAAACTGCACCTCGCGGTTGACGTTGACCTTGCCCAGGAAGACCACTTCGCCGCCCGGCCGCACCGCCTCCACCGCGAGGCGGAATGCATTCTCGTGGCCCGCGGCTTCGAAGACATAGTCGGGACCGCGACCCATCGTCAGCGAGCGCAGCGTCTCGATCGCCCCCGGATCACCTCCGTCGAGCGTATGGCTCGCACCGAACGTGCGGCCGGTCTCGCGCTTGGCGGCGTCGAGATCGGCGGCCACGATGATCTCGGCACCCGCGAGGCGCGCGCCCTGGATCACGTTCAGGCCCACGGCACCACAGCCGATCACCAGCACCGACGAGCCGCGCTCCACGGGCGTCTTGCGCGTCGCCGCACCAACACCGGTCATCACGCCGCAGCCGATGAGGCACGCGCGGTCGAACGGAATCTCGGGCGGCACGGGGATCGCCCCGGATTGCGGGACGACGCAATACTCCGCGTGCGACGACACGACCGAGAAGTGGTGTACGGTCGAACCATCGAGGGCCAGTCGCGAGCGCCCGTCGAACAACACGCCACGCGGTTCGTGGCGCTTGAACGGCTCGCACAGGATCGGCAGATCGCGCCGGCAGTAGAAGCATTCGCCGCAATGCGGGTTCCAGGAGCACACGACGTGATCGCCCGGTCGCACCTTCGTCACGGTGCTGCCCACCGCCTCGACCACGCCGGCGCCCTCGTGGCCCAGCACGATCGGCAGCGGATACGCGAGCGAACCGTCGATGACCTCCAGATCGGTGTGGCACAGCCCGCTGGCGCCTAGACGGACCAGGACATCGTCGGGCCCCAGAGAGCCGACGTCCAATCGCTCGACGGTGAGCGGTCCGCCGATCGCATGCAGCACCGCCGCCTGAAATTTCATGGCGTCGTAGCGACCGCCTCGGCCGGTGTCGACATCAGCAGATCCAGATGCTTCGGATGCACGGGAAGCTGCAGCAGCGACTGCGCGAAAGCCCCGGCTGCAATCTCCGCGAGACTGGCGATGCCGGATGTCCAGCGCCAGCGTCCAAGCGCGAGCACCGTGACCCGGTGGCGTCGCGCGATCGGTGGCCGCGCTCCGGTGCAGTCGAAGTGGTGATAGAGCTCGTGCGCCAGCAGCACCGAGCGCACGCGGCACGCCAATGACAGCCTCGCGTCGCGGTCCACCACAGTCTGTAGACGGGCGATCGCTCTGCGGTACAGCACGATGCGCCTCTGTCGGGCTTGGTACTCGGCGAATACGATGGTGCTGCCGTAACCCTCGTCGTCGTCGCTGTCGATCACGGGGATGCCCAGCTGCACGGCGATGACCTCGGGATCGTCACCCCAGCGCAGGCGCACATCTGCCGCGAGATCGGCCCCATCCCGCAGAGCCGCCGTCACGAGCCCTTCCCGATCACCGGACACGATCCGCCTGTAGACCGGATCGCTCTCCAGCATCAGCAGTCCGAGCGCCTGCGGGGTCATCGGCCTTCCGTTCACAGGCCGCGCGAGCCTTGAACCGTGATGATGGCGATCGGCGCGTCGGCAGCCAGCCCGTCGAGCTCGCTGCGGCCGATGGCGAGCGCCTGATCGAGCGCGGTCACCCCGGAAAGGTCCACCACGCGGCGCCCCACGATCAGGAAGACGTCGGGTGTGATCACGCTGTCGCCGTTGTAGATGGTCGCGTCTTCCCACAGTCGCTTCAGTTCGTTCAGCCCGGCGTTCGCCGTAGCGCTGGCCACCGCGCCGTCGCTGCGCTGCACGCGGATGACGCCCTCGCGATCCACCGCGCGCACCGGTGCCCGGCGCTTGGTGAAGAAACGCCACTTCTTCTCCTCCACGGTGCCGAGGAACACGCGCATTTCGCCGGTCGCTGCCGCCAGGCGCACGACCTCGGGGGCCACGCCCATCGACGTGGCCGCGATGGCGAGCGCCTCGGTCTCGCTCACTTCGGCCCGCATGTCCTGGGAGCGCATCTCGGAAGCACCGATCGCCGTCGCGCGCACGCGCTGGGTCTGCGCGTCCACCTCGAGCGTGACTTCCACGTTCTCGGGCGCGGCGCCCAGCTTCACCGCCGCCTCAAAGGCTTCGCGCTTCACGCGCTGCAGATCCTCCGGCGTGGGGTTGGGCACGACGCGTTCGACCGTCTCGCGCACCAGCGCCAGCGCCACGCCGATGGAGGAGATCACCTCGGCGTCCTGCGAGATCTGGAACGCGAGCTTCATGCGCTCGGAAACGTAGGGGATGAGCGCCGCGGCCCCGCCACCCTCGCCCACCAGCTGCGCCTGGTCGCGATCGAGCTTGTACTCGGCGATGAGGCTTTCGACCACCGGCATGACTTTGCCAGCCGCCTGTTCGAGCACGCGGCGGGCAGCTTCCTCGACGCTGACGCCGAGACGTTGCGCGAGCGGTTGGAAGGCGCGCCGGGCCGATTCCGGATTGGCGTATGCATGCATGCCGGGCTTGGCGTACCCGAGCACGTTCGCAGCGCAGGTGTTGGTCAGCGCATAGCGGTTGCCGCTCGCCGTCCGGATGGCGATGTAGTCATCGGGGTCGCCGTCCTTGGGACGGAAGAACTCCAACTGAGGATCGACGATATCGGCCGGATCGGCCAACGCGGCGTAGGCGAGACCGGCGATGTGCGCGCTGCGCGGCCCGACGTCGGCCACTTGGTTGCCGCGCACGCGCACCATGCTGCCGCCGGCGATGCCGATCACGCGCACGTCGAGCGAATTGACGTACGTGTCATGACCGCCGACGCGCGCGTGCTTGACGGTGGGGCGTCCGGTACGAATCACCCCGATGTTGGTGCTGGTGCCGCCCACTTCGAAATAGATGCCGTCGGAGACGCGCAGGTACATGAGAGCACCGGCGACGCTCGCAGCCGGTCCGGAGAGCATGGTGACGGCCGGCCGACGGCGCATCTCCTCCACGTCCATCACGCCGCCGTCGCCGCGCATGATCATCAGCGGCGCGGCGATGCCGGCTTCGCGCACGGCCCCCTCGGTCATGTCGGCGGTGCCGATCATCTTGGGCAGGATGCTCGCGTTGATGACCGCGGTGCGGGTGCGCGTGGTGAGGCCGTAGAGCTTGGTGATCTCGTGCCCGCCGGTGGCTGCCATTCCCAGCTCGCCGGCCACACGCATCACCAGCTCTTCGCCGCTCTGGTCGTCCACGCCGAAGGCGCTGCTGGCCACCACGACCTGCGCGCCTTACTGCCGCAGTTCCTCGAGCACGCGACGTACGGCCGCCTCGTCGAACTCGTCGTGGGTGAGGAACCGATGGCCGGGCCGCAGGTGCCTGCCGGGCGCGAGCTCGATCTCCTTCACGTTGCTCTGTCCGCGCGCGAGCAGCGCCTCCACGCGGCTCGCCATGCCAAGCACGCCGACGGCGGCGACGTCGCCCTCGAGCAGCGCATTGGTCGCCTGCGTCGTGCTGTGCGCGAGGAACACCACGTCCTTCGGATCGACGGCCGAGCGCTCCAGCACGTTGCGGAAGACTTCGATCACGCCGCGCGCGACTCCGCGTGCATCGTCGTGGGTGGTCTTGACCGAGTAGCGTCCGACGACGTCGAAGCTGCCGTTCTCGATCAGGACCGCCTTGGTGAACGTGCCGCCGACGTCGATGCCGATGCGGTAGGTGCGACGCGCCTCCACCTACCGGCCCAGCATGAAGTAGCCGATGGCCGAAACGATCACCACCATCAGGCAGCCGAACGGCATCGCGGTCTTGAGAAACTGGCCGTGCGACACCTTGGTGTAGCCGATGGTCCAGAGCGTCCAGGAGTTGGTCGGGTCGACGCTGCCCTGCATCACGGTCGGCGCGAGCCACAGCGCGTACAGGTACGGCACCGGGATCTCGCCGTTGGAGAGCAGGATCGACAGCAGCGCAGCACCGGTGCCGATCACGACCAGCGGGCCGCGATAGATGCTGCCGATACCGCCCGCGATGGCGAAGAAGATCGCCGTCTGCAGCGTATTGTGCGGCAGGATCGGATCGAACACGGGCTTGAGGGCCGCCGCGATTTCCGGCGTTTGTCCTGCCGCGATGATCATGCCGCAGATGATCCACAGCGCCGCGATGGTCGCGATGTCGGGGAACGCGTCGTAGAACGTCTTGTTGAACAGGTTGAGCCGGCTCTGGAACGTGTTGCCCTTCGCGGTGAGCACGAGCGCCAGGATGATGCTCAGCAGGAACGTGGGAATGATCGCCCACTTGAACCCGATGATCATGATCACCGGCACGACCGGAATCAGGTATGTGTAGTACGGCGTGCGCTTGCGTTGCACCGGCGCTGCGGTGTCCACCGACGCGGCGTGGCGCACGCCCATGCGCCGCAGGTTGAGCCAGATCATCGCCCACGCGCACAGCACGTAGACCACGAGGCCGATCGCCCAGAAGTTGAGCCACGGCGCTTCGTACTGGATGCCGGGGAAGAGCGGCTTGAAAGTGCCGAACAGCGCCGGGTTCACGAACATGCCGGCACCCACGCCCATGCTGAACGCAGGCGCCGCCACCCGCGCGGGAATGCCCTGGCTCAGCATGATGGGCAGCGCGACCACGCCGATGGCGATCGCTGCACCGACGCCGTACATGCCGACGAACAGCAGCGCGGTCACCAGGTTGATGACCATCGCCGTGACGATCGGTCTGTCGCCTGCAAGTTCGGCTGCGGATCGGATCACGCTCTCCGCGATGCCGGTCTGGATCAGCACCTGCGCGAACCACGCGCCGAACACGATGATGATGACCGAGCTCGCGTACTGCACCCCGCCGCCTTGCAGGATCTTCGCCTGGATGTCGTTCACCCCGATGCCGGCGATCAGCGCCCACACGACGGCGAGCACGAGCAACATGATGATCGGGCTCTGGCCGCGGACGATCATGACCACGACCACGAGGAACGCGATCAGCAGCGCTGCGCCCTTCACGAATTCCATACCTTCCTCCCCTCGTCACGCGGCTTTTGTCGCCGCCTCGTTCACGGGCCCCGTCGCGGGGGCCTCGCCGTCAATTCGATCCGTCTGCCGCCGGCACCCCGGCCACCGCCACGAAATGCTCCACCGTCGGAAACGGATCGTAGAAATGATGCAGCAACCGCTTCCATTCCTGGTAGCCCGCCGAGCCACGGAGGCCTACGGTGTGCGCCTCCAGCGTATCCCAGCGGACCAGCAGGAGATACCGGTTGCCGTGCTCGAGGCAGCGCTGCAACTCGTGCGACCGGTAGCCAGGCATCGACGCGATGATCCGCTGCGCCTGCCGGAATGCCGTCTCGAACTCGGCCTCCTTACCGGCGATCACGTCGAGCATCGCGACCTCGAGGACCACGGCGCTGGAGACCGGAGAATGCAGTCGGCCTGGGCCTACTGCGCCTTGGCCGTGCCGCGATAAAGGATCCGCACCGCCTCTTCGGTGATGTGCTTGTGCGCCGCCTGCTCCTCCGGCCCGAAGTCCACCTTCGGCCGCGGTTCCGGTTCGAAGTGGTGATAACGGTCGGTGCCGCGCACCAGCGTCGCCGAGTCGCGAGGGCCGGCCGTCTGCCGCACGTACGTGGGCACGTAGCGGACGGCGAACCCGATGCGGCGGCGGTCGGACGGATTGGGTTCCGACCCATGCACGAGACGGACGTGGTGCAGCGAGAACTCACCCGGCTGCAGTTCGATGTTCACGGCCTTGGCCGGATCGACGTTCACCTGCACCTCCTGACCGCGCGTGAGCATGTTGTTGTCGGCGAAGGTGTCCTTGTGCGGCAACTGATCCATCAGATGGGTGCTTGGCATGACCTTCATGCACCCGTTCTCGACCACGCTGTCGGAGAAGGCGACCCACGCGGTCACGATGTCCGGTTCGGACAGCCCCCAGTAGGTGGAGTCCTGGTGCCAGGACACGTAGCCGGGATCGCGCGCGTCCTTGGTGAAGAAGCTCGAGCTCCAGCAGAGCAGATCGGGACCGAGCACGTCTTCGACCGCGTCGAGAATAGCGGGGTGCCGCACGATCTCGTCGGCCCAGGTGAAAAGCAGATGCGGCTTGTTGCGCAACTGGCCGCTGAGGGTGCCGCCGTTCGCCTTCTCGAAGCTCTCCAGCTTGCTGCGATAGACCGCGATCTCCGCCGCGGAAAAGGCCCGCAGCGGGAAGTGATAGCCGAGCCGGTCGAAGGCCTCGACCTGATCGGCGTTCAACACATGGTGGGATCGGGCGTTGCGTGCGTGCCACGCAGCGGTTGCTGCCTGATTCATCTTCCGTTCCTCGTTTCGACTTCGCGCCCGAACCGTAGCGGGCGCGCACCCCTTCGGCGCGCGCCCCATGCCGCTTCAAGGCAGCTGGTAGCCCTTCTTGCCTACGTTGATACGATACAGGCTCTTTCCGGACGTGACGTACAGGGTGTTGGCGAGATCGCCGCGACCGAAGGCCACGTTGGTCGGCAGTTCCTTGCCCGTGGGAATGAAACCGAGTTCCTTGCCGTCGGGCGAATACACCGCGATGCCGGCCCGGTGCTCGCAGCGTTCGGCGACCCACAGGTTGCCTTCGGCGTCGGCCACCAGCCCGTCGGGCCCGGTGCAGGCCGGCGTGCGGTCCTTCGAGTAGTCCTTGAACACGCGCCGGTTCGACAGGCTGCCGTCCGCCGCGAGATCCCACACCTGCAGCAGGTGCGCGCCGGGCAGCGAGGCTTCGCCCTTCTTCATGTTCTCGAAGGCGAGCGCGCCGTTGTCGTTGCTGACGATGTACACCTGCTTCTGGTCGGGCGAGACCAGGATGCCGTTGCACTTGCCGCAATCCATCGCGACGCGCGCGACGGTGCCATCCGGATCGACGCGGTAGGCGGCGAAACCGTCGGCCATCACCGGCTCGTGACCGAGATAGCGCGGATCGGTAAAGAAGATGCGGCCCTTCTCGTCGATGCTGATGTCGTTCAGCGCGTTGAACGGCTTGCCCTCGTAGCCGCCGGCCAGGATAAGGCTGCGCCCGGTCTTCATGTCGATCTTCGCGAGCATGCGCAGGCCGTAGTCGGCACCCATCGCGACGACCAGGTTGCCTTCGCGGTCGAACTTGAGGCCGTTCGACATGCCGCTCGGGCTGCGGAAGATGGTGGCCTGCTTGGTCTTGGGATCGACCTTCCAGATGTGGCCGCCCATGGCATGCTTGCCGCTCGGATCCTTGCAGAACTTGGTGAACGTGATGTCGCTGAAGTACACCATGTTGTCGGGGCCGACCGTCGGCCCCTCGGCGAAGCAGTCGCCGTCGAACAGCTTCTCGAGCTTGGCACCGGCAGGAATGACGGTCGGATCGCCGCTGGGTGCGGGCAGTTCGTCGGCGTATGCGGAACCGCTCGCCGCGAGGGCGAAACCGGTGACGGCGACGGTGCGCCGGAATGCGTACGACCACTTCATGAGTGTCTCCTCCTCAGAAGACGGGCTGGCCCCGCCGGTTATCGTGTCTTGAAAAGATCGGGCGCCGGGCCGGTACCGGCGCGGCGCCACGGAAGACGCGTGCTCCTTCCCGGCCGGGCCCGGGATGCCCGCGGGCACCTCGAGTCGTACGGGAACGGATCAAGACCACAACTTGTTGTAACCGCTTTTTATTAATGAAATACCATTTCAAATATAAAAACACGGACGGAACCATGTCAACGCCAAATGCGAAGAAAAAAGACGATGGACGCTACAGCGCCCCCGCGCTGGAGAAGGGGCTCGACATCATCGAGCTGCTTGCCGCAGAGCAACATGGACTCACGCTGCAGGAGATCGCACGCCGCCTCGACCGGACCCCGACCGAGCTCTTCCGCATGCTCGACGTGCTGGTGCGGCGGGGCTATCTCGCGCGGCGCGCCGACGGGGCGTACCTGCTCACGCTGCGGCTGTTCGAGCTGGCCCACCACCATCCGCCGGTTGACCGCCTGTTGGGTGTCGCAATGCCGCATCTCGAGGCGCTGGCGCGCGCCGTGCGACAGTCCAACCATCTGAGCGTGCACCACGACGACCGGCTCGTGGTGCTCGCACGTGTCGAGTCACCCGATCCGATCAGTTACTCGGTCCGCCCGGGCTCCCACTTTCCCTTCCACGACGATCGCGTGTCGGCCCGGGTGATCTCGGCGTTCCAGCCCGCCGACCGCCTGCCGCAGGTGCTGGCTCAGCTGCTCGGCACGGAAGCCCCCTCGAAGGCGCGCCTGCGCAGCCTGGAACAGCGGCTCGACGAGATCCGCGCGCGCGGCTACGAGGAAGGTCCGAGCGACACCGTGCCCGGCGTGACCGACATCTGTTTCCCGCTGTTCGACCACTTCGGAGTGGTCGCCGCAGTGAACGTGGTGCACGTGCGGCAGCGGCACACGCGCATTTCGGTGGCGGAGGCGCGCGCCGCGTTGCGCGACGCGGCGGCAGAGATCTCGCGCGAGCTCGGGCGGGTCTAGCCGCCGGACCGGTCGGCCCCCTTCTCCCTCCGGGAGAAGGGCCGGGGATGAGGGAGAGGTCTTGGTCCGGTCAGCCGACGATTTCCCTCACCCTCCATCCCTCCCCCGGAGGGAGAGGGACGCACACCTTCACCTCGCCGCGGTTGGGGCCGATCAGGTCGCGGCAGCCTTCACCTCGAAGTACCGCGAGCGGATCGCGGTCTGGTTCTCGTAGATCGACCCCTGGTTGAGGGCCGGGGGCAACGGCATGCGGACCGGCACGTCGACCAAGCGCGGCTGGATCGTCGGCGCGCCGAACATCATGCGGCTGTCGAACTCCTCCAGCGTGGTGAAGTTCACGAGCGGCCACGCGTCGGCCGCCGCGCATTCGTAGAGCAGCAGCTGGCGCGGGCGATCGGAAGTGTTCTGGGCCGAACCATGCACCAGGCGGACGTGATGGAACGACGCCGATCCGGCGCGGCCGGTGCAGGACACCGCCTTGGAAAAATCGAGATTGCACGCGGTCGGATCCATCGCACCGCAGAAACGGCCCTCGGCGTGATGATCGTAGGTCGGCCCCTTGTGCGTGCCGGGCAGCACCAGCATCGGGCCGTTCTCGTCGGCGACGTCGTCGAGCATCACGCCGATGGCGAGGATGTCGTCGTTGGTGTGCGGATAGAAGGCCCAGTCCTGGTGCCATTCCACCGGCGAACCGTACCGGGGCGCCTTCACGTTGAGCTTGGAGCCGTGCAAACGGACGTCGGGGCCGATCAGCTTCCTCAGCACGTCCACCATGACCGGGCTCTTCAGCGCCTCCTGGAAGACCGGATGCACCAGGTGCGGCTTCTTGATGCGCCGCACCCGCGGATTCGACGGCGTGTGCGTCGGCTCGAGATCGTAGACGTCGGTATGGGTGGTGACGCCGCGCGCCTTGTCGGTGAGCTCGTCGATGACGCGCTGCATGCGGGCACGCAGTTCCGGCCCGATGACGTCTTCCACCACGACGTACCCCTGGTCGCGGTAGAACGCGACCTGCTCTGCAGAAATCATGCTGCTGTTCTCCTCTTGCGCCGCAACAAAATCGCGACCGAACGGCCGTGTCACAGGATCCATCGGGCGCACGCGCTCCGTTTCCTGCCGCGAAGCGGCGGCTACTGTGCGCCGCGCGCTCGAACACTGTCAACGACCGGGGCGATCTGCTTGCAACGGGTGACCTTCTATGTCAATGTTTTCGTCGGGGTTCACACGAGTAGCTCGTTCATGTGATCCCGACCCACAAATAGATAACCGAGGAGAGAGAGCATGAAAAGGTTGACCCTTGCGGCAGCCGTAGGCAGTGCTTTGCTGATGATGGGGACGAGCGCAATGGCTCAGGTGGTGCCGGGCCCGCAGAACAACGACGACTGGCCCGCAAGCCAGTGGGGTGCGGACGACAAGGCAGGTTCCGCCAACTACACGAAGGACTCCGCGCAGATCAAGCGTGCGCTGTCCAAGATCAAGCAGTACAAGGCCATCACCATCGGCAAGTATTACCACCGCGAAGCGCCGGCCTTCGGTCCGCGCGGCTGGCAGATGAGCATTCCCGGCACGCCCACCGGCGGCCCCTTCGGCAAGAACGCGCTGGTCTACCACGACGAACTGGTGACCACCGAAATCGGCCAGATCCAGACCCAGTTCGACGGCCCCGGCCACATCGGTATCAACACGAGCAAGGGCCCGATGTTCTACAACAAGCGCATCTCGTGGGATTCCTACGAGCGCGGCGCGGGTGGTCGTGTCTTCGGCATGGGCCCCCTGGGCGTGGAACACGTCGGCGAACTCGGCTTCGTGTGCCGCCTCGTGGTGCTGGACGCCGTCGCCTACCGCAAGTCGCAAGGCAAGCTGTCGGCCTCGGAAGAGATGCTGCCGATCCCGAAGAAGGCGGGTGACATCGGTATCGTCACCGCCGACGACGTGAAGGCGATCGTGAAGGCGCAAGGCCTGGAAGAAATCGGCCAGGGCGACTGCGTCGCAATCCACACCGGTCAGGGCAACACCTGGAGCAACGACCGCTACAAGAAGATGGATAGCGCCGCCCGCGCCGCCGCCCGCGCCAAGTTCGCCGAAGGCGAGCCCGGCTACGGCATCAGCGCGTGCATGTACTTCGCCGAGCGCAAGATCGCCCTGACGCTGGGCGACACTTCCGCCAACGACGCCCAGCCCGGCGGCGAGCAGGACGGCTATGCCGTGCCCTGCCACACCGAACTGCAGCCGAAGCGCGGCATCTGGAACCTGGAGAACGTCGACACCAAGTCGCTCGTCGATGCCAAGATCTACGAAGCTGCCTTCATCTGGGCGCCGCTCAGGATCATCGGCGCCACGGGCTCCCCGGGCAACCCGGTGGTGCTTTACTGATCGCAAGCTTCACGCGATGAGAAGAGCGGCCTTCGGGCCGCTCTTTTTTTGTGCCTAGAGCGCCGGCAGCGAGAGCGTCGCGATCGCGCCGCCATCCGGGTGATTGTCGATGGCCGCCGAGCCGCGGTGCAGCGCCGCGATCTCCTCGACGAAACTCAAGCCCAGGCCCGTGCTCTTCTTGCCGGTGTCCGGCCGCGGCAACGAATAGAAGCGCTCGAAGACGCGCTCGCGCGCGAACTCGGGCAGACCCGGACCGCAATCGCGCACCTCGATCTCGACGGCCTTCCGATCGGTGCGCACACCGATCGTCACCAAGGATCCGGGTGGCGCGAAGTCGATCGCGTTCTGCACCAGATTCATGAGCGCACGGTGCAACAGGAACGCATCACCCCTCACCTTCAAACCACGCTCGCCTTTCACTTCGAGCGTGACCGCACGACGGCTCGCCAGCGGCTGGGCAGCGCTCAGCACGCCCGCGATGAGATCGTCGACCGGTACGGGACCAACGGATTCGAGCCGCCGCTGCTTCTCCAGACCCGATAATTCGAGCAGGCGGTCCACCACTTCCTGGATACGCTGGGTCTGCTCACGGATGTTCGCGGTGAAGCGCGCACGCTCGGCCTCCGGCATCGGTTCCTGAAGCAGTTCGGCCGCACCGCGGATTGCCGAGAGCGGGCTCTTGATCTCGTGCGTGAGGGACTGCACGTACTGCTCGGTGTAGGTCCTGCCCGCGAGCGCGTCGCGCATTTCATCGAACGCGGTGCCGATCACGCTGCGCACACGGCGGCCTAATCGCGGCAACCCGGCGCTGCCGTGGGCGCGCAGCAATCGCACCGAATCCTGGATCAGCACCAACGGACGCATCAGCCAGACCGAAACGATCAACGCGAATAGCAGTACAGCGACCCCGGCGGTGAGTCCTACGGCGACCACCTTGCCGCGCGCGTTGGCGAGGAACGGCTCGAAATCCTTCGTGGGCTTGCCGACGCTGACGACACCGACGATGCGGTCCTTCCACAGCACGGGAGCCGCCACGTACATGACCCCAGATCGGCGATCGTTCGGGTCCTCGACGGTCGTGCGTGCGCCGTACTTGCCCTCCAGGGTGAGCTTCACGTCTCGCCACTCCGAGTAATCGGCGCCTTCATCGCGGTCGAACGAATCGTAGATGACCGTGCCGGCGCGGTTCGCGATGATGATCCGCAGATCGACGTGCGTCTTGCGCACGCCGAAGATCTCGGCATCGAAGCGCCTCGTGTACAGGCCGCGCAGACCGAGTCGCAGGCGATCGGGGTGGATCACCCCGTCCTCCACTTCGAGTGCGACGATCGACGCGATCGCATGCGCGGTGTCGATCATGGATTCCTCGGCCGACTCGCGATAGCGCGGATCGAGGTCGGCGATGATCCGCAACAGCACGAACGCCACGCCGATCGCGAAGACCACCACCACGCCGGCGAAGATGCGGTTGCGGCGGCTCACCAGTCCTCGCGCAGCGAATAGCCGTCGCCGCGATGGGTACGGATCGCCTCGATGTCGGGCTTTACCGACTTCAGCTTGGCGCGGATCAGCTTGATGTGGGCATCGACGGTGCGGTCGAAGCTCGAATCCGGATCGTCCCACGCCTGCTGCAGGATCTCGTCGCGCGAGTAGACGCGACCGGGCCGCGACGCGAGCAACTTGAGGACCCGGTACTCGTAGCGAGACAGTTCCAGCGCGACACCGAAGTAGCGGATCGACCTGCGTTCGTCGTCCACCACCAGCGGCCCCGCCTGCTCCGTCGCCGGCGCGCCCCGTGCGGCGCGCCGCAGGATCGTCCGCACCCGCGCGGTCAGCTCACGCGGACTGAACGGCTTCGAAACATAGTCGTCGGCACCGAGTTCGAGCCCGACGATGCGGTCCACTTCATCGGTGCGCGCCGTGAGGAAGATGACTGGCGCCGACATGAGCGGCGCCAGTCGCTTGAAGAGCTCGAACCCGTTGATATCCGGGAGTCCGACGTCGAGGATGACCAGCGCGATGCCGTCGTCCCGCGCCGCGTCCAGCGCCGCCTGGCCGGTGGCACACCAGACCGGGTCGTAGCCTTCGGTCGACAATGCGTAGTGGATGGTGTCGGCGATGGCCGGTTCGTCTTCGACGACGAGGATGCGGGGACGCACGGAACCTCACGGGCAATGAAGCGCTCCCCGAACGATAGCATCCGGCACTGCCGGCATCGCGACCCTCGCGACGCCGGGCGACGGCTACCAGCCGGATGCCTTCAGCATCTCCTGCAGACCGCTCTGGTCGTAGCCGTCCATGCGCTGCGTCCCCACGAAGATCACCGGCACGCCGTTGCCGCCCATCTCCCGATATTCGCGCCGCCCGCGATCGGTGGTTTCGACGTCGACATCGTCGAACGGGATGTTGCGGGCGTTGAGGTAGGCCCGCGCCTTCTTGCAGTAGCCGCACCACGTGGTGGTGTAGAGCGTCACTTTCTCGCCCGCCGCGGCGGCGGGCTTGGCCTTCGGCACCGGCGTCACCGGAGCGACGGTGTTCGACTGCAACTTGACCGACTTCGCGTTGGACTGCTTGGGCGGGCCGTCGGAGTAGAAGACGCGTCCGTCGGCATCGACCCAGCGGTAGATGGCGGCGCCGGCGCTCGACGAAACCAGCGCTGCGAGGACGAGGATGGACAGGTTCTTGATCATGGCTGAGATTTTGGTCGCGGCGGCCCCTGAAGGCCAAGCACGTAGTGAGCCGGAGCGACGGTTCCCTACCCGGGAAAAGTCGCCTCCACCCGCCCGAGGCGTTCGATGTCCATGACCACGTGGTCACCCGGCTCCAGCCATTTGGTGGCCACGACGCTGCCGGTGAACACGAATTCGCCGGCGCGCAGTCCGTGCCCGCGCTGCGACTGCTGGGTGGCCAGCCACGCGAGCGCCTCGAACGGATGACCCATCACGTCGGAGCCACGGCCGCGCCCCGCTTCGACGCCGTTGATGGTGGTCACGCCCGCGAGATCGCTCAGGTCGAACTCGCGCCACGCGGTCACCTCCGGTCCCAGCACGCAGCCGGCATCGAAGAAGTCGTCCGCGATGAGCGTGGGCGTGTCCAGCTTCGAATAGTCGACGTAGCGGGCGTCGACCAGTTCCATGCCTGCCATGCACGCGGCGACGGCATCGGCCACTTCGTCGCGTGAATACGGATTCGTGCGCGGCGGCAGATCCTTGCCAAGACGGACGACGATCTCGCACTCCACCCCGATCCGTACGAAATCACCGTGCGGAACCACGGCCGGACTGCGGTGTACGGTGCGCTCGAACACGCCGCCGGCGCAAGGATGCTCGATCTTGAGAAAGGCCTGCATGACCGGCGTCGTACAGCCGATCTTGTGCCCCACGACCTCACCCAGCCCGCGGGTGGTGAGCTGGCGGTGCAGTTCGTCCTGGATGGCGTAGGCCTCCGCCGTGTCCGCCGGACGCAATTCCGGCGGCAATTCCCCCAGGGGGTCGAGCTCCAGCCGGTGTTCGGCGAGCACGAGAGCGGCGTAGGCAATGTCAGGCATGGTGAAAGCATAGCTGCTTTTCCTGCAGGGCAAGCGCGCCGGAACGCAGCGCAGCAAGGCAAGCCCGGCGGCGGCTGAGACGAGACAGCCGTCTCACGAACCGCGGGTGCCGCCCACCATTGCGCACCGCATCATGAAGATGCCCCCGGACCCACCTTGCCTGCGGCATGGCCGTTCCACATAATCCTCCGGCCGCGAGGCGCGAGTGCGGAAGACGCACCGCCATCCAGAACGAGAAACAGTGAGGAGGAGCCTTCCCATGAAACAAGCGCAATTCGGTTTGCGCGCGGTCGCGGCATTGTTCGCCGTTGCCACGCTCGCCTGGTCCACGGGCGCAGCGGCGCAGAGTGCAGCCCAACGCGCGGTCGATGCGGCGAAGCCGCTGTGCGCCGGTGGCAAGACCATCACCATCGTGTGGGAGGCGGGCCTGCAGTCGCTCGACCCGCTCAACTTCTCCGGGCCCAAGTGGGAATCGCTCACGGGCTGCAAGGTAAAGGTGGTGGAAGCACCCGTCTCGGAGATGTTCACCAAGATCATGCAGGAGTTCCGCGCCGGCACCGGTGCGTACGACGCCCTCAACGTGATCCCCGCCTGGATGCCCGACCTCGCGCAGGCCGGTGCCCTCGAAGTGCTCGACCCGTACGTCGAGAAGTACGGCTACGCGAAGGAACTCCAGACGATCGCGTCGACCTACCGCGACAACCAGATGAAGGTCAACGGGAAGATCTACGGCTTCCCCGACGACGGTGACGTCTTCATCTTCTACTACCGCAAGGACCTCTTCGCCCGCGACGACCTCAAGAAGGCGTTCAAGGCGAAGCACGGCTACGATCTGGCGCCGCCCAAGACCTGGAAGCAGTTCGACGACATCGGCTCGTTCTTCACCGAGGCGCTCAAATCGGAAGGCATCTACGGCGCTTCCATGTTCCGCGAAGCCGGCTATGGCAACTTCATGTTCCAGGAGCGCTTCCGCAACGAAGGCGGCAAGTTCTTCGACGCCAACATGAAGGCCACCATCAACAGCCCGGCGGGCGTGAAGGTGCTGACCGAGTGGCGCAACGAGAACCGCTTCATGCCGCCCGGCGTCGAGAAGTTCGGATTCGTCGAGAACCTCGCCGTGTTCCTCGAGGGCAAGAGCGCGATGACGATCTCGTGGCCGCCCTATGGCCGCTTCGCCGCGGGCTACCTGTCGGAAGAGAAGGCGCTCTCCTGGGTGCCGAAGTCCAAGATCGCGGGCAAGGTCGGCTACACCCTGCCCCCGGGCGGACATCCGGAACTGGCGGCGGGCTTCGCCCTGTCGGTCGCGGCCGGCAGCAAGCAGAAGGAAGCCGCCTACCTGTTCATCCAGTGGCTGAACAGCGAGGAGGTCTCCAACCAGCGGGTGCAGCTGCCCTACGCGTTGCGCGACCCGTTCCGCGATTCGCACTTCACCAACCCCGGCTACCTCAAGCTCTGGCCCGACGCCAAGGACTACCTTGCAGCGCTGCAGGCCGCTTCGAAGACCGGCCTGCTCGACCTGTCGCTGATCCAGACCGACAAGTACGAGGAAGCGCTGCGTCAGGGCATCAGCCGCCTGTGGGCCGGTGAGGATCCGAAGAAGATCCTGGACGACATCGCCAAGCAGTGGGACGAGATCACGGCGAAGGTCGGGGTCGAGAAGCAGAAGGCGGTGTACTCCGCCTGGGCCGCCAAGTCGGGCGCCTATCCGAAGTAACCGGCCGCCCGCGCTCGTCTGACGGGCGCGGCTCCGCATGGCGAGAGGCGGGCTCGATGCCCGCCTCTTGTTTCCAACCTCGAGAACAAACGCACCGCACTTCCTTGGCTGCCATCCGCACCAAAGCCGCCACCCGGGATCGCCGCTTCAAGTACGTCCTGGTGGCACCGTCCATCTTCGTGCTGCTGCTTATCGGCATCTTCCCGCTGATCTATCTCATCATGGTGAGCTTCCAGAACATCACCATGACGGACATGGACACGTCGTTCCAGGGCCTGCTCAACTACCGGCAGATGGTGAACGACACGCGGATGTGGCAGGCGCTGCTGCACACCGTGATCTTCACCGCCATCGCGCTGCCGATCGAACTGGTGCTGGGCCTCGCGATGGCGCAGCTGTTCATCGACCGCATTCCCGGCCGGCAGGTGTTCGTGGCCCTGCTGGTGCTGCCCGTGGTGATCTCGCCCATCGTCGCGGGCGCCACCTGGTCGCTCATGTTCGACAACCGGTTCGGCCCCATCAACCAGATCATCGGCTGGCTGATCGGCGGCGAGGCGACCATCCTGTGGACCATCAATCCGAACCTGGTCTACCCGGCCATCCTGGTGGCCGAGGTCTGGCAATGGACGCCTTTCATGTTCCTGCTGCTGCTCGCCGCGCTGTCGGCCGTGGACAAGTCGCAACTCGAAGCCGCCTCCATCGACGGCGCCGGCTGGTGGCGCACGTTCTTCCGCATCGTGCTGCCCGCCATCTGGCCCGTGATGGCCATCGCCATCCTGATCCGCGGGCTGGATCTGTTCCGCCTGTTCGACATCGTGTGGGCGTTGACCCGCGGCGGGCCGGGCACCATGACCGAGACCATCTCGATCTTCGCTTACGTCAAAGGGTTCCAGCAGTTCGACACCAGCTTCACGGCCGCGGTGGCGCTGATGATCATCGTGCTGCTGTCGATCGTGGTGATGGCCGCGTTGAAGCGGGTCGAACTGGCGCGCTAGACCATGAACCTCCGCCAGCGCCGTCGTTTGAATCTGGTCCTGCGCTTAGCTAGCGCGATCGCCATCACGGCCTTCTTCCTCTTCCCGATCTACTGGCTTTTCATGATCTCCTTCAAGACGCCGGAGGAGATCTTCGCGTTCCCGCCCAAGTGGTGGCCGGGACAGATCCAGTTCGACAACTACGAGGTGCTGTTCAAGGACGGCGACGCCAAGACCGTCGGCAACAGCCTGGTGGTGGCCAGCGTGAGCACGGTGCTCGCGATGTTCCTGGGCACGCTGTGCGCCTACAGCCTCGCGCGCTTCCGCACCGGCGGCGAGAACCTCGCCAACTGGATCATCTCGCAGCGCATGGTGCCGCCCATCGCCGTCGTGTTTCCGATCTTCCTCCTGTATGTGTGGCTGAAGTTGGTCGACACGTACGTCGGCCTGATCCTGCTCTACACCGCATTCAATTTGCCCTACGTCATCTGGATGATGCGCGGCTACATCAACGACATCCCGAAGGCGCTCGAGGAATCCGCCCTGGTGGACGGCTGCACGCGCTGGCAGGTGCTGTGGAAGGTGGTCTTCCCCATGTGTCGCGCAGGCTTGTTCGCCACTGCAATCTTCACCTTCGTGTTCGCGTGGAACGACTTCATCTTCGCGCTGGTGCTGACCCGAACCGAAGTTTCCACCTACACGGTGCAGGTCACCCACTACTTCGGCGGACAGTCGAATTTCTGGGCGAAGATTTCCGCGATGTCCGTGCTCGGCACGCTCCCGATTTTCATCGTCGTCGGCTTCATGCAAAGGTATCTGGTGCGCGGCATTTCGCTGGGTGCAGTGAAGGGATGAACCATGGCTGATCTCAGGATCACTGCGTTGAACAAGTACTATGGCCAGGTCCATGCGGTGAAAGGCGTGGACCTCGAGATTCCAGCCGGTGAATTCACCGTCCTCGTCGGCCAATCCGGTTGCGGCAAGAGCACGCTGCTTAGGACCATCGCCGGGCTGGAGGATGCCGATTCCGGCACCATCGAGATCGGCGGCCAGAACGTCACGGACGATCCGCCGCGCGATCGCGACATCGCGATGGTGTTCCAGAACTACGCGCTCTACCCCTACATGAGCGTGTACGACAACATCGCGTTCGGCCTGCGCGCCCGCAAGACGCCGGCGGGCGAGATCGACGGCAAGGTGCAACGTGCGGCGCAGATGCTCGCGATCGATCATCTGCTGCAGCGCTATCCGCGCCAGCTGTCGGGCGGGCAGTTGCAGCGGGTCGCCATCGGTCGCGCCATCGTGCGCAACGCGCGGCTCTATCTCTTCGACGAGCCGCTGTCGAACCTGGATGCCCAACTGCGCGACGAGATGCGCAGCGAGATCAAGCGGCTGCACCAGGAACTGGGCAAGACCATGATCTACGTCACCCACGACCAGATCGAGGCCATGACCATGGCCGATCGCATCGTGCTGCTGCGCGACGGAAAGATCGAGCAGCAGGGTTCGCCGCTCGATCTGTACGAGCGCCCGGCCACGAAGTACGTCGCGGGATTCCTGGGCTCACCCTCGATGAACTTCGTCGATGCCGAGATCGCTTCGGTGGCGGGCCGTCTGGCCGTCCGGGTGGGTGAGAGTTTGGTCCTGCCGCTGCCGCAATCGCGCCGGGACAAGCTGGGCGCCTACAGCGGCAAGCGCATCGTGCTGGGCCTGCGACCGGAGCACATCAGCCGGGCACGCGACGGCGACACACGGGAAGGACTGGCTCTGTGCAATGCAGTGATAGACCTCGTGCAACCGACCGGTGCGCGGACCTACACCACTTTCAAGCTGGGCGGCGTCGAAACGGTGGCCGAACTGCAGGCGCACGAGGCCTCGCAACCGGGGCAGGCCATCGAACTCGCCATCGACATGAACCGGGCCGTGATCATCGAGCCCGACACCGAGAAAGTCGTCTCCTGAGGATTCCGTCATGAAGACCATTCCCGCTTCCCGTGCGATCAAGCTCTGCGGTACCGAACAGCCCGACGTCCCGGGCCGCATCCTTACCGCCGGCCCGCTCACCGTCGAGCTCGAGAACGGCGCACTGCGGTACCTCAAGGTGAACGGTGTCGAAGCGGTGCGCGCGCTGGCCTTCCTGGTCCGCGACGAGAACTGGGGCACCTACATCCCGAAGATCACGGACCTGAAGGTCGATCAGCGCGCCGACGGGTTCTCGGTTTCCTATCACGCGGTCTGCGCTCGCGAAGCCATGGAGATCGCCTTCGACATCACCATCGAGGGTCATTCCGACGGTAGCCTGGACTTCGAAGGCACGGCGGTGCCGAAGACCGACTTCCGCACCGCGCGCACCGGCTTCGTGGTGCTGCACCCGTTGAAAGGCGTGGTCGGCAACAAGGTCGAAGTGGAGCACATCGACGGCAAGGTGGAGAAATCGATCTTCCCGAAGCAGGTGAATCCTATCCAGCCGTTCCTCCACATCCGCTCGCTGACGCACGAGGTGCTGCCGGGTGTGAAGGCGACGGTCCGGATGGAAGGCGACACCTGGGAGATGGAAGACCATCGCAACTGGACCGACGCCTCGTTCAAGACCTACGTGCGGCCACTCGCCCTGCCCTGGCCCTACACGCTGAAGGCCGGCGAGCCGGTCAAGCAGTCGATCCGCTTCTCGCTGTCGGGCAATGTCCCGAAGGCCGCCAGGTCCGGGGCCGGCGGCGGGATCGAGATCAAGCTGGGCAGCGCGACGCGCGACGTCATGCCGCCCGTCGGCCTGGGTGTGCCTGCCGAGGAGATCGGTCACGCGGCCGCGCGCCTGGGGCTCGTCAAGGGCATCGCGCCGAAGGTGCTGAACTGCCACTACGATCCGCGTGCGAAGCATGGTGCGAAGGAACTCTACGGCTATCGCCTGCTGTGCGATGAGACCGGTGCGGAATGTGTGCTCGAGATCGTCGTGGAAAGCGTCGATCGCTACGCCGAGGAGCTTGCCGGCGTCGCGAAGCTGGTGAAGGAATCGGGCCTCAAGCTCGCCGCCATCGCGGTGTGCCCCGTGGGCGACTTGAAGTCGGTGCTGCCGGGCGGCCCGCGCCCGCCGGCGCCGCCGCTGGACAAACTCTATGCGGCAGCACGCAAGGCGTTCCCCGGAGTGAAGCTGGGCGGCGGCATGTTCTCGTTCTTCACCGAATTGAACCGCAAGCGGCCTCCGGCGGAGCTGCTCGACTTCGTCACCAATACCACCTGCCCCATCGTGCACGCGGCCGACGATCGTTCCGTCATGGAAACGCACGAAGCGTTGCCCTGGCAACTGGAAACGGCGCGCTCCTACATCGGCAAGACCGCGCATCGTGTGGGCCCCAGCGCGATTGGCTGCCGTGACAACCCGCATGGTGCCACCTTCACACCGAACCCCAAGAACGAGCGCATCTGCCTGGTGAAGATGGACCCGCGCCAGCGCGGCCTGGTCGGTGCCGCATGGACGCTCGCCTACATCGCGACGCTGGCACGCGCAGGCGCTGCCGCCGTCACGGTCGGCGCGCCTACCGGCCCGCTCGGCGTCATCTACCGGAAGACCGACTACGCGCAACCGTATTTCGATGACATCGGAAGCTCGGCCGTCTACCCTGCCTATCACGTGGTGAGCGGTCTGGCCCGCGCCAGCGGCTCCAAGCTGGTGAGCGCGACGTCGTCCGACGCCGCCAAGGTGGAATGCCTCGCCGTGCGCGGCAAGGGCGGCACCATCCTGTGGCTCGCCAATCGCACCGCCGACTCGCAGTCAGTGAAGCTGTCGGGCGCTTCCGGCACCACGTTCGCCGCGGTGCTGGATGAAGACAGCTTCGCCGTCGCCACCACGGACCCCGCGAAGTTCCAGCGCTCGTGGAAGGCGGTCGCAGGTTCCGCGTTGAAGCTCGGCGCTTACGCGGTGGCGATCGTTTCGATCAACGACTGATTGCCCCCATCCCGGCCTTCCCCCGCGCTATCGCGCGAGGGAAGGAGAGCGCGGGGACGATCGGTGGGGCCGATCGTCCGAAGTTCGGACGGCTGGCCCCCATCCCAACCTTCCCCCGGCATTGCCGGGGGAAGGAGTGCATCGGCTGGTGTCGACACGAGCGCGGATATCTCCGCGCGATCGACCTATATGCACTCCTTCGCCCACCGCCGGTGGGGGAAGGTTGGGATGGGGCCAAGCACTACCCGAGTCGCTTCGCCCAACGACGGATCGCCGGACGGGCCCCTGCCAGCCGCTATCGCGGCCGGTACGCCGGCCGTCGCGGTGCCGCCGAGGGCGCCGCGCGCTCGTCCTTGTGGCGAAAGCTGATGCGGCCCTTCGTCAGGTCATAGGGGGACATCTCGAGCGTGACCCGATCGCCGGCGAGAATGCGGATACGGTGCTTGCGCATCTTGCCGGATGCGTACGCGGTGATCGCGATGCCGTTGTCCAGCGTCACGCGGAAGATGGTGTTCGGCAGCACTTCGTTCACCACGCCTTCGAGTTCGACGACTTCTTCTTTCGCCATGGCGGATACCTGGATGTCTGCGCGCGCGGCCACGCCGGGCGAACGCAATGACCACTAACCGGGCGGCTTGTGGCGGCCCGGCGGAAAACGGCTGGGAAGGCCGCGTCTAGCGGCGATCAGAGCGGCTTCAGGTTCACTGCCGCGACGCGGCCGTCGCGGCCGGGTTCGGTTTCGAACGAGATCGCCTGATTCTCGGCGAGCGTGGTCAGACCTGCGCGTTCGACCGCCGAGATGTGGACGAACACGTCCTTCGACCCGTCCTGCGGTGCGATGAAGCCGAAACCCTTGGTGGAATTGAAGAACTTCACGGTGCCTGAAATCATGGTTACCCCCGTTGATGCGTGGCCGCCTGCGGATTCGCAGACGGCATCAAATGACGCTTTCGGGAGAGATTTCGCGCATCCAGGACGGACGCGAACGACCGAGGAGAGGATTGGCGGACTTCCGACGACGCATATCCGATTTCGCTAGTTTGCACCATGCTGGGGCGCTTGGCAAATGGCCGTCCAGGCACGGACGCATCCGGCTCATGCGACGGGCCGCTTGCGAGCGAGAGCTGGCCCCCATCCCAACCTTCCCCCACTGACGTGGGGGAAGGGGTGTAAAGCGTATTCCCCGCGGCACAGCTGGGGGGAATGGTGTACGTCCCCTCGCCCAGCTTCGCTGGGGGAGGGTCAGGGCTGACGTTTCCCCTGTTTTTTGGGCGTTGAATCTTGAGCAATCAACGCGATGAGGATAGGGTGATCAGAAACGGCGCGTGCATGCCCGGTTTTTTC
>Ga0164290_1001685_pt1 | contig 26319 bp, 26 predicted proteins | sample Micstemetagenome_FD_108782 | JGI IMG/M metagenome (GOLD analysis project Ga0164290, IMG submission 108782) | Contaminated culture microbial community from soil near Moab, Utah, USA - Microcoleus steenstrupii SON62 (Illumina Assembly) | ecosystem: Environmental > Terrestrial > Soil > Soil crust...
GAATCTGATCGAGTCGGGACAGTACGCTCACGTAGGTGCGGCGGTCTTTCCGCCTGACGGCGAGTGGGTGTTTTGGACCTCCACGAACGCGCCCATCGACGAGCCTCGGATCTGCTTCTTTAAATCGTCGGCTGAGCCTAGACCGGTTAGCCCTGCGCTTTGATCGCACCGCTCGGCGACTGCCTCGCAGCGGTCGCAAATGCGATTGCAAACACAGGGTAGCCAGCGGGACCGTCCGGCAGGATTGCCCAGCAAATACGGCTAGGATCGACCCGAATAAGAGAGAAAGGCAACCGAATTAATGCGGGTGAATACGAGGCTACGTAATAGGGATGAAAACGATTTGGGTGTTCCACGGCAACGATGGGAGTTTTCCCGCGGGACTCTTCTCGACGGAGGAGCTCGCCGAGAGCTGGATTGCGATGCACAGGCTTTCTGGCCTACTCACCTGCTATCCCGTCGACATGGGTCTCTACGACTGGGCTGTGAGTGTTGGAAGGATCCGTCCTCTGGATCCAGAGGACCCTAATCCCGAGTACGTCGCGAACTTCAACACGGACGGGTTTGGGCACGAACACTACCGAGACGGGGTGAAGCTCGGCTAGGAATAGCCGCCCCGGCAAGCAGGCCCGCAGGTTTCCTCATCATCTTAAGGGGCTACAGCCAGAGCAGAGCCAGTCCGCTCTCAACTCATTGGACTGGTTCTCGGCGAGAATACGTTTGAACCGACCTGCAGGAAGCACGGTCCGCAGGTCCCTTTCTCTTCATGGCGGCAGTCAGGCCAACGACAGCGCTACCCTTATCCGTCATGCGATCCCCGAGAGCCATCCTCTTCGACCTGGACGACACCATCCTGTCTTTCGGCGGGAGGGAACTGCTCCTCGCGGAGGTGGCGGAGCGGTTCGCCAGCGCGCTCTCGCCGAAGCAACCGAACGAAGTGGCCGCCGCCATTGAGGCCGCTTTCCTCGACTTCTGGAGCGTTCCCGGGCGCTATTCCGATTGGCGGAACCGGGTGCTGGAGGCGAGGACGATCATCATCGAACGTCTCTTCGAGTCTTGGTCCATCCAAGCTCCGGGAGCCACGCCGGAGATTGCGAGGCAGTTTGCTCGCCAGTTCCACGAGTTGCGTGAATCGGGCGAGGGAAGGCTCTTCCCGGGAGCTGTGGCCACCATCCAGGCACTACGTGAGCAGGGAATTCGTCTCGCCCTGGTGACGAATGGGCACGCCGATTCCCAGCGTGAGAAGGTCGAGCGCTTTCGGCTCGCGCCGCTGTTCGACCATGTTCAGATCGAAGGGGAAGTCGGCTTCGGCAAGCCGGATGACCGCGCGTATCGACATGCCATGGCGGCACTCGGGGTGGAGCCGAAGGAGACGTGGATGGTGGGCGACCACCTCGAGTGGGAAGTCGCCGCTCCCCAGCGACTCGGCATCTTTGCCGTGTGGCACGACCATGAGGGAAGGGGGCTGCCGGTCGGGGCGACCGTGGTGCCCGACCTCACCGTACGGGCTGTCAGGGACCTCCTTGGGATCGTCAACTCGCTGAGGTAGGCCCTCCCGGCACAGCGCTCCGCCAGAACATCAGCTAACGAGAGGAGCCGTTCGAATGTCGGCGGAGTCGCGGGCGATGTCGGCCTCCCGCTTTTTCTCGGCGGACCGCTCCACTCGGTATGAGTACTGGCCGGCGGCAAGCAAGATGACGATGAGAGGAATCCGGGTGAGTACGGCATGCCCCGTGACCAGTGCGAGAGCAGCGACCATCACCCAGGCGGTGCCGAGGACGAACATGCTCTGCCTGAGAAGATCTGATCGCTTCCAGTAGGTTCGACCGTGCCGCGCGCTCGTCGCCTCGAGCACCGCTCCCTTGGGCCAGAGGAACCTCGCAAACGAGATGCTGCTCCAGAGGCTCCAGGTAATCGCGTCGAGGAGCTGATCTGCAGTCGGCTCAGGCATCCCTAACATGATCCGCTAACCTGTTCGCCGAGGCAGAGCCGCTTCCGAACGACGAGGATGATTCGATAAACCGTCACGCGTCGGCCAGGCGCACTACGATGGGACCGTCGGAGCCATCCACATCGAGGGGAGTCGGCGGAAGCTTGGCCCGCTCGGCGATCGCCTCCCAGTCGAGGCGGAGTTCGCCGCCGAGTTGGCGGATGGCGTCCGTCAGAATCAAGTACTGGCCCTTGTTGAGGGAGTTGAGCAGCTCGGCCACCGCCGCCGCAGGCGTCTGGGGTTCCATCGTTCCGCGAGTTTAGACCAAGCCAAGTTCTCAAAGGAATGAGATTGCTCACCAAGACTCGAGCGGGTGAGCGCTCGTCCCCAAGCCGAGTCAGGAAGGATCAGCCGCCTGGAGCAGACCGCGACGGATGAACAGGGTCGTCGATCAGGCCGGTCTGGGGAAGCCTGTCCTACCGCCGTGAAGGACGTGCGACCGGCGTCCGTGCCGTCTTGGAGCTGCCTTCGGCCGGGATCGCCGTGGCTTCCGACGGGCGATTCGTTGCGCTCGTGATGGGACTGCTGCAGCTTTGCGACGCCGAAGGGCCACCGACTGGGCATTCGCTCGGGAGGATTGCTACGTTCACCCGATCTGCCATGCACATGAGCCAGCGGTAATCTAGGAGGGTGCTACGACGTGCGCGGTTCGTCCTCCCGGTGCTTCTCCTAGCCGCGATCGGCTCGGCTCAGAGCATTAGTGGCAAAGTGATCGGCGTCTCCGACGGAGATACCCTGACCCTGCTCACGGCCGATCGCCGAAGCGTGCGGGTTCGGATGCACGGCATCGACGCTCCCGAGAGCCGGCAGCCCTTCGGCGCGAGGGCAAAGCAGCGGCTCTCCGAACTGGCTTACGGCAAGCCGGTGACCGTCCGCGTGATCGAGACGGATCAGTACGGCCGCTCCGTTGGGGTGGTCTACTCCGAAGACGCGAAGAACCTGTACTCCACGATAGCCGCCGGCAACCTGAACCACATCCTCGTACACGAGGGATTGGCTTGGTGGTACCGCAGCTTCGCCCGGGGTGACCGCGAACTGGAGCGGCTTGAGTCGGGCGCCCAGGTCGCGAAGCGCGGCCTGTGGGCGGAGCCGGGAGCGATCGCCCCGTGGGAATGGCGCCGGCAACGTCGCTAGTTTCCGCGCGAGACAGTAGAATTTCGGCCATGACGCTCGGCGAAGTCATGGAGCAACTGCGAACGCTCGGCGGCGAGAAGGTGAGGCAGATCCACCTCAACCACGGCGCGGCGGCGAGCGATCTCGGCGTCAAGCTCGGTGATCTGCGGACGCTCGCCAAGCGGATCAAGACGAACCACGAGCTCGCGCTGGAGCTGTGGGCGACCGGCGTACCGGACGCGATGCTCCTCGCAACCCTAGTGATCCGCCCTAAGCAGCTCTCGGAGGACGATCTCGACGTCATGGTCCGATCCGTGACGTACAACCAGCTTGCCGACTGGTTGAGCGCGTACGTGGTAAAGGCCCACCCCCAAAAGGAGGCGCTGCGGCAGCGCTGGATGGAGTCCACCGATCCGATGGCCGGCCGCGCGGGTTGGAGCCTGACCACGGACCGCGTGAGCAAGGAGCCGCAGGGTCTCGACCTTTCCGGCCTCCTCGATCGAATCGAGAAGGAAATGACCGGTGCCCCCGAGCCCACCCAGTGGACGATGAACTTCTGCCTCGCGGCGATCGGCATCAACCACCCCGAGCACCGAGAGCGAGCGGTGGCAATTGGCGAGCGACTCGGATTGTATCGGGACTATCCCGTCTCGAAGGGATGCACGTCCCCCTTCGCGCCCATTTGGATCGCAGAGATGGTCGGCCGACAAGGTTGAGGAACGGCCATCAATCACTGTCCACTCATCTAGCGACTTGGAGTTCCCGCGCGTTCTGTGGCAGCTCACGCGTGCTCATGGCCGCGCCGTCAGTCGGGCATAGGTTGAGACGGCTTGGGCCGGTCGGTGAAACGCCTGTCGTCGCGCTACCGAAATCCTAGATGCCTTGGCGTCGGAACTATGTCGCCGGGCCTTTCGGTAACTACAGCTGTGGTTATGTCCTATACTCGGACTAGCCACAACTGTGGTTACGGCTTCCCAGCCGTAAAGAGGAGCGCTCAATGGCTTACCGACTGCCGAACAACGACCCCAGCCGCCTGAACCATCCCCTGCATCGCCCGATCCGGTGGACGGTGACCCTCGGTGCCGAACACCTGCTCGCGGTCGTGGTCATCGCCGGTCTTGCCGTCATCGTCAAGGCCGCTATCCCGCCCCGCGGTGCTGCCGCCGCGGCAGCGGCCGAGCAGATGGTCAGCTCTACCGGGAAGCCGCCGAAGTACCGCCACCTCGCGATGAAGCGGAGCGGCCGCGTTGTTGGCATCAACTGGGATCCGGAGTGGTCGAAGCTCGACCCCGACCTCCAGGGACTCCCGCGGCTGCACGTGATTCGAGATCGCACCCTCTACGTCATCACGGACGTTCGAACGCTCAACACGGTACAAGACGCCCTCTGGACGCTGCCGTCGACGGATACGCGAGCGGTGGAGACGGCGATCGATGCCGCCTTCGCCATGGGGCAGGCCAAGGAAGTCGCCTTAGTCCACCGCAGTTCTGCCGAGCAACTGAAGCAGGTCGAGCGTGCCGTGGCTGCAGTCGATGCGGTGGCACTGCAACTGGCCGAGACCCGGGCGCAGCTCAAGGGAATTCAACACCACTTGAATTCAGGTGACGCTCGCCAGTGGCCGATGTCACTCGGTAGTGACGCGGCCTCGCAAATGCGTCGATCGCCCACGCCGAGCATTTCGCCGAATTTGCGGTGAAGCGCGCTTACTTCGGCGGCTTGCGTAGCTACGACGGTCCTCATTCGTTGACTACTTGAGGGCCCGCTCCTCCGGGAGCGCGGTGCAGGAGGGAGCGACGTCTACGCCGCACCCGACGGCGCGGGCCCTCTAGTGCGTCGTCGTGGTGGGCTGCCGCAGTGATCGAACGATTTGTTCGGCTTCGCCCAGGTACTCGCGCACGGTGAGCACCGCCATGAACTCTTCGGGTGCGACGAAGCCCTGAATCGAGACGACCGCCCGGAAGTTGTCTCCGTCCGCGCGAACGCAGTAGCACGGCTCGTCGATGCCGACGATGAGGCGTTGGGGGAGCTTGGCTCCCAAGAACTCCCGAATTTTGGTTCGCCTCTCCTCTCGGCCGAGCGGAATCGTTAGCTCGCAGACGGCGCACCCTACCATCGCGCCCGGGGAACTCGAGAAAAGGCGTTGCGCCTGGAGGTTGGCGTAGGCCACGTTGCCGGGATGCCGCGCTACGAGCATGGCGTCCGGCGCGTGGTGAAGGGCGAGTAGGTGCCAGGACGTCCCGATTCTCGCCTCGTTGTCAGCGATCGTCTGAGCAAGCTGACTGCCCATCGAAGCTACTCTGGATCGAAGCTCGCTAACTTCCCGCTGCAAAACCTCGATCTCCGCTCCCGCGCTGGATCGCAGGACGTTCCCGACAATTTCGGTACGGCTGAGTTGACCGACTTTGCCACGAATTCGTACCCAGTAGCTGTTAACGGTCGACGTGGTGATTTCCAGCGCCTTCGCGATCTGGTCGTCCGTCTTTCCAGCGACGGCCAGATCGAGAACCTGTCGCTCGCGACCGGATAGCAGATCTATTCGGAACGCAGGGTGCGAATCAGATATCACCTGCAAATTATACGGTGGGTATCTGTTAATAATATGTCCATACTTCTTACGTCACGCGGCGGGCGCTAAATTGATCGGTTCGAGCGTATTGGAGCGCCGCTAGGGGCGTTTGTGAGGGGCACGTGGGGCGAGCACCCTCCACCCTCCTCTTCCGCCCAAGAATTGGAATCCTCGAAAGTCGAGGTAAATGCCGGATCGGCCCACGGTAGTGATTGCCCAGCCAACCATTCGAGACAGTGCGCCATCGCCTGGAATGGATGTGGTGAGCGCAACTCGCGGACCATTTGTCAACCCGTCGTGTGTCGTAAAAAAACATCACGTAGGAATGGGGTTAGGCCGTGAACGACTTCTTATTACGGGGGTCATATACCGAGGAGGAACCGCTGAGTTCCTGCTCCTCTTCGAGGACTCCGCCCGTAGCGGCCGAATCTCCCATGAATGATCTGCACACGGCGTCACATCCTAATGATCCGCTTTGTGAATCTCGTAAAGAGCGCCGAGCGGCGCTGGTCCTTGTGCTGACGGACGAAGACTCGACGTGCGAGGAGGTGCTTCGCGCCCTGCGTTCTTTGCCTTGTGTCGCGATCGCGTCCCGTTTGTCCGACGGCGGGAAAGCACTTGATGGCGCGCACGGCCGTCCGAGCCTGGTGATCATCGAAGGGCCCACGCCATCAAACACTGCCGAGTGCATCCGCAGCCTGCGCGCGACGGATCCGAATCGCCGGCACGCGATTCTTGCACTCACGACCTCCGACGATCCCTCGACCGAGGCATGTCTGCAGGCGGGCTGCAACGGAATCGTGCCCATCGACGGCCTCGGTGGCCGAAGCGGCGCGGTTGCGGTAGCCGCTCGCTACTGGCTGACCTACAATCTGCCACCTCCCGAGTGAAGAACATCCGGTTTCCAGGGACCGGACCCATGCGCCACGGAGGGCGCATCTCCTATCTCGCAGGACCCAGCAATGATGTTGACCCTTGCTGATGTTTCCACCGCTAGTCATCGGCTGCGGAATGCGTAGATACCCGGGGCGATAAGCTTGAGGCATGGGCCATGCGACCGCGGTCGACTTCCAGCGAGCGTTCGAGTCGCTGCCCGGACGGTATGCCGTTCTCTCGCCTGAGGGCGTGTTCTTGGCCGTCACCGATGACTACACCGTCGCCCTCGGGGCACGGCGAGAGCATCTGCTGGGCACCTCGATTCCTGAGGCGCTGCCCCATGCTCCGATCGACCTCGTAACCTCATTCAGAACGGCAGCCTCGTCGAAGCATCCGCACACGTTTCGGGCAGCAGACTCGCGAGGCGCCGCGTGGAGGGTGAGCCACAAGCCCGTTCTGTCTCCTTCCGGCGAGTTGCTGCACCTCATCCAGGATCTTGCCGAAGCGCCCGTCGAGACCGATCCCAGCGAGGCGGTCCTCGCCGGAATCTCCGACGCAATCGCCGTGCTCACCGGGCCCGAGTTCACCATCCGGTCGACGAACGCGGCGTTTGAGCGGCTGTTCGGGGCGGCGTCCGAGGTCAAGTTCCTCCAGCTAGCTCCTGGGTGCGTGACACCGCAGGATCTGAGTGACCTCCGCTCTGCCGGCCCGGATGCCGAGCCACTTCGCGTCGCCGAGTGGCCGCTCTGCAGCCACAACGGGGCGGCTGCCGACTCCGAGAGGTTTCTATCCCTCACGTTCCGCGTGCTGCCTGGTGATCGCTCGGACCTTGTGGTGTGCGCGCGCGACGTTACCGACGCGGTCCTCACCCGCCAGGCGCTGGCACGGGAACGGCGCGAGTTCCGCGCGCTGCTCGACGAGATACCGGCGCACGTGGTGACGCTTCGGGGACCCGACCTTGTATACGACATCACGAACCGAGCCTTCCTCGAGTTCAACGGCAATCGACCCGCCGCCGGTCTCCGATTGCGAGAAGCTTGGCCCGTGCCCGATGAGCACGTCGATCTCCTGAGGTCGATTCTGGCGACAGGGGAGGCTTTCGTTGGCCGGGAAGCGCCTGTTCCGCGTCCTACGGATGCCGCTGAAATCGGGTTCTTCGACTTCATGTTCCAGCCGATCCGAGCGGAGTCGGGCGCGGTCTCCGGAGTCTTCGTTTACTCCCAAGACGTGACTGAGACGGTGCTCGCTCGCCGTCAGGTGGAGGCGCTGAACGCCGAGTTGGAGACTCGTGTCGAAGCGCGGACCGCCGAGTTGATGGCAAAGAATTATGAGTTGGAGGGTTTCACGTACTCGGTAAGCCACGACATGCGCGGGCCTCTTCGGGCGATCGTCGCCCACGCGAATATCGTGCTCGAGGAGCATGGCGAGCGTCTCGACGATGCCGGCCGAGCGAGCCTAGAGCGACTCGCGGCGGCCGCACTCAAAATGGCGCGGCTCGTCGACGACCTGCTCAATTACGCGCGTCTGGGCAATCGAGTCTTGCACCGCGAAACGGTCGACCTGAGTGGCATGGTTCGGAGCGTGGCCAGCGAGGTCGGCTCGGAGTACCCGGGCATCGAGATTCGCCTCACGGTTCCGGATTCGATTCACGTGAGCGCGGACCCCGTGTTCCTTGCGCTCGCGCTCCGAAATCTGATCGACAACGCGTGCAAATATCGAAACGCCGACGAGCCGGCAACGATCGAGTTCGGCGTCTCTCAGCAGGGAAGTGAGACGGTCTACTTCCTAGGCGATCAAGGGATTGGATTTGACATGGCGTACTCTGCCAAGCTCTTCCGCCCATTCGAGCGACTTCACCGGGACGAGAGTTACGCAGGCACCGGAATCGGGCTGGCCAACGTCCGACGGGCAATCGAGCGTCACGGCGGCAGAGTCTGGGCTGAATCCAAGCTCGGCGAGGGCTCCCGATTCCACTTCACCCTAGAGGGCTAGGACAAACACATGAGCGGGCGCCAGACCGCGAAGACCGACGCCCGTGGAGAATCGCACGAAAATAACGTGCATGATCGAGACCCGATAAATACACGAGTTTGTTCCTCCTTTTAGCGGACATTGACGACGGAACCTCTAAGTCACTTCTTTCAGTGACAACGGATTCAACGACCCTGGAAATCATGACTTGAGTTTCGCCTTTTGTCAGCCCAGTATTACAGCGTGAACGAAGACAGAGAGGCCCTCAGCTCCGAACCCGCGCTGATCCCGATTCGCGAGGAAGCGCGCGTGATCCTGGAGAACTTGAATTCGAAACGGCCCGATCTGCTCTTCGTTGCACGGCACGCCAAGTTCTTGGCCGATCTGGCGCTCTCTCACGTGGTAGCCGAAGGCAAAGCATGATCCCCAGTGGTTCGAATGATATCGTCGGCGATCGCTCGCCGCATGACGCACGGGCGTGGATCTTGGTTGTCGACAATGAGTCCGACATCGCCGAGTTCGTGCGCCGAGCGGTAGTGGCAACCGGGCTGGAGATCGACGTGGTGTACGCTCACGACGCGGCAGCCGCCATGGCGCTCACGGAGCCGGATCCCCCAGCGTTAGCGCTCGTCGCTGCACGGCTTTGTCGAACAAGCGGACTCGACCTCACCGAAGCGCTAAAGGGTGATCCACGGACCGCCGCCGTGCCGGTCGTGATGACGACGAGCTCGGACGAGCCGCAACTAAGTCAGCGCGCTTCGCTAGCCGGGGCCAACTCACTGCTGCGCCTTCCCGTGGAGAACGCCCAGTTGATGGCTCTGCTCGCGCGCGCCCTCCGATACTGGATAACCGCCCACGACCAGCCCCAGGCGGCCCGCTCCTAGCCCTACCCCTACGCCGCGCTCGGCCTCGGCAAAGTGAAGCTGAACGTCGCCCCCATGCCGGGCGCGCTTGCCGCCCAGACCCGACCACCATGGCGCTCGACGATCCGTCGGACATTCGCCAGTCCAATGCCCGTGCCGGGGAACTCGTTCTCCGTCACGAGCCGCTCGAACGGGCGGAAGAGCTTGTCCGCGAACTCCATGTCGAAGCCGATCCCTTCATCTCGAACGAAGAACTCGTCTCCGTTGCCGCCCACCATCACCTTTCCGCCGCGCGGTGAGAACTTGAGCGCGTTGTCGATCAGGTTCAAGAGTACGAGTCGCAGCAGACGTGCATCGGCGACGGCGACGAGCCCTTCCTGAACCTCGACCCTCTCCACGGCATCGATGCCGAGCTCCTGGGTGATCTCGCAGGCGAGGCCGGTGAAGTCGATCGGCTCGCGGCGAATCTCCTCGCGGCCGAGCCGCGAGAGTCGGAGCAGGTCATCGATGAGGACCGCGAGCTTTCGGGCATTCGTGGCTTGTCGCGACAGCTGATGCAGCGCCGGTGCGCTGAGCTCCCCGCCAAAGTCTTCCTCCAAGATGCGTGACGTGGCGACGATGGCGCGCAGCGGTGCCCGCAGGTCGTGGCTCACCGCGTACGTAAAGCCTTCGAGCTCTCCGATCGCCTGGGTCAACTCCTGAGTCCGCTCGGCGACCCGGGCCTCCAACGCGGAGTTCGCCTCCCGGAGCTCACGCTCGGCGATCACGCGCTGGACACCCGACCAACATCGTTCGGCAACCATCTCCACCAGCCGCACCTCTTCCGGACTCCAGCGGCGGGGAAGCGCTTGCTGAGCCGACAGACTTGCCACGACGCGGCCCCGCCGCAGCAATGGCACCCACACCATGGCCGCGATCTGAGTCCTCGCGAACCCCTCCCCGTCCTGCTCGCCGGCCTCTTCGGCACTGTCCCCGACCACGTACGTCCCAGCCTGTCCGAGCCGAACAGTGGCGTCTGGACCGAAGGACGGCAGCCGGTGGCGGCCGGCCATGCTCGGAACTCCCCGAGTGAAGTCTCGCCGGACCGAGAACTCCCCGGCCTCCTCCATTTCGGCGTAGGCGCACCGGTCGAGGTGCAGGAACTCACCCAGCCGGCGGGTCACCGCTCCAATGATTTCGTCCTCGTCGGATACGTCCCGAACGGTGGCGTCGAGGTCTACGAGGAATCGGAGGGTCGCCTCCTTCGTCTTGTGCTCGTGGATGTCCGTACTTGTGCCGAACCACTGGGTGATCTGGTCGTCCGCGTCGCGCGCAGGCAGCAGCCTCGCCAGGTGCCAGCGGTACAGCCCATCCGCGCGGCGCAGGCGCAGCTCCTGCTCCCAGAACTCGCCGCGTGAGAACTGCTCTCGGTAGACGTCGCGCGCTGCCTCGGCGTCGTCCGGGTGGATTACCGACGCCCACGTGGCGTCCGGGCCAACATCTCGGACGAGTCCCGTGTACTCGAAGTAGCGCCGGTTCAGGTACACGTTCTTCCCGTCCGGATCCTGAACCCACGCGATCTGCGGCATCGAGTCGGCGAGCTGCCGGAACCGGTCCTCGCTCTGGACGAGCGCGTCCTCCGCGAGCTTTCGCTCGGTGATGTCGGTGCAGACCGCGACGACGCTCCACCTCCGGCCAACTTCCAGGGCCTCTACTCGCAGGTCCTCGTGGAGCCAGCGAACGGAGCCGTCCGCCATGCGCATTCGGAAGTCCTGCTCGTAGCTGCGTCCGGCGCGGATCGCCTCCGTTCCCAACCAATCGCACCGGTACCGATCCTCATGGAGCCGAGCCCGGTAGTAGGCGTCCTTGAAGGGAATGCCAGGTGGCTGCGCGATGGGAAGAAATTTGCGGGCGCTCTCCTCGTCAGGGAACGTCACCTTCCAGTCGAGATGCGGGCCGTCGCCTTCGCTCACCTCGGCGCGCCAGATCAGGCATCGAGCACCCGCCGCGAGCACCGCCCGGTCCTGCTCAGTTCTGCGTCTCGCTTCGACTTCGAGTTGAAGTTTCGAGAAGAGCCTGGCGTTGTCCAAGGCGAGGCCGGCGAGCCGTCCCAAGTCTTCCGCCCACGCGACGTCGGCTTCGCCATATCGACCTCTCGTTCCATGCACCAGGGTCAGGGTTCCCAGCGTCCCGCCACGTGCTCGAAGTGGCACGATAACGACCGACCCGATGCCCGCCTGCCGTACCAAGGCGAGTTGCTCCGGATCCTGGATGGCGGCCGACATGATCTCGTCCGTGATGACCGGCATGAGCGAGGGTCGTCCGGTTCGAATCACTCCGGCGACGCCGCTCGTGCCTCGCATGTCGATCGGATACCGGCGGTTGTACTCCTCTGCAAACTGCAGCCGCTTCGGGTCTGCGTGCGCGACGACGATCCGCTCGAGCCCGGTCTCCTCGCTGTAGATGTGAATGGAGCACCAGTCGGCGAGGTCCGGTACCACCTGCTGGGCCAGCGCGTTTAGCGTCTGCCGGACGTCGAGCGACTCACCCAGCGCCAGGCTGGCGTGCGCGAGCAATCGTGCGGCCGCAGCCGCACGATTCCGTTCTTCGCCCGTCGTGTTCAATGCTTCGTTCAATTTCGCGGCTGGAGCTCTCCCGGCAGGTTGGACGACGGCCTCACTCGCCAGTTGCAGAATTTGTGTAGACGACTCGAGCCCCGTACCGTCCTGCGAGGCGCTGCCCAACATCGGAAGGCAAGACCGAGAGGGCCGTGGCGAGGCTGTCCGTCGTGAGGGCATCGCGGGCGAAGATCGTGACCTGAACGCGATTGGTCAGGCCGTAGCCAGTTTTTGGATCGACGATGTGCGAGAAGCGCCGCCCGCCAACGTCGACGAACTGGCTGGCGTCGCCTGAGGTCGACACCGCGCCGTCCCGAAGGAGCAGCGGCTCCTTTCGGTTCGGGACCCCGACTCGCCAGCCACGCTCTCCGGGAGGCGGTCCCGATGCGGCGATATCGCCTCCAGCCTCGACGATCGCTCGCCGGACGCCCTCCTGCCGCAGCACCTTCATCGCCTCGTCACACGCGTCTCCCTTAGCGATCCCGCCGAGATCCAGGAGCACTCCCGGCTGCGTGATCTCTGCCGTGCGCTTTCGAGGATCGAGCCGCAGGTATCGCCAGTCGACTTTGGCGCGCGCATTCAGCACCTCGGAGCGGAAGGGAAGCTGACCGGTCCGCCGAGCTTGACGCCATAGGCGGATCACAGGCGACGCCGTGATGTCGAAGGCGCCGCCGGATCTCTCGGCCACCTCTTGAGAACGGCTCAGCACGCGGAACAGGTCGGCGCTGATCGGCACCGGACCCTTTCCGGCTTGGGCGCACAGCCGCATCAGCTCACTATCCGGACGGTAGTCGCTCATGACCGCTTCGAGCGCGGCGAAGCGGGCGAACGCGGCAGTTGCTGCCCACTCAGCTTGGGCTTGCGTCGGGGCGTACAGCTTCAAATCGACCCGAACGCCCATATGAAGCTGGCTATACTCGTAACGCGCGAGGCGCGGCGGCGTCTGAGCCGTTGCTGCGCCCAGCAACATCCACGCCATGAATGCCTTCCGTATGCTGCCGATCGCGGGGCTCATCCTCTGCCAGTCTATCCTCGCCGCCACTCCGATGGCCGACCGCGCACCGTTCGAGGAGAAGATCCCCGGGACGCTCGTGAAGTTCAAGATGGTCCCCCTGCCGGATGGCAAGGTGACTCTCAACGGTAAGACGCACGAGATCAAGGGCGTGAGCATCTCGGACACGGAGGTCACCTGGGATCTGTTCGACATCTGGGCGTTTCGCCTCGATCAGACCTCCGAGGAGCAGGCCACCGGCGTGGACGCCAAGTCCCGCCCGAGCAAGCCGTACGGCGCGCCTGACCGAGGGTTCGGCCACGCCGGCTACCCGGCGCTAGCGATGACCGCCCACGGTGCCGAGGAGTTCTGCCGTTGGCTGAGCAAGAAGACGGGGAAGAAGTACCGCCTGCCCACGGAAGCCGAGTGGGAGTACGCCGCCCGAGCTGGGACGACCGCAGAGCCGAGCCTCGATGAGGTCGGCTGGTACTGGGACAACGCCGACGACAAGACGCAGCCGGTGGGCAAGAAGAAGGCGAATGCTTGGGGGCTGTTCGACATGGTCGGCAACGTCTCCGAGTGGGTCGTCTCTGGGGAAGGAAAGTACGCCGTCCGCGGCGGCTCGTGGCGCGACAAGAAGGACAAGGTCGGAATCGGGGCGCGCGCCGAGCAGGAACCGAAGTGGAACGAGAACGATCCCCAGAACCCGAAGAGCCGCTGGTGGCTCTCGAACGCGCCTTTCATCGGCATTCGGGTTGTCTGTGAATCCTAACAGGCTGTAGAGTGTGGGGGTGCGCACCGATGCCCCCCTGACTCGACGCGATTTTATCGCCGCCACCACGGCGGCGACCGCAACCTTCCTCATCCCCAGTGGCGCGTTTGCCCAGGGCTCCGACACGATCAAGGTCGGCCTCATCGGCTGCGGCGGTCGTGGCACCGGTGCCGCCGGAGACGCGGTGGCCTCCTCGCCCGGTGTGGTGATCTGGTCGATGGGCGACGTCTTCCAGGACCGCCTCGATGGCTCGCGCAAGCAGCTGCAAGATAGCCTGAAGAACGCCTACAAGGTCACGAACGACCGCGCGTTCACCGGCTTCGACGCCTACCAGAAGGTGATCAACAGTGGTGTGGACCTCGTGATCCTCGCCACCCCTCCCGGCTTCCGCCCGATCCACCTCAAGGCCGCGATCGATGCCAAGAAGCACGTCTTCATGGAGAAGCCGGTGGCCGTCGACGCCCCCGGCGTTCGCACCGTCATCGAGGCAAGTGACCGCGCTTCCGCTCTCGGCCTCGGCATCGTCGCGGGGACGCAGCGCCGGCACGACCTCGCCTACATCGAGACGATGAAGCGCGTCCACGATGGCGCGATCGGCGACGTCCACACGCTCTACGCCTACTGGAACCAGGGCGGACTCTGGATGAACCCGCGACAGGCGAACTGGAGCGACATGGAGTGGCAGCTCCGCAACTGGCTCTACTTCACGTGGCTCTCGGGCGACCACATCACCGAGCAGCACGTCCACAACCTCGACGTCTGCAACTGGGCGATGCGGGCTCACCCGGTGAAGGCGTACGGCATGGGCGGCCGCCAGGTCCGGACCGATCCGGCCTACGGCCACGTGTACGACCACTTCGCGATCGAGTACGACTACGAGAACGGCGCGCGCATGATTAGTCAGTGCCGCCAGATCGACGGCACCGCAAGCCGCGTCGCCGAGCACATCGTCGGCACCAAGGGCACCACCAACGCCAACACCAACATCAAGGGTGCGAATCCCTGGCGATGGGAAGGCGACCGCCCGAATCCCTACATGCTCGAGCACCGCGACCTGATCACGTCGATTCGCGCCGGCAAGCCGCTCAACGAGGGTCGCCAGATCGCGGAGAGCACGCTCACGGCGATCATGGGCCGCATGGCGGCCTACACGGGTCAGGAAGTGACGTGGGAGCAGGCGCTCAACTCGCAGGAGAGCCTCGTGCCCACCACCTTCTCGCTCGGCCCGATCGCGACGCCGCCGGTCGCCGTGCCCGGCAAGACCGCGCTGAAGTAGCGATGAGCGAAATGAGCCGAAGAGACGTGATCCGAGCCGGCGTGGCCGCCGGCGGTTCTCTGGTTGCGGGGGGCGCCTTGGCCTCCCCCGAGGCCGAAGCGCAGAAGGGCGGCAAGTTCCGCCTGAAGTACGGCCCGCATTTTGGGATGTTCGAGAACCACGCGGGGAAGGACCCCGTGGATCAGCTCGAATTCGCCGCCGACGAGGGGTTCCACGCTTGGGAGGACAACGGCATGATGGGCCGTTCTCCCGCGGAGCAGGAGCGGATCGGAAAGGCGATGGGGGACCTCGGAATCACGATGGGCGTGTTCGTCGCCCACGCCGAGTGGAGCAACCCGATCTACGCCCGGGGTGGGGCCGAGGCTCGCAAGACCCTGCAGGCTCAGATGCGGTCGGCGGTGGAGACCGCCAAGCGCGTCAACGCCAAGTGGTGCACCGTCGTCCCCGGCCCCTACGACAAAGGCCTCGAGTGGGACTACCAAACCGCGAACGTGGTCGACTGCCTCAAGGCCATGGCCGAGATCGTGGAGCCCGCGAACTTGGTGATGGTGCTCGAGCCGCTGAACCCATGGCGCGACCACCCCGGGATGTTCCTCACGAAGGTGCCGCAGGCGTACCTCATCTGTAAGGCGGTCGGTTCACCGAGCTGCAAGATCCTCGACGATCTCTACCACCAGCAGATCACCGAAGGGAACTTGATCCCGAACCTCGACCGTGCCTGGGACGAGATCGCCTACTTCCAAGTCGGCGACAATCCTGGCCGCAACGAACCGACGACGGGCGAGATCAATTACAAGAACCTGTTCCGTCACCTCCATCAGAAGGGCTTCAGCGGCGTCGTCGGCATGGAGCACGGCAACAGCCAGAAAGGCAAAGAGGGCGAGCGGGCGGTTATCAACGCCTACCGTGCCTGCGACGCCTTCTAGTCCTCTTTTCGGAGTGCGCGACCACGGTCGCGCACTCCCAAGCCTGACTCAGCCTCTGGTCAACGCTACGATTAGGCAAAGCCCACCCTTCGGCGCAGAATGCATTTGCAGAACTGCCGGTTCGTTGCTGGATCCGTCGGAATCTTCCCAGAAGAGTCAAGTTAGCGCGCGTGGTGTGCCATACACCTTATTGAGATGCGACGCGCCTTCACCCTCATCGAGCTGCTTGTAGTCATCGCGATCATCGCGATCCTTGCAGCCATCCTTTTCCCCGTGTTCGCCCAAGCAAAGAGGGCAGCGAAGAACTCGGTGAACATCGCTAACATGAAGCAGATCGGTACGGCGGCGCGGCTGTACACGGGCGACTGGGACAGCCTGATGCCTAGTGACAACGTTCTCGGCATGGCCGGTGGCGGAGCGAACATTCGAGCGGTGGACGATCCTTACGGTCTGCCCGCCGTTCTCTCGCCCTACACCAAGAGCAAGGACATCTGGTGGGCCCCGAACGGCAAGGAGAGCCTTAAGCCGTACGGCATCAGCTACGCCTGGTCGAGCAACAAGAACGTGGCCGGGGCTGATCCGGACATGTTCGAGAAGGGCTCGTCCGACAACGTAATTCTTTGGGACGCCTATCTGTATCTCACCCCGGCGAGCGGCGTTAGGGTCGTCGGCGAGGAGGTCCGCGCGAACGTGAAGAGCAAGAACGACGTGCGGGCCAACTGGAATTGCACCGCCATGGGCGGAAAGGGTGTGCACTGGCTCTACGCCGACAGCCACGTCAAGGGCGAGTACCTGCGCGCGTGCCCTGCGAATCAGTGATGATCGTCAAGCGACTCTCCTTGGCGGCTCCGGCGCTACTCTTCGCCGGAGCCCTCTTCGCCCAGGAACCGGCCGAGCGGCCGCTTAGCCGCGCCGATCAGGCGACGGACGCGCGTGAGCTGAAGCCACTCGGGTCCGTACCGACGCCGGACGACAATCCCCAGACGCCGGCGAAGATCGCGCTCGGGAAGCGGCTCTTCTTCGACCCGATCCTCTCGGGCTCGAACACGATGTCGTGCGGCACTTGCCACGACCCGAAGAGCGGCTGGGCGGACCGTCGTCGGCTTTCGCGCGGCGATGGTCAGAGTACGGACCTTGGCCGGCATACTCCGTCGCTCATCAACGTGGCTTACAACCACACCCAGTTTTGGGATGGCCGCGCCGGGAGTCTGGAAGAGCAGGCGCTCAAGCCGATCGAGAGCCCGATCGAGATGAACCAGAGCGTCGACGAGGCGCTCGTCGAGCTCAAGAAGGCAGGCTATGAGGCCGACTTCGCCGAAGCGTTCGGGAAGCCGGAAATCACGAAGGAAAGCCTGGCCAGGGCGATCGCGAGCTTCGAGCGAACGATTGTCCAGAACGACACACCTTTCGATCGTTGGATCAAAGGAGATGAGGATGCGATGTCGTACGCGGCCGTGCGGGGGCTTCTGATCTTCACCACCAAGGGGCGCTGCATCGCCTGTCACTCTGGACCGAACTTCACGAACGCAGCCCACAACTTTGGCAACGCGTTCATCAACATCGGGGTGAAGCCCGTTCCCGGGGACCCCGAGGACATCGGTCGGATGGCGGTGATTACCGACGAACGCCAGCGGAAGAACAAGAACTTCATCGGGGCGTTTAAGACGCCGTCTCTTCGCGGTGTGGGCGATACAGCGCCGTACATGCACAACGGTAGCCTTGCTACTCTCGAGGAAGTCGTGGAGTTCTATAGTCGGGGTGGAGACGCCGGGAAGCTTCGTCCGGCGCGACTTTCGCCCCAGGAGAAGAAGTACCTCGCGACCTTCCTGCGCGAAGGTTTGACCGAACCGCGACGAAAGTAGCGGAACGCTTCGGCACGCGCTTCGCCATACAAGTGTCATGGATGAGCGCTTCGTCGACCGGAACGACGCCGGGCGGCGGCTCGCCGCCGCCCTGGAACCCTATCGCGGCACGGATGCCGTTCTTCTAGGTCTAGCCCGAGGTGGTGTCGTGCTCGCCGCCGAAGCGGGTCGAAAACTCGGCCTTCAGTACGACGTCCTGGTCGCCCGCAAGGTCGGAGCTCCTTTTCAGCCCGAGTATGGGATCGGCGCGGTGGCGCCCGGTGGAATCCGCGTGTCCGATCCAGAGTTGCTCCGGAGGCTTCAGGTATCGCCCCGTGAGTTCGATCTGCTTGCGGAGCGGGAGGAATTGGAGATCATACGACGCTTGAAGCAGTACCGAGGTGACCGGGAGCCGTTCGACGTTGCCGGAAAGGTCGCCATCCTAGTGGACGACGGCCTCGCTACCGGGGTGACCGCCCGTGCTGCCGCGCGCTATGTGAGAACCCAGATGCCGAAGCGTGTGGTGCTCGCCGTCCCGGTCTGCAGTGAACTCGGACGTGAATTGCTGCGGCCGGAAGTCGACGAGTTGATCTGCGTGGAAGTTCCGGAGCAGTTCCGCTCAGTCGGGCAGTGGTACGGCGACTTTAGCCAGCTCACGGACGATGACGTCATCGCGGCTCTCCAGCGCAGCGAGCGCGGCTACCTCGCCTGACCTCGTTGAGCGTATCGAGATAACGAAGGTCGAGACGACTCTTCGACTCGCGCCTCGAGGATCATCCGGAAACGAGCACGGGTGCCCAACCGTGCTGGTGGCCACCCGCGTTGCCGATGCTCTTGCCGCCTTAGAGCTGGCCAGCGAGGATGATCGTCGGGTTCAGGTAGGTCCGCTTGCTAATATCGCCTCGGTAGGCGTAGCCGCCTCGCATCTCGAGGTTGAGCGTGACCTTTCCGCGGAACAAGTATCCGATGCCCAGACCGGCCTCGACGCGGTTCTCAGTTCCTCGCGCTCCGCTGCCGGCGGCGAAGAGCTGGCCAACGCCGTACACCCAAAGCCGGCCGTCCTTGTCCTGCCGGAGGATGCGCCCCGGACGAATACGGAGGTTGAGGTACGTGTCCTTTGCCACGCCGACGTAGAACAGGTCACCGTACAGGTCGGTGAAGTTGCGGCCGTTGCTCCAGTCGGTGTAGCCCGCGAATCCCGCGCGGAAGTCCGCCTTGTCCTTGATCGTTCCGGCGAGGCCTGTGCCGTAGCTGATGGTGCCGAACATGCGGTTCCCCGGGAACCAGTGGCGGTAGCCGAGCGCTACGCTCGTACCGCGCGCCGCGTACTGGAACGGCAGATCCGTGCCGCGCGTGTCGAACGTCTCGTTGCGGAAGAGAACGTGCAGGTCGTCCTGCCCCTTCTTAAATCCCACGCGAGCGATCTGGCTCGTCGAGAAGCCGGTCAGTCGGTTGTAGACCGCGTCGGCGTAGACGTCGCGGAAGAACTCCGGCTGCTGGGCAGCCGCGCTTGCCGCCAGGGCGACGAAGCCAGTGAGAGAGAAGAGGGCTCGCATGATTTCTCCCTCAAGCTATCTGGTTGCCATTTGCACGTTCAAGTCACGGAAATGTATCACCGTATTGGTGCCTGGTAAGAGTGAGGGGCCGGATAGCGAACTGCGGAAGAGATAACAGCCAGCGCCCTCCGAATCTTGCCTCGGAGATCTGATCGCCGGAGCGCAGCCATTCAACCGTGTCTGCGTGCCGTGGCCCGCACGGACGAAAAAGGATCCCCAATCGGTGTGAGCGCCCGAACCAAAGGCCACGCTCGTCGATCCATCGATGTGCCGCTCGTGTCCGCGGGAGAATGCCGCGGACACGAGCAGTTACGCGTTTGCCGCCTCGGCCTTCGGCCCGATCGCCTGGAGCTCCAACTCCTGGAATTCCTCGAAGGTCAGGCCGACCTCTCGAAGGTACAGGTCTCGCAGCACTGGCGAGTCGTTCACAAGCGCCGTTCGGAGGGAAGTCAGGTGTCGACTCCCGAGGATTCTCAGGAGGGCGTCGTGCTTCGTCGAGTCTTGCTCAATCGTACGCACGAGGATGTCCCGCACGAGCGGAGCCTGTTCGAGCAAGGCGGCTTCCGCAAGCAGCTCGTACTTGCGGAATTTCATCAGGGCACGCGCGCTGTTGGCTCGGACGACCCAGTCCCTGTCGTGCAGCAAGCGCTGCAGCACCGGTACGAGCTCCGGCCACATAAGGAAGCCGACGACGCGCGACAGGACCGATCGGACGGAGACGTCGGAGTAGCCGACCAGCCGGTAGATCACGGTGAGTAGCTGGGCTCGCTCGGGGTCCTGCACGCCGCGTGGAATTCCCTCGAGACCGTGGACGATGTCCATGGGGTCGTCCGAGTTCATCAGCCGGAGCGACTCCGCCGGATGGAGCATCTCCTTCTTCTTCTGCGCGCTCGCGTCGTCGCCGGCTGAGGTCGGTAGTTGGCCTACGCCTTCGAGGTGCTCGGTGTTGTCCCACCGCACGGCGGCGATGCCCCGGCGAGATCGCGAGAACTGCTGAAGGGCACGAAAAGCCGCGAGACCGTTGATCACGTTGCCCACCATCAGGCGCGGAATCGACATGAGCCCGGGGCCGATTCCGTAGACCATGCCCACGAACGCGATCCGCTGCACCATTCGCAACACCATAAAGAAGGTGTCGACCACCACGAGCCGGTTGAGGGCGCTGCCGGGCTCCATAACGTTGAGGAGCTGGAACGGCACCCATCCCGCGCGTCCCATCGCCGCCACGGCGAAGTAGATCAGGACGAAGTAGCCGATGAGCGAGGAGCCGGCCGCCACAAAGACCTTGCGGTCCTTGATCAGGTTTTCCTTCATCCGGATGTTGCCCTTCCACCCACCGTGCTCCCACTCTTGCAGCGAGATGCCGATGATCCAGCGGCTCTTCTGGCGCACCGAGCGCGTGAAGTCCATTGGGAAGAACGCCCAGTTCGAGATGAAGCCGGTCCGCTTGACCAGCGGCGTGTACCAGGGCGACTTGTCGTCGCCCAGCACGACGTTCACGAAGATCGTCTTGAGCCCCGCCTCCCGCATGCGCTTCGACATGGAGTAGTCCTCCGTCATCGAAGCCTCGTTGAACACGCGCTGACCGCCGAGCTCGAGGGTCGCGAACGACCGTCGCGAGAAGCCGGTGCCGACGCCGGCGAACGGCACGAAGCCGGAGATCTTCTCTCGCACCGGAACGTCCTTCATGTGGGTCTCGCAGAACTCGTCCGCGTACGACCAGTGAACGACCTTGCGCCAGCTCGTGGGGAGGGGAAGGATCGGAAGCTGGATCGCGTCCACTCGGGGGATCAGGTAGTTATAAAGCAGCAGCGAGTGCGGGTGGACGACGTCCTCGGCATCGTGCATCACGAGGATGTCGAAGTGAACGCCCTCGCGCTCCTCGTACGCCTTGATCGTGCGGTAGACATTGTTGAGACAGTCCGCCTTCGTCGTTGGCCCCGGCTTGGGGTTGATGACGTTGACGATCTGCGGATGCTGAGCCGCCAAGCGGGTCACCGCGTTCTGCGTCGCGGCGTCATTGGGGTACGTGCCCACGAAGAGCACGTAGTTCCGGTACTCGACTCGGTCGATGATGTTCGACACCATCGCGCTGACGACCTCGCCTTCGTTCCAGGCCGGCACCATCACCGCGACCTTCTGCTGCTCGCGGGCCCGCAGGCGGGCCAGCGTCAGGCGGTCGCGGTTCCGGTAGTGGATCCGGCGGAACAGCCGGAGCGAGTAGGCGCCGATGTCGTAGATCAGGTCTTGGACGCCGCTCACGAGGAACACCGTCGCGATGAACCAGGTGAGCCCGTACACGCAATCCCGAAGGATGACGAAGAGGTCGCGCTGCGTCATGAGCGTTCGTCCCTGACCTGGGTTACTTAGCCTCGGCCGGCGTCTTCTTGGTGAAGAGCCGCTTCACCCAGAAGATCGTTCCGATGAGACACGCCACGACTAGCGCCATGATTCCAATCATCGCGGGGGTGTAGCGGTTGAGCTCTCCGGATTGCTCGCCCAGCGCGTCCTTGTCCGACTCAGTCGCGAGAGTGATGATCCGCCCCTGCGCCGTCACGGCGCAGACCTCGCCGGTGAATTCCTGAGACCGCTCCGCCATGACCTTGATGAAGCGCTCCAGCGCCTTGTCGTCCGCGGCCAGCAGCACGTAGGTCACGGTATCGGGCGACCAAGGCGAGCGGACGGCTTGCAGCACCGCACCACCGTCGAGAGCGTTCTCGAGGAGCCGAAGGCGAGAGTCGATTCGGAAGTGTCCGGCACCGATCGGAGCGACCAGTAGGTTCTCGAGGAGCGGCTTCACTCGGGCCGCGTCGCCGTAGTAGCCCACGAAGATCGAGCTGCCCTTGGTCGGTTTGACCGCCCCGACCTGGACGTCCCAGGTGAGCGGGACTCGGTTCGTCTGGGCGGCCTTGGCCGCGATCGCAGCTCCGGCGGAGAGCGCCGTATCCGTGGGATCGCCGGGCAGGAGGATCTCGCACTGAGCCGGGGGGAGGCCGTTGGTGCCGATGAGGTACGGGAAACCGTCGAGGTAGGGGCGTCCGAGGAGCTTGCCGCTCTTGAACTCGAAGCCGCTCTCGCCCTCGATCAAGGTCCAGGCCACGTCGTCGTACGTCTTGGAGCAGTCCACCGCTGCGAGGTCGTGGTAGGCGGAGATGTCGACGACCCACGCATTCTTCTGAAGCTCGGTCACCGGGATCCGAACGACAAACTCGCCGCCATTGGCGTTCTCGCTGTCTAGACGGGCACTCCCAACCGGCACGCCGTTGATGGCCACGCTGAGGAGCGATCGCAGCGGGTTGAGGCTGGCAGAATGGCGGAACTTCAGGCGAAGGAGCGACTCACGTCCGAGATCGGTGCGTACCGGACGCTTGATCACGAGGCTCGTCTTCTGGTGGAAGGCGCCGTTGAGCTTGATCGCTGGGTAGCCGAGATCGGTGAACGTGAACAGTCCCAGGCGGGTCGTGGGCTTTGCCTTGTCGCCGTCCGGCTCGTTGTTGATGACCGCTTTGGTCCCCTCGAGCTGCGAGACCATGTCGGGCGAGGAGAGGACGCGTCGGGCGAGCGCCACGCCCGGCTCCTGCGCACCATTCACCATCAGCCGGTTCGCGCCGGGCTTGCCGGTGGCGGAGAACGCCATGATCAGTCCCTGCTCAGGCCGAAGGGCGGACACGTTCTTGTCGCGCCAAGTCGGGCTGTTGCCAAGCAGGAGAGCGTGCTTGCTGCCGCCGCTCTCGGTGCTGATGCGAAGCGGCAGGGGCCGGTTCGGCTCCTTGCGGCCCCACGCGCTCGCCAAGTTCAGCGCCTCTTCGATCTGGGTCGGCGCAGCTCCTCGGGGAAGGACCCATGTGCTCTGCACCGGATTCTTCTCGAGCGGGTCGAGGTAGGGGAAGGGGTAGGAGAGCAGGGGATAAGTCGTCTTGTCCTCGCGCTCGAGGTGGAGCCGGCAGTTCTCGCCAAAGCGGATCCAGTTCGCGAGATTGTCCTCGTCCTGGCAAGGCCCGTCGATTGAGCGCTGCTTCGAAACGATCCGGAGCTCGTTGAAACCCTGCTTGAAGTAGGCAAGCGGCAGGCGAATGCGCCACGGCACGTTCGGGGCCTTCGGATCGGCGACCTTGCGGCTAGAGACCGGAACCTCGTTGAGGAGTACCGTGATCGATCCTCGGGCGGGCAGGAGCGTCGAGGAACTGCTGTAAGTCAACTCGACGAAGTTTCCGTCGAGCAACTTCATTCCCGGACGGATCTCGAAGAAGTACGACCAGTTGTTGGTCGGATCCTTGAAGGTCCGCTCGTCCGTGAATAGCGGGATGTTGTACTGGTAGCGACCCTCCGCCGGCGCGGCCGAAGCAATGGTCGCCGAGACCATGGCGAGGGCCAGCACAAGGCCGCGGCGTCCTGCGCGACTGACGAGGGAGTTAGGCGTTAAGGTTAGCATCCTGCAATTCCGTCTTGAGATTACACGGGTTAGTAAGGCAATGAAGTGCGATTCCAGACTCAATCCTGGCGAACGTACGGGGTTAGGAGAGGGTAGGGTTGGCCGCAAAGACCGGAACTTCCGCAAAGAGCTCAGCGGTTCGGTACCACTCGACCGTCGTGCCGGAATGAGAATCGGTGACTGTCTGGCAAAGCGGGCAGTACTGCATACGCGACCACTGGGCCAGGCGGCGCTCCCAGGCAGCGCGCTGGATCGTGTCCTGTTGCTTGAGGCGAAGCTGCTCGTCGGAGAGCAACGTGCGGCGGCTCCGGATCAAGAGACCGGCGGTCAAGCCGCCGACGGCCGTCGAGATTGCGAGAGAAGCGAACCCGATGCCGAGTCCAATGCCGAGAGCGAGCATCGCCATCGCGCCGAACGCCACGGCGATGCCGTTGACTTCCTTGCGGACGACGGTCGCCTCGGTCGCCGCCATGGCCGTCGGCTCCTTGGGAGCGGCGATCATCTTCAGAACGAGCTCGCTCGCTTGATCGGTGGCGACCTCGCCGAGCGGGATGAGCCGACCAACACAGCTTCGGCAACTGCACGTTGCAGACGCGGTCGACTCAAGGTGCCAGCCTTGAGCGATGCCGGAGTCGGCGCGGTGGAGGCGATCGGGGCTCATCAACATTGGCAAGATTGTCGCTTCCGTCGATGAGCGCGAGCCAGTCGCCGTTAGCAGGTAACGGTTTTGCGCGACGGCTTTAGGGCTACTCCCAAACCGCCGCTAGGCAGCTTTGTTTAAGGAAGAGCAGGATGAACGCATCATGTTCCTCACCTCCCTCGACCCCACCCCCGATATCAAGATCGAGGTGCGCCGAGCCGAGGGATTGCTCGAGGATCACGCCCAACTCGTGGTCACGCGGGAGGGGTACGGCACGGCGAGCGGGCTGTTTTACGTCGGCGTGATTTCGGACTTGCTCGTTGGAACGCGAAAGGTGATCACGAGCGGGCAGGTGCTGGTGGCATGGGAGCCGGGCATGGCGCTGCTGACCGTGAGGGTGCCCGGGAGCCCGTTGCGCGGACGCATTCAGCCCGAAGCCCTTGGAGAGGTTCTTCTGGATCTCGTCAGCGCCGCCTGACCTTGCGCGCGCCGAACAGCGCCGCGCCGATTACGGCGATCGCGCCTAGCCCCACCCACTGCCGGTGCGTGGTCGCCCAGAGCTGAGGGCTGAAGTCCTTTGCTTCCGCATCGAACTCCCCGCGCGTCGCGTGCATCCCGTGCGCCGGCGTCCAGAGGTTGTTCGGCCGCTCGGGGGGAGTTGGTTCGTCCTGCGTCTCCACCTTGTATCCCAGCTTGCCCATGAGCCAATCGGTCACCCGAGGAAAGAGGCCGTTGCCGTACGCCGCCGCGACCGTCGGGGCACCGAGGCGGAGTTCGCGACGGTTGTGGCGACTCGCCCAGTGAATCGCCTCGGCCGCGACTTCCGGCTGGAAGACGGGTTTCACTGCGTTGGGCTTCTGGGGGAGCGTGGTGCGGACCCACGAGTAGAACGGCGTGTTAAGCGTCGACGGGTGGACCATCGTCAGGCGGATGTTGCTGCCGTCGTGACGAAGCTCGGTCTGCAGCGACTCGAAGAAGCCGCGAAGGGCGAACTTGCTTCCGCAGTAGGCGGAGTGGAACGGGGCACCGCGATAGGCTAGACCCGATCCGACGAGAACGATGGTGCCACGGTCGCGTGGCGTCATCCGCTTCAGCGCGGCGAGCGTGCCGTACACCTGCCCGAGATAAGAGACCTCGGTGACGCGGCGGTACTCCTCCGGCTTGATCTCCTGCGCCGGCATGTAGACGGAGGCGACGGCGTTGTTAACCCAGATGTCAATCGGTCCGAGCTCCGTCTCGGCCCGCTCCGCCGCGGCCTCGACCTGCGCCGGGTCCGAGACGTCGCAGACGATAACCAGCCCACGTCCTCCCGCCGCCTGGACTTCGGTGAGGGTCTCCTGCAGCGCCGCCTCATCCCGCGCGAGCAGAGCCACGCTCGCGCCGTCCTTAGCGAACCTCAAAGCCGTCGCCCGCCCAAGCCCTGCCGACGCCCCCGTGATGACCACGACCTCGCTCATGCTCCCTTCGACGCAGGGGGACGGAAGCAGTTCGAGCCGGACGGACCTAGGTGTGATGCGGATCCACTGCGCTTCAAGGAAGCGGTACGCCGCGGGATTGGCGACCACATCCCGACCCCTGTCATCCCGAGCGGAGCCGAGGGACCTGACCGTCGGCACTGGCTACTCCTGGTCATACCACCACCCAGGCGAGGGTACGCGCGAAGGCGCGTGTAGCCGGCGTTCCTCGCGCCGTCCGGGGAAGAGACTCACGCGACGACGCAAGCTTGACCGTGGGTAGCCAGTGTCTACCGTCAGATCCCTCGGCTCCGCTCGGGATGACAGCTGGCTCGTCGAGGGTGCCATCCTCACCCCCAGTGAGCCAGTGAGCCAGTGAGCCAGTGAGCCAGTGAGCCAGTGAGCCAGTGAGCCAGTGAGCCAGTGAGCCAGTGAGCCAGTGAGCCAGTGAGCCA
>Ga0164290_1001687_pt1 | contig 26278 bp, 20 predicted proteins | sample Micstemetagenome_FD_108782 | JGI IMG/M metagenome (GOLD analysis project Ga0164290, IMG submission 108782) | Contaminated culture microbial community from soil near Moab, Utah, USA - Microcoleus steenstrupii SON62 (Illumina Assembly) | ecosystem: Environmental > Terrestrial > Soil > Soil crust...
AACACTCCTGCGAGTTATTCGCGGGCCGGTCGTATCGTATGCGATTTCAACCATCAGCCCCCACAATGCTAGCCGGCACTCTGCCTGCCGCCTGGACGTTGACGGCACCACCCAAAACTGCGAGGCAGCGAGGCAAAGTCAAATCGGGTGGTGTTTCTACGACCTATCCTTGGGAAAACCCCTCGGGAAAATCCCATGAAACGCCGCTCAGGTATATCGCTGGTCGAACTGACCATTGTAATGCTCGTTATCGGCATTATTGGTGGAATGGGCAGTCTGAAGTATGCCGACGCCCTGGACGCGCACCGCTCACGCCAGATGGCGAGCCTACTGACAGAATCGCTCGAGCAGTACAAACACGGCGCGAGCATCCGTTCGGCAAACGTCACGGTCACGTTCCAAAAGAACAAGAGCATATACACAGTCACCGGCCTGCCGAACCCGAGTCATCCGAGCAAGCCATACTTAGTCGATCTGGCCACGATCTGTCCCGGCGTGAGGGCGAGCGACAACGACGTGATTACGTTCAATGGTTTTGGCTACCCAACAGCAGCCCATACGGTTGAGCTGAAAGCAGGCGGCGAAAAGTGGCACGTAAAGGTGGCCGCTGACGGACAAATTTCCGCTGCTTTGCAGACAGGTCCGGGCGGCAAGCAGGGATAGGCTGCGCGAGACCGGCGATTGAAAAAGCCCGCAGCAGTGACGCCGCGTGCTCATTGTGGGGTGAGGTCAATTATGTGGTGCTAAAGCAATGTCCCCAGTGCCGCCGTCCCTGTACTCGATGCCAACAAACCTAGGTTCCCTTTCTATCAATCCCGACTCGTGAACCTCTCGCCAGCGAGGGTGAGTTCCCAGCCAATTCAGGCGCGATTGGTTCCACCAGCCAATCATCAGGCTGAGGACCACCATCGCCCAAAGCAAGTCGCGGATGCCGAAGCTCAGCCAACGTGGGCGGGGTTTGTTCTCGTCCATGACTGCGTGAATAAGTGTTGCTGGTTTCGAAGGCGGAGCGGGCCGATTCCAACCCGTCTTGGACACGGGTTGGACCATTACTCTCCTCTGTCACTCAGTTTCGCTAAATGAGACATCTTTCCGGGTCTTTGGCCCAGCTTCGCACGGTACCGTATGTAGGTGCCGCCCTCGTTGGTGCCGTAGACTGAAGTAGTTGGGCGGAGTATTGCTTCCTCTTTCTCTTCAAACGTCACGTACCAACCCTTGAATGCTCCCTCAAGCGGCCTTAGATAAAATCCCTGCTTACCTTCTACTCGGCTACGCTCCCACTTTGTGCCAGTGTCGGCCACATTGGTCGTGCGTAGGCACTCGTCTGTACCCGTTAGGTCATACCCAAGGCAGAAATCCCCATAGGTTTTACAGATTCGCCCTTCACGGTCTGGCTGGCCAGATTCGCCACCGTCTCGCCATTTAGCGAAGCCAAAATAGCCGTCGATGTAGAAAGTCTTGCCCACCGCCATGTAGATCTTGTCGCCTACGTTGATGAGGCGAACCTGCTCGCCGCTATCGAGCTTGTAGCTGTCGAAAGTAACGATGCGGTAGTTGTTCCGGTCTCGGGGCTGAGAGTCCTTTTCGGGTTGACCTAGTCCAATTTGTTGGCTGAGATGTAGGACGGAAACCATTAAAACCAGAAACCGAAATTCCCGTAGCAAGCCCTGATACAGCAATAACGCAATCATCGCGGCCTCGCTTCCTTGTTTTCGTCCATGCGGGCATTGTCCCGCGCCTACTCCTACCACCGCAAGTAATATGCGAGTTCGACGGCTACGAGGGCCGTGTAGGCGAGGTAGTGCCAGAGGCGGAAGCGAAAGGAGAGGAAGGGACCGATGGCCAGGGTAGTCGATAGTCGTGACCGTCTATTTGCGCCACTTTCCAATCGGGCAGGTCTCTGCGGGAAGCCAGTTCTTTACCGCAATCACACATCCGCAGGCAGCGCAACGAGTGCCCTTGAATTGCATGCAACCCGTGCACTGAGCGAGTCGCTCTTGCCGCGTCACCGCAGATACTCGTTGAAGGCCACTGGTCGCGAACCTTGCAGCTGCCGAGGCGGCTGATTTCGCCATCTGCCAAGTGGTCGGTTGCAACTGCTCGGCTGGCGAAACATGCGGCGAAGTCGCCGCACTGACTTCGATGACGGCGTTGCCATAGAGTTGTTCAAGTATGTCCGACGCCATAGGAGCCCCGCGGTTCCCTGAACCAGGCGAAGTTGTAGGGTGTCGATCTTACTGAGTCAACTACCGCAAACCTAACGCTGAGTTTTCCAGTGCAACGACCACGATAAACTCCGCCGGCTCAACACTGCATTTGAAACTGCGAACCGCGTCGGCTGAACGAGAACCATCGCAACTCACAGATCATAGCGATCTGCGCATTACCGCCGTTGACAGGGCGTTTTAATGCACTAAAACATTCCGCAATCTCTGCCGCCTCTAAAGACTCGCGAAGTGTGCTTTCAGTACATCGCATGGCCTCTACATGACAGCAGCGATTGCTCGCAAGTCTACTGCAGCTTTTCAAGCTGTGATTGAGATGCTCGGATAGGCGTTCTCGATCATTTCGATCGGTTGTCTGATTCGAGTGACCGAACGTGTCACTGGCTGATTCAACAATCATGGGCATCGCCTTCCGGTTTGGAACCGGATCGCAGTAATGTCCGCTTCTCGAATCTAGAAATCTCTAGGCATTGGCGCTCGCATAGCGCTCTAGAAGGGAACCTGCCATGAGTCGCTCGCTTTTCGGACTTTGGAACAGCCTGCGTGCGGACCGAAAAGCGAAGCGTGCCAAAGCTCAGCAAGAGCAACGGCGTGCCCGCAAGGCATTGCTCGAACCCCTCGAGCAGCGAGCAATGATGGCTGTGTTCGGCATCGAGCTGATCTCCGATGCGCGAGAAGTCTGGAACATGCAGCCGGGTAGCGTGCCGACAGTGCAAGGGCGGTTCCGGGTCTATCGAGACTCAGCCGGGGCAGCGGCTACGCACGGCATTTACTTTAATGTGAATCAGGGGGCCGCGTTTACTTCGGGTGACGGGAATTTGTCTGGGAATGTTTCACCGGCCTTGACTCTGAATGCGACGGCGTCGACCAACAACCCACAGTATGTGAATGTGACGTTTGCGGCGGGGCTGAACTACAGCGACATCGTATTCACGCCAACGGATGACAGCGCCTGGGAGTTCGAGGAGCACCTGACGGTTCGGATCAATGACTTCGGCACTTACACCGTCGATAACTCCAAGCGTCAGGCCACAATGCGGCTCGAAGATTGGGATCGGCCGCATGTAGTCAATATGCAGGCGATCACATCGTCGCCCACATTTAGCTCGTTCTGGCCAGGGGTGGATGCCATCAACTCCGGCGATCCCAACATGTCGCTGTACAGGCAGACGGCGACGATCTCGGAAGGTCAGTCGGCGACGATCTATTTTGACCGGATGGCACAAAGCACCGCAGAGGAAACGCGTTTTCGCTTTCAGGTCAGCGGCGGCGCGGTGGCCAATTCAGACTTCACTTTGAGTGGCGCAAACCTAGTTAGCTTTAATGCTACTACTGGCATCGGGGTAGCGAAGTTCCCGGTCGGGGCGACAAACACCAGCTTTACCTACACCGCCACTTCGGATGGTGTTAATGAGGCCCGCGAAAGCACTCTTTTCACGCTTCTACCAAGCGACAACGTCTCCCAGTTTCACAAGTATTGGGTCAGCGGACACGTTCCCAGCCAAACCACCACCATTGAGATTGTCGGTCCGGGTGCCGCGATACCCGCCTTTGGAATTGAAAAGATCTCGGATGCCGCGGAGACCTGGAATCTCCACGGTGTGCCAGCAACAGCAGGTAAGTTCCGCATTTACCGGGACTCAGCTGGCCCAGAAGCGATCTACAACCTGAATATTACGGCCACGCCCTCTGCGGGGCTAACCGGCGCCGATGGGACCGCTTGGCCGGTCCTTGTCCATAACGCAGTGGCTGCAAATCACTACATCACAGTTTATTTCGCGGCCGGCGCGACGTACTCGGACATCACATATAACCCCACTGATGACTCGGAGTGGGAGTTCGACGAATCACTGACGGTGGCGATTAACGCGTGGCCTGGGGTTTACAACCTTGATCCTGCGAAGACGGCCGCGACCATGGCGGTTGTTGACTGGGATCGACCACACGTCGTCAACATGCAGGCCATCGTTGGCGGTGTCAGTTCGTTTGCGCCAGGTTGGGATGCGATCAATTCCGGGGACCCGAATGTTGCTACCTACAAGCAGGTAGCAACGGTCAGTGAGGGACAGAGCGCGACCATTTATTTCGATCGCATGGGTGTGAATGCGGGGGCTCAGGAGACTCGCTTCAGGTTCCAGCTCAACAGCACCACCATGTCCCTGTCCGACTTCAGCTTGAGCGGCCCAAATTTCGTGAGTTACGACTCGGTTACCGGGATTAGTGTCGCAAAATATTCCGTCGGTTCCACCAATACGAGCTTCACGCTTACAGCGAACGCCGATGGCCTAAACGAAGCTCGCGAGAGCCTGACCATAACTCTGCTACCAAGCGATGGAGGGAGCCAGTTCCATCAATACACGCGGAGCGGTCACGTACCGAGCTTGACGACCACCATTGATATTGTCGGTCCAGGTGCGGCATTGCCCACGTTCGGCATCGAAAAGATCTCGGATGCTGTCGAGTTCAAGAACCATAACAGCACGCCGGCCGTTCCTGGAAAGCTGAGGATCCATCGTGACACCGCGGGTCCTGCAGCCACCTACAACTTGTACATCACCGCAACGCCATCCACTGGCTTGACCGCAGCGGACGGCACGGCTTGGCCGGTGCTGGTACATAGCGCTGTGGCCCCGAACCACTACATCACGGTGAGTTTTCCGGCCGGCGCTAGCTATGTCGACATGAACTACAACCCGACCGACGACAGTGCATGGGAGTTCGATGAATCAATCGCGGTGACGCTTAATGACTGGCCCGGGGTGTACAGCCGGAATCCGCAAAAGCTGTCGGCCGTTCTTGGTGTAATCGACGCCGACCGGCCTACTGTAAAGCTCTATGCGGTTCCCGATGGAGGTCCGAGTACGGCGACTCCGATCAACTTAGCGTTAGCGAACAACGATCCGAATGCCAGCAACATGGCACAAGTCGGGCAGGTCGCCGAAGGTAGTGGAGCCACCATCTACTTCCAAAACGAGCAGGTTAAGAACGTCGATACGACTGTCCGGTTCCAATTGTCTGGTTCGGGCACGTATGGAGCAGATTTCACGCTGTCGAGCGCGTTCTTGGTCAGCTTCGATGCTCAGACCAAAACCGGCGTGATTCGGATTCCAGCTAATTCGACAACGGTTGGCCTTGAATTTGACAGTCTCAATGAAGGTGTAGATGAATTCCCAGAGCGGGCGGTATTCACGCTTCTGCCACCGGATGCTTCAATTTCGACGCCTTATACCGTCACAGGTTTTGCCCCCTTTGCAAATGTCGCCGTCGACATCATTGACAAACCGAATCTTGTGATCGATTGGTTTTCTGGCAACGGTACTAATTGGACGGTCGAATATACGGTTGAGCAAAATCCATCTCTTCAACCGATCACCATTCGCTTTTATACCACCGAGGACGGCACCACCCCCGGCACGCTGCTGGGATCAACCACTCGGACAAACTCCAACGAGCTGGCAGTAGGATCGCACGCGATCACCGTTGTGCCTAATTTCGTGGACCAGAATGCTTCAAGTATCTACGAGCACCTGGGCCAGCGACTCCTGGCAGTAATCGATCAGCCAGCCTTGATCGCGGAGACCAACGAGTCGGACAACAAGCGGATCTACGATGGCGGCATATTCCGTATGGCGCAACAGCCGGCGGAGTTCATTTATGTTCATGGTACATCGGCCGCGGACGATGTTCTAATCACTAAGGTCGGGTCCGACACACGCGTTCGGGTATCTCATCCGATACTCTACGGATCGAGCGCAGGCGATGTCAGTGGTGACTTCAATCGATCCCAAATCGACGTTGACATCCTGGAATACAACCTTGGGGTAAACGCTGCGTCATTGTGGAAGAACACGACGAACAATTTGGACGTCAATGGCGATGGGTTCGTCACCCCGCTGGACACCTTGAAGATCATCAATGAACTCAACCTGAAGGGGGTGCACCTTCTCGCCGCTGCTGGTCCTGGCGTTGCGAATAACTTCCTGGATGTGAACGGCGACCACTTCGTGAGCCATGCCGACGCCAATGCAATTTTCGACTACCACGGAGGGTACCCTCCAAATCCCGGATCAAATGCTGCGCTAGACGTTAACAGTGACGGCTTGGTTAACAATGCTGACGTAACGGCCCTGTATTCCGCCTGGGACGCGACCGCTTATTCCGTCCTACTGGCTGGCGCCACGCAGCGCCAAATTCACGTGCGTACGCACGCTGGCAAAGACAACATCACGGCTTCCGCCGATGTGCAATTGCCAATCGTTGCCTGGGGCGGTGCTGGTAACGACCGCCTCGTGGGAGGCTCGGCGATCGACACGCTCTTTGGTCAGGCCGGCAACGATTACATCGATGGCAATTTGGGAGATGACGTGATCGAGGGCGGTGCTGACGATGACGTGCTTTACGGCCGAGGCGGAAACGACATCATCAATGGCTGGCTGGGCAACGACAAAATCTACGGCGGCGAAGGCGCGGACCAACTGGTTGGAAGTGCCGGCAACGACGACATCTATGGCGGCGACGGGAACGACAGCATCGGCGGCTTGGACGGCGATGACCGGATGTATGGCGAAGCAGGTGATGATGGAATTCAAGGAGGTAACGGACTTGACGTAATCGACGGAGGCATCGGAGCGGATAATCTCGGAGGCGGTCCGGGCAATGATTTTCTGATTGGCGACGCCGGCGCTGACTACCTAGATGGTGGCGACGATGCCGATACGCTGCGTGGTGATGATGGCGATGACACGCTGCTGGGGTCTGCCGGCAATGACCACTTGATGGGCGGAAAGGACAACGATGTCCTCAATGGTGGGCTGGGCGACGACCGTGCATATGGTGGTTACGGCAACGACACAATCACGGCGAATGAAGGAGCGGACGATGCGTGGGGCGAGCTCGGGAACGACACTTATTATTTAAATACTGCTAGCGATTGGTATGACACCGTTGGGGACAACACGGTGTCCGTCGATGGAGGCCCGCTGCAGAATCAAGACGGCAGTGACGAAGTGCCCACCACCCCAACTCCCAATAGCGAGAATTTGATCGTAAACGGAGATTTCCAGGCCAACCCGGTTCCAACTACATCCGGTCAGCAGTCCGGGATCACGTGGTACAAGTTCTCTCAAATCGAGGGCTGGAACCTTGGCGGCAGCAGTGTTGGATTTGAGCTGCAGCGGGCCGGTGGAAGCGGACCTGACTCGACCTCAGGTGAATCTACGACGAACCAGTTCATCGAACTCGACGGGGATATGGGCGGGCCAGAAGCCGGTGGTCCTATTGATCCTAGGACCAGCACCACGATTTACCAAGACGTGGCCACGGTCGCCGATGGCGAGTACGAGTTTGCGTTTGACATCGCCGCACGCCCAGGAACGGCGACGAACCAAAACGCCATTCATGTCCGACTTCATTACCGCGATGGTCTGGAAATCTTATCGGAGGTGGTCACACCAGACAGCACTGGATGGGAGACAAAGGTTCGCAAGTTCACCGGGATGACAGGAGATTTGGTTGTTGAGTTCGCGTATGCGGGCGAGGCGGACCGGCTGGGCGGCTATCTTGACAACGTAAAACTAACGCACCACGCTCCGGCGCCGAACCCGGCGGCAACAGGAAAAATCTGCCCCTATTGTCCGATGCCATCGAATCTGATGATGGAATCGATCCAAACGAGCGCGGCCGGAATTCCCAATACCACGGTCGCTCCGATTCGCTATTCAGATGGAGCGGTTATTGTCTCCTCAGTCGATCTGCATTCCGAAGCGTTCGGTCTGCCGTGGGGCATCACCCGGCAGTGGACCAGCGGCGCTGGCTACCAGCGCGAGAACGTCGTTGGTAATGGGATGGTGATATCCCAGCACCCGACGCTATTTCAGGCTAATGGGATCAACACTATCGGCGTGGTTGCTGACGGCCACACAGCTTGGTACTTCGACCTTCAGGGTGGAGTGTACAAGGCACGGAATGCGGAAGGCGATCGACTCGAAATAGACACTTTGACGGATGAGTACATCATCACTCGCGAGGATGGGGCGACACTGCGATTCTTTGGTTTCAGTGGCACCCTGCCGAAGTCTCAGCGAGGGCAATTCAAAAGCTTCACGGACCAGTTTGGTAACTCTGCTGCCGCTGTCTCACTGACGCCTGAAGGCAAACTTCAGGAAGTCCATCGGACCGCCAGCGGAGTCAACGCTACCGAGTCGTATGTCTACACTTATGTGAGCAACGGTGCTAATGAAGGACTTCTAGAATCCGTCGAGTTGCGGCGGAAGGAAGGTAGCGGGCAATTTGAAACGGTACGGAAGGTTCAGTATGAGTACTACACGAACACCGATACCTACGGCGGGCTGCACGATCTGCGTCTCGTGCAAATCGTCGATGGCAACGACAATGTGTTAGATACCACGTACTATCGGTACTATCAAAATCACGAACCAGATGGTTACGCCCACGCTCTGAAGCATGTGTTCAAAACTGCTTCCTACGCGAAGCTCGTGGAGGAATTCGGCACTGATCTGGACGATGAAAGTGACGACGCTGTCGTCCTGTATGCCGATAACTTCTTCAAGTATGACAGCGAGGGGCGCGCAACCGCGGAGATGGTGCAGGGCGCGGGCTGCTCAACTTGCAGCGACGGGCAGGGAATCTTCGAGTATAGCTACCTTGTAAGTGCTCACGCCGATGATGTGAATTCATGGAAGACGAAGACCGTCGAGACCTTGCCCGATGGAAACGAAAACATCGTTTTCACAAACTATCTCGGCCAAGTACTGCTCAAATCGTTCAAAGATAGCTCAGGACAGCAGTGGACGGACTACTATCGCTTCGATGCTGGCAGCCGCTTGGTATTGCACGCGAACCCATCTGCCGTAGCTGGATACAACGAAAGCCTTGCTGATTTAGTGGGCTTTAATGCAGGCAATTACTCTTACCTGCATGATCACCAGGGCGTCGTCACGGATTTCGAGCATTACACTTCCACAACGGCCACAGCAACGGTTATGGGCGGGGTTAGTGGTTACCTACAAAGTGTGGCGGTTCGCAACGGGGACCTGGGCAGCAGCATTCCGCAAAGCTACACGGAGTACATCGCGCACACAGCCGGAACGTCCACAATCTACTTAGTTGCCGCCGAGACCGCCTATGCGAACGGGGATGGCACGGGGGCGCTTACAACCACAACCGAGTACGGATTCTTCCCCGGCACACATCAGATCCAATCAAGGACGACCACGCCGCCAAGCGGCAGTACGGATGCCGAGTCCGTTGTTTACGACACCTTCGGTCGCCCGATCTGGATCAAGGATGCCGAAGGATATCTGCAATACTTCGAATACGATCCAGCCAGCGGCGGCTTGGTGAAGAAAGTCGTCGACGTTGACACGTCGCTCACGGCCAGCTTTGAAGATAAGCCGACTGGCTGGTCCACACCCAGCGGCGGAGGAGTTCACGCCACCTCGACCTACGAGGTCGATAGCCTTGGACGACCCACCCGAGAAACGGACCCTGAGGGCGGGATCACGTACACGGTCTACAACGACGCGGCTCGCGAAACCCGGATTTATGCCGGCTGGAATACGGCCAATACGCGGTCGCCAACCATCGTCATTCGAGAACAGCTTGCCGTTGAACGACCGGGGAATGCTCCGGAAGACTATCTGGTGAAAGGCTATGTTGAAGTCCTGACGATGTCGGCGGTTCCGGCTCAGTCGGCCGGGCGTCCCACCGGCGACGAGCCGATCAGTGAATTGCAGTCACTGTCTCGGACCTACTACAGCCACGCTGGCCAGGCAATCTACACCGATGACTATCATTCGGTCGCTGGGTTGATCTATACGAGTGACGAAGCGCTAGGATCGGTCGGAACCGACTTCAACCGAACCGAGTTCGGCTACGATAGTCGCGGCCGGCAGAGCCGGGTACTTCGGGCTGACGGCACTATCTATCGCACCGTGTTTGACGGCCTGGGGCGCACCGTTAGCAAATGGATCGGAACTGATGATACACCGGACAGCAGCGACTGGTCGCCAATCAATCCTGCCGGAATGGAGCTGGATGCAAACTACATCTACGACTACGGGGGAGTTGGCGACAGCCATTTGACCTCGGTTATCGACACCGAGGACCAAGTTACAAACCTAGGCTACGACTTCCGCGGACGATTGTTCTCTCTAACTCTTCCAGATCCAGATGGCTTGGGAGGGCAAGCTCCGTCAGTTTTCAACTACCTTTACGACAACCTCGGCCGGACTATCCAGGAGACCGACGCCCGCGGTCAGGTCACGGATTATCTGTTTGAAGACTTGCTGAATCGAGTTACAGTCACTTTGCCGGATCCGGATGGCGCGCAGAAGCCGCTCATTCGACCCGTCATTGTATCCCACTATGACGGGCGAGGACTGCTGGTCAGCGAAACGGACATCAACGGTGTAACGGATTACGAACATGACGGACTTGGACGGTTGGAATTGGTCAGGGAAGCCGCACCAGACCCAACACAGCCGTTGGACCGACCGGAAACCGTCTACCACTACGACAAGGCTGGTAACCTCCGAACAGTGTTTGACGCCTTGTTGAACGCGACCGAGTACCAGTACGACAAAGCCAATCGACTGGTCAAGCGAATCGATGCTGATCCTGATAAATCCGGACCTAAAGTGGCCCCAGTTACCGATTACGCCTATGACCAGGCGGGTTATCTTCTCTCGGTCACGGATTCTCTAACCGAAGCGTACCCGCTCATCACGAGCTTTCAGTATGACGCTCTAGGAGGAACGCTGCGGGTAACTTCACCGGATCCGGATGGAGCAGGTGCACTTCCGCGACCATTCGTGGAGTACTCCTACGACGCGGCTCGGCGAGTGGACACCTACACTGATGCGATGCAGAAGGTAACAAACTATGGTTACGATCTGCGCGACAATTTAAACAGCGAAACGACCGCCGACCCAGACGGGTCAGGCTCCCTCGTGCCGCTGGTCACAAGCTGGGTGTACGACGACGCAAATCGACTCTTGTCGCTCACCACACCAGTGAGCACAACTAGCTACGACTACGATTTTATCGGTCGGCTGGAGTCGGTCACGGGGGCAGATCCCGACGGTTCAGGGCCTGAGCTGGCCCCGTTCACAACCTACCATTACGACTCCATGGGTAACCTGAAGGAGGTGAAGGAGCGCATTAACTCAGCGAGCACTCACATCAAGGTCACGAGTTACGAGTATGACTTCCTCAATCGGCTTGAGAAGGAACTGCTGCCTGATCCAGACGGCGCCGGTTCGCTTGGCCGGCCGACGACCGAGTACGCCTACGACGACTATGGAAATCTGGAGCAATTGATCGATCCGGTCGGAAACACAACGACCTGGACCTACGATCGACTGCATCGTCCGAAAACCGAGACCAATGAGCTCAACAAGACTCGCTCGTTCATCTACGACGCAGTCGGAAATCTCCGGTTTGCGACCGATCGACTGGGACGGACGATTGAGTACGTCTACGACGATCTACACCGAAATACACAAGAGAAGTGGTACGACAACCAGCAGAATCTCGTACGCACGATTGGCTTCGATTACGACACGGCGGACCAACTTCTGTCTGTGTCGGATCCATCGGCCAACTTTAGCTACGATTACGACGGGCTCGGCAGGATCACGGCAGAGTCACAAAACATCGTGGGGCTGGCGCCGCAAATTGACTTCGCCAAGTCGTACTACGATGTGGGAACGCGAAAGCAGGTTCGAGCTTCGATTGGTGGCACCGCCGACTATCAGACCGACTACTACTACGACGATCTCCATCGAGTCACCAAAATTAGCCAGTCAGGTCAGTCAGGCGGGAACACCGTTGCTGATAAGAGCTTCGGGTTCAAGTACAGCGAGAAGGGCCTAGTGGATCGGCTTGATCGCTGGGCGAGTCTCGCAGAAACGAACCACGTTGCCAGTACGCATTATACCTACGATGGCCTCGGGCGACTCACGTCCCTTGTGCACTCGACCAGCCAAGTCGCCCCGCCTGTGAACAGTTTCGGCAGCACGGCGCTTGCAGGTTACCTGTACGACTACGATCAGGCCTCACGATTCGAATCGATCAACTCGCTGATCGACGGCCTAACCACGTACAACCACGACGACACGAACCAGCTGACTGGCGCGGATCACTCGGCGCAGACGGACGAGTCGTACAGCTACGACGAAAACGGCAACCGGACGATGTCTGGGTATGACGTCGATCCCAACAATCGACTCAACTCTGACGGCGTTTACAACTACGAATACGACGACGAGGGAAACCGCACCGCGAAGGTGACCATCGCCACTGGCGAACGTGTCGAGTACGCCTGGGATCACCGCAACCGCCTGACGAACGTGACTTTCAAGGATAGCCTGAGCGCGGTCGTCAAGACGGTCGATCAATCGTACGATTTCCTTAACCGCTGGGTCCGCAGTTCGACCGATGCGGACGGAGCTGGAAGTGCAACTGCCACCGACCGCTTCTTTGTCTATGAAGATGGCCACGTAGTGCTGCAGTTCGACGGCGGCTCCGCAAGTGATCTGACGAACCGCTATGTCTGGGGACCGATGGTGGATCAGATCCTCGCGGATGAGCAGTTGACTTCGCCATCGTCCGCTGGGAATGTCATTTGGCCGCTGACCGATCATTTGAACACGGTACGCGATCTGGCGGATCGCGGTGAGTCGACAGGTGCGGTAGCGGTAGCGAATCACCGTGTTTACGATTCGTTTGGCCAACTCGTCAGCGAAACCAATGCAGCGGTTGACGAGGTGTTTGGTTTTACCTCTCGCTACTTCGATGAGGTGAGTGGTTTGCAGAACAACTGGAATCGGTGGTATGAAGCGGAGGTTGGGCGGTGGATTAGTGAGGATCCGATTGGGTTTGCGGCGGGCGACAGCAACTTGGAGCGATACGTCGGAAATCACCCAACACTCGCAATCGACCCGACGGGTTTTTGGGAGTGGACTGATGGGTTTTATATTGCGAGTGAAGGTGCGAAGGGATACTACCTGCAAGGCGCAGCAAATATCGCTAATGGTCTGCAAGATATTGTAATCGGTGCCGCGAATCTCCCCGCCGCATTTGTCAACACGTCGATATGGATGGCCGAGGCGTCCCCAGGAGGCAGGGAATACATAAACGGAGCTCGCATTCCATACATTCCGTCACCGGATTGGTCAAAAGGTCTTGTGACGCCCGAGAGCGATTTTCTGCACGGGGCAAGTAAATTCTGCGGAGGTGAAGGGGCCGCCACGCTACTCACTGCTGGAGCGAGCAACGTTAGGCACGTTGATAAGCTCAGAATCATCGATAAAACTGATGATATAGCGAGGATGCGTCTAATTGCTGAGGCGCATGGGCAAGTGGCTGAGAAGGCTGCTTCCTCAACTCGTTCGGCCCTGCCACCGGTTATAGAAGTACTAACACCAAAGCAGGATAGGGCGATAAGAGGTATCGGCAATAGCATAAGAGACCACCTTACCGAAGGTCCGAAAGGTGATCTCGCTGGTGCCTTGACTGACATGCTTGGCAATCCTGTCCCTAAGCGTAACGGCGGCTTTTACGATCATGCGAAGGAAGTGAATGAAGCGGTGAATGGACTGCACAAAAGAGCGACGGTTCTGGAGGGGGCGTGCGACTATAGAGCTCAGAGAGCACGCGCTCAGGCATTGGAAGCAATCGAACGAGCTAACGAGTTTACGAAAGGGGCTGGCTTGTGAGAGAATCCGAGACCTTTAGGCGGTTAGAACAGAAGTTGGGCGCGATCACTAATCAGCAGCCGGGATGGCCTCTGGAGAGGTGGTATGAGAAAGTTCGTGATCTCTCAATTTTAGAGTTCTCGGATGGTGACCTCTGTATTGCGTGCCGGCAAGATGTTCATTTGACACACGTCCTTCCTGTCGCGATCGACAGGGTCCTTAGCGATCCACTAGCAGGTGACAATTATGATGGTGAACTTCTGGTTGCTATAGCATCCATCCCCGCATCTAGGTGGGGGGACATCGGGATGGAGAAAGAGCGTCTGTGTCGTTACGTTAAGTCACTGAAATGCGACGTCGATGATTCAGATGTCAACGCTGCGATACAGCAGTTGCGATATCTATGCCGTTAATAGTAGTCATGACTGGATCGGTGTGTCCGCTTGGATACGCTCGCAATGAGCTTTTAGGTTGGGTGAGCGGAGCTGCGTCCGCACGGCTGTCCCTTCGGTAGTGAACGCTTCGTCGTATGGAGGGGTGGCCTTCGTGTCGCGATCCAGCAAATAATAGTCGGCTTGCTTTTTTGCGATGGCCTCAAGCGCAATGAGGCCTTGCAGGTTCGTCCAGGCACCGGTCGGATGGTTCGATGAGTGGCGACATCCACACTCGCCGATAACGAATGTGTATGAACACCCGCGGATGCATCTCGACCAGATCGTGCAGCGTCCGGCTTCTGACGCTGAAGAAGTCATAAGCCACAGCGTCTCAGAACCGTGTTCTCGGCTCGCACGACTGCACCTGTGCAGCCAGTTCCGTCTCAGCGGCCGCGGCGAGCATCACGAGAAACGAAGTGTAAAGCTGGCGAACGGCTCCCATGTCGCTACAATCCAAAGCGAGCCTGTGAAACTGAGTGGTGACATCGTTTATGTACACCGCTGAAGAGCAGGGGCCGGGCGCGCGTCGCCACATCGCTAACTTCCTTAGAAGCGCAATCGGCATCTTCAGAATGCTCCGCATCTCTTCTCATCGTGCGCTCAGCGGCTCGAAAAATTTCGCTTCTATTAACCACTCGTGCGCTAGAAAAGACAACTTGACCTGTTGGTTAACACGCGCGCGACATTCCGCGTCCTGTCGAGGTGCCTTGGCGGGACGCGAAACCTTATCGCGCGCGATGTCGCGCGCATCGCTTACCTCGCCCTAACTCATTGCAGAAAAGGTGCTTGCACTAGAATCTCGCGCGCTCTCGCGCTTTTCGGACTTCGAAACGTGCGCTGGATAGGGAGCTTTACTCCGCACGCCGCGAACTCTCGCGGCCAATTTGGTTAACTCTCGCGCCCGATGCTCCAGCGTCGGGCGTTTTTCGTTTATCCCGTTGTGGCAAAGGGTTTTGCGTTAAACGGGCCGCTGTTAACCAAATCTGGTAGTTCGAAGTGCGCTAGAAAGGGTCCCGATCAGGAATGTGGCTTTCTTGATCGGCAGCCTCCTAATGTTGTCCGACAGGTCGTGCGCGCCACCAAGCACCAACACGCAATCTCCGCCGCTCTTGATCAGGTTCCGCACGATCGCATCCTCGCGCGCTTCGATCACCTTCTGGTCCAGCACCAGTTTGCCATTGTTGATTGGTCGGTTCTCGTACGCCTCGCCTTCACAGGGTAGCACTGTCAGCTTCTCATCGAGCATGAGTTGGCCCGCGGCGCCGATCCTCAGCAAAGTTAAGCGGTGCTCCTGAAAAATCTGCTTCGTATCCTCACCTGCAGCCGGATCGAAACTGGCAAGCTCCCGATGGAACGGGCGCAGCGTGCGAATCTCTGCTTTGAAGATCGGATAGTTCTCGTCGGTCAGCCCTTCGCCGAACACCTCTTTAACGCCGGCCAGAATCTCGAACTGTGACTTCTGCACCCGTTCCACAGCTTGGAGGTGTTCCGCGTACGCCTCCTCCAGTTCCTTTCCCTTCAGCCCGGTGTCGATCGCGAAGTGGTCCTTCGGCACGATGTGCCAGTCGCGGATGTGGATGATGCGGGTCTCGGTGCCCGAAGTGACGTCCTTCGCGGAAGCTGCGCCCTCTCGACTCGCCCAGTCGTAAGCCGTGATTATCGCTAGGAGGATAAGTGCTGGCATGATTAAGTAGCTTTATCTGGCTGAGCAGCCAAACTCTTTCGGTTGCATGGTGCCGGAACTATCTTATTGAATCATTATCTCAGCATCCACTCGCTCAGAAGTCGCCCATGCCCAGAAGCTGGATATTTCAGGCTAACTCCGAGATCTACAGGATCCGGGAAGCTCTCGCCTCGCTTACCGCTCTTCGCTGGTCAGTGAAACAACATCGAAACGACATCAAGTCCGGCGACACGGTCTACATCTGGGAAACCGGCCCCTCAGGTGGGCTGCTCGCTGTCGGCAGGACAACGTCCGAGCCGTTTGAAGGAACTGACCCGCCTGGCGAATTACCGTTCTATGTGACGCCACCAGAGAACGCCCCGAGTCAGAGAATCGACTTGGTCATTGATAAGGTGTTTAAGGATCCACTGCGGCGTCCCGAACTTCTCGCAGAACCGCAACTCGACGACATGCAGATCATCCGCAACCCCCGCGGGACCAACTTCGCTGTCACTGAGTCGGAAGACAGAATACTTCGGCAGCTGCTGGTGCCTAAGCCGACGTTTCGGGAAGTGATGCAGCGTTACTACGACGAGAAAGTAGTCTTCTCGAGTCCTGAGAAAGGGTCACTCTACAGTATCACTGCAGTGGATGAGGGAGGCTGCGAGGTCGCCCGGCTCACAGCGAATGAACCCGATAGAGTTACGTTCTCACTTCACGACAATCGCGTCCAGCAGCTCAGCGAGATAGGCGAGCCACGACACAAATCCCTCCTCGACAAGACGGTCGCCATCATCGCCACCCTCCTGCACAGTCCGGAAATCGCCCTAGCGGCGGATCGCGTCAATGTTCTCGCCATTCCTGATGAAGCGAGTGCGCTGGCCTCGTTCTGCGATTGGGTGGGCAGACTCAACGTGAACCGCAACCAGGGCGGCCCGAAGCTGTACAAGCCGGCGATGCTCGCCGCGCTCATTGAAGCGATAGATTCGGGCGAAGTTCCAGATCATCGCATTCCCTTTGAGGCGCTCATCCCTCGATTTCGGCACATCATTAGCCGGGTGAGTACTCCGGTCACTGCCGATCAAGCGGCCATGGCCTTTTATCATCTCACCGGTGACTTTTATTGGAACTTGGCCTATCACGACATCAATAAGCGAATCGAAAGCGATTTCGCGACGATCAGCCGCATTCGCGAACTTGTGAGTCATGCGGTTCTGAAGGAGCCGTTCCGATGGCTGCTCCGTAAGCAGGGGAATCGGCAGCGCGTTCTGCAGGCAATAGCCGAGGCGTGGTGGCCAGAAAGGGCGCGAAAGTCGAGTAACAACGTGTGGTGGGTGAACCAGGGCGGTTCCTATGAGAAGGAACGAGAGCGGGGCACGATCTGGTGTCCGCAAGTTGATAAAGCTGGAAAGCCGCAACACCACTGGACCAACGTATCCCGAGTCCGGCGTGGAGATGTAGTCTTCCACTACGCAGACCAACAGATCCGTGCAGTCAGTTGTGCCAAGGCCGATGCGGCCGAAGCCAGCAAACCGAAAGAGATCGCCATTCGCGACGAGTGGCAACAACCTGGGTGGTTCTCGGAGGTCGATTATTACGATCTGCCGCAACCAATTCCTTCCACGGAACTCAGAGATGTGTTCCGACGAGTCAATTACCCGGGTGGACCCTTCAATAAGGATGGAGGGGTCAATATGGGCTACCTCTATCCGCTTCGCGATCGAGTGGTTTGTCTTCTTGCGGAGCGAACTGCTGGAAGCGACTTGCCTGCAAAAATTGCTGGCCCGCTGAACGAGATACGTGATCGACAGTGGGACCAGTTCATCGCCTGGGGAAAGAAGTTTCTTGAAACGAGCTCCGTACGACAAGATGAACGTGCATGGAAGCAGGAATACGCGAAGCTTATCCAAGAAGCGCAATCCGCCTTCTTGTCGGGAACTCCAGACTGGTTCGGCACATTAAAACGGGCCTTCACAAAGGCAGGAGCGACGGACTATCGGGCACATGACCCGTTACTGAAACGGTGGGAAGCGAATCCGCATCAAGCTCGCGCGGCGCTCGACGTGCTGTGGGGGACAACGGCAGCTGGGCGAGTACTGGAGTCTCTGGCGAGGTTTTCGGAACTGCTGCCAGATACCGCCCTAAGCGGCGTCGGCACCCGTACCAGCGTCGCCTCACTGCTCGTTTCGGTGCATGGCGTTGAGCAGTATCCACTGTACCGTTCCAATCCAATGTTGGACGCCTACGAGCTCACCGGCTGTTGGAGCCGGTCTGAGAATCTTACGCAAGCGTACGATGATGCCTTGCGCTTCTTTGATCGAGTGATCCGAGAAGCGGCGTCTCGCGGTTTTGAACTCTCGGACCGGCTCGATGCTCAGTCCCTCGTTTGGTCCGTGGTGCAGGGCGAAATTCCCGCGGAGTGGTCAGTCGAAGAACGGGAAGCACTGCTTGCATATCGGGAAGGCATCGAAACTGAACGGGTCACGATCGTGAAGCCAGCACCGCAAGCCGATTCATTCGAGACTCTCGCCAACGAACTGCTGATTGACCCCGCTTTCATTCGGGATACTTCGCGACTTCTGGATTCCAAGGGACAAGTGATCTTTTACGGCCCACCTGGAACCGGAAAGACGTTTATTGCAAAGGCACTTGCCAAGCATTTCGCTGGTGACGAAGGCAGCGTTGAGATTGTGCAGTTCCATCCCTCGTACACCTACGAGGACTTCGTCGAGGGTTTTCGGCCGCGGCGAACAGGCGACAAAGTTGGCTTCGAGCTAGTCCGTGGGCCACTTCGTCGGCTTGCTCGACGCGCGAAACAAAACCCAGACGCCAAGCATGTGCTGATCATCGACGAATTGAACCGCGGCAACGTGGCCAAAGTGTTCGGCGAGCTTTACTTCCTGCTGGAGTACCGCAACGAAGAGATCCGTCTTCAGTATGACCACCGCCGCACCTTCTCGTTGCCCGACAATCTGTGGATCATCGGCACCATGAACACCGCCGATCGGTCGATCGCCCTGATCGATGCGGCGCTGCGTCGGCGGTTTTATTTCCTCCCGTTCTTCCCCGATGAGCCACCTATTGATGGCCTGCTGAATCGCTGGCTCGAACGACACCGGCCGGAAATGGCGTGGGTGGGAGAGATCGTGAAGCGGGCCAATGCCGAACTTGGGAATCGGCACGGCGCCATCGGCCCAAGCCATTTCATGCATCCCGAATTGGATGACGCTTGGATGGCTCTTATCTGGAAGCACTCCGTCCTTCCTTACCTGGCAGAGCAGTTCTTCGGTGAAGAAGAGCAACTCGCGAGGTTCGAGCTGGATGCGCTGAGGAACCGGAATCCGCAATCGCTTGCAGATGGGGCAGACTTGCGGTGAGAGAGATCAAGCTTCGGGAGTTTCAGCAGAGCGGGCCAGTCGAGCTGACTGTGACCCAACGCGATGCTTTGGTTGAGCTAATCCCAACGCTGCTCATCCGGCCGGTCAAAGGAAGCAGCGGCACCTTCACATTGGTGCCGCAGTCGACGGTCGGAGCCGTGGTCGTCGATGGATTAGCTGTTGTCATCGAACCAAAGATTCCGATCGACCGAGTGCTCTTTCTGATTTCGTACTGCCTCGATCCCAAGAACTGGAAGAAGTCGACGTTTCAGTTCGACGAGGCAGAGTCACTGGTCGAGGCGGTCGCCGTCTCTTTCGCTGCACTGTTAGAGCGAGCCTTCCATCGCGGTCTGCTTCAAGGGTATCGATCCGAGGAGGACTCACTCGCAACGGTCCGCGGCCGGATTCGTTTTGACGAGCAGCTACGCCGAAGGAACGGTATCGCGCCGCCCGTGGAAGTCGTGTTCGACGAATTCACCGAGGATATCACAGAGAACCGGATCCTGAAGGCGGCGCTTAACCGTTTGCGGCACCTGCGTTTCCGTTCCGAGTTTGCGTCGCGAAGGTTGCGCCGGTTCGATCAGACACTGGCAAATGTGTCGCTAGTTCAGTACCCGATTCGTTCAGTGCCTGAAGTGCAGTACACCCGCCTCAACGAGCACTACCGCCCAGCGATCGAGCTGGCGCGACTGATCCTTAGCTGGTTTTCGCTTGAACTAAAGCACGGTGAATCGCGAGGATCCGCATTCCTCGTCGATATGAACGTTGTATTCGAACGGTTCGTGCACACCGCGTTGAGAGAGGCCCTCGGCCTCTCGGAACGGCAGTTTCCGCTCGGCCTGAATGGGCGGGATTTGCACCTAGACTGCGCGATGCGGGTAGAGCTGCTGCCGGATTTGTCTTGGTGGAGCGGGGGCCGGTGTGAGTTTGTTGGGGATGTAAAGTACAAGGCGGTGAATGTCGCGGGCATAAAGCACCCGGATCTCTACCAGTTGCTTGCCTACACAGTGGCGACGAAGCTGCCGACGGGTCTGCTTATCTACGCATCGGGAGAAGGTGAGCCAGCACGGCATGTGGTGACAAACGTTGGCAAAAACCTCGAAGTAATGTCCGTGAACCTACACGGGACGCCCAGCGACATTTTGAGCCAGATGCAAGTGGTGGCCGATGTTGTCTCGGCCCAGAACTGGTCGAACAAAGCAGCTGCGCGCGACCTTCCAGGGAGCCGTTGAGAAGCATGGCTAAGAAGAAAACTGCCAAGCCACAGTCCGAACCGCCCAAGAAGCCGGCGAAGAAAACGGCTCCGAAAAAGCTCTCAGAACGTGGTGAGCGCGTGCTCTCCTTCGTGCTCACCTCCATCGCATTCGAAACGCACTCTAAAGATGGCGACCTCGACTCAATCGCCGAGCATCTGGGCGTCGATCCGAAACGCCTGCGCACGACGCTCAAGAAGATGGAAGAGCAGGGCGTCATCACCGTCGAAGGCTCGGGCGAGTTCGTTTATCCCACGACCAAGACGCTGCGTAAGCAGATGCCGCAGATGAGTGTCGCCGATGCCGAGAAGTTGCTCCAAAAGCTGCGACGGCGGTAGGGCAGCCCTTGCCTAGCACCAGCCGCAGTACCCGTCTGCCGGCAGCGGCTTGGGCTTCCACAGCGGGCTGTTCGGATCGTCTGTGGGCCGTACGTCGTACCGCTCCCGATAGACCTCCACGGCGACTACCCGCTCGCGTTTGCCGTTGTGAATGAGCACATCGCCCGGCTTCGTGGTCACAATCGGCTTGCCGGTCAATGTGGCAATGCCCGGCGCGGCTGAGTTTCCATCCGGCCCGAGCGGGACACATATCTGCCGGACCAATGGCGGCTGAGTCCCGAACGTGTAGAGCAGGTGAAAGATTGTCCGCTTGCCGTCTGGGTGTCGCCAGCCTTCAGTCATTGCTCGCTCCAATCCGTGGAAACTAGCGGGAGGTGAGTTTACCATCGGGCAATGCCGCGTCCCAGACTCTACTTCGGACCCTACGCAACTCCGCGTTACCGCGTCGGCCAGGCGGTCCACTGCGAGCGGTTCGGCGACGTTGAGATCGTCGGTACGAGCAACGGCCGCATTCCCTGGCCGCTCGGTCGAAAACCGGGCAGCCGAGGACCGGCATCGCTCGTGCTGTATGGCGATCTGGCTAAAGCCGTCCAGCGCGAAACACGAGTCGCTATCTGCTATTGGTGGGGCTGTGGAGCATCGGCGGCGCGAGCGATGCGTCGGGTGTTCGAGGTGCCGAGAATGACCGACGGCGCGAGCAACCGGCAGCAAGAGATTGAGCAGCTACCAGCCGTCAAAGCTGGTCGGCGGAAAGCGTGGGCAAAGGCGCTTGACCCCGAGCGGCGTCGGAAGATTGCCGAAGCCAGAACAGGCAAGCGAAGACCGGCGGGACTCATGGCCGCGTTGCACAAGCGGACTCGCGGCAGGCAGCTATCCGATCGCGCCAGGACGAAGATGAGCGAGTCGCATCGCAAACGTGGCACGCGCCCACCGCTGGCTGGTCCGCCCTGGTCCGCTCAGGAGGACGAGGTTGTTCGCACACTGCCCGCTGTGGCCGCTGCCGCGCGCACGGGCAGAAGCTTGGTTGCTGTTTATCAGCGCCGGAACGTGCTCAAGGTTCCTGATGGACGGCGGCGTTACTAGTCTCTTTGAGCACGCTTGTAGCGGTACGCCCACATCACGCCGTCATCAGAACTGTCGCTTGCAAAGTGGCAGAAGTATGCGTTCGACTCAGGGTCGAAAAACCCAAAGTTGCCGTTGCGGATATCCTTATTCACCGCTTCCGGAAGCGGCAGTGGATCTGCCCAGCTGTTGGTCGCAGGGCTGTAAGCATAAACACCCCGGCGCAGGCCAGGTTCGTCCTTGCCCTCGTAGAGGCGAATTACGACCAGTGAGTCGCTGACCGTGTCGAAATTGAAGATCGACTCGTAGGACGAACAGCTGATTGGCCCGATCCCAGCGGGTTTGGGCAGCTTCCAGGTGTCGCTCACGACATCGTAAATGAAGAAGTTCTCATTCGCGGACTTGGCATCACGGCAGTAGTAGTAAATGCAATCGCGTTTTGGATCATAGGCGGCGCAGTGGTCGATACCCTCAGGCGGCTTGCCCTTCGGCTCGACGCTGTGCCACTTACGCTTCTCGATATCCAGGTACCACACGCCATCTGACCCGCCGTAAAAGAACTGCTTTCGGCTGTTGACATAGACAAGCACATTGGCCCCGTAGGGCTGGCCCCGTGGCGCGTTTTCGACCGGAAAGCAGCTGAACTTACCGCTGGAAACGTCGTAGAAGAAGGGAGAGAGCGGTTCATAATCCTTGCCCTCATACTGGTCTTGAAAGAGGCGGTTCGCCTCTTCGAACACGCCTCCTTTGCCGGTCGTGAAGTAATTACCGAATTGGCTGCCAAAGGATATGAACTTGCGCTGCTCAGGCGGAGGGTGAGCATGGTGGTAGCGACCGATTATGTGTTGCTGGCATCGAAGACGGAGCGTGGGAACTGTCGCGCTATAGGACCAAGTAGGCGGAGCAACCTGTCTAGCCGCAATTGGTGGGGAAGAATGCGGTTCATTTAGTCATCAAGTTGGAAGTCGTCCCGGACACCCACCTCACAAATCACCGGACCGAGCCCACCTCCCGGTTTAGTCCGCAGACGACCACGCCCGCAAAGATGTAGTAGTCCTCTCGTCTGGCGGGTTCGCCGGCAAGGAATGCGAAGTCTTTCATGTCCCGATTCTACCCGCCCGCTAGTTCAACCTGTTAATCGCCTCCACCGGCACCTCAGTGCTCAGCACATGCCGAGCTTCCCCGCTGGGCCAGACGGTCACCACAACTTTAAGCCAGACGGTTTGAACTCCCGGCGGTGCAACGAACGTTTCCCGCCTCAGCAGCTCCAGGGCCTGCCCCGGGGCGTCCGCTTCAATCGTCGTCAGCTCCGCCACAGGTGGCAGCGGATCGTGGCGGTTGGCGGAGATATGAACGGGATAGAGCGGCATCGATCAATTGGTGTGGTTTACAGATTGAACTCTTAGCTTTCCGTCGTCGGCTCTGCTCAGAGTAATCTCCTCGCCGCGGCACTTACTCAGTACCTCCAGTAGTGTTGCCTTAGCTTCCGCGTCAGATCCGAACTCGCTTGTCATCAACCGGAGGTCGACTTCGAGTGTTTCAGCTCGGGCTGCCACCAACCGATGCAAGCTCCGAGGACTACCATCGCCCAAAGCAAGTCACAAATCCCGAAGCTCAGCCAACGTCGGCGGGAATTGTTCTCGTCCATGCCGCCATTCTCCATGGCCTAATCCTGCCACTGCAAGTAATAGGCGAATTCTACGGCTACGAGCACCGTGTACGCCAAGTAGTGCCAGAGGCGGAAGCGGAAGGACAGGAGGGGGCCGATGGCGAGAGGCGCTATCACTGTGACCAGCATCGGTATGGGAATGTTCGCTGAGTAGCACCATCCACTGTCGTTGGGCAGCGAGGTGTATACCTGCAGAATTCCAGCTACCTGCCCTATTGAGGTGAGCGGGAGAGAAGGATAGTAAACCCAGCCTTCGGGAAACGTGGGGTCAATCGCCTGGATGCCGCCTGAAATCGTGCCGTAACCAACTGCCCATCCGAACTGATAGCCGAAGAGGCGTTTCACAGAACCGAATCTTACAATGAGGCTCACCGCCCACACCACCACCAGCAGGCCCAGCACCACAGCCGGCGTGTACTTCAGGATGCGGCGGAGGGAGGCCATGCGTGGGGGAGGAAGAGTAGCGTGCTAACAGAGATCCGCTGAGTTTGTGGTCCTAGTGGTCGCTTGTCCGGCGGAATGGTTCTTCAATTGGATGCTGCTTCAGTTGTTGCTCGCCGAGAAGTGCGTCGAACGGAGAATATTCCATTCCATGCCGACGAGTCGTGACGATCATCCCCCGGCCAGCATCGCTTCGGTACTGACGCAGCACGAACCGGAGGGTCCACTCCACGTCTGCGAGCTTCTCTTCGGCGAGCGCAGTCTGTTTTTGCTGGGCCTACCACCCCAGCCCCATCGCCAGCAGAGCCATCGCCCACAGCAAGTCACGAATACCGAAGCTCAGCCAACGTCGGCGGGGTCTGTTCTCGTCCATGTTGCCATTCTCTTCAGCCTACTCCTGCCACCGCAAGTAAAACGCGAGGTCGCTGGCTAGGGTCGCTACGGGGAAGACGGGCTCCCTGCGTTCAGTCGGTTCTGGACCGCGGATCGGTGTCGGCTGCCGCGCCGATGGCGACGACTTCCTCCTTGTCGGCGAGCAGTTTGACTTCGCGTGCATAGACGGCACGGGTCTGCGACTTTGCCGTCGAGGCCGGAGCGCCAAGCATGCGTACTAACCACTGGGAGTCCTTCGCGACCGCGGCCCGTAGCCAGATTTCTCCCGTCGCCTCCTCTTCCGGAAGGTCGATGGCTTGCAGCAACTCGTCTTTAGGTCGGCCATAGAGGTCCGAAACGCTGAGGTTGATCGTCCCGGTCGGTAAACGGACACTCGCCTTTTCCCGATGTTCCTTGCCCAACTGCAAGACATAGTAGCCGAGTTGCTCGTTCCGAGATCCAGCTTCCAGGGCTTGGTCAACCGTCTTACCACGACCGGCGAGTGCTCCGAAACGATCCCCCTGCTCCTTGATGGTCGCAAGCCGCTCCTCGGCGTCTTTCAGCGGACGGAGCAGGCCGTCGGATTGGACCAACCAGCGCAGAGCCGAATATTGATTGTCATCTGCGGACGGATACCAGCGCCACGAGCGCTGACTCCCGTCGGTCTGCTCGACACTTCGATGAACGCGCAGCTCCACAACCACGGCTACAGCCTCGATACCGTCGGCCACTGTGGCGAATGTAGCCCAGCCCTGCGCCGAACGCTTCTGAACCTCATCGGGTTCCGGAGCCATCAAGGTAGCCCATCCGTCTCTGTGCCGCGTTTTCCAGCCGCCGAACGGCAGTCTCTCCAGGGCGTCGCTCTCGAGCGAAGCGTCCAGAATCAATTCGCCTGTTCGATCAGGGGCGGGTCCAACAATGGTTAGGTCCAGCGGCTGGCCGACTTCAACCGTCGTAACACTGCTGCTGTTCCAGCCGTCACCACTTACGCTCAACTGGTATTGCCCGTAGGGAAGGCGTCTGTTGAGTGCAATTCCATCGTCGTTGCTGATGCCAGATGCTTTAGCAAGCTGCGTTTGCGCGGAGGAGGACAACTCGACTTTGAAACCGCTCAGCGGTTCACCTCGCTCGTCTATGACTCGCACTTCTACCGGCGAAAACTCCGAGGGCTGGTCAAGGAGCCGCTCAACTTGACCTTCGAGACGAGCCACAGCTTGCTTGAGTTTAGAAAGTTCTCTGGCGACGCTCGCGTCGCTGTCGGCCTGACGATCCGCCTTGCCGGCCGGCGTAGTATCGGCAGGCTCATCGGCCCTGAGCAAGCCTGTCGGGATGCACCCGAAAACCAAACCGGCGAGAAGCAAAGCGAGAGGAATCGCAGGTTGCATTGCCATTCTCCGACAGGTGAGGCGGGAGGGTTCATGCTACGGGACGGATGAAACGTGCGGCCCTTACTGCATTGTCCTTCCTCTACTCCTGCCACCGCAAGTAGTACGCGAGTTCCACGGCGACGAGCGCCGTGTAGGCCAAGTAGTGCCAGAGGCGGAAGCGGAAGAACGGTAAAAATCCGAACGGGAGAACCGCCATTAGGAGTAGCGGAATAGGGACATCCAGTCGCCACCCTCCAGTAAACAACTCAGCGAAAAGGAATTCACCGAGGAGATCCTCTAGCCGATCCAAGTTGAACCTCTGCCAGTACGCACCACCTTTCAGTCGATGAGGATTTGCAG
>Ga0164290_1001688_pt1 | contig 26261 bp, 30 predicted proteins | sample Micstemetagenome_FD_108782 | JGI IMG/M metagenome (GOLD analysis project Ga0164290, IMG submission 108782) | Contaminated culture microbial community from soil near Moab, Utah, USA - Microcoleus steenstrupii SON62 (Illumina Assembly) | ecosystem: Environmental > Terrestrial > Soil > Soil crust...
ACCCACAAGCGTGGGCCTGACAAGCTTCGAAAGGTTCATAAATGGCAGTTTATTGGTTATTAAGCGTGTACAAAGTACACATTTTTTTCAGAAACAAAATTTTTTCTTAAAATTTTCTGTTTTACTGGGAAAAATGATACCTATACCCATAGTAAGACCATCATGCTGGGTAAAATGATGCATACTTTAAATTGATAATCACCTTGTTGCGCTTGAAATAATAGTATAAATTGAAGATTATCAACAACTTAAGAATATAAAAAAACATTTCCGCAATGGTTTGCGGAAATGTTTGCTGTGGAAATTTTATTTACATTCAACCCCGAAACAAACCCTGCAATGCACAATACGACGCTTAAAAAAATCTCTGAGATACTCGGAATCAGTATTTCTACCGTTTCAAGGGCATTAAAACACCATCCCGATATTTCTCTAAAAACCAGGCAGAAAGTGATTGAACTGGCCGAAGCCCTCGATTATGAACCCAATGCCAGTGCTGTTCAGCTCAGAACCAAAAACAGTAAACTGCTGGGACTCATGGTACCTACCGTTTCTAACTATTTCTATGAAACATTTATATCTGCGGTAGAAGAAGATGCACGCAAACAGGGGTATTCGGTGATGATTTTACAATCTGGAAATGATCCTGCTATTGAACTGGAGAACCTGAAACTGTTTCGACAGAACCGTATATCGGGTGTTTTTACCTGTTTAAGTTCTGCTACCACAGACCTGAAAGGTTTTGATCGAATGCGTGAGATGGATATTCCGGTTGTTTTTTTTGATAATGTGCCTGTCGCTTCCGGCGTACATAAAATATGTATGGCCGATGAGAAAAGCGCACAGTTAGCGGCAGATCTTATCCTGCAACATCCTTATCAATCCATACTCGCCATTTTTGGTAACCCGCAGTTATCCATTACCCAAAAAAGAGAAGCTGCTTTGCAAGAGGCATTTCAAGCACATCCCAATATCCAGTTGCTGATTGAACATGCAAACAATTCAGAGGAGGCAAGGCAGCTTTCAAATGATATGCTGAACAAACACCTGCCCGATATTATTTTCTGTATGAGCGATGAAGTATTGATTGGCGTATTAAAAACCATTCAGGAAAAAGGATTGCGCTACCCCGATAATATTGCCCTGCTTACCATCAGCAATGGCACCATTCCCAAACTTTTTCATCCACAGATTACCTATATAGAAACCAGTGGAGAAAAAATGGGACACCTTGCCTTCTCACATATGCTCAACTGTATCACAGAAAACAGTGAACCTAAAGAATTATTAGTGGATGCATTACTCGTTGCAGGTGGATCGTTATAAGGAAAGCGTATGGCATATGGCATATAGTTCATGGCGGATAGTAAAGAAATAAGGTGCTATACGCCATGAACCATAAGCTATCTGCTATCTGCTAATACTTAAAAACCTTACCCCCCACCATCACTTCCTGCTTTGTTTCATCAAAACTTGCTTTTTGTCCGGTACGGGAGGCGGCAGTGGTCATGATATTAGCGATGGAATGATAATAACCTGCTTCTACCGGAGCATTGGGTTGTTGGCGGCTTCGAACACATTCCATCCAGTTGCGCATATGTGCCGAAGTAAGTACATCACCACCTGTATTGGCTGATGCAACTACTTTAGGAGCATTATCTGTAAGGTTGAGTTCTGGTAATAAATTGGCTTGCATCTGCATGGCATCTGCATGGTTTTTTCTGAGTCCACCCTTCGGTGAAATTTTATTGGTATTGAGATTCATCTCTCCACCATTGGAATAATAGATCTCTGTTGGATTTTCATCTCCATTGTGCATACGCGATGTAAATATCACCTGGAAACCATCTTTTTCATTGGAGCCATAATCAAAAACAGCAGTGGTAGTATCCCAGTTTCTTCTGCCATCGTTCCACATATAAATACCACCATTGGCCACCACACTTCGCGGATGTTTTAACCCTGTGAACCAATGTACCGTATCAATCTGGTGCGACATCCACTGTCCGGGCATACCGGATGAATATGGCCAGAATAAACGGTATTCTAAATACTTTCTGGGATCCCACTGTTCAAACGGACGGTTCATCAGGTATCGCTTCCAGTCAGTATCCGCTTCTTTTAATTGTGCTACCAAAGCTGGTCTGCGCCAGCGACCCGGCTGGTTTACATTCCAGCTCAGTTCTACCATCGTGATCTTGCCAAATTTCCCGGCTTTAATAAATTCATCAGCAGCCTTATAATTTACACCGCTTCTTCGTTGTGAACCGATCTGTACAATTTTACCAGAAGCTTTTACGGCTTTCATGGCAGCACGGTTATCCTCCATTGTTTCAGCAAATGGTTTTTCTACATACGCATCGCAGCCCGCCTGCACCGCTTCAATACTGTGTAAAGCATGCTGAAAATCAGCGGTACTGATGATAACGGCATCCACTGATTTTGATGCGTAGAGTTCTTCATTATTTCTGTAAGCCATAATATCATGGCCCATTTTTTCTTTGAGGTAGGCCTGTCCCTCCTCCCTTCTGATCTTCCACAAATCGGAAACACCTGTGATGTCAAAATTCAGTTCTTTATAATGGTGCTGAAAACAGGGCAGTAATGAAAACTTAAAACGCTCCGAATATCCCACCACACCTACGCGCACCCGGTCATTGGCACCCATAATTCTTGCATAACTGGCTGCACTCATGCCCATGGCTGCTGCGTACACAGCAGCTGATGCCTTAAGCGACTGCGCAATAAATTTTCTTCTGTTGGTTGACATAATGATTTATTTAGTCCGGAAGTCGGATGACCGAAAGTCCGGAGTTTTTGCTAAAAATAAGCGTATATCTATTTTAGTTCCTGAATTTTAATACTTCTGAACCATACTTCATTTCCATGATCCTGCAGCAATAGCCTACCCTTGGGTGCCATCCCAAAACCCTGCCACTGTGCGTATTTGCTTTTGGCCACCAGTGCATAATAATATTGTGCTCCACGCTGATACTCTAGCATCTTCCAGCCATTGAGGAAATGTGTTACCTGTCCATTGGGCTGTACCATCACCATTCCCCTGTTCCACTCTCCTATTTTTCGCCTCGCTCTGGGTTCACGCACTGAAGGAATTAAATCGTACAGCGATGCCAGTGTTCTGTTCTGTATAGAACCCATTTTTGCATCGGGGTGTTTTTCATCATCCAGAATCTGGTATTCAAGACCAATTGCCGAACCCATGTTCTTTTCGCTTTCGGTTACAAAATATTTTACGCCACTGTTGGCACCTTCTGTCATTTTAAATTCAAACTGAAGAATAAATGCACCGTATTCTGCTTCGGTTACAATATCTCCTCCGTTAACAGATTCTCCTCCTGTGGCAGGAAGTACACGAAGAATGCCGTCTTTTATTTCCCAGCCTTTCTCAGGAAAGGATTTCTTATACGCACCCCTCCACCCCTTTGCGCTCATCCCATCAAATAATAACTGAACCCCATTTTGCTTTTCCTGTTCTGATAAACTGTTCGGAATAAAATTGGCAACGAATACTTTGTCGTTTGGAGCGGGTTGAAGATTAGTTGTTTTAATACGGATATTACGCCAGCGAATTTGTTTACCCTCGTCTTCTTTTTTTCCGATGGAATGTACCTGTAAAGCAATAAATCCTTCATTCGTCATATCATCTACAATATGAGCAGCCGGAATACCATTTACAAATGTGCGGATGGTATTACCCACACATTCGATCCTGCATTTATTCCATTGTCCACTTTTATAAGCCGTTTTTGCTGCCGGGTTATAATCAAGCGGATATAACCAGTCTCTTCTGGCCTCATCATAAATACCACCCGTCCATGCACGTGCCGATGGATCAATTTCAAACTGGTACCCATGCACCCGGCCATTCTGATAGTCTGCCTTAGTTTCACTCCTGAACTGAATACCAGAATTCATTTCATCATCGAGTCTGAATTCAAGTTCTAGAATGAAATCTTTGTATTTTTTTTCAGTTGCCAGAAAAGAGTTTGGTTCACCAAAAACCGTTGTTCCCCTGATTTCATTGTTCGATACAGTATAAGTCGCCTTTCCATTCAGCTGTTTCCAGCCGGCCAGATCGCGGCCATTAAACAAACTCATCCATCCATCTTTTCTTTCCTGGGAAAAAAGCAGTGTATTACAAAACAATAAAAGCAAACAGCAAAATTTTCTCATGTTCCTTTTTTAAAAGAATAAGGTACAAAATATTTGTATTGTCAGTTTACTATACTCATTTAAACAGCTTTAAGGCAGTGGCAAAAATGGCACTTAAGCCTTCATCAGCTCTGCCTGCGACTTCAATAATTTCTGAAATATTTACTGGCTGAAGATGATCCGGATCACATTCATCAGTAATAACACTTACTGCTGCGCATCTCAATCCTATATGATTGGCAACGATGACTTCCGGTACGGTGCTCATCCCCACCATATCGGCCCCTGATGCCCGTAAATAGCGATATTCGGCTCTGGTTTCGAGATTAGGTCCCTGAACGGATACATACACGCCATGAAGTAATTCTTTTTGCAAAGTATGGGCTGCTTTTACCAATACATGCCCCATTTCTTCATCGTAGGGTTTGCACATATCTACAAACCGATTACCGAATGCAGCATCATTCAGGCCCCTGAGTGGATTTTCGGGTAACATATTGATATGATCATCGATCAACACCATATCGCCTTTTTTATAAAAGGGATTCATACCACCTGCAGCATTACTTAGTAATAAAAATTTAATACCCAGCTCTTTCATCACACGAATAGGGAAAGTAATCTGTTGCATACTGTAACCTTCATAATAATGAAAGCGTCCCTGCATGGCTATTACTTTCACGCCCTGAACATTGCCATACAATAGCTGGCCTTTGTGAAATTCAACGGTAGCAAGCGGAAAATGGGGTATTTCATGGTAGGGGATCGACTGTTCAATATCCATATGCTGCACAAAGGCACCCAGTCCTGTTCCCAACACCACGCCTGTTTCTGGTGCCTGAAATCCTTTTGAAAGCAGGAAATCAGCTGTCTCTTTTATTTTTTGAAGGATATTCTCCATAATAACAAGTAATTTTTCGTTCTGTAAAATAAAACTATCTGCGTTCACTGAACGTATTTATCATATGCAAAAAGCAATCCTTTTTTCCATTTTCTTCATTTTACAGATCATGGCTATTCAAAACAGTAAAGCCGGTACCAATTTGCATGCTGAGGAAGATGTTTTATCAAAAGCATCACAGGCCTTATTGTTGACGGTAAAAAAAAGAGCACCGGCAGATTCCCTGATACAGTTTTTTCAAAAAATTTCTGCTGTTGAACTGGTTACAGAACTGAATACCGATGCGAAGAAAAAAGCTTTCTGGCTGAATATTTATAATGCTTTTACCCAGTTGTTCCTTGCCGAAAACCCTGATCAGTATAAAAAAAGAAGTCAGTTTTTCGGAAATAAAAAGATCAATATTGCCGGTGAGTTACTAAGTCTCGATAGAATTGAACATGGATTACTCCGAAGATCAAAAACAAAATGGAGCATGGGTTATGTAAATCGCTTGTTTCCATCCGGCTTTGAAAAATCGAATCGGGTAGACAGTCTAGATTACCGGATACATTTTGCATTGAACTGTGGTGCAAAAAGCTGCCCGCCTATTGCGTTTTACAAAGCTGATCAGCTTGATAAACAATTAGACCTCGCTACTAAAATTTACCTGAAAAGTGAAGCTACTTATGATTCTTCCACGAATCGGGTAGCACTACCTGCAATTATGGGATGGTTCCGTGGTGATTTTGGCGGCAAAAGGAAAATGAAAGAACTATTAAAGAAAACAGGTGTTATCCCTTTAGATAAGGACCCATCTGTTTCATTTAAGAAATACGACTGGAATTTATACTTAGATAACTATAAAACCGACTAACATGACCAACCATTATTACAATGCTGAAGACCTGGGTAAATTTTCCGCTATTGGTGAATACCAGAAAGAAATGGCTGATAAGTTTTTTGCATGGTATGGCGAAGTATTTAAAGACAGTGCATTAAGTGCAAGGGAAAAATCACTGATTGCACTGGCAGTATCACATGCAGTACAATGTCCGTATTGCATTGATGCATACAGCAGCGATGCTTATGAAAAAGGCTGGAGTGAAGCCCAGATGATGGAAGCAGTTCATGTAGCATCTGCCATTAAAGGAGGAGCGGCATTGGTTCATGGCGTTCAGATGATGAATAAGGTGAAGGCAATAGCCATGTAATCAATCGGGTAATTAAAAACGAATAAGGCCATCAGATGAAATCATTAAAAGCATTACAACATGCACTCGCCGATGCCGGCCACCAGTTAGATATTTTAGAACACGAAAAAATGTTCCCTTTATTTTCCGATAAGATGAAGACTGCCGGTTTATTTCCCTTATTACCTGCAGAACCTTCCATTTTTCAGGTGAATATTGGCAAAATGTGTAACCAGGTTTGTAAACATTGTCATGTAGACGCCGGACCCGACAGAAAAGAAATCATGACAAAAGAAACCATGCAGCTTTGTCTGAAAGTGCTGGAACAACAGCCCTCCTTTACCACTGTTGATCTTACCGGAGGTGCCCCGGAAATGAATCCTGATTTCAGGTGGTTCGTTCAGGAAATAAAAAAACTGAACAGACATATCATTGTTCGTTGTAACCTCACCATTATACTGGCCAATAAAAAATACCACGACCTGCCTCAGTTCTTTAAAGAAAATAATATCGAAGTGGTATCGTCTCTTCCTTTCTATACACAAGACCGAACAGACAGGCAGAGAGGCAATGGCGTATTTGAAGATTCTATCAAGGCACTTCAAATGCTGAATGAAGCAGGTTATGGAATAAATAACAGCGGATTATTATTAAACCTTGTATATAATCCTGCTGGTGCTTTTCTGCCACCTGCGCAAACTGCCCTTGAGAAGGAATATAAAGAAGCATTATCGGAGCGATATAATATACAGTTCAACAATCTTTACGTCATTACGAATATGCCGATCAGCCGCTACCTCGACTATTTATTAGTCAGCGGTAATTATGAATCGTATATGGAAAAGCTGGTTCAGGCATTTAATCCGGCTGCAGCTGCCAATGTAATGTGCAGAAATACGCTTTCGGTTGGATGGGATGGATATCTATATGACTGCGACTTTAACCAGATGCTTGATCTTAAAGTTGCTTGCAGTGAATCGGATCATCTATCAAAGTATGCACAGGAAAGCATCAGTAATCGTGAAATTATTTTAAACCAACATTGTTATGGTTGCACTGCCGGCTCCGGATCGAGTTGTGGTGGAGCTGTTGCTTAATATTACTGTTTGAAAAAAGCATTGATCATATTTGCCAGAAACCCTGTTTTGGGAAAAGTAAAAACCCGTCTTGCCTCAACCGTAGGCAATGAAAAGGCGCTGGCTATTTATCATTCCCTGCTTACCTATACTGCCCGAATGACCAGTATGGTTCACTGCGACAAATATGTATTTTATGCAGACGGGGTTTCAAAACAAGACAGCTGGGATGATACAGTGTTTTCAAAAATGCAACAACAAGGCAATGATCTTGGAGAAAGAATGCAACTGGCTTTCAATTATATTTTTGAAAACGGATATAAAAAAGTAGTCATTATTGGCACCGATTGTTTTGAACTAACCGAAACAATTATTGAAAGAGCTTTTGCATCACTGGATAGTTACAATGCAGTCATTGGGCCATCTGCCGATGGTGGTTATTATTTACTGGGCATGAACAAGTATTATCCTTTTTTATTTGCTGGTAAATCATGGAGTACTGATACCGTTTTCAAGGACAGTATTGCTGATTTATCGGCGCATGATATTCCTTATGTTACACTTCCGGTACTTCATGATATAGACACAGAGGCCGACTGGAACCAATACCAAATCAACAACAACAACTAAAAGATTCAACATGTCAAATTACCTGGAAACAGCTTATGATGTTTATAAAGAAGCGGCCGAAAATCCACAGAAAGGCTTGTGTTGTACTACTACACCTGTATGGCAGTTGCCGGGGCTGTCTATTCCACAAAAAATGCTGGAAATGAATTATGGATGTGGCAGCACAGTGAATGCGAGAGACCTGGTCAACAATCCCACTGTTTTATATGTGGGCATCGGTGGAGGAATGGAATTATTACAGTTTTCTTATTTCAGCAGAAGGAACAAAGGAGTGATTGGTGTAGACATTGTTGACGAAATGATCAGCGTATGCGAGGAGAATATGCAGGAAGCAGCACAACAAAATCCATGGTTCAAAACTGAGTTTATAGATATCAGAAAAGGCAGTGCATTGAGTTTACCGATAGATGACAACAGCATAGATGTGGCTGCGCAAAACTGTCTGTTTAATATTTTTGAAGAAGCAGAATTAAAAAAAGCCCTGACTGAAATGTACCGTGTACTGAAGCCAAGAGTTCGTCTTGTTTTAAGCGACCCAACCTGCGAGCAGTATATGCCTGAAAGTCTTAAAAAAGATGCCCGCCTTCGTGCATTATGTTTAAGCGGTGCACTGCCGCTTCAGGAATATATCAATATGATTACCTCCATTGGATTTGGCACTGTTGAAATCCGCGCCAGAAGGCCATACCGTATTCTTGATCCTGCACATTATGATACCGATTCACTTATTTATATTGAAAGTGTAGAAGTATGCGCCATCAAAGATCCTATGCCTGCTGATGGTCCCTGCGTTTTCACCGGAAAAACAGCCATTTATTTTGGGTCGGAAGAATATTTTGATGATGAGAAAGGTCATGTACTCTTACCCAATCAACCACTAGCAGTATGCGATAAAACAGCTGCTGCATTAAGTAATCTGGGGAGAAAAGATATTTTTATTTCGGCATCTACTTTCTTCTATGACGGAGGAGGATGTTGCTGAGTGTTAGAAAAGGTGGATCTTTATTTCACCTTATTCAGTCCAAGCATTGAAACCATCCAGTTTGGAAGAGGTTTATCTGTATTGCGTTTGGTGAGGTTAATATACCAGCCTAATTTTTTCAGTACGGGTACTTTATGCGTTTGTACCAGCTCTATCAGCGTACCATCCGGGTCTTCTACATAACAGAAACGTCCGGCAGCATGTTGCATATTGAAACCCACTGCACTGTCTACTGTAAATGGATAACCATTACTTTCCATTAAGTTTTTAAGTTGATCCATATCTGTTACATCAAAGCAGATATGGATAAATCCGCAGTCGCCCCAGTAGCGATCTTTGTACAGGTGATCCGGTTGCATATTAAGCAGTTGTACCAGTTCAATATCAGTACTGCCCAACAAACGCGCAAACGCACCTGTTTGTGGCGTCGCTTTCCTTAATAAAACTTTTCTTATTATTACTTCAACACCATTCATTACGGCTGTTTCAGTAACATCATACACCATACCCGGACTTCCTAAGATAAGCCGGTAAAAATTCAGTGACTTTTCCATATCAGTTACACCAATCACAGCCCCGGCAACACCACCCAAACAGTGGTTATTCTTGCTAAACCAATCAGCACCTTCTATAACCTCAAAATGATTTCCGTACCTGTCTGTTACATCAAAAGACGTTTGATGATCGGGATTTATTCTTTTACTGCCAATTTGTATACCGGGACATTTACTCAAATAATCATAAGCGGTATCAATATAACGAGATTTAATTTTTATTGCGTTGATACCGGGTGTGCCCTTTATAAACTCATGTTGTTGTAATGCAGGTGTTCTGTTGAGGAACTGCCAAATTTCAAATCCGCCCCCCCCATTCATGTTCATGGTAAGCAGTGCCCTTCGTTTATAAATTTTGTGTCCGGTATAAGTTGTCATCAGGCTGGCAGCCGCTTCGTCATCAAAAACAAGTGCATTCATACCGAACAGATCACGGTATAAATATTTTGCCTCATCCGCATCTGTAACGCCAATTCCAATTTGTTGTATACCGGTTATGTATTCAGACATTACAGTCTTTTTTTGAAATATACGAAGCCCATTGCTAAAAAGATGATTGGTTATCTGTAACTGAGCAATGTTTTGTACCGGTCAACCATTTCCTGCTGACCCGCTCCATTCTTATACATTTTAATGATGGTATAATTAGCCGTCTGAACCCTTAACCAGCTATTGGTTTCATACTTCCGGGCAGACACGAGAGCTGTCTTTTTAAAAATTCTGTACTTCGCGTGTAGCTTTTTGGCTCTCACCACTATGTCATAATCTTCCATAATACGCATATGACTGTTAAAACCTTTCAGCTTTTCAAAAAGATTTTTCTGTATGAATAAAGTTTGATCACCTCCATAACAAATAAATAAATCAAACCGGGTAAACCATGCATTGAACAATAATATTTTCTTATCGGCATCGAATTTTGTGCGGTATCTCCCAAAATGATAGCCAGCCTCAATAGCTTCCAGTATATCTTTTGCAAAAGACACAGGAGGCAAAGTGTCGGCGTGTATAAAGTAAAAAATATCACCCGTTGCATGGGCGGCTCCATAATTCATCTGTGCTGCCCTTCCTTTCTCCGGTGAGAGGTATGTTTTAGCCCCGTTTTTCTCAGCCAGCAATAGTGTTTCGTCAGTGCTTCCTCCGTCAGAAACAATGACTTCATTTATACATTCACTACCAAATGTCTGCAAAAAGCTGATGAGCTTTACAATTGTTGTTGCTTCATTATAAGTAGGTATGATGATGCTGATGGTGCTCATTGGTTTTTTACAGAATTAAAGTATCAGTTAGAGATTATTAAGCCTATTACCTTACTAATCATGAAATTACGGATTCGGATATAGAAATCCCGGTTAAGGTTCAGTGGGGTAAATCTATCCCATCGCTAATAATGAAAAAGTGACTCATTATTACGAGTGAAATTAAATAAAAGAATATCTAAGATTTAAAGCCTACCTTGATAAACCTTGCTGTATATAAATTCCCTATCCAATGCACAAATGAAACTATATATAAAATATATGGTAAGTCTTCGCTGTAAGATGATGGTGAAAGAGGAATTGAAAAAGTTGGACATACGTCATGGGGCATTAGACCTGGGCATGGTAGAGTTAATAGAAGATATTTCAGACGAACAGCGCGCAGCACTCAAAATCAACCTGCTAAAGTCGGGGCTTGAACTATTAGAAGACCATAGGAGCATCATGATTGAGCGAATCAAAAATGTGATTACCGAAATGGTTCACTACTCTGATGAGTTACCTGATACCAATTATTCTGACTATATCAGCAAAAAATTAGGGCAGGACTATACGTATCTTTCTAATATCTTTTCGGAAGTAAAAGGTATCACCATTCAGCAATTCATTATACTGAATAAAATTGAGCGGGTAAAAGAGCTACTCTTGTATGATGAACTGAACTTAACAGAAATATCCTACAAACTACATTATAGCAGCGTTGCCCACTTGTCGAACCAGTTTAAAAAAATTACTGGTCTTACACCCTCCTACTATAAAAAGCTGAAACAGAAAAGAAGCCAAAACCTCGAAAATCTGTGAATCTTATAATTAATGATAGAGATTATACAATTATAATAAGTTTCAGCATTTGATCTTTAGGCCTTCGTAGTTATCTCCTTACAATAATTCATCCCCAATGCAGAATTTCCATGATTCTATAGAAATTGAGAAATCAAAATCCCACATTATTGTACAAATAATTGAATATATACCCAATGCCGTGCTAAGTAAGACTATTTTAAAGAAAATCACTGGTAATATCACGATCTCTTCGCTTGATGCAGGAGAAGAAATGGCAGAAAAAATTAGTCCGTTTGACACCTATATCCAGATTATAGACGGCACTGCCGACTTATCTATTAATAATAAAAAGTATTGCCTGAAATTAGGAGATGGAATAGTAATTCCTGCACATGCCAGGCATAATTTTCATGCAACACAACAGTTCAAGATGCTTAGTACTATTATCAAAAGCGGTTACGAGGAATAGTAGTTGTATGGATAACAGTATAATCTGTAAGAATCAGATGGAGAGGTGTAAGGTTGTTGCGATGATATCGATGCATCTTTACAGTGAATCAAAAACAAATCATCATGTCAACTGATCAGGTTATACCCGCTACTACTCCATTTAAAGTGAAAGGAGACTGGTCTATCCAGGCTGAGAAACTTAAAGCCAAATTCCCGGTTCTTACAGATATGGACCTGAAGTTTGAAACAGGAAAAGAAAAAGATTTATTAGATCGGGTAGGAAAAAGACTGAATAAAACACTCGAAGAAACAACGGCTATTCTTGAAAAAGCCATTCACTGATATTGATCAGGAAATAATTATCTACACAAGTTTTTCTTATACAGTGGGGTTTTGGTGAGCACAGGCTGTAAAACGCCTGTGCTTTTTACCGATTTTCCATCATCAAAAAAATCATCATGAGCAATCTTTTATACATTATTGCAATTGTATTAATCATTATTTGGGCCACCGGTTATTTTGCCTATAACTCAGGTCAGGTTATACATATTTTATTATTCCTCGCGGTGGTAGCCATTCTACTCAGGTTAATTAAAGGAAGAAATTCACTTTGAGGGTTATTTACATGTATAGAATGATGCAACGATTTTCACTTTACATGTAATACTCTTTATCTTAAACAACAGACCTTTGCTTCCAGAGAAAAGATGGGTTTCAGATTCAGCTTACATTATTCCGGATCTGATTACCATAAAAATGCTCTATTTATTATGAAAACAAAACACCTGGTTGCAACACTGTTTATTTGTCTGGTTTCTTTTGTATCTAACAGTTATGCACAGTCGTACAAAACAGCCCTGGGTCTGAGATTCGGCGGACTTACAAGCGGGGTTACACTTAAACACTTTACAAATAGCAGTACAGCCCTTGAAGGAATATTGAGTATTGGCCGGAAAAACTTCCTGGTTACCGGACTCTATGAAAAACATGCATCTACGGGCAGCAATAGTAATTTAAAATTTTTATATGGTGTTGGAGCCCACGTTGGCTTTTTCCAGGACGGCGGTAGTTACTACTATAATAACGGAAGAACATATACTGCCGGAACTGTGCTGGGTATTGATGGTATTCTGGGACTAGATTATAAATTCAACAAAGCCCCCATTAACATCAGCATGGATCTAAAACCTTTTATTGACTTTTTTGGAGGTAACTACGTGTATATGGATGGTGCTATCAGCTTGCGATACACATTTTAAACATCTGTCTACACGAATTGATTGATATATTGTTACCCCCGATTGCCCACCTGTTATGCAGGTGGGTTTTTTTTGCACAGAAGTTTCGAACTGATAACATGTGATAAATACAATTTTAAGTTAAAAGGGTGTAATGATAAGCACTACAATAAGGTTCACCTTTACACCATTGATACTAACTAATAAAAGATAGTCATCAATTTACTGTTATGAAAAAAATAATACTTCAAAGTTTTTTCCTTTTTTCTTCTATGTTGATGATTGCTTCTGCAATCTCGGCACAGGATACTACCAGCCGCGTAAGTACGGTTGTTGCTCCACCACTATTCACTGGTAATAGCGGCTTCAATACATGGTCATTTGGTTTACACGCAGGTGCCCTTATTCCAAGTTCTGCCTTTGGCGGCAGAAATGATTTTTCAAAGTGGAAGCCTTCCTTAGGATATGGTGGATATATAAAAGCACAGCTTTCTCATACCTTGGGTATTCAGGCCGATTTTCTGAGAGGGACACTTAAAGCCAACAACGACAGGTTATGGGCAGGTGCTCCTCCTGTTAGTCCTTACAAATCTTTTGAAACAGATATACATTGGGCTACGAGCTTAAGTCTTGTTACTACAATCGGTAATATTAACTGGTCACAATTGCACACATCTATCCAACCCTATGTATCGGTGGGTGGAGGTGCTATTAATTTTAATCCAAGTTTAGTTACCACTGCAGGAACTACTGTTAATTTTAAACCAACAGGAAGCATTACCAGGTTTTATGTTCCGATAGGTATTGGATTTAAAGCCAACCTTTCCCGTACAATGAACTTAGATATTGGCTATACAATTGGTCTTGTTGACAGTGATGATTTAGATGGCTATTATAAAGCTCCTTATGTTGCTGACAGGTTTTCTTATGGCCATATTGGTCTGGAGTTTTCCCTGGGTAAAAGCAGTAAGGCTCAACTGGCCCGTCATAACCCACCTGCACAACTCGCAGGTAATATGAAAGACGCTGATGATGCTTTAACAGCTTCATTGGCCGCCAGCGAAGCACGTTACAATGCCCGCCTTGCAGCATTGAACGGTCTTCAGGATGAACTGAACAGAATGAAAACAGATACTGATGGTGATGGTGTAAGTGATTATTTTGATAAATGTCCGAATACACCCCGCAATATAAAAGTTGATGGTGCAGGTTGCCCACTTCCGGAAGTAACTGTTAAAAGAGATACGGTGTACAAAGTAGAAACTAATACTACTTATGTAATAACACCGGAAGACAGACAAATTGTAACAGACGCCATCCGTAACCTTGAATTTGATTTTGGTAAATCTACCATCAGGTCACGTTCTTTACCTTACCTGAACAAAGTGGCAGAACTGCTGACCAACAAAGGAATCAGTCTGAAACTGGCAGGTCATACAGATAATGTAGGTTCGGATGCGGCTAACATGACGCTTTCAAGAAACAGGGCTATGTCGGTTAAGCAATACCTTGTATCACAAGGTGCCAATAGCTCAAAAATTGAGGCTGTAGGTTATGGCGAATCACAACCTGCATCCAGCAATAAAACAGCAGATGGTCGTCAGAAGAACAGACGTGTTGAGTTTACGATCTATTAATAAGGATTTCCTATAATTTCAATCAAGAGGCCGGATCATATTTGATCCGGCCTCTTTTCTGTTACCATGACGTCTATCACAATAAAAAAACGGCACCAGGAATGATGCCGTTCTCTTCAGGATATCCTTCACTGCTAACAGTTCCAGATAGCTGATGCACATGAGAAGGGTTATTGGGGGTAATACTATTGTTTGGTTTTCCTGATCAACAAATCACCGCTCCAGCTCTTGATCATCAGTTCTGCACCCCCGCCATTTATTTTACCTAAGACCCAGCTGTCTTTGCTGATCTTATATACTCCACCGCTATTGGTTTTCGTTGGGGCATTATCACTTTTTTCAACAGCTACTTCAAAATCACTGTAAATCTCACCCTGATCGGTTTTCATTTTCAGATTAGCTTTTGTGGAAGCAGGTAATGTGATGTTTACATCGCCATTAAAACTGGAGAAGGCCATGGGTTTACCATCTGTTACACTGTTAAATGATACATTGATATCGCCATTGATGGTATTTGCTACAGCCGATCCTGAAATACCTGAGAGTTTAATATCGCCGTTCACATTACTGATTTCCAGCTCACCTTTGATATTGGTTACAACGATATCACCGTCATTTATGGTTTTAAGGATCAGTGTACCATTCTGTGGCACTTTGATTTCCATATCTATTTTCCGGAAAAAGCTGCCATTGTTTACATTTACTTCATTGTTCTTTTCCGTCGCTTTTATTTCAAATCCACCGGAACCACCAATTCTTTTCAATCCGTCTTTTGTCTTTTCTTTTGCCTTATTGTTTTTCTCTTCTTCTGCTTCTACGGCAACAATAATATTATCCGCTGTATGTCCGGTTACTTTAATGGAACCCGTCATCAGGTCTACCCGAAGTTTATAAGGTTTACCCGGACTGCTCAATGCAATGCTAATTTGTTCTTTATCGCCCGACTGTGCCGCGGCGGTGCCAGCAATGATGAATAAAAGCGCCAGCACTGTTACATACTTAATCTGTTTCATATACTTGTTTTATGATTTTTTGATATATACATTTCCGTTCAGGGTCTCAAAGTGGAATTGCTTTCCTCCATTCCCAATTTTTACACCCGCGTTTTTTACAATTTTGTATACTGTTCCATTTTCTTTGGCTTCTGCATTTTTCACAACGGTATTACTGATAGGTTCTGCATTATCGAAATCAGTATAATAACTGCCATTCATACTTTTGAAAAATAATTCAGCGTCCAGGTTGGTTTTATAATACACAGTGATATCGCCATTAATGGTGTGGTAGGTAGAAGCCGCAGGTGGATTAACAGCATAGCGCACATTGAGTTTGCCATTTACTGTAGTTGCTTTTGTAATACCTTTTGCATTCTCAATATCAATACTACCGTTTACATTACTTACGAACAGGTTACCGAATACATTGGTTACATTAACATCGCCATCATTGATTGTTGATACTCTTAAACGCATCGTATTGGGAACTTTAATTACCAGGTCGAGATGGTATTTATAGCGGATGCTCTTACGATCTTCGTTTCTGTTCCAATTCTGTTTGGGTCTTGAATCATAAGGGGCAGCTATGTACACCAGGATGCTGTCCTGCAGCTGCTCCATTTGAAATGTAAACTCTTCTTTTCCTTTCTCCAGTTCTTCCTGCGATTTGGATGTTACTTTCTTATCAATTTCAAGTATTACCTTATCGCCATCATACCCTTCTACTTTAATGGATCCGAAAACATTATAAACAGCCAGTACCGCTTCTGTATTTTTCGGATTTACGGTAAACTGTTTAGAAATATGTTCTTTAAATTCCTGTGCCGGCAGGGCAGTGCAGGCACATAGAGATAGTGTTCCCGCTATCAGCAGGTTGAAGATCTGTTTCATGTTACTGGGGGTTTTATGAAATGAATTAACTCAGTTGATGTATGGTTGCTTTGATCTTTGTTTTAATGGCTTCATTGGTTTCCGGCTTCTTCAGCAGTTGCTGAAATGAACGTACCGATTTCTTTTCCTGCATACTCAGCATCAGGTCTGCCAATACCGATTGTACCAACGGTGAGTCCTGGTAACTGATCGACTGAATCAATCCTTCTCTTACTTTGGGGTCTGCTGTCATTTTAGAGAGGGTTTCCAGTGCCGTCAGGCGAACATTCACATTCTCATCGTTATTGAGGGTGGTGAGTAAAGCATCTTTTAAACGTGTATCGACCGTATCAATCTCTTCAACATAGCTCACTGCCCTCAGTCTCTCAGAAGCAGACGGGTGTTCCAGTAAAGTAAGTGCCAGCATCTCACGCATTTCTTTTACCTGTGATGACAACTGCTGTACTTCGGTGGCACCCGAATCTTTGGTTTTGAAAAAAACAGTAGTGGCCAACACCCCTATAACCAGCATGGCTAGCCCATAACCAAATTTAGGGGTCGTAATATTTGTCATAAAAGCATTCAGGCGATCTCTCCATACCGACAGTACATTACGCTGCGATAATTGCTGCTGCTTATACTGCTCCAGTTCATTCATGAATCGCTGTTTCATACCTGATGGCAGTTCGGGTTCCGGTAATGCCGCTGTGATGTTCCAGAAGCCCATGAGTTCATTGAGTGTTGCCTTACAGTCATCACAGGATGACAGGTGCAGGTTTACCGCTTCTTTTTCTGTTTCACTGAGTTCATTCAGTGCCAGTGACCATAATTGCTCTTTGTCGAATCCACAGTTCATGATAAAATGGTTTTATGGCTGAGTTGTACATAATTTTCCCTGAGTTGCTTTACTGCCCGGTGTATCCTCACTTTAATCGCTCCTTCTGAGAGATTGAGTAATACTGCTATTTCCTGGTATTTCATTTCTTTGTAACGTGATAGGATGATGAGTTCCCTGTCTGTTTCGTTAAGTTGTTCCAGTGCCTGTCTTAATAATTGCTCTTCTTCCTTTCTGTGTATTTTATCATCTGCTGTTGTACTGTCCTGCAATTGTTGTTCGGCCTGTTCTGTTTCCACAAAAGCGGATGACCTTTTATTTTTCCGGTAATGGTCTTTCAGCGCATTCCGCGCAATCGTATACATCCAGGTTTCAAACTTATGTGAACCGGTAAAAGTGGCCCGGGAGCGAATCATGTTCATGAATACTGTCTGAACAAGGTCATCACTTTCCTCTTTCAACCCCGTATTGTGATAAAAAAAGCCATACAGGGAGCGATGATGCCTGTCGAAAAGCAGTCCCATCTGATCCAGGTTTCCTTCTTTTACCCTGAACATGAGTTGATTATCAATTGATTCGGCGGCCAATCTCAGGTTAGTTTTACGTGGTTTGAGATATAAACTGTGAGAGATAAGGAAAGTTACAGGATGAGCAGGGATTTTTTAAACAGCGGAATAAAAAATAAGGAATAAGGAACCGGAAAAGCAAACAGTACCATCACTTGCTTATTTCCTATTTCCTCTTTTTCACTGGTCGGTAATCGAGTGTCTTACAAATGGTTTGCAGTGTACTGAAGCAAATAATTTTGCTTTATTACATATATTCTTGACTGATGTTGTAAAATGCCTCATTCAATACAAATGCTAAATGGACAATGAGTTTATAGAATAATATTACGCTACATTTTTCTCATGTGTTTCAGTTTTTAAGACACTGCGAGCGGGCATTCTTGTCCGCTCTATATTTTATTGAACAGGCTCCGTTAACATATACTTCCATACAATACTATAAGAAGTATCCCGGTAAACACTATTATGTGGTACTAAATCAGCGGGTACATTTTTGGTTGTTGTAAGCATTCTTGAATGCTGAAAAGGAAATGTGGTTTTGGATACATCAACAAGATCATCCGATTGTCCCATTTTCATTTTGGTGAATATTTCTACCTGCTGTTCAAATGTACATCCAACATTATCACCCGTATGCGAAAATCCAAAAAAGCGATTGGCGTGTGTTTTAAAATCTGTCTTTAACCATTCGGCCATTCCGGTGTAGGTACCATAGTCCTTAGGAGAACCAAACATTAACACCCTTGCTACCTCAAATTTTTTGGCGAGGTAAGCAGCGTGTCCACCACCTTGTGATTGTCCGGCAAGTACTATTTTATTCCATTTCAATTGACCCTGTTCTATAAACTGTCCCCAATTTTCGTCGGGATATTTTTGTTGAAGAAATTTTACCAATACAGTAAGACGATGAATAATACTGTTGGGCTGATCTATGGTCAGTGCTGGATGCCTGTCTGTTCCAAAAGCCAGTTCATCTCTCAGGAGATCATAACAATATTTATCTGTACCGAATTTACAGATTTGTGCCATCGCGATTGAATCGGGATAAATCAGGTTAATCACATGATACCCCATTTGCGCCGCAAACTCATTCAGGTCTTTACCCGCGCCACCCCTTGCGCCTGTTCCGGGCAGAAATACAAATAAAAGATTTTGTTTGACCGAAGCAGGTGAGTAATATACAAAGTGATCATAGGGTCTTTTTTGATAAGTGTTAATGGCCGGATCTGTATCGGCAGGTGCAATAATTCTTGTCTGAACCTGGGCATTCATACTATTTGTTAATAACAGGAGTAATAAAATACATGAATACCTCATAGCGGATGGTTTATTGATTAAATATTGGATGATTGTGTAGCATTCACAGCAGCAGACATTATATAAAAGAAAAAGTATCAGCCCAAAAAAGACAGAAATCCAGCCCATCAAAGCACATTACATAAGTGCTCTTTGAAATTAGTATTATAGACAAATGAATACTTGTGAAATCCTGCTATTATAGAGGGGAATAGTAATTGAATAGCAGCAATGAGTATAATTGCTGTTCAGCCTGAAGAGCGGCGATAAACTGTGTTGAAGTACTTTCTATGATGCAGCCATTTCGATCAACAACTCTCTTGGGGTATACACCGGCAACACAGGAATGGCTTGTTTTTGCAACTGCTTGTCGCGAGAAATGAAATAATCCAGCTTATGATGCACAGCGGTATAGTACTGTAATGCATCTTCTATATCGGTTATTTTGGAGTGAAGGGCATTCAAAACAATTTCGTGTGGTAAATCAATGACCGTTACATCTGCCATCAGGGTTAAGAGTAATTCTTTTGCTTTGGCATTACCGTATGCTTTCGTTAACCAATAGCCAACAATATGTACAATTGAGGGAGTAATGAATGCCTGAATCGTTCCGTTTACTGCCAGTTCAATAATTCGCCGGGACTCCTCATATTCATCTCGCTTTAAGGTAAAGTCGAGCAATATATTTGCATCAAGAAATACTTTAGAAGCCATACTTCTTAGCATTTTCTTTATAAAACTGCTCTTTTAAATCTGCCTTTTCAGTTATAGCAGGTTTATCGAGTTTCTCAACTAAGTGGAGGATGTTTTTTCGCTTTGAAGGTTTGGTAACCGTCTTAAAATAACTTTCTACCAGTTCAGACACACTCTTTTGCTGTTTTACTGCATAGTTCTTTACCTCTTCCAGTAAGTTATCCTCGATGGTCAGGTTTAATCTTGCTTTCATGTGTCAAATATACGCATATTTTTAATTTATGCGTATGATTCTGAGAAAATCATTTATGAATAAGGGAGTACTTTAAATAAGTTTATTATATCTATATTCTATTCATATCTGACCTGAAAATTGTTACTCAAGATTTTTTAAAAAATCGTAAACAGGAGGACCGTTATTTTGGTAACAGAGTTTTCCTTTAATAGGAACAAGTTGATAAAGGCTGGAGATTTAAATTGTATTTATGTACCGATATAGAGTGATAAAGCAAGCTATTAGTTGAAACATTTTTAATGCATGAAGCTTATTTACTTATATGTTATAAAGAGTTTGATATTAAAACTTTCAGCAAGACAACCTGTCAAGATTTACTCACTTTCCACCTAAAATTAATCTTATTTGTTAAGAAATATTTGCGGAATCCTGTTAGTCTCCAAGTGTAATCATACATTCTCAAAATACTTGATCTTTTTAAACAATACCAAAAAGTAAGTCTTTTCATTTACCTATTAATTCAACTAATCAATTCCATGTATACTATTTAGCTCTTTGGAGAGGTCAGAAATAAATTGTTGCATTGCAAATCTTACATACCTTAATTCTGTAATCGTAAACTGGATTTTCTCACCAAGTGAGATATTGCGTTTTATATCACGTGGTTGTAACTCTTTTAATTGAGAAATAAATTTTTCATCAGTGATACTTAAAGAATGAACTATTACATGTCGACATAGTTGAGACATTGCAATTGTATTAACCATTGAATTTTTTGTAATAGAGACATTCAAATACTTATTATATGTTTTAATTATCGAACCCATATTCTGAAAATTAATATCGTTTCTTTTCTTTAACTGCTCAGAAGTAATATTTTTTTTATTATTTACCAATAACCTATTCATACTATGATTAAAAATATCACTCACAATAGATGTAAAATAAGAAACCTGAAGTACTAAACAAGAATTGAAGATTGATTGATAATTAACACGAAGTGAATTATTTTCTCTAACATTTTTGATTGCTGACAATGCATTCTCAGCTAAATAAGATGAATTAGAAATTTCAAATGGACCACTCTTGAGACGCTCATTGAGAGTTTCAATATGTGTAATGCAAAAATTTAAGAGTAATCTATCAAATCCAATTAACTCATCAAGCGTTAAGAGATGTGATTCAAATCTATTCTCGATTATCTTTAAAGTTGTCATGAAAATTTAAACAAGAGATTTTCGAAATTAAATCATAGAATACTGAAAATGTTTAGCAAAAAATATAAAAGTACAATATTGAAAATCGCTAAAAACCAATATCAAGTAATATTCTACAAGGCGACAGTTCTAACTAAATAATTTAAAAAACGGTATACTTAGTAAAAACTGTTTCTATACTACTGGAATTTTTTAAACACTATTTGCTATTCTTGTAGAGACAACATTTTCCATGTATTTTCGTTTGCACAATTTGGTTTTTAAATTTCTCTAAAACATTAATCTTATAATTCTTGATTTCGTCAGAAAATTCAGAACCATCTTCATCAACTACATTACCACACCAACCGCATCTATAAACGACTTTATCATTGAAGGATAAATCACTATATTTTAATTCGCGATTATTTATAGAAATATAATCTTCAAAGCTTCTATTCGGATCATTTAGGATAACTTTTATTTGATTTAGTGAGACTTTATTAAAATTATCAGCTTCTATTACTTTGACACCAAGAAGATAATATGGAATTACTATGCTCTCATTATATGTCTGTCTGTATTCCAAAATAATATCATCAAAGTTTAGGCTATTGATTATAACTGTATCATTTTCGCTTAACCCATTATCAATAATAAAATCTCTAATTGACTTAATAGTTAATCTACCATTCTTTCCTAAATCTATTTGTTGCATAAAATATAATTGTTGATTTCAACATTCATTAATCAATAAAAATACAATAGCACTTTCTTTTCCGTATGATTGTGAATAATTACTGCATGATTTTTACCCATTTTTATCATACCGTATCACTATTTCCCATGATTTCCCGAATTTTTATAACAAAGAAGTAGCAACCAAAATATTTATAACTAATTGGTTATTAAAGGCAAGAAAGGGCAAGGAAAGACAGAACTAATTCGCTGATTATGAATAGCTACTTCATTTCAGGAGATCCCTCGCTGCATTCGGGATGACATTTAGTAGCAGAGGCTATTTCCCGATACAAAACTTACTAAATATAAAATCCAGCTGATCTTCATTGGTAATTTCACCGGTAATCAATCCAAGATAGTGCAGGCACTGGCGTATATCGAGGGCCAGCAGATCGCCGGGTACCTGATCGTTCATGCCATTGCGTACATCGGTTAATGACTGCGACAACTTCAATAAAGCATCGTAATGACGTGCATTGGTTACAATATTGGCTTCGGTATTTACATCGCCACTGATGGCTTTCTGTGTGAGGGCCTGTTTGAGTATGTCGATGCCGGTATTGGTTTTGGCAGAAATGAAAATAGCAGATGGCAAATGAATCATGGCCTGGATGGTGCCGGGTGCTGCCGTATCGGTTTTATTGGCCACCAGGAGGTACTGGATATTTTTTTCTTTCAGGGTTTGTTCAAATGCTTTCAGTTCTTCAACCGTTGTTTGATTGACATCGAAGAGATACAATACAATATCCGATGCATTCATCTTCTCCAGACTCTTCTCCACCCCTATCTGTTCAATGATATCTGCAGTATGTTCACGAATACCCGCAGTATCTACCAGCCTGAACAGGATACCATTGATATTGATGATTTCTTCAATCGTATCTCTGGTGGTTCCTGCAATATCACTAACGATGGCACGGTTTTCATTCAGCAGCGCATTGAGCAGTGTAGATTTACCGGCATTGGGTTTACCGATGATGGCCACCTGTACCCCGTTTCGGATTACATTACCTAGTGAAAAAGATTTGATGAGTTGATGTATGGATCCGTCTAATTCATCAATCAGTTGTTTCAATGCGGTGCGGTCGGCAAATTCCACATCTTCCTGTGAAAAATCAAGCTCCAGTTCGATCATCGCTGAAAATCGAATCAGCTGTTCCCTTAACTGTTTCAGGTCTGAGGAAAATCCACCGCGCATATTCTGCAGTGCGGTTTTTCTGCTGGCTTCTGTATTGCTGGCAATCAGATCGGCCACCGATTCTGCCTGTGCCAGGTCGAGTTTGCCATTCAGAAAAGCACGTTGGGTAAATTCACCGGGTTTGGCCATTCTGGCGCCCCGCTTAGTAATGGCTTTTATGACCTGCTCTTGTATAAACGGTGAACCATGACAACTGATTTCAATAACATCTTCTCCTGTATAAGAACGCGGAGCTTTAAACAATGATAAGACTACTTCATCGAGTACCTGCTGTTCTTCTTTCAAAAAACCTACCTGTAAAGTATGCGAAGCCTGTGCATGCAAATCTTTTGAAGGAAATAGCTGATTGAGGATATCAAATGCATCTTTCCCACTCACCCTGATCACGCCAATGGCACCAATACCCTGTGGTGTAGCCAGTGCAACAATGGTATCATCCCAACCTGATAAGTGAATAGACATGCGGATTCTTTTGGCGAAGATACGTTTGTGTGAATTGTCAATGGTGAATTGTGAATGGCAAAAAATTTGTACTCAAATGTCATTGTCAATTGACCATTGACCATTCACCCCCTCACTGCTCCGATACTTTAAACGTAATCAGCTGCCGGTGTCTGTATATCACTGCCCGGCCGTTCTGGTTAGCGGGGGTCCATTTAGGGCCTTTTCTGATGACCCTGATGGCTTCATCTTTGGTTCCATAACCCGGATCGTTTTCGGCTTTTACATCACTTACTTTCCCCTCTGTATCCACCGTAAAAGAAACGGTTACAGTGTACACACCAACAGGTGCTCCGTTTTCTGTTGGAAGTTCGCTATTGAGGTTTCGCTCCAAAAATTTCTGCCATTCTTTAATGCCTCCTGGGAATTCAGCAGGAATTTGTACGGATGTGAAATCCTTATCCAGCTCATCATCTTTTGATTTTTTTCCAGTGGTAACACCCGTACTTACTTCTACAGGCGGTTCTACGATTCCGATATCGGCAGTTCCTTCCACTTTCTCCAATCCTATTTTTACATCATTGTATGCATCCATTTCCTGCATGATATCTTCTTCCTGTACCTGATCATCTTCCACAATTCTTGGCGGCGTTAATACTTCTGTTGCTGTTTGCGGTTCTTCTATTTTAGGTTCCGGCGGTTTTATTTCTTCAACAGGTGTTTCATCAACTTTGCTGAGTTCAATTTCAGGACCTACATACGCCACTGTTTTTGTTTTATCTTTTGCGTTGGCCAGAATAGAGCCTACAGTAAATAATAAGCAGAGCAGGAACATAACAGAGAGTGCATATTTCATGCGCTTATTATACATCACCCGTAATTCATAAGCACCATAGTCTCTGTTTCTGTTGGCGAATAATATCTCTAAGATATCATTGCGCTGGTTGAATTTCTTTTCCATAGCGTTGTGTTTTTAATGAGACACGCATGGCAGGAAATTCCATAAGGATGTGAATGGTCAATGGTGAATGGTGAATAGGAGTAGTGAGTAGTCAGTAGTGAATAGTGAGTAATGATTTGTGAATGGTCAATGGTGAATGGTCAATGAAAAAATAGTGAGTAGTCAGTAGTGAATAGTGAGTAATGGATATCGGCAACCAAATTACTCACTACTCACTCTTCACTACTCACCATTGACCATTCACCATTGACCATTCACAAAAAAGAGCCATCCCGCCTCATGCGGGATGGCTCTTGATGAATTATCAGGTAAAGAAAATTACTCTTCTGATACCATGAATGTGATACTTTGTTTGTGACGATAGATTACCTGACGTCCGTTTTGAACGGCTGGCTTCCAGTTGGGGCCGCGTTTAATTACACGTACCGCTTCGTCTTTGGTTCCATAACCGGGATCGTTCTCAGCTTTTACTTCACTGATACCACCGTTTTTATCAACGATGAATGATACGATCACCGTGTATTTACCGGGAGGTGCACCATTTTCAACGGGCAGGTCCCTGTTCAGGTTACGTTCAAGGTATTTGGTCCAGGCAGGCAAACCACCGGGGAATTCCGCGGGGATCTGTACTACTGTAAATACTTTATCGTAATCTTCTTCCTGTTTAGGGGCTTCTACCACACCGGTACCTTTTACTTCCACGGGGGGAGCTACGATACCTTCGTCTTTGATACCTTCCTGGTTGATGGTACCGATTTTGGTATCCTCCAGTTTTTCCACTTCTTTGATTTCCTCTTCGGGTTTCACTTCTTCATCCTTCACAATTTTGGGAGGGGTGAATTTAGTGATCTCCACTTTAGGAGGCTCCTGTTTGGGTGGCGGCGGCGGAGGGGGTGGTTCAGGTTTTTTCTCATCCTGGTTCACTTTTTCCAGTTCCATATCCTGTACCAGGATCTGGGTTTTTTCTTTATCGGATGAGTTGGCAATCAATGAACCTCCCAGGAAAAGCAGGCACACCAGCACAGTTCCTACGATAGCGTATGTAATACGCTTATTATAGGTTCTGCGGAGTTGGTACGCGCCGTACTCTTTGTTTCTACCCTCGAAAATGATATCGAGGATATCCGCGGTTAAAATTTTATTTACGTCCATTGTTAGGTCTTTAAAATGTAAGATTCATTTTGTGGGTATATTCCATACTGGAAAACCAATTAATTAGAGCCTGAAGCGCCACCGGCAGCATCAGACAATTTTACTAACTGCTCTTCAACAGGGGAAATATCCACCAGCGCATAGCGCTTTAACACATTGATGGTCATCTCATCCAGAATATCCACCACATTTTTATAAGTGCTTTCAGATGAAGGCTTCAATACCAC
>Ga0164290_1001689_pt1 | contig 26247 bp, 24 predicted proteins | sample Micstemetagenome_FD_108782 | JGI IMG/M metagenome (GOLD analysis project Ga0164290, IMG submission 108782) | Contaminated culture microbial community from soil near Moab, Utah, USA - Microcoleus steenstrupii SON62 (Illumina Assembly) | ecosystem: Environmental > Terrestrial > Soil > Soil crust...
ACGACGACGACAGGGCGGAACCCCTGCTCCTTCGCCGAGATGACGCGGAGGCAAGACGTGAGGCGCGCCTCGGGAGTGGCGACGCTCGTGCCGCCGAACTTCATGACCTTGATTCGCATTTGGGAACTCAGACCGGCAGCGCGACGGCTGCCCATTCATCAAGGCCGTGCGCCGTTGCACGGCGGCACTCGACTACAGAAGCGTTCGGCGAAACTCCGCCGCGATGCGCTCGGCGTCCTCGCTGCGCACCACCATCAACATACGGTCGTGCATGTCGCCAAGATGATCGACCGGCGCGCCGGTGCCGATCAGCGTCCGCACGAGGCCGGCGATGATCCCCTCCTCGTCGCGAATGTTGACGGCGTGGACGAGCACGATGCTGCGGTCGCTTCCGATGGAGAAACTCTCACCGGACGCCCGTAGCGCCGCGTCGACGTCGGCCGCCTTCTCCTGCATCACGAGGAACGACATGCCCGTCGGCGTGAGCTTGAGAAAGTCGATGCTGATACCAGCGTCCGCCGCGATCTGCAGCACACGAAGCCGACCCTGCATGACGTCGCCCTCGATCTCGGAGACGTGCACTTGGGCGTAGCCGCCGCGCACTTCAACGTCGCTCACGCCGCGTCGCTTCTCGAATTCCGTTTCCGCGTTGGGGAAGATTCCGCTCGTCAAAGTTTGCCCTCCAAAATGGCTTCGGCTCGCTCCCAAACGTCCGCCGGGAGGTCGAGCCCACTCCCCGACACGTTGATCTCGACCTGCTCGGGTGAGGTCGCGCCGATGATGACCGAGCTAATCGACGGCAGGCGCAGGCACCACGCGAGCGCGAACTGGGCGAGGGTGTAACCCTGCTCGTTCGCGAACGCCTTCAGTTGCTGGACCCGCGTGAGGTTCTCGTCGGTGAGCATGCCGACCATGAACTGGTTCGATTGATCGTCCGCGCCTCGCGACCCGCTGGGGGGAGGCTGCCCCGGCTCGTACTTGCCGGTGAGGATGCCCTGGGCGAGCGGCGAGAAGACTACCGAGCCGAGCCCGTGGCGCTCACAAGTCGGAAGGATCCGAGCCTCGATGTCCCGCCCGAGCATGTTGTAGCGCGGCTGGTTGCTAGCGGGCGGATTGGCGTTCAATTCCTTGGCGACCGCGACGACGTCGCTGATCTGGTCGGACTGCCACTCGCTGACGCCCCAGTACAGGACCTTGCCCTGTCGGATGAGGTCGTCGATCGCCCGCACGGTCTCGTCGAGCGGCGTCTCGGCGTCGAACCGGTGGAACTGCATCAGGTCGATGTAATCCGTCTGCAGCCGCTTGAGCGATGCGTTCACCGATTCGGTGACGTGCTTTCGGCTGAGGCCCCGGTCGTTCGGACGGTCGCTCATCGGGAAGAAGCACTTCGTCGCGACGACGAGGTCCTCGCGCCGAAGGCCCTTGATGACCTTGCCGAGGGTCAGTTCCGCCTCGCCTCGGTTGTAGACGTCGGCGGTGTCGAAGAAGTTGACTCCGAGATCCAGCGCCTTGTGAACGATGCGCTCCGTCGTCGAGTCGTCGATGCTCCGGCCGTGGGTTAGCCACCCACCAATGGAGACCTCGCTGACCCGAACGCCGTACCTTCCCAGCCGTCGATATCGCATTGCCGCAGAGGGTACCCCCGAGGAGCGGGGCTGACGTTCGTCAGCCCCGGAGCCGGCTGAAGCCGGCGGTCCCAGGCGATCTGGGTCAGCCTCGGCGCTTCGCGACCGGCTTGCCGCTGGTGCGAGAACCGCCTCGCCGATTGCGACCGGCGTTATTGCCGCGGCTCGAAGGAGTGAAGTTCCTCTGGGTGGCGGCGTCCGGCTGCGAGAGCGTCGCGTCAACCAAGTAGTCCTTGCGGTACTTGAGAGCGACGATGAGATCCCGCTCGTACGCCGCGAGGTCGGCGAGGGAGGTCGGCTTGACCTTCGCCACGAGGTCGTTCAGGAGCGCCGGGAGAGGGTCGAGCTTGCCCGTGTTCACCTTTCGGTCCATCAGCGTCGCCATACCAGCCTCCGTGCGGAAGATGTCGGTCACCTTTCCGGTCAGCGTCTGGTCTCCGGCCGTGATCGTAATCGCATCGTCTGCCGGGAAGTAGAGGCGCTTCGCGCTCTTGATCTGCGCGGCAACGAACGGCTCACTCTTCTGCCCGGCGCGCTGGAAGACGGCGACGTGCCGCTTGTCTTCGATGATCTCCTGGGCCGCTGCCGGGCCGATCAGCTCGGTGCCGGTTTCGAGATCGAGAGCGGCGAGGAGTCCTTCGGGGGTTACGTCGAGGCCGTACTGACGGAAGTCGCGCTGGAACTCCGCCGGTGCCTCGGTCTTCATGGAGAGGAGCATCTGCCCGAGCGAGCCGCCCCCCTCCTTAAGGCACGCAAACTGGATGAATCCAATGGAGACGTAGCCGGTATCGTAGGTATTGACGGAGTCGAAGCCTCCTTCGAGGAGCGACACCGCGCGCATCACCTTCGCCTCGGAGTCGCTTACGCCAGCGATCTCGAAGTACCGGTCGAGCTGCTCCTTGGGCATCGTCTTGACCTGCGTTCCGGCGTCGCCGACCCCAGCGTCGTAGCGGTAGTACGCGTAGCGGGGCGAGCCCGGTCGGTGGTAGTCGCGGTAGCGGATCGTGACGTCGTCGAAGACGACCTCGTGCTGCATCGGCGACACGACCTGCGCGAACTTGGGCGGGTTGCCGACGAAGGAGACGAGACCCGCGGGAATAGGGCCCGGATCCTTCGGCTCTTGGGCCGGGATCGTCTTGTCGGGTGCGGGGAGCCGCTTACCGATGGCCTCCTCATTGGCCCGGATCGCGAGTTGGTGCGCCTGCCAGCGGTCGCGCTCGATGCGGGCCGTGACCCACTTCTCCCACTCCTTCTGTTCGTCGGACATGTTGCTTACCACGTCCATTCCGGGCAGAATCTTCTTGCCGCGCTGGTAGTTCCACAGCCACTGCGATCCCGCCGTGGTGAGCCGAACCTGCCAGACGCCACGCTCCATCGCGTCTTGCGGCAGCTTCACGGTGTACCGGTCCGGCCGCGCCCAGTAGGCGCGGACCGCGTCCCGCTCTTCCGCCGTGAACAACGCCGAATTCTGACTCTGCGCGCAGCCCACCGTGGCCAGCGCGAGAGTAAACAGTAGTGCTCTCGTTCGCATCCGTACTTCCCTCGTCGGGAGAATAGCACGTTGAGAAGAGGGTGACGCCACCTTGGCGAAGATGCAAGCGGAGTTCAGGCGCGTCGTTTGGCAAGATCGCCAAAAACGAAGCAGCGCCCTGATCTCGGCAGAGTTACCTCCTCAATCTAGGTTAATTCGGGACGCGTGCCACGCTCGCGCCCCGAACCGATTTAGAGGATGCCGCGGTCGGCGGTCGCTTCGCGCACGAACGGCGCGAGCCGCTTTTCGACAAGCGCCGAGTCGAAGTGGATCTTCTTGACGGAGATCTCCGGAGCCTCGAACAGCTCCGGCTCGAGAAGGCGCTCCATCATCGTCTGCAACCGGCGCGCGCCGATGTTGTCCGTCTTCTTGTTGACCTCGACGGCCATCTTGGCGATCTGGTCCATCGCGTCCGGCGCGAACGAGACCTCCACGCCCTCGACGCCGAGGAGCTGCGTGTACTGCTTGCCAAGCGCGTTCTTCGGCTCGAGAAGGATACGGCGGAAGTCGTCCTCGCTCAACGCCTCGAGCTCGACCCGGATCGGCAGGCGGCCCTGCAGCTCGGGAATGAGGTCGCTCGGCTTGCTGATGTGAAAGGCGCCAGCGGCCACGAAGAGGATGTGGTCCGTGTTCACCGGACCGAATTTCGTGGCGACGGTCGAGCCTTCGATGATCGGCAGGAGGTCGCGCTGCACACCCTCGCGAGACACGTCGGGGCCGGAGCCGCCGGAGCGTCCCGCGACCTTGTCGATCTCGTCTAGGAAGATGATGCCGGTCTGCTCCGCCCGGTTGATCGCCTCGCGGTGGATGCTGCTGCGATCCACGAGCTTGCGGGACTCCTCCTCGAGAAGCACCGCGCGGGCGTCGATCACCGAGGCGCGACGGCTGGCGCGACGGCTGCCGAACGCCCCACCCATCTGGTTGGTGTCGATCCCCATCTCCTCGATGCCGCCGGGGGTGAACACCTGCAGGAACGGGTTGTTTGCCTCCTCGACCTCGATCTCGACCATCCGGTCGTCGAGCTCGCCGGCACGGAGCCGGAGCCGAAGCGCCTCACGTCGCTCCTGGCGGTCTCGCTCTTCCTTGTCCCAGTCGATCTCGGGCGTCTCGCCCTCGGAGCCGGTCACGACCGCGGTCTGGTGGTACCGATCCCAGGCCGAAGGCTCGTCGTCCAGCAGCTCCAGGAGCCGCTCCTCGGTCTGCCGCTCAGCTTCCTCCCGGATCGCGTCGAACCGCTCCTTCTCCACCAGTCGGACCGCGTTCGCCACGAGGTCGCGGATCATCGACTCGACGTCTCGGCCGACATAGCCAACTTCGGTGAACTTCGTGGCCTCGACTTTGATGAAGGGCGCCTTCGCGAGCTGCGCGAGCCGGCGAGCAATCTCCGTCTTGCCAACGCCGGTGGGACCCATCATCAGGATGTTCTTCGGCATCACGTCGGCGCGCTGGTCGGCCGGCAGCTGCTGGCGGCGATAGCGGTTGCGGAGGGCGACGGCCACGGCGCGCTTTGCGGCCTGCTGGCCCACGATGTACTTGTCCAGCTCGGCCACGATCTGGCGGGGCGTCAGCTCTTCGACGGGAAGACTCATTGCTTTCAAAGGTACCCCCTGCCATGCGGTGACGGTAGGCTGCACCGCGATGCTGTCGATCCTCGCCGCGCTCACTCTCGCTCCCGGTAGCGCCACCGTCCCACTCCGCGTCGTCGCCGTCTTCAACGTCACGGGCTCGATGGCTTCCGTCGATCGGCCGGGATACCTCGGGTTGCGACTCGCCGCCGAAGAGCTGAATCGACAGGGCCAGCCGGTGCAAGTTCAGCTTCTCGACCTGAAGAGTCAATCCGCAAACGTCGAGGGCAGAGTGGCGAAGTTCCTGAAGCTTCATCCAAGCGACGCCGTCGCGGGCCTCTACGACAGCGACTACGCCCTTCCGGCCGGACGCGCCGCCCAGAAGGCCCGCGTACCGTTCGTCACTTCCGGAGCGACCCTTCCCGGGCTAACGGAGAAGATCGGTGACCACGCCTTTGCCGCCTGCTACGGCGACGACGACCAGGCGCGTGCGATGGCGGTTTATGCGAGGACGACGCTCCAAGCGGAGAGAGCAACGGTCATCGGCGATCCGGGCCACATCTACACGAGCACCATCGCCAAGGACTTCGCGAACTCGTTCATGTCGCTCGGCGGTCGTGTCGGAGGCGTGCTGCTTTCGCCGACGTTTGTCCGGGACAAGCGAACTCTCAAGCCAGCGCCGGAAGCGATCTATGTCGCCTCGCTGCCCGACGATGCCGGCCCCGCGGTCAAGGCGTTGCGTAGACAGGGGTTCCGAGGGGCAATCCTCTCGGGCGACGGATTCGACACCCCGACTCTGGCCAAGGTCGCTGGGCGAGACTCCAACTCGGTCTTCTTCACCACGCACGTGGCGTACGATTCACCGAGCCCAGACGTGCGGCGATTTGTGACCGCGTACCGGCAGCGGTATTCGACGACACCGGACTCGGCGGCGGCCGCCCTGGGGTACGACACGCTGAAGTTGATCGCGGCTGCTCGCAAGAGTAACCCTACCGGCCCTCTTCGGAACGCCCTGTCGCTCATGCGAAGCTTCCGTGGCGTGACCGGCGTCATCGGCTACCGGCCGGGGCATCGAGAACCGGTCAAGCCGATCACGGTCGTGGAGATCGAGAACGGACGCCCCGAGTATCGAGAGACGGTCCTTCCCCGCTAACGGGAGATCTGCTCGACGGCGCGCTGCACCCGGTCCGCGGCCTCGCGGGCGTCATCCACGTTGACGCCCGTACCGAAGGTGAATCGAACTCCCTCTCGCGCCTCCTCTTCCGAGTAGCCGCAGGCGAGCAGCACATGACTCGGCTCGATTGAGCCGCTGCTGCACGCCGCTCCGCTACTCGCGCTGATGCCCATCCGGTCGAGCACGATCAGCAACGTCTCGGCGGGGACGCCGGGGAATAGTCGGTGAGCGTGGGAGCCGAGCCGTGGAGTCTCCGTGGGTACGGTCGAGACTCCGATCTGAAGCGTCGACTCGAAAGCGTCACGGGCCTCGGTGCAGTCTTCGAGCGGACGCTGAGCCGCGACTCCGAATCCGGCGATCGCCGCGACATTCTCCGTCCCTCCGCGCACCTCTCGCTCCTGCCCACCTCCCCCAACGAGTGGCTTGATCTTGGTCCCGGCGCGCACGTAGACCGCGCCCGCGCCCTTGGGACCGTTGATCTTGTGGGACGAGACGGTGATCAGATCGGCGCCGAGGTGGTCGACCTTCCAATCGAGCTTGCCAAAGCTTTGTACGGCGTCGGTGTGAACGACTGCGCCGTGAGTCCGGGCCACGATCACGATCGCCGGAATGTCGTTGAGGGTGCCGAGCTCATTGTTCGCGTGCATGGCCGACACAAGCAGCACGTCCTCTCCCATTCGCGCTTCCAGTGAGTGGAGGTCCAGCCGGGCGTATCGGTCGACCGGCACGTGCTCGACCAAGTAGCCCAAACGCTCCAGAATCGGTTGGGCATGGAGAACGCAATGGTGATCCGCCGCCGACAGCAGCACCCGAGTTCGGTGAGGGTCCTCGTTGGCGAGCGCCGCGCCGATGATGGCCAGGTTGGCCGCTTCCGTGCCACCCGAAGTGAAGAGCACCTCGGCAAACAGGCAACCGAGACGCTCCGAGAGCGCCTCGCGCGCGGCGTCGATCGCGTCCTTGGCCGCCCTGCCCTCGGCGTGGAGCGAACTCGGATTTCCGACGTCGAGCCACGGCAACATCGCTTCCCTTACCTCGGGGGCGAGCGGCGTGGTGGCGGCGTGATCAAGGTAGATGCGGCGCATGATGGCGTGCGAGATGACCTTCAGTTTGGTACGCGCCGCGCGGACTTTGCGTGAGACAAGCCCTTTAGAACGTGCCTTGCCAGAACCTCACTCCAAGCCGTTCCACCTTGGACCTCTTGTAGTCGCGGGCTTGAGACCATGGGCAGCCTGCCTCTTCATCGTCGTGAGCGGCCGAGGCGAGGCCTCTGCGGTGTGAAGCCTGCGACTACAGGAGCCTTACGATCTGGGTTCAATGCTGCGACGGGAGTAGCGCCGACAAGAGTCCGTCCTCCAAAGCCACCGTTAGAGCAGCTTGCGGAAGAAGGATCTCGGAAGGAACGTCGCTCCGTACCGAGCCCATGTCTTCCACCGCGAGGGTTGCAGCTTGATCGACCGTGCGTAAGCCTTGCGACCTCCTGCCGGGTCGCCGTTAAGGGTGCGGACCGTACCGAGCGCGGCTTGGTTGAATGCTTTCGCGCGCTGTGCGTCGGCGTGCGGAAATCGATTTTCCAGATCCTCGATGCGGCCCGCCATCCATTCCCGCAGCTTCTGGTCGTCGCGCCAGATCTTTTCCAGCTTGTGCGAAGCGTTCGCTCCGTGCACCCGGTACATCGTAAGCGGCTCGTCCACAAAGCCGACATGCCACCGTTCGGCGATTCGGAACCACATCTCCCAATCGCCTGACCCGAAGTATTCGCGGTTGAAATTGCCGAGCTCATCGAAGCACTCGCGCCGGGCCAGCGCCGCGCTCGCGATGATCTTGTTCTCGAAAACGAGCCCGAGCAAGATGTCGCCCGTCTTGAAGGTAGGAAACGCGAATCCGAGCGGATTTCCCTCCGTTCGATTCCCGTCGCCATCGATGAAGTGACCGCCGGTGTGGACGAGGCCCACTCCGGGGTTGCCGTCCAGCAGTTCCACTTGGCGCTCCAGCTTGGTGGGCATCCAGAGATCGTCGTCGTTCAGCACCGCGATGAACTCACCTTTCGCCTTGCGAAGGCCAATGTTGAGCGTCTCGTACGTTCCGACGTTCGTCTCGTTGAAGATGCAGCGGACGTCCGGCTGCTCGCTCAGCCACTCGCGTGTGCCGTCGGTCGAGCCATCGTCGATCGCGAGGATCTCGTAGTCCTTGAAGGTCTGGGCGCGCACCCCCGCCAGTGCCGCCGGCAGGTAGCGGATGTGGTTGTAGCAGGTGAGAAGGACGGAGATTCGCGGCATGGCGTGGTGGAGGTGATTATCTCACCTCCACGGACGGAGGACGAACTTACGGACGCTGAACTTCGATCGACCAGTTGACGATGTCAACGTCTGGCAGCGTTCCCGGGATGGTGTCGTTCTCCGGCTCGAAGCCTGGAGAGAGCGTTCCGGAGTAGACACGATTCGCCCGCAGGTCGATGAGGAAGTAGTCGTTGATCTGCGGCGAACGCGTGTCGCCGAACGCATCGATCACCCTCGTCCCACTGCCGATGTTGGCCGGGCGAGTCATGCTGAGGAAGTTCACCTGGAGCGACTGAAGCGCCTGGGCGGCCTCGTCGGTGTCCGCAAGCTGGTCGGTGAAGAGTTCGAACTGCAGCACCCGGGTGCCGTTCTCGACACGGTCGAAGTTCACGATGCGGCGTCGAGTCGACTCCGCAAAGCTGGAGAGCTCGATGTCGTTCGTCGGGTCCGTTGGATTCTCCACCTCGGAGGTCTTTGCGAAGCGGTACAGGACGAACGGATTGGCCACTGTCGCGAACTGGCCATTGAACTCGACGAAGTGCGTGGGGGAGCCGGCCATTCGACCGTTCGGCTCGTTGGCGCCGAGCACCGGGCGCGGTGCCGTCTGATCCTGGGGGTTAGGATCCGTCGACGCGCGAATGGCGAAGTCGTACAGATAGAACGTGCTCGGATCGTCGTCGATCGACGTGTTGATCTTGCCTGCGACTTCCAGTCGAAAGATGATTCGGGTGAACTGACTCCCGGTGGCGTTGTCCGGGAACTTCGCGCAGCTTGCGCACCCAACCGCGAGGCCGAGGGCGAGGAGCTTCTTCAAATAACGCCCTCGGTGTAATACAGAAGTCGGTGGCAGGCTTCGCATGTCGCTACTTTGTCTTCCTTCAGAGTCTCGATCGTGCGCTCCGGCAGGGACATGCCGCATCCGGCGCAGGTCTTCTGTTTCGTGACCTCAACCATGCCGATGCCGCTGGCGCGCTGACGGAGCGACTCGTACCGAGCCATGAGCGTCGGAGAGATCCCCTGCGTCATCGTCGGTCGAACGGCGTTCAGACGCTTGAACTCCTCTTCCAGCTTCGTTTTCTCCGCCAAAGCCTGCTTCTTCCGCTCGGCAAGTTGGCCGTGCCGCACTTCGATCGCTTTGGCGATCTTGTCCGCCGCCGCCTTGGCGGGAGGAACGAGGTCCATCAGCTCAAGCAGCCGATCGTCGTTCCGGTCCTTCTGCCGCTTGAGGGAGGCGATCTCCTTTTCGAGGGTCTCGACTTCGCGCGACGAGGTGACTTTGCCGCCGTACAGCTCCTTGTCGATCCGCGCGAGCTTGTCGTCGATCGTCTTCTGCTGAAGCTCGATGTCCTTCTGCTCGGCGGAAAGGGCGCGGGCCTTGCCGCCCACTTCCTCATCTTGCTTCTTGAGCGCGTTGATCTCGGCGGTGATCGCCTGCCCAACGTCGAGGGCACCCGCCCGCTTCCGAATCTCGAGGATTCCGGTGTCCACCTGGCTCAGCTTCCAGAGCCGTTGCAATTCCGCGGAAGCCATATTTCCAGAGCCTACCCCCCGCTCACAAATCGGAGGCTGCCTGCAGACGGCCCATCCACTGGGCCATCGCTCGCTCATCGGTGTTTTCCGATTCTAGGTAACGCGCACGAACGGCGGCGAAGTCGGCCGCGATCTTGTTCTGGTTCAGCTTCGCCTTCCCCTCGAGTCGCTCGACCTTCAACTCGAACATCACGATGCCGGGGATCATCTTGCGCAGCAGATTCGGTTCGACCAAGCTCGGCTCCCTGGACGGCAGTTCTGGGTCGAATGCGAGGGTCAATTCTTGAAGCCCTTCGATCACGCGTGCCGGATCTTCGATCAGCCGCGCTCGGCCGTAGGCGTGCACCGCGACGTAGTTCCAGGTCGGTACGTTCGGCCGGCTGACGTACCAGGTTGGTGAGACATAGCCGTGCGGGCCGTGAAAGATTGCGAGCGAGGAAACCGTCTCAAGGGCACGCCAGTGTGGATTCGCTTTGGCAAGATGGCCAAGCAGGGTCAGCTCATCGCCGTCGCGCCGAAACAGGATCGGGACGTGACTCGCGACCGGCTCCCCTTCCACTACGCTGACAAGTGTCGCGAACGGATGCTGCCGCAGCACATCGAGCGTGTCGTCAAGCTCCTCGATGCGGAATGCCTGGGGCACGTACATGCCCGAGAGTGTATCGGCGGGAGCGGGCTGCGACTAGGCCCGACGGGGTGAGGCGATCGGAGTTCGGGCGGAGATCAGCCGCTCTCGATAGTCATTGAAGACGCAGATCGAGCGGAGCCCCATCACCTGAGACACCGTCACTGCGCCTTCCCAATCCTGGGGATTGACCTTTCCGTCGCGGCAGCGCTCAGCCTCGGGATCAAACCGGTAACAGTCTCGACAAATCACGGCAGCAACCTCGCGTAGACTTGCACCTGCATGTTAACGCCTTGGCCACTGCTTGTGCTAGCGACGTCGCTCCAGGGAGTAGACAAGCCTACACTACAATTCTACCAGCAGTACTTTATTGTGCGGTCAGGCGAGGCGGCGCACGCGGCACCATGGAAGGCGATTCCCGCAACCCCCGCGCTGGCCGTCATGTTTCGGCGGGACAACACCTACTCGGTCTGGGACGAGCGCGGGCTGACGGTTCGTCGAGGACGGCGGGTGTTCAGCACCAGTCTTGAGGAGATCGCCGTCTCGCCGCGCGCGTTCACGCGGGAACAGATCCTCGAGACGCTCGAGCTCATGAGGAAGAAGGTGCGGACGAAGAAGGCGACCGCATTGTCGGGAGCCACGCGAATCGGCAACGTCGCCTACTTCCTCGTCCGATGGGAAGAGCGGAGCGGCCGACCTTGGGCGGAGGCTCTTGTGAGCGTCGACATGGCCTCCGAGAACCCGAAGCCTCGATTTATCGGCCGCTTCTCCGGCCAGTCGATCGCGTACAAGACGATCGACGATCGGCTGAGCATGCTCAACGGCCGGCTTGCCGTCGTGAGTCGGCGCGGCAACGGCTGGGGCGTGGCCACTTACGACACGGCGCTTGCCAAGTTCGATTTCCGCCTGGTCGGCGGGAAGCTGCTTTCCTACATGCCGCTGGACCGAAAGACCGGCGTCTTCGTTGAAGAGACCACGTACGGTACGCGAACCGGGGGGAAGGTCGATCTCTTCACCGGCTACCGTCGCGACCTGTTCGAGGATCGGACGAACGCCCGCTTCATCGATACTGCGATGCCGTGGGTCATGGTGGCGAGCACGAAAGAGGGCGCCAGGCTGCGCAATGCCCTCAGCGGAGCCGAGGTGCCGCTCCCACCCTCCGCAGGGGTCCGGCGCGCCGGACCCTACGTCGTGGTTTGGCTCCCGTACGACAAGCCGCAGGTAGCGGTGGCATACGATGCCGAGCGGTGGCGTCCGATCGCCCGCTGGCGCGCCGGGAACTGATTAACCCCGAAGCGCTAGCGAGGCGAGCATCTCTGCGCCAACCGGCAGCGCGTCGTCGTTGAAGTCGAACGTCGGCGCATGCAGATTCGGGTAGGTCTCCTGCCCCTCGGGGCGGATTCCTAGGAAGAAGAAGCAGGCCGGCACTTCGCGTCCGTAGAAGCTGAAGTCCTCGCCGCCCATCGAGGGAGTGGGCTCTTCGTGCAAGTGCGCGTCTCCCAGCGTTTCCCGCGCGATCTGCCGAAAGCGCTCCGTCGGCTCGGCGTGGTTGAACGTGACCGGGTAGCCGTCGTTGAAGGTTGCCTCCGCCTCGGCGCCGAAGGCAGCCGCAACATTGCGAACGATGTCGCGGATTCGGGAGGTGGCACGCTCGAACGTCTCTTCGTTCAGAGTCCGCAGCGTCCCCTTCAGTCGGGCCGACTCCGGGATCACATTGTGCGCGACCCCGGCGTCGACCTTGCCGATCGTCACGACGACTGACTCGAGTGGGTTGATGGTACGAGACGCGACGGTTTGCAGCGCGGTGACGATGTGAGCCGCGACCACGATCGGATCGATGCCGTAATGAGGATATGCCGCATGGCTTCCCTTCCCCTTGATCTCGATCCAGATCTCGTGGGCGGAGGCCATCATCGGGCCGGTGCGCACGGTGACGTTGCCGACGGTCTGCCCTGGATAACCGTGCAGGCCGTAGATCACGTCCGCCCTGGAACCGAGGATCTCACCCCGGAGACAGCCTTCCTGCGTCAGCCGCTTGCCGCCCGCCCCGCCCTCTTCGGCGGGCTGAAAAAGCATCAGCACATGGTTCGGGCGCTCGACCTGAGTGAGCGTTCGAGCTGCGGCGAGCAGCATCGTGGTGTGACCGTCGTGGCCGCAGGCATGCATCACCCCGGGGGTTGCCGAAGCGTAGTCGAGGCCCGTCTCCTCCTGAATCGGCAGGGCATCCATATCGGCGCGCAGGGCCACCGTTCGAGAACTCGGGGTGCTGGCGGGCAGGTAGGCCAAGACGCCGGTGCCGCCGGCGAGTCCACCGCGATGGGCGATGCCGAGCTCACTCAACCTCCGGCAAACGAGATCGTGAGTGCGCCGCTCTTGATAACCAAGCTCGGGGTTGCGGTGGAGGTCATGACGTGTCTCAATGTCCTCGGCGCGGTGCGCGGCGATGCGTTCGCGAAGGGGTGCCACCCCTCGATGCTACCGCCGAAAACAAAAAGAGGGAGCAAATATGCTCCCTCTTGAAAATGCGAACTGGCGCGAGCCTTAGCGTGCGCTGCGCGCCGCGCGGAGTCGGTTCATGGCGCGGTCGAGTTCCTCAACCGCGTTCTCCGAGTTGATCGTGCTCGCCTCGCCACGAAGCGCCCTTCGGGCCTCTTCGACTTGCCGCTCGGCCTGAGCTACGTCGATCTCGCTGGCGCGCTGCGCCTCGTCCGCGAGGACGGTGACGCGATCGCCCTGGACCTCGATGAAGCCGCCGCCGATGTACACGAAGTGACGGTTGCCCGTCGCGTCAGCGTACTCGATCATGCCCGGCCGAAGCGCCGCGATGAGCGGCAAGTGACCGGCTTGGACGCCGAAGTAGCCTTCGGAGCCCGGGGCGACCAAGGACGTGGCGGTGACGTCTGCCACCGCCCGATCCGGGGCCACCACAGAGAGGGCGAATTCGCGCGCCATGGGTTTAGGCGTTCACCGCTTGGAGCTTGCGAGCCTTCTCGCGGACGTCCTCGAGACCACCGCAGTACAGGAACGCCTGCTCCGGTACGTCGTCGAGGTTGCCGTCGACCAGCTCCTTGAAGCTGGCGACCGTCTCGTCGATCGGCACGTAGCGGCCCGGGTTACCGGTGAACTGCTCGGCAACGAAGTTCGGCTGCGACATGAACCGCTCGATCTTTCGAGCGCGGGCCACCAGCAGCTTGTCGTCGTCCGAAAGCTCGTCGATACCAAGGATCGCGATGATGTCCTGGAGCTCCTTGTACCGCTGCAGCGTCTGCTGCACGCGGCGAGCGACGTTGTAGTGGTCCTCACCGACGACGCGCGGGTCGAGGTTCTTGGACGTGGAGACCAGCGGGTCGACGGCCGGGTACAGACCCTTCGAAGCGATGCCTCGATCGAGGTACACGTACGCGTCAAGGTGAGCGAACGTGGTGGCCGGAGCCGGGTCGGAGGGGTCGTCCGCCGGAACGTAGACCGCCTGCACCGAGGTGACCGATCCCTTCTTGGTGGAGGTGATGCGCTCCTGAAGGCCGCCCATCTCCGTCGCCAGCGTCGGCTGGTAGCCGACGGCGCTGGGCATTCGGCCAAGAAGCGCCGAGACCTCAGAACCTGCCTGAACGAAGCGGAAGATGTTGTCGACGAAGATGAGAACGTCGCTGCCGACCACGTCGCGGAAGTACTCCGCCATCGTGAGAGCGGTCAGAGCAACGCGGAGGCGCGCTCCAGGCGGCTCGTTCATCTGGCCGAACACCATGGCCGTCTTGTCGATAACGCGCAGGGTCTCGCCGGAGGCGTCCTTGAACGTCGTTTCCGACATTTCGCGCCAAAGGTCGTTCCCTTCTCGGGTGCGCTCGCCGACGCCGGCGAACACCGACACGCCGGAAGCTTCGACCGCGATGTTGCGGATGAGCTCCTGGATGAGAACCGTCTTACCCAGACCGGCTCCACCGAAGAGACCGATCTTGCCGCCCTTGTTGAACGGGATCAGGAGGTCGACGACCTTCAGACCCGTCTGGAGCAGCTCGACCTTGGTCGACTGCTCGTCGAAGGTCGGGGGCTGGCGGTGAATCGGGAGACGATCCGAGCCAACGACCTCGGGGCCGCTGTCGATCGGCCGACCGACGACGTTGAAGATGCGGCCGAGGGTCTCGTTGCCGACCGGCACCTTAATGGCCGAGCCGGTGTCGGCGGCGTCCATACCGCGCACCAGTCCGTCCGTCGAGGCGAGCGCGATCGCGCGGACGATGTCGTCTCCGAGGTGCTGCGCAACCTCACAGACGAGATCGATGCCACGAGCGGGATCCTTGATCTCGATCGCGTTGAAGATCTCGGGGAGCGTGTCGGTCGCGAAGCGAATGTCGACAACGGGGCCCACGACGCTAATGATCTTGCCGGTTCCAGGCATGCTAGTAGAAGGTTCCTCCGAAGGCTGGGGCGCGGCAGATGCCGAGCCAAACGGTCCGATTATACCCACGGCCGGTCGGAACATTGGCCCGCGAAGCCCCGTCCTAAGCCACCTTTCGCGGTGTTAATTGAGCGCAGCCCTACGTTTGCGGCGGCGCCAGCGCACCACCCACACGCCCAGTGCGACCACCCCGGCGAGAAGGGACGAGAGCAGGCCTACGCCCAGAAGGGTCAACCGATTCATGGGGTCGGACAGCCACCCCGGCTCTTTCAGCACCGGCTGAGGGTCACTCCATCCGGCCCAGAAGCTGGCGTCGGTATCCGGGTGGCGACCTGACTTCAGTCGCTCGAGCATGAACGCCGTGCGCCGGGCGTGCCAAGCGTCCGACTCAGCCCGCAGCCGAGGAAACTCGGCCTCATTGAAACGCCGCTGGTGCGGCGCCGGCTTCCATTCAGGGTAGTAAACGTGCGTCGGGTCTAGCGCAGCGATCTCCGGTGACACGAGACAACGCCCACCGGCTCGCTCAATTTCCTTCGCTCGGAGGACGGCCGCGTTCGCCAGCTGAGCCTGCCCCTCCTTACTCAGCGAGCTCGCGAGGGCATAGAACATGTCCGGACTGCTCCATGCGTTGCCCAGCCGAACGATGCCGGCGAGGCCCAAACTGGCCCTCTCGATCTTTGCTTCCTCAATCGCGGCGGCGAGGGTAGGGGGCTTCCATCCCGCCTCCTTCCGCGGCTTGGAGATACGCTGAAGCCATTGCAAGGCGACGAGCTGAACCCTCTCGCGCCCAAAGTGCGCGTCGGGATTGATCCGAATCGCCTGGGCGATCTCGTTCGCGGCCTTCGCGACCGGTGCCTCGCCTCGCCGTCCCCCGCCCAGCCAGCCGTGGGCGCGGAAGGTGCCGAGGTTTGCGTAGTATCGGTACCAAGCTTCCTTGTTTCCGTCCCGCAGGACTAGTTCGAGTTGGGCACGCTTGCGCGCCATCCACTCGATCGCCTCGGCATATCGCCCGAGCCGGTCGGCGGCCGCCCCGGCATCGTCGTAGAGCTCCAGCCGATCAGGGTGGGCCTTCAGCTCCGTCCGGACGCGATCGAGCCGAAGTTGGTAGTAGAGGGGTGGGTTGCGCTCGAACCGGCCGGTCACGACCTTCAAGATGTCGGTCCCGGCCGCCGCTTCTGCCGCGAGGGTGTCCCGGTCCCAGTAGCAAGCTTGGGACATCGCGGCGAGGCTCCAGAAAAGCAGAGCGGCCGGACGTCTCATGCATTGGAGACGTCCGGCCGGTCTTCGGGCGTTCACCGTTGGACTACCAGGATGCTTCGGGAGAGGGCTGGATCGCTTGACCGCGACGCTCTTCTCGAAGGTGCTCGAGGCGGATGTCCTCGACGCCGAACTCCTTCATCACCTCTTCCCACTTCTCCGCCTTCATCCGCTCGATCTCCTGTCGAGACTTGCCGAACGCTTCGGCGGCGGCGGCCATCATCTCCATCTGCTGGACGCGAACGCGCACGATCTTCTCCAGCGACTCGAGGCGAACCGCCTCGACGTGGGCTTTCCGATACTCGTCCACGACATTGTCCAGCCTCGCCGATTGCTCCTCGACATCCTGCATCGTGGACGCCGCGATGAAGTGGACCGGACGGAGACGCGCGTTGAAGTCGCTCACTTCCTGCGCGATCGCCTTGTCCGCCTCCACCAGCGCCGCCACTCCCGCCGGGTGCCCGCTCGGGGTGAGTACGCCGTCGGCTTGGCCCTCGGACGCTCCGTCCTCTTCCCCGTGGCTGCTCGGATTCGCGTGCGCGGCCCAGAACGGGATCAGCTCCAGCATCAGGGCGACCAAAAGCCAAAAGAGGCCGGAGAACGAGCCGACTTGGCTGAACGTGTGCGAGACGAGGTCTTTTCGTTTCGCCCCTTCGGCCATGTCGATCGACGGCACCGGCGTGGCCGGCATGGTGAACTCGGTCTTCGCCTCGCGGATCACGCCCATCATTCGCCCGAGGTCCGCGTGCGCGGCCTGCAGAATGGCGAATCCCTGGTCCGGGTTCGGCGCGGCGATAGCCGCCTGAGGACTGAAGGAGAACGTGCGCCATGCCTCCTGGTGCTTCGTCGCGTCGTCGATGCGCGACTGAAGCTCGGCGGTGGTGGCGACACCCGCCGAAGGGTCGCTGTAGAGGCCCTCGTTCAGCTTTCGGCGGATGCGCGCGATGGTGTCGCGCGCAAAGACGATGCGGTTCTCCAGCTTCGACATCGCAAGCCGGCGCCCCTCGTCGACGCCCGATGCGAGATCGAGCGCCTGCCGCTTCAGGTCCTCGCGCAGCTTCAGCGGGCGACTGTCGGCTTCAACTCGGTCTTGATAGTACGACGTGAAGCCGGCGAAGGAGAAGAAGACCGAGAGCGCGATGACGGGTACGAGCAGTCCCTTCCATCCCGCGCGACGGTCCTCCGGCGCGTTGATCAGCTTTACGCCCGCGTAGAGCGCGATGAGCTGGACGCCGATGCCCATCAGGATGGCGGCCGGGAGCGGCAACGCCAGCAACAGTCCGGCGATGTTGGTCAAGGCGGAAATGATCTGCAGCGGCAGGATCACGGCGAGCCATTGCCAGCCGTTCTTTGAATTCTTAAGCCACTGCGCGATGCCGGCCATCACGCCTTCGCGCTTAGGCTCACCCCTAAAGGAATACGTCAAGCTAACCTCCGCATGGCTCCTGCCCCAAAACCAGCGTCCGTGCCGGCACAGGTACGTGAACGGCTTCTGCCCAGGCGAGGTTTCGCTATCTTTAAGGGTCTCGAGTTGAACACGTACGCCGACGGCGCGGTATTTGGCGGCGTTAGTACCTTTGCAGGCGCTCTAGGACCTCAGGGGACGACGTCCTAACGTCGCGAGCTTGACGCAACCCAGTTTGAACCTGCCGTGTTATAATCCTGGCACCCGAGCGGTCGCCGCAAAACGAACCCATGAAGCGTCTTCTAAACTGGCTCAAGGCCATCTTCAACCGGACCATGGACAAGGTCGAAGATCCAGACATCATGCTGGATCAGGCCAAGCGCGACATGCAAGGCGCCCTCGTGGCGAACAAAGAGAAGGCTGTCCAGGCCATCACTCAAAAGAATCGCCTGCAGGGAATGCTCGATGACGCGAAGAAGCGCTCGGCTCAACTCGAGAGCCAAGCCGCCATGGCCCTCAAGCAGGGGAACCGCGACCTCGCCACGCAGTTCATGCGCGAGAAGATGAACAACGACTCCGTCGTTGCCCAGCTTCAGGGATCGTACGAGCAGGCCGTCCAGACCGTCGAGGCGGTCAAGGTCGCCCTCAAGCGCCAGGAGGAGGAGGTCCGCAAGAAGACCGCCGAAGCCCTCGCGATGAAGGCGCAGTGGAAGCAGGCTCAGATCCAGAACTCCATCTCGAAGGCGCTGGAAGGCCTCACCTTCGAGAACGAGTACGGCAGCTTCGGCGCCGCGCAGGACCGCATCCGCGAGGCGCAGAGCGAAGCGTCCGCTCGCCAAGAGATGATGGACAGCTCCCTCCAGGGCAAGATGATCGGAATGGAGGACAAGGCGCGCGACATGGAAGCCGAGAGCGAGCTGGAGAAGCTCGAAGAGCGGCTCGGCATGCGCTCGGCCCCGGCCGTCGAGACCCCGAACACCGTTTCGGTCTCCGCTGCTCCGGGCACGCCCGACGCCGCCGTGGACGCCGCCGCCCAGAGCGAAGCCGAGCGTCAGATCGCCGAGCTTGAGCGACGGCTCCAGAGCGGCCAGTAAGGCTCGAGAAATCGAAAGAGCCCCGGTGGCCGAAGCCACCGGGGCTCTTTTCGTTTATCGGAGGTTCTCTCGCCCCTCGCGGTGCCAGTTCGGCTGCTGGTCCGTCGGGGGCGTGGTCGAGGGGAAAACCGAGGGCGTGTAGCCGCCCGCAGTGCTCACCGGTCCGGAGTTCACCGTGACGTCACCCGTGGTGCCGCCGGTGGTGGCCTCCTGGGGCATATCGCGACCCATTTCCTGCTCGCGATTTGGGGTGAATTCCACGCCTCGCGTGTTCAGGCCGCCTTTTTCGGACGTCGACCAGGAACAGCCGGAGAAAAGCACGAGACCGGCGGCCGCAACGACGAGGAAGCCGTAACGCGTCATCGTCCCGTCGTCCCCGAGGTTCCCATGTTCCCCGCTGTCGTCGACGTGGACGTGCTGCCCGTCGCCGTGGCGCCCGCGCTGTCCGAGTAGCCCGTGGCTCCCGTGTTCATCGTGGTGCCGGTCGTCCCGTTCGTCGAGCCCGTGATGCCGGCGGTTGCCGTGCCCGTGGTACTTGCCGTGCTCGGACCGCCACCCTGCTCACCGGCGACGCCCACCTCGGCTCCCGAGGTGCTCGACATCGGTCGCGTCGAGATCTCGCCCGTGTCGCTGTCGCCCCGCGAGTTCTGGCTGCTGTTGTTCGGGTTGCTCGCGCCGCCCTGGCCGCCCGCTGTGTTCGACGTTGCGCTGCCGCGTCCACTGGCGGTCGTGCCGCCCCCGCTCCCTGTGCAGCCGAAGACCACCACGCCCCCGACGAACACCATCACCGGCAAGTACCGAAAGAGTCTCATTCAAACCTCCTGTGCGGGATGTTTGACGAAGCCGCGCCCGGAATGGACGACGTGATTTGTTTTGGGGCGTTTGGTGTTCCGTGTTCGGTGAGGGAGTGCGCTGGCCAACCTACGTGAAGCCGACGCAAAAGTTGGCGCTTGTGGCTGCGGCATTCCTGCCGCGGATCGAGTGGAACTCGATGGAGCTCCACTCTCACTGGCACCGCTCCCGTTGTCGCGAACTGAAGGCCACGACAGGAGCGCTACCTACAATCCGCCAGAAGGAAGGATCTCGTTGTGCACTCAAGCACCGCCTCGCGATTCACTACAGCTTAGGGCGCTGGCGGTGGAACTGAAAGGCATCCTGAACGACCTTGGCTACCGCGAGCATCTCGTCGTCCCGGTACAGCCGACCAACGAGCGATCGTCCGAGCGAGTTCCCCTTGCCGTCGTCGCCGAACGGGAGCAGAACCTGGGGATGTCCGGCGAAGTTCGTTTGACCGATCGACGGGCCGCCGATTCCGGGTCCGAGGAGGACGTCGAAGTCGGCCAACTCTCGCTCGAATCGCTCCATCATCAGCGCCCGCGCGCGTTGCGCCTGCAGGTACTCCACCGCCGGCACGTACCTTGCCGAGCGGAACGTCTGCGGCCAGGTGGAGTTCTTGAGGCGGTCGATGGCGTCACCGCGGGTGAACTCGTCGAAGGCGGACCCGGACTCGACCGTCAGGATCGTGAAGATGCCGTTTGGGACGGGCGTGAGCCGGATCGGTTCGACCTTGGCGCCACGATCGCGTAGCACCTTGGCGGCAGGATCGGCATCCAGCGCCTGCTGGTTTCCGAGGTAGCCAACCTTCAGCCGGCGCAGGTCGACCCGGCGCGGATACTCGAACGGCCGGTCGACCGCCGAAGCGTCGCGCGGATCCGAGCCGCAGATGGCGGCAAAGACCAAGGCGCAGTCCTCCACCTCGCGGCAAATCGGACCCACCTTGTCCATCGTGTAGCTCAGCGCCATCCCGCCGAAGCGGCTGACCCGTCCGTACGTGGGGCGGAAACCGGTGACCCGGCACCGGAGCGAGGGCGAGGTGATGCTGCCGTACGTCTCGGTGCCGATGGCGAAGCCGACCAACCCAGCGGCGGTGGCCGCCGCCGAACCCGCGCTAGAGCCGCTGGATCCCTGGGCGGGGTTGTGCGGGTTCTTCGTCATGCCGCGGAACCACACGTCTCCCATCGCCAGGGCACCCATGCTGAGCTTGGCCACGAGAACGGCACCCGCTCGCTCCAATCGCTGCACCACGGTCGCGTCGTAATCGAAAACTTGATCCCGGAACGGCTCCGCGCCCCACGTGGTTGGGATTCCCTTCGTTGCAAAGAGGTCCTTGATGCCGTACGGGATGCCGTGAAGGGGGCCTCGATCCTTCCCTTCCCTCAGCTCTCGATCCGCTTGGACGGCTTGCCGCAGCGCAAGCGCCTCGGTGACCGTAACCACGCACAGGAGCTGCTCCCCATGCCGCTTCAGGCGGTCCAGATACAGCTGGGTCAGTTCTACCGAGGTGATCTGCCGTGTCCGCAGCAGGTGGCCCAGCTCTCGGATGCTGAGGAAGGCCACGTCCTCCGCCCGCTCTGGTCGACGAAACCCTCGAACCGTGGACGTCCGAATGCGAACCCGAGAACCCGGGACGGAGCCACCACCGATCGGCGTGAACACCGTTCGCGGCTCGGTCGTGTAGGTGATACCTTCCTTCCGGATCGCTTCGTAACCGGCTCGGTTCGAGCGCACCGAGGCGAGAACCTCCTTGCGCTCCTCGTCGGTGAATTCGATGCCCGCGAGCCGCTCCACGGCTTTGAGATCTTCCACCGTTATCTCGGCGGGCGGAGTAGCTGGCGATGGCGTGGTGTCCTGCAGCCCTCGCGGCAGCGCGGTGCTGGTGAGGCCGAGGAGGGCGGCCACGATCGCTTCCTTGCGGGTCAAGGTCGAATCCAAGGACATGTCCCAACCACTTTAGCCCGGCGGCCCACGTTTCGACCGGTATGATCGCCCCGATGCCGGACGTGCTGGACGAACTCGTGCAACTCACTCGCCTTCTCGGTGATCCCAGCTTGGATCTCGCGATCCTCGCCGAGGGAAACGCCAGCGCCCGACGTGACGACGCGACGTTCTACGTGAAAGGAAGCGGGCTCGGGATGCAGGACATCCACGCCGAGGGAATGGCGATCGTGCGAATGGAGCCGATCCTGTCCGCCATGGACGGACGCTCACTAGACGACGCCGAGGTTCGTGAACTGCTCTCGACGAGCCGGGCGGACGGCGTCACGGCACGCATGCCCTCGGTGGAGACGTTCATGCACGCGTTTCTGCTCTCCTTGCCAGACGTGCTGTTCGTCGGCCACACCCACCCCACGCCGCTGCTCTCGCTGCTCTCCCTCCAGAGCGCGCCGGAGCTTGCCGTTCAGCGGCTCTTCCCCGACGAGATCGTGTGCTGTGGACCGGCCACCTGCTTCGTGCCCTACTCCGATCCGGGCCTGCCGCTCGCCCGCGCCATTCGAAACAACGTGCGCGCCTACATCCGAGCCCACGGCGAGACCCCGAAGACGATCTGGCTCCAGAACCACGGCCTGATCGCGCTTGGTCGAAGTCCGCGCGAGGTCGAGAGCGCGACCAGAATGGGCGTGAAGGCCGCTCGGGTATGGCTCGGGGCCATGCAGACGGGACAGCCGCTTCACCCGCTGACTCCGACCCAGATCGCACGGATCCACACCCGCCCTGACGAGCACTATCGACAGCGTCTGCTATGGGCGGTCGGCTGAGGCTTGAGTCGATCCGGCTAGATCGGTGAGATCTCGAATGATGCAGGTAACGAGGATGCCGCTCGGGGTTTCCGTGGCACTCAGTGCCGTCGCCATCGGGAACTCCGACCCGTCCCGCCTTCGTGCGTGGGTCGCCAAGTGCTCGCCCATCCTCCTCTTGCTCGGACTCGCGTTATAGGCTCGCATGTGGGCTTGGTGCCGGTCGTGGTACCGCTCGGGAACGAGTTGGCTGACGTGGAGACCGAGCATCTCGGCCTTGCCATAACCGAACATCTCCTCCGCCTGCTGATTCGCGAGCTCGATCGTTCCTTCGCCGCTGACGAGGACGATCGCATCGGGTGCCGTTTCGAGAAGTCCTCGGAAGAGTTCGAGGCTCGTCTTGAGCAGCCGAACCGTCTTGGCGTGCTCCTGAACCTGTTCGAGCAGACGGCTGTTGTCTTCCTTTAGCTGATTGACGGTCTTCTCGGCCGCGTCCTGGAGGTAGTGGGCGACAAGCTCCGTCCGGTTGAGCGGCCCCATCTTGATTCGGATGCGGCCCCAGTAAGTGCCGACGGTCGCGAGCGAGATGCCCAGGTGATGGGCAATGCCCTGATCGGTGTGACCTTTCGCGGCCAGTGTCAGTAGCTCGTGCTCTCGCGGTGAGAGGAGTGGCCCTTCTTCCGTCGTTCGGCGATCCAAAGCGTGCATTCCTCCGCCCACCCGTGTGGTGGGTTTCCTGGACAGAGCTTACTGGACGGGGCTCTCCTGACGCTGAACTGATGACTGGCAGGCTCGCCCGCCGGACAGTAGATTTCACCTGTGAGCCGGCGGCCGAGCCGGACCAGGAGAAACCATGAACGTCGAACCCCAGAGCGATCCGATCGATCTTGAGCGGGTCCTCCAGCGCTTGGTGCGAAATGCCTCGGGAGACCGTGACGCGGTTCGTCCGAGCATCCGCCACGGTAATTGGACGCCGCGTGCCGATGTGAAAATCGCCAAGGACGAGATCGTCGCCTACGTGGACCTCCCCGGCGTCGACGAGGAGGAGGTCGCCATTGAGGTACTGCCGGACGTTCTGGCCCTCCACGGCCGCCGGGGCTTCGACCACGACCTCGAGGACGCCGAAGAGTTCGTTCTGCTCGATCGGCAGTACGGACCGTTTACGATGGAGCTCCCGCTCCCCGTTCCAATCGATCCAAATCGCGCTACGCCGCGCTACAAGCGCGGCGTCCTCCGGGTTCGAATGCCGTTCGCCGACGTGGCTTACCGCGGCCACCGGGTGTCGGCATGAGCGAGACGAAGCGCACCCTGAAGCCACTTCCTCAACTCGGTCGCCCGTCCGTCACGGCCTTCCCCGCCCCGGTCACGGCGAAGACCGACCCGTGCCGGCTCGTCTGCCGAACCGGCGCCCCTTGTCCCCGTGGCCTCGAAGCCACCTGCCCCACATTCAAGAAGCAGCCATGAAGGTCATCCTCGGAATCGACACCCAGAATCAGTACAAGCCCGCCCTCCAGCTCCTCGCCCGGCTGCGGCTCCCTAAGCCGGACCTGCTGATGGTCAACGCGGTGAATCCGGCGATGCCCTTCGTTCCCATCGGTACGGAGATCACCGCCAGCGTCCAGGCCGAGTACAGCAAGGTGGTGCAGAACCTAGGGCTCGCCGCGCTTGACCGCGCCGTCGACGAGGCCTGCGGCCGCAACCTACGCGGCAAATGCCACCTGACCCACGGCGCGCCGGCCGACGCGCTGACCCGCGTTGCCGCGGAGCAGAGCGCGGATCTGGTTGCCGTGTGCGGCCAGGTGCGCAGCATGTGGAGTCCGAGCTTCCTGGGCAGCGTCAGCCGCGGACTCGCGATCGGATGCCGCTCCTCGCTCTTGGTCGCCAAGGGCACGATCGAAGAGGGTCGGCGGCTCCGCGTCGTCCTCGCGACCGATCACTCTCTATACAGCGAGCGCTGGATCGAGCGGTTCCTCGCGATGCAGCCCGCCGGAATCGCCGAGGTGCTCGTCGTCACGGCCTACAAGATGGACGAGAACGAGCGAGCCGTCCTCCAGCGCAACGTCGCTGCCATCGGCGGTGAGGTGGATCGCTGGATCGAGGACCACCTCCAGGCAAAGAGCCAAGCGCTCGTCGATCGACTAACGGCCGCCGGGTACACCGCCTCGTACCGGGTCGTGAAGGGCGAGACGAACGACGTAATTCGGCGTGGCATGCAGGACTTCCAGGCCGACATGCTCGTCCTCGGCTCCCAAGGTCACGGCTTCATGGATCGGATCATGATCGGCAGCGTGTCTCTACACCAGGTGGTCGCCGAGCCGTACCCAGTGCTGGTGGTCCGCGGCTAAGTAAGGCGGCCCCCGCGCCTCCTTCGTGCAGCACGAAGGAGACGTGGGGGCTGGGGGATGGGGAGCGACCACCGCGAGTAGCTACAATCCGCTAGAGGTCACCGATGATCCTAGTAACTCTCGCAGCTCTCTCTCTGGTCTCCCGTCAGTCCGCCACTCCGACCTTCCCGTTCGTTATCCCCTGGGACGACGCCGTCAAGGGCACCGCCACCGACGTCTCCTTCCTCAACGCAAAGCCCGCGGGTAAGAACGGCCGTATCGTCGTCCGCAACGGCCGCTTCGTCGAGGAGAAGACAGGCAAGCGTGTTCGCTTCCTCGGCGTGAACTTTACCGCCCGCGCTGCCTTCCCGCCGAAGGCAGATGCCGATAAGGTTGCGGCACGACTGGCGAAGATGGGCGTCAACCTCGTCCGATTCCACCACCTCCAGAACGATTGGGACAAGGAGGGTGGGATGATCTGGAAGGCCGGTCGCGAAATGGAGGAGCTTGACCCCGCGCAGCTCGACCGGATGGACTACTTGATCGCCGCCCTCAAGCGGCACGGGATCTACTCGAACATCAATCTCCAGACCACCCGGAGCTACAAGCCCTCCATGGGCTTCCCTGCCTCGGTTACCCAAATCCCGTTCGGGTTCATGAAGCGGGTGGACAAGTACAACCGGCGGATGATTGAGCTGCAGAAGGATTACGCCAAGCAGCTCATCGGCCGACGCAATCCGCACACCGGGCTTGCGTACAAGGACGATCCTGCGATTGCCGTCGTCGAGATCAACAACGAGAACTCCCTGGTCGGGGCTCCCTGGGAAGGCATGGGCAGCGGACTGGACGTTCTGCCCGAGCCGTTCAAGGGCGAGCTGATGACGCTGTGGAACGGATGGCTGCGTCGCAAGTACGGCAGCGATGCCGAGTGGCGCACGGATTGGAGTCGAACTGAGACCCCAAGCGGGCCGAGCATCCTGAGCGCCGCCAGCAAGTGGGACGCCCGGCAGCAGCAGGGGAGCGAGATGACGCTCACTCCCGCCCCGCCGACGAGCGCCGGCGGGACGCACGGCTTCTCCGCCGACGTTCGGAAGTGGAACGGCCCGATCTGGACGCTTCAGGCCCACTTCACCGGGCTGTCTCTGGAGAACGGGAAGACTTACACCCTCAAGTACCGCGCCCGAGCGTCGCAGCCGCGCAAGGTAGCGGTTTACGCGAGCATCGATCGCGGCGACTACCACTCTGTGGGGCTCCAGACCGACGCCGATTTCGGCACCGAGTGGCGCGAGTACCGACACGTGTTCACCGTTGGCGGCGCTGAGGCCGGGTTCGATCGAGTCGGCTTCAGCCTCGGCGGCCCGACGGGTCGGGTCGAGGTCGCGGATTTCTCGATCTCACCAGGGATCGCCGGAGACGTGGTCTCGCCCGATTGGTCGGTCAGCCGTGGCAACGTCGGCATCCCGGCCGGAGCGACGCTCGCCCAGCGCAACGACTGGGTTCAGTTCCTCGCCGATACTGAGACCGCCTACGCGGAAGAGATGCGGGGTTACCTCGAGAAGGACCTGGGCTTCCGGACGAACCTCGTGGATTCCCAGGTCTCCTGGGGCGGCCTCAGCGGGCTTCAGCGGGAGCGGAAGATGGAGTTCGCGGACAACCACGCTTACTTCAATCACCCGGAGTTTCCCGGTACTTCTTGGGACGAGCGGAACTGGGTGGTGAAGAACACGTCGATGGCGGACGACATGGTCACCGGGTACGGCGTGCTCGGCTCCCTCGCTGCCTACCGGGTCGCGGGCAAGCCGTACTCCATCAGCGAATACAACCATCCCGCTCCGATGGACGCGCAGGCGGAGACCGTTCCGCTCCTTGC
>Ga0164290_1001690_pt1 | contig 26246 bp, 21 predicted proteins | sample Micstemetagenome_FD_108782 | JGI IMG/M metagenome (GOLD analysis project Ga0164290, IMG submission 108782) | Contaminated culture microbial community from soil near Moab, Utah, USA - Microcoleus steenstrupii SON62 (Illumina Assembly) | ecosystem: Environmental > Terrestrial > Soil > Soil crust...
CAGGCGCGGGGCGCCAGGAACGGCGAGCGCGACCCCCAGCGCCGCCAGCGCCACGGCCACGACCAGCACCGTCACCTCCCGCGCTCCACGTCGCGCGCGAGCGCCTCGATCCACGCGAGCCCGGCGATCCCGCACGCCACGCCGCCAGCGAGGCACCCGAGGCCGACGGGGTGGCCCAGCAGGAACGCCCAGGGGTCGGCGCCGGCGCCGCTCCCCATCAGCAGTGCCACCAGCGGCAGGCAGGCGACCAGCCGCGCGGTCGCCCGCGCGGACGCCAGCTCGCCGGTGACCACGCGCCGGGTCTGCTCGGCGTCCCGCAGCTCCTGCGCGACCCGGGCCAGTGCGTCGGCGAGCCCATGGCCAGTGCGGTGGGCGACCTGCCACGCGGCGGCCACGACCCGGAGGTCGCCGGCGCCCGGACCGTCCGCCAGCTCTCGGAACGCCCCCGACACGTCGCCGCCGGCAGCGGCGGACCGGGTCACCGGCAGCAGGGCCGGCCACTCACCGGCGACCCGCTCGAGGGCGACGTTCGCCATCTGCCCGGCCGCCAGCTCGGCCTGCAGGCCATCGCACAGGTCCACCACCCGGCCCCGGACCCGCGCCGCGGTCCGGTCCGCACGACGACGCGCCACGAGCCGGACGGCGGCGAACCCGGCGGCAGCTGCGACCACACCGAGCACGAGCAGCCGGGGCTCGTCGGCGAACCACCAGCCGGCCCCGCACAGGGCGCCCGCGCCGACGACGTACGACGTCGACCGGCGGCGCCCACCGCGGACCGGCGCCGCCGACCGGACCGGTGCCAGCAGCCACGCCGCGCAGCCGGCCAGCACGCAGGCCAGCCAGGTCATCGACCCCTCCGGGTCTCGATCAGGTCGAGCAGTCGCCCCGCCGCGGGCCCGGCCACGAGGGTCCCGTCCCGGTCGATCCGGGTGGCGGGCACGGTGCGCACGAGCCCCGCCGGGTCGCGGTCGAGCACGTCGACCTCGCTCAGCCGCCGCTGCCCGTCCCGGTCGCGCGTCATGTGGAGCACGACGTCGAGCGCCGAACCCAGCTGGCTGTGGGCCGCCTCGCGTCCCAGCCCGGCTGCGAGCGCCAGTGCCTCGATCCGCGCGGGAAGGTCCGCCGCGGAGTTGGCGTGCACGGTGCCGCAGCCGCCCTCGTGACCGGTGTTCATCGCCGCCATCAGGTCGACGACGGCGCCGTCGCGGACCTCGCCGACCACCAGCCGGTCCGGACGCATCCGGAGCGCCTGCCGCACCAGGTCCCGCAGCCCCACCGCACCGGTGCCCTCGAGGTTCGCGGGACGCGCCTCGAGCCCGACGACGTGCGGATGGTCCGGCCGCAGCTCGGTGGCGTCCTCCACGACGACGATCCGCTCAGCCGGGTCGACGGCCCCGAGCAGGGCCGACAGCAAGGTGGTCTTGCCGCTCCCGGTCCCGCCGGTCACGACGAACGCGAGCCGCGCGTGCACCACCAGGCGCACGAGCTCGAGCGACTCGGCCGTCAGGGTGCCGGCCTCCCGCAGCTGGTCGAGGCTGAACCCGCCCCGTCGCGGCACCCGCAGCGAGATGGCGGTCCCTGGCCGCGCCAGCGGCGCCAGCACCGCGTGGCAGCGGGTGCCGTCCGGGAGCCGTACGTCGGCGTACGGCGCCGCGTCGTCGAGGCGTCGGCCGCCGGTGGCGACCAGCCGCTGCGCGAGCCGTCGTACGGCGTCCTCGGTGCCGAGCCGCAGGTCGGCCCGCTCGAGCCCCGACCCGCGGTCGACGTAGACCTCGCCGGCGCCGTTGACCAGCACGTCGGTGACGTCCGGCTGCCGCAGCAGCGGGTCGAGCGGTCCGGCCCCGACGGCATCACGGCGCAGCTCCTCGTAGACCGCGAGCACCGTCGCGTCGCCGACCGGCCGCCCGGCGGCGCGGAGCGCCTCGGCGACCCGGTGCGGGGAGAGGTCCCCCTGTGACCGGGCCAGCCGGGTCCGGACCTCCTCGACCAGCTCGGCGCTCACAGGAGCCCCTCGACGGGCGTGCCGAGGACCGTGGCGACGGCGCGGGCGAGCGGTCCTCGCCGCGACCGCAGGGGCCCGAGCCCCAGGTCGAGCGCCTCCGCGAGCCGCGGCTGGTCACGCATCTGCACCGCCACCGGGAGCCGCACCACCGACTCCACGTCGACGGCGTCGACCGCCTCGCCCCGGAGCACGATCCCGACGTCGGGATGGTCGGCGAAGCGCGCCCGCATCCGGGCCGCCGCGCTGACCCCGAGCACGTTGCCCACCGTCAGGACGAGCAGCCGGTCGCACCGTGCGGCGACCTCGTCGACCAACCGGTCCGGCGTGCGCGGGAGGTCGACCACGACCGTCTCGTGGCCGCGACGGGCCGCCGAGAGGGCCTCACGCACGGCGAAGGCCTGCAGCGTCTGGGCGCCAGCGCCGACGTACCAGGACAACACCCCCAGCGCGCCCGCCCGCGGCAGCGCGTCGCGCAGGGCTCTCGCGCTGAGGCGGCCGGTGGTCTGGCACAGCGCGTCCCAGCGGAACCCGTCGGTCCGCTCGAGCCCGAGCATCCGGTCGAGACCCGGACCCTGCGGGTCGCAGTCGATCACGACGACGTCACCGGCGCGGGCCGCGCCCTGCCCGAGCGCGCACGCGAACGTCGTCGCTCCCGCCCCGCCCGATCCACCGATCACGCCGATGACCCGGCCCCGGGCCGTGCGGCGCTCGGTCAGGTCGGCGAGCAGCTCGACCAGCCACGCCGACGAGCCGGCGAGCTCGACCACCTGCTCGGCGCCGAGCTGCAGCGCCGTGCGGAACAGGTCGTCCGGCGCCCGCTGGTGCGCCACGACATAGACGTGCGGGCGCTTCTCCGGCGCGATCCGCGCGATCTCGCCGGCCAGGTCGGCGCCGAGGAGCACGACGGGCGCGCGGCTCCACGACGCCAGCGCTGCGAGGGGCTCGTGGGCGGTCACCGGCGCGACGTCGGCGGCAGCGGCCAGGGGCAGCAGCTCGCCGAGCAGGCTCTCGTCGGCGGTGAGGAGGAGCGGGGCAGGGGCCTCGGCGGGCCGGGCAGTGGTGGTCGTCATGCACGACATGTCGCCGCGTCGGCGTACGGCCATGCCGGGCGGTTCGCCGCCTGTGGACGACGGCGTTGCGGGCGCGCTCTGTGGACGGCAAGCGGGCCGCGCCGATGCTCTCGTTGAGCCACGGCGCTGCGGTGGTCGCCCCTACGATTGAACGCATGGGCCCCGAGGCGGCGTTCTTCGACCTCGACAAGACGATCATCGCGAAGTCGAGCGCACTGGCGTTCAGCAGACCCTTCGCCGCCGGCGGCCTGATCTCGCGGAGGGCGGTGCTGCGGTCGGCGTACGCCCAATTCGTCTTCCTCGTCGGCGGCGCCGACCACGACCAGATGGAGAAGATGCGGCAGTTCATGTCGCAGCTCGTGGCCGGCTGGGACGTCGCGACGGTCAAGGAGATCGTCGCCGAGACCCTGCACAACATCGTCGACCCGCTGGTCTACGACGAGGCGGTGCAGCTGATCGAGGAGCACCACGCCGCCGGCCGTGACGTGGTGATCGTGTCGTCGTCCGGCACCGACGTCGTCGAGCCGATCGGCGCGATGCTCGGTGCCGACCGCGTCGTCGCCACCAAGCTCGAGATCGTCGAGGGCAAGTACACCGGCGAGATCGACTACTACGCCTACGCCGAGGAGAAGGCCAACGCGATCCGCGTCCTGGCCGAGGAGCGCGGCTACGACCTCGCCGCCTGCTACGCCTACAGCGACTCCGCGACCGACATCCCCATGCTCGAGGCGGTCGGCCACCCGCACGTCGTCAACCCGGACCGCGAGCTGCGCAGGCTCGCGTCCTCACGCGCCTGGCCGGTGCTGACCTTCAGCAAGCCGGTCGCCCTGCGGAGCCGGGTGCCGCTGCCCCCGCCGAAGCCCACGCTCGCCGCGCTCGCCGTCGGTGGTGTGGTGGCGATGGGGGCCGTGGTGTGGGTCGGCGTACGACGTCGCAACGTCGGCGCGTGACGCCCCGTTCCAACCCCCCAGAGTTCTCCTGCGGGGCACAAAAGACAACCCTTGAAGGTGGCCGCCGACCGGCGTACAAAGGACAGTGAGAGGTCGACCTACAACTACAGATCAACACATGGCCCAGGTACCCACGCGGCGATCCACCCTTCCTAATTGGGCGCACGTTCACCGGAAAACATCCGGGACGGCATAGAGAATGCACGCCTGGTAGCCACGGGATCATGTGTCAGCGGTGGCACCCGAGAGACTTTGTTGACTCGGGTGCCACCTGCATATTTCGGGGTTCTCCCGCGCAGACCGCTTACTGGGCGTCGCGGACCAGCGGGCTCGCCTCGGCGGCGGCGGCGTACGCCTCGGCGGTGTAGAGCAGCCAGGAGTGGATGCCCGACTGCTTGCCGCTGGCGTAGCCCCGGAGGTTGGACTCGTACTCCGCGCGGAGCGCGAGATGGGCGGCCTCGGGTACGACGAGCGACTTCTCGTCGACGCCCTTGGCCGCGATCAGGAGCCGCTCGGCGGCGCGGGCGACGATCCCGTTGTGGGAGGGGAACGGCGCGCTGACGACCAGCTCCGCGTGCACGACGGCGGCGACGGCGAGGGCGGGCGCGTCGGTCGTGGCGGTGACCAGGTCGGCGACCGTCCGCAACAGCGCCGCGGACTCGGGGTCGCGCGGCCGGCCGAGCCGGTCGGCGGGCAGGGAGCCGTGGCCGGCCAGCGCGTGCAGACGGGCGAAGGCCTGCAGGGGCGCGCGTCGTACGACGGGGATCAGTGCCAGCAGCTCGGTCGACACCCGGACGGCGTCCGCCGAGATCTCGTCGCCCGTGCCCTCGCGGACCTCGGCCAGGCTCGACGCCGACCCCTCGAGCACCGCGCTCGCGTGGGCGCCGCGGAGGAGCGACTCGCCCGTCATCTCGGGGCTGGTACGACGCAGCCCGCGGTCCCGCAGCACGACGTCGATGCCGTCGCGGGCCCCTGCGAAGGCGGACGGGACGCCCTCCAGCGACACCAACCAGGCCAAGGGGTCCGTGCTCACCAGAAGTACGTTACCGAGCGACTACGGTGAGTCCCGATGGCACCCAACGATTCCCCGAACTCCGGCGCAGGCTCCGGCGCAGACTCCGGCGCGGGCCCCGATCCCGCCCTCTGCTTCGGCAGCGTCGTCGACGCCTACGAGCGCGGCCGCCCGGGCTACCCGATCGACGCGGTGCGCTGGCTGACCGGCGACGAGCCGCTCTCGGTGCTCGAGCTGGGGTCCGGCACGGGCAAGCTGACCCGCGAGCTGGTCGCGCTGGGCCACGACGTGCACGCGACCGACCCCGACGCGGCGATGCTCGACATCCTCGCCCGCAACTACGTCGTCACCCGGATCTCGCAGACCACGGCCGAGGAGATCCCGGTCCCCGACAGCACGTTCGACATCGTCGTCGTGGCGCAGGCCTACCACTGGTTCGACCACGAGCTGGCGCTGCCGGAGATCGCCCGGGTGCTCAAGCGCGGCGGCTCCCTGAGCCTGGTCTGGAACACCCGCGACGAGCGGATCCCGTGGGTCAAGCGGCTCGGCCGGGTCATCGGGAGCCAGGACCAGGATGCCGGCCCGGGCGACGAGCTCGAGTCGTCGCCGTACTTCGGCCCTGTCGAGCACGAGACGTTCAAGCACTGGCAGGTCATCGACCGCTCGACGATCCAGGACCTGGTCCTGTCGCGCTCCAACGTCGCCACCCTGCCGGCCGAGGCGCGGGCGACGAAGCTGCGCGAGGTCCTCGCGTTCTACGACGACTTCGGACGCGGCATGGACGGCATGCAGCTGCCCTACCTCACCGAGTGCTACCGCGCGGTGGTCGGCATCAAGCCGCAGTCCGCGCCCAAGACGCTGGTCGCGTCCGGTGAGCACGGCGACGCCGGGGAGGGCGGTCCGGCGTACGTCGGCGAGGCGACCCAGCCCGTCGCGCTCTCCGACGCCGCCGAGCTCCCCGAGATCGTCGACCCCCCGACCGATGACGACTCCGGGGTCCTCCTCATCGATTTCCGCTGACCCGCGAAGTGTCACGGTTGACCCGCCGAAGTGTCAGGGTTGAGCGCGCGAAGTTTCAGGGTTGAGCGCGCGAAGCTTCACGGTTGGCCCGTCGAAGTGTCGATGCTGGTCGGCCGAGATGTCGGTCCTCGCACGCGCAACCCCCACACCTCGCGCGACCAACCCCCACACCTCGCGCGACCAACGCTGACACCTCGCGCGCTCAACCCTGATACTTCGCGCGCGCAGGACTGACACCTCGCGGGTGGCACGATGAGTCCCATGCGACGGCGCGGGCATCTCGGCAGCGAGGCCGACCGGGCGACGTTCCGTGCGCTCCACCAGGCGTCGCTGGCGTCGCCGGCGCTTCGGGTGGGGCTGACGCCGGACAGCGCGGAGCGGGCGATCAAGCACCTCCGCACCCTGCTCGGTACGCCGGCGCTCGCGCTCACCGACACCGCGACCACCCTCGCGTGGGACGGCTCCGGCACCCACCACCGCCCGCAGGCCGGCGCGCTGGCGGCCATGCTGGTCGCACCGGCCGGCAGCGGTCCGACCCGCGACTGGACCCGCACCGTCGAGCCGACCCAGCTCCCGTGCTCCGCGGCCAGCTGCCCCGTCCGCACCGGCGTGATCAGCCCTCTCGTCGTCGACGGCCGGGTGATCGGCACCGTCCAGGCGTTCGCACCGACCACGACCGCGGGGCTGATCCGCGCCACCGAGGAGGTCGCCCAGTGGGTGTCCGGCCAGCTGGAGCTGGCCGAGCTCGACGCGAGCCGCAACCGGGCGATGGAGGCCGAGGTGCAGGCGCTCCGGGCGCAGATCAGCCCCCACTTCATCTACAACTCCCTCGGCGCGATCGCCAGCTTCGTGCGGACCGACCCGGACCGGGCCCGCGACCTGCTCCTCGAGTTCGCCGACTTCACCCGCTACTCCTTCCGGCGGCACGGTGAGTTCACGACGCTCGCGGAGGAGCTGCGCTCGATCGAGCGCTACCTCCTGCTCGAGCAGGCCCGGTTCGGGGACCGGCTCCAGGTGACGCTCAACGTCGCGCCGGAGGTGCTGCCGGTCGTCGTACCGTTCCTCTGCATCCAGCCGCTCGTCGAGAACGCCGTCCGCCACGGCCTCGAGTCCACCGACGTCGGCCACCTCCGGATCGCGGCCCACGACCGCGGGCACGAGTGCGTGGTCGAGGTGGAGGACGACGGCGTCGGCGAGGACCCCGACAAGGTACGTCGCGCGCTGGCCGGTGACGCCTCCCTCGACTCGGTCGGGCTGGGCAACGTCGACGCGCGCCTGCGGGCGACGTTCGGTGACGACTACGGGCTGGTCGTGGAGACCGCGCGGGGTGCCGGGACCAAGGTGATCGTCCGGGTGCCCAAGTTCGCGCCGGGGGTCTCGGCGGGCGTCGGGACGGGCTGAGCCGGCGGACCTACGTAGCCGATCTACGCGGTTCTCCCGATCCGCTCCCCTCGCCCGCGCACCCACCCTGGCACCACTGCCAGCAGGTCGCTGGCGCCAGGGATCGAAGGGGATCGAGAAGAATGGACGTACGAGCCACCATCCCGACCGGCGCTGCCGGTCGTCGTACCGGCGCGACCAGGAGCCTGTTCGCCGTGGTCGCGGCGATCGCCGCGCTGCTGCTCAGCGCCCTCGTGTCGGGGACGACCGGACCGGCTCAGGCGCTGGCCAACCCCTACCAACGGGGTCCGGCGCCGACCGCAGCATCGCTCGAGTCCGCCACCGGTCCGTTCGAGGTGGCTTCGACGAAGGCGCCGAGCGGTCACGGCTTCGGAGGGGGCACCATCTGGTACCCCACCACGACCGCCGAGGGGAGGTTCGGGGTCGTCGCGGTCTCGCCCGGGTTCCTCAGTCCCGAGTACACGATCAGGTGGTACGGGCCGCGCCTCGCCTCCCACGGCTTCGTCGTGATCACGATGGCGACCAAGACGGTCTGGGACCAGCCCGGCAGCCGGGCCACGCAGCTGCTCAACGCCCTCACCTACGTGACGGACAAGAGCACCGTCCGGGACCGGGTCGACCCCGAGCGGCGTGCGGTGATGGGCCACTCGATGGGCGGCGGCGGCACGCTGCTCGCGGCGCGGCGCGACCCGTCGCTCGAGGCCGCTGTGCCGTTGACCGGGTGGAGCATGGACACCGACTTCTCGTCGCTCCAGGTGCCGGCGATGGTCATCAGCGCCGAGGACGACGGGATCGCACCGGACTACTCACACTCGCGGTCCTTCTACGAGAGCATGCCGGAGTCGCTGGACAAGGCCTACCTGCTCGTGGCCGGCGCCAGCCACTTCGCACCGAACTCGCCCAACACGACCATCGCGAAGCACGCCGTCGCCTGGCTCAAGCGCTTCGTCGACGACGACACGCGGTACGACCAGTTCCTCTGTCCCCTGCCTTCCGCACCCGAGATCGCGGAGTACCAGGGGACCTGTCCCCTCGGCTGAGGCCGCTGAGGAGTGCCATGACCGGCGCAAGCGCCTCGTCACCCCGATCGGAACGGTTACATTGTGGCCGGGATCGGGGTGGCGAGGAGTTTCCACGATGGACGGGTACGACGGCCGCAGCGCAGCGCCGCCGACGGAGATGACGCGATTCTTCGGGCGCCGCTCCGAGCTGGCGACGCTCGGGCGGCTCCTCGACCAGTGCCGCGCGGTCACCGTGACCGGCCCGGGCGGCGTCGGGAAGACCCGGCTGGCTCTCCAGCTGCTGCGCGATCGAGGGACCGCTCCGGAGGAGCCGGTGGTCTTCGTGGGCCTGGCCGACCTTCAGGACGGCACCCTGCTCCCGCAGGTCGTCGCGGACCATCTCGGGCTGCACGACCAGTCGGGGCGTGACCCCACCGAAGCGGTCGTGGACTTCCTCCGCGACCGGGGCCTGCGCCTGGTGCTCGACAACTGCGAGCACCTGGTCGACGCCTGCGCCGAGCTCGTCCACGCTCTGCTGCGCTCGTGCCCCGCGGTGCGGGTGCTCAGCACCAGCCGGCAGTCGTTGGGGATCCCCGGTGAGCAGGTCCTTCCGCTGCTCCCGCTCCCCGTCGCGGGCGACGCCGTCGGACTCCTGGTCGACCGCGCCAGCGCTGCCCTCCCGTCGTTTCGCCGGTCGCCGGACAACGAGGCCGACCTGGAGCGGATCTGCGAGCGCGTCGAGGGGCTGCCTCTGGCGATCGAGCTCGCCGCGGCCCGGCTGAGGTCGCTCTCGCCGCGACAGGTGGCCGACCGGCTGACCGAGACGCTGTCCTTGCTGACGTCACCGCGCCGTGCCGCACCGGAGCGGCACCAGACGCTGCGCGCCACGATCGACTGGAGCCACGGCCTGTGCACGGCCGAGGAGCGCACCGTGTGGGCCCGGGCCTCGGTCTTCGCCGGCGGCTTCGACCTCGCGGCTGCCGAGCACGTGTGCGGCGGCCCGGAGGTCACGGCCCCGGTGCTCGACGTCGTCGAGAGCCTCCTGGACAAGTCGGTCCTGGTCCGGGAGGACGCCGGCAGCACGGTCCGCTACCGGATCCTCGAGACGCTGAAGGAGTACGGCCACGAGCTCCTCGTCGCCAGCGGGCAGCTCGACGAGGTCGCCCGGCGGCACCGCGACTGGTTCGACCGCATGACCGCCGAGGCCGACGACGCCTGGGCGACCCCGGACCAGCTCGACTGGACGCGACGGCTCCGGGCCGACCACGCGAACCTGCGGGCGGCGCTGGCATGGTCGATCGCGACCGAGGGCGAGCACGGGGTGGCGTTGCGGATGGCCAGTCGCCTCGACGAGTACTGGAGCATGGTCCGCGGGTTCAACGCCGAGGCCCAGCTGTGGATCGACCGCGCGCTGGCCGTCGCGCCGCCGACCCATCCCGACCGGGCGCTGGCCCTCGCCGTGTCCGCCTTCTACTCGCTGTGGCAGACCAAGCTCGACGACGCCGACCGGCGGCTCGCCGAGGCGCGCTCGGCTGCCGCAGGCAGCGGCGACGCCGTGCTCCATGCGCGGCTCGACCACCTCACCGCGTTCTCGATGATGCTGCGCGTCACCCCCGGCGCGGCGGCGCTGGCCACCGCGACCGCCGCGACCTTCGCGGCCCACGGCCTGCCCCGCCGGGAGATCCATCCCCTCTTCATCACCGCCGTCGACCACGCCTACCGCGGCGAGCCCGAGGCCGCCGACGACGCTCTCCGGAGGATGCTCCGGCTGACCGAGCAGATGCACGACGTCCAGCTCCGCGGCGTGGCCTGGTACGGCGTCGTGCTGGTCGGTGTCATCGCCGGCGACGTCGAGGCCGCCGCTCGTGCCACGCGGGAGGCGCTGCGGCTGCTCCGTCGGATGGCGGGTCCGCACGGCCTCGCCTACCTCCTCGACTCCGCGGCGTGGATCGCGAGCGAGCGCGGCGACCACTCCCGCGCGGCCACGCTGTTCGGAGCGGCCGCTCGCGCCTGGGAAGCCCTCGGATCGCGCCCCGAGGTCGCCGTCGGCGACTTCCACAACACCCACCTGGCGACGACGCGCTCGGTCCTCGACGAGACCGGCTACCGCACGGCGTACGACGCCGGCCACCGGCTCTCCCGGGACGAGGCGATCGAGCTCGCCCTCGACGACGCCGCCCGGCCGGAGGCGGCGGAGCTCCTCACCCGGCGCGAGACCGAGATCGCCGCCCTGGTCGCCGAAGGCCTGACCAACCGCGAGATCGCCGACCGGCTCGTGATCTCGCAACGGACGGCCGACACGCACGTGCAGAACGTCCGCACCAAGCTCGGCGTCCACAACCGTGCGCAGATCACGGCCTGGGTCGTCTCGTCGGCACCGCCCGCCGTCCGCGAGCCGAGCGGGTCGGTGCGATGACGGGTCTTGACGGGTTCGCCCAGCAACAGCGCCTGCGGGTGCTCGTCGTCGACGACGAGCAGCCCGCCCTGGACGAGCTGGCCTACCTGCTGTCCGCCGACGAGCGCATCGGCGAGGTGGTCGCAGCGGCGACGGCCACCGAGGGGCTGCGGATCCTCCGCGAGACCGACGTCGATGCCGTCTTCCTCGACATCCAGATGCCGGGGCTCAGCGGGCTCGAGCTCGCCGAGGTGCTCGGCCGGTTCAGGGAACCACCGCCGGTGGTCTTCGTCACCGCCCACGAGCAGCACGCGGTGGAGGCCTTCGAGCTGCACGCCGTCGACTACGTCCTCAAGCCGGTGCGTGCCGACCGCCTTGCCGAGGCGGTCCGGCGCGTCGTCACCGGCTCCGACCGGCGGCCGGCGGCGGAGGACACCCAGATCGCCGTGGAGCGCGGCGGCATCACCCGGTTCATCGACCGAGGCCAGATCTCCTACGTCGAGGCGCACGGTGACTACGCCCGGCTGCACACGCGCGCCGGCGAGGCCTACCTGGTGCGGATCCCGCTCTCCACGCTCGAGGAGGAGTGGCGCTCGGCGGGCTTCCACCGGATCCACCGCTCGCTCCTCGTCGCCCTCGCCCACATCGACGAGCTCCACACCGACGCCGGCCGGTGCACGGTCCGCGTGGGCGACGCCGAGCTGCCGGTGGCCCGCCGCCACACCCGGGAGCTCCGCGACGTCCTGGTACGGCGGGCGCGGGACTCGTGAGCGAGCAGCGACCCCAGCGGGTCCGGGTCACCGGGCCTCCGCGCTACGCGACCGGGCCGCGCAACCGGCTCGGCGACGTGCACGAGCAGACGCCGCTCGGCGACGTCTTCCTCCGCTCCCTGCTGAAGGAGCAGCTCGCGCTGGCGATCCGGGTGCTGGTCCTGATCGGCCTCACCCTGGGCCTGCTCCCCCTCGCCTTCCACCTCTGGCCGGACCTGGCGACGATCGAGCTCCTCGGCCTGCCGGTCGCGTGGGTGGTGCTGGGCGGACTCGTCTACCCGTTCCTCCTGCTCGTGGGCTGGCGCTACGTGCGGAGCGTCGAGCGCAACGAGCGCGACTTCACCGACCTCGTCGCCGGCTCCGAGGGCAGCTCGGAAGGAAGGGGTACGTGAGCAGCGACGCCGTGCCGGGTCTGGTGGCGGTGCTCGCTGTCACCGTGGCGACGCTGGCGATCGGCACCTGGGGTTTGCGGTTCTCGCGGACCACGAGCGACTTCTTCGTCGCCTCCCGGTCGGTCAACCCCCGCCTCAACGCCTCGGCGATCGGCGGCGAGTACCTCTCCGCCGCGTCCTTCCTCGGCATCGCCGGGCTGCTGCTCGTCGGTGGCGCGCAGATGCTCTGGTACCCCGTCGGCTGGACCGCCGGCTACCTCGTGCTGCTCGTCCTCGTGGCCGCGCCGCTGCGCCGCTCGGGCGCCTACACGCTGCCGGACTTCGCCGAGGCGCGGCTCGGCTCCCGCGTCGTGCGGCTGGCCTGCTCGCTGCTGGTCGTCGGCGTCGGCTGGCTCTACCTGCTGCCGCAGTTCCAGGGCGCCGGGCTCACGCTCCAGTCGGCGATCGGCGCGCCGCGATGGGTGGGGCCGCTCATCGTCGGCTCCGTCGTACTGGTCAACGTGATGTCGGGCGGGATGCGCTCGATCACCTTCGTGCAGGCGTTCCAGTACTGGCTCAAGCTGACCGCGCTCCTCGTCCCCGCGATGGTGCTGCTCGTGGTCTGGGTGGGCGACGGGCGGCCGGGCGGCCCCGGGCCGGGTGCCGGCGACGCCTGGTCGGTGCCGGTCGCGGGAGGCGGGGCGATGGGGCTCTACGCCACCTACTCGCTGATGCTCGCGCTGTTCCTCGGCACGATGGGCCTCCCGCACGTGGTCGTGCGGTTCTACACCAACCCGGACGGCAGGGCCGCGCGGCGTACGACGCTCGTCGTGCTCGCCCTCCTCGGGCTCTTCTACCTCTGGCCACCGGTCTTCGCCGCGCTCGGCCGGGTCTACGGCGACGACCTCGCCGCGAAGGGGGACGCCGACGTACTGGTGCTCGAGCTGCCGCGGCTGATGGTCGACGGCGTCGGTGGCGAGCTGCTGACCGGGCTCGTGACCGCCGGCGCCTTCGCGGCGTTCCTGTCGACCGCGTCGGGCCTCGCGATCGCGGTGTCGGGCGTGCTGACGCAGGACGTCACCAGCCGGTTCGTCGGGGAGCGCGGCCCGGCCGGGTCGACCACGTCGATCGCCGGCGCCTTCCGGCTCGCGGCGGTGCTGGCGGTGTCGGTGCCCGTGGTGGTCGCCCTCTTCGACACCAAGGTGGGCGTGGCACAGTCCGTCAGTCTCGCCTTCGCCGTGGCGGCGTCGACGTTCTGCCCGCTGCTCATGCTGGGGATCTGGTGGCGCCGGCTCACCGACGCCGGCGCCCTCGCCGGACTGGCCGCGGGCGGTCTGGGTGCGGGCGGAGCCGCGGTGCTCAACGTCGTCGGCGTCGAGGGGTCGGGCTGGGTCGGCGCGCTGCTCCTCCAGCCGGCCGCCTGGAGCGTCCCCATCGCGTTCGCGACGATGGTGCTGGTGTCGCTCGCCACTCCGTCGCGGGCGCCGCTGCACGCCCGGCGGTTCCTGGTGCGGTTGCACACGCCGGAGGTGTTGGAGGTTGGGGGCTGACGGGGGTGCGGTTTGGTCCCAAACCGCAGCGAAACAGAGGGGAACCGTGCAGTTCCTGCCCATTCGCCGCCCGCAAACGAGCGCGACCCGTCACGCCGAGGCGCGGTCGCCGACCAGCAGCCGCCCGACCCGCTGGCAGATCAGGTCGACCACGCGGGGGTGGGCGCCGATGACGCCCGCGATGACCGAGGCTCCGGCGGCGCGGGCGTCGGCCCGCCCGCGGGAGGCGAAGTGGCCGGGCGCGAGCAGGTACGGCGACACCGCGTCCCCCGGTCGTACGACGTCCGCCGGGCGGCTGCCGATCGCGCCGAGCGTCGCCAGCCGGACGGGTGCGCCCCAGAGCTCGCCGAGGAGCCGGGCGGCGCCCTCGAGGTCGGTGGTGGCCTCGGGGTCGGTGGAACCGGCGGCGACCATCACCACCGGCTGTCCCGCCACCGCACCGGCCTCGACCAGGCGGTCGACCTGCGCCGCCGCGAGCAGCGGGTCGGGGCCGAGCGGACCGCCGAGCACCACGGGCGCCGGCGCGGCGGCCACGGCCGCCGGGAGGTCGTGCCGCACGTGGTAGCCGGTCGACAGCAGCAGCGGTACGACGACGGCCGGCTCCCGCAGGCCACGGACGACGTCGGCGAAGAGCGGCTCGCAGAGCTCGACGTACGACGCCGTCGCGCTCATGCCGAGCCGGCGGCCGGCCTCTGCGGTGAGCTCGGCGGCGACCCGGTTGCCGACGGCGTGCCGGGTGCCGTGGGCGACGGTGACGACGAGGCTCACGAGGAGACCGCCAGCCGGTAGCCGCGCTTGACGACGGTCTGGATGCAGCGGGTGCCGAGCGCGGCCCGCAGCCGGGCGACCGCCATCTCGACGGCGTGCTCGGAGACGGCGGTGCCGGACGGCAGGGCGCCGAGCAGGTCCCGGCGCGAGACGACCGTGCCGGGGTTCACCAGCAGGGCCTGGAGGACGGCGTAGGGAGCCGGGGACAGCTTGACCATGACCCCGTCGAGGAGCACGTCGTCGCCGTGCAGCAGCAGCGTGTGCCCGGCGACCTCGAGCGAGGTGCCGCCGGCGCGGGAGGGCAGCTCGATCTCCAGCTGCTTGACCATCGCGGCCAGCCGCGATCGCTCGGGATAGATCGAGGGGACGCCCCACATCTCGAAGGCGGCGGCGGTGACGGGACCGACGCATGCAGCGATCACGTCGGCCTGGAAGGCGCCGATGACCTCGTCCCGGTGGCCGGCCGTCGCGGCCGCCGACATCATCGCGGCGACGGCGGGAGCGGCGGTGAACGTCACCGCGTCGACCCGGCCCTCGACGACGGCCTCCACGAGCCCGAACATCGGCTCGAGGTCCTCCGCCGCATCGACGCGGTAGACGGTCACGGTGGTCACCTCGGCGCCGAGCCGGCGCAGCGCGTGCGCGGCCATCGACAGCGACTGGCCGTGCTCCTGGACGACGATCCGCAGCCCGGCGAGGTCCCGGCCGCGCAGGTGGGCCAGCACGTCCTCGAACTCCTCCGACTCCGGCGCCCAGAGCTCCCGCAGCCCGAACCGCCGGAGCGCACCGACGCTCTTCGGCCCGCGGGCCAGGATCTCGGCGGCGCCGAGGTGCGCGACCAGGTCGTCCTTCAGGCCCCACCGCTCGCAGGCGGTGAGCCACGACTTCATGCCGATGCCGGTGGTCGCGAGGAAGATGTCGACCGGCTGGGCGAGGACCTCCTTGGTCGCGGCGAGCAGCGCGACCTCGTCGATCCGGTTGGGGTCCACGGACAGTGCCGGGGCATGGATCACCGCCGCACCGCGTCGCTCGAGGAGCGCGATCTGCTCCTCGGCACGCCGGGCTGCGGTGACACCCACGGTGAACCCCGCCAGCGGCCGGTCCGGCACGGTCTCCTCCTTCACGACGTTCACGCCTTGCGGGGCCCCACTTCCACGGCCCCGTCGACCACGCGCACGTCGTACGACGCCACGGCGACGCCTGGATTGTCGGGCTCGTCGAGACAACGTCCGTCGCGCAGGTCGAACGCCTGCTTGTACATCGGACTGGCCACGAACGGGACGACCTCCTCGCCGTCACCAGTGCGTACCGCCTTGGTGCCGACGATCCCGCGCGCGAGGACCGATGCCTTGGAGAATGGATCGTAGTTGGAAAGCGCGTACACGTGGTCATCGAACGTGCGGAAGACCGCGACGGCCTCGCCCCCGACGAGGGCGGTCACGCCGCCCTCGCGCTCGATCTGGTCGAGCCGGCAGACCATCACGTAGGTCCAATCACCCCACGAAACCGCTCGCTGCGCTCGCGCTTCCGCGGGGGCCCCGAAGTCCTCGGCTGATGTCGGCTTCATCGCGGTGCTCCTACGGGGATGGTGTCGCCGAGCGCGACCGGACCGTCGTTGTCGGCAGGCGCGATCTGGCCGCGCTCGTCACGGAAGGAGATGTTGGGGTCGGGTACGCCGGGCGCGTTGACGAAGGACACGAACCGGGCGACCTTCTCGGGGTCCTCGATGGTGGCCTTCCACTCGTCGAAGTACGACTCGACGTGCTTGTCCATCGCCGCCTCGAGCTCGGCGCCCAGGCCGAGCGCGTCGTCGACGACGATCTCGCGGATGCGGGCGAGGCCGCCGTCGATCGAGTCCATCCAGGGAGCCGTCCGCTGCAGCCGGTCAGCGGTGCGGATGTAGTACATGAGGAACCGGTCGAGGTAGGTGATCAGGGTGTCCTTGTCGAGGTCACCCGCGAGCAGCTGGGCGTGGGCCGGGATGGCGCCGCCGTTGCCGCAGACGTAGAGGTTCCAGCCCTTCTCGGTCGCGATGATGCCGAAGTCCTTCGACCGGGCCTCCGCGCACTCGCGGGCACAGCCGGAGACGCCGCCCTTGAGCTTGTGCGGCGAGCGCAGCCCGCGGTAGCGGAGCTCTAGCTCGATGGCGAGACCGACCGAGTCCTGCACGCCGTACCGGCACCACGTCGAGCCGACGCACGACTTCACCGTCCGCAGCGACTTGCCGTAGGCGTGGCCGGACTCCATGCCGGCGTCGACGAGCCGCTTCCAGATCGAGGGCAGGTCCTCCATCCGGGCGCCGAACAGGTCGATCCGCTGGCCGCCGGTGATCTTGGTGTAGAGGCCGAAGTCGCGCGCCACCTCACCGATCGCGATCAGCTTGTCCGGCGTGATCTCGCCGCCGGGGACCCGCGGCACGACGGAGTAGGTGCCGTTGCGCTGGATGTTCGCGAGGTAGGCGTCGTTGGTGTCCTGGAGCTGGCGGTTGCCGGGCGTGAGGACGTGGTGGTTGAGCAGGCTGGCCAGGATCGACGCGACCGCCGGCTTGCAGATGTCGCAGCCGCGGCCGTTGCCGTGGGCCTCGACGATGTCGTCGAAGCGGGTGTAGCCGTGCACGGCGACGACGTCGAAGAGCTCCTGGCGGGTCATCTTGAAGTGCTGGCACAGCGACCGGTCGACCTCCTTGCCGGTCGCGGTGAAGTAGTCCTCGACGATCTTCTTGACCACGTTCTTGCACGAGCCGCAGGTCGAGCCGGCGCGGGTGTGGGTGGTCACGCAGGCGGCGTCGACGCAGGGGCCGCCGTCGTTGAGCGTGGACTCGTCCGAGACCGCTTCCTTGATCTGGGCCTTGGTAACGTCGTTGCAGGAGCAGACCTGCATGTCGTCGGGCAGGTCGAGCTCCACGCCGCCGCGGCCGACCGGGAGGATCAGCTCCTCGGGGTTCTCCGGCAGCTCCATACCGGAGGCGACCATCGGCCGGAGGATCCCGTACGCCGCCGCGTCGCCCACCAGGACGCCGCCGAGCAGTCGCTTGCCGTCCTCGCTGATGACGAGCTTCTTGTAGACGCCCGAGACGGCGTCCTGGTAGGTCAGCTCCAGCGAGCCCTCGGTCACGCCGTGGGCGTCACCGAAGGAGGCGACGTCGACGCCGAGCAGCTTGAGCTTGGTCGACATGTCGGCGCCGGTGAAGGTGCCCTCGCCGCCGAGCAGCCGGTCGACCACGATCTCGGCCATGTCGTAGCCGGGGGCCACCAGGCCGTACATCACGCCCTCGACCGCGGCGCACTCACCGATCGCCCAGATGTGCTCGTCGGAGGAGCGCAAGGATCCGTCGACGAGGACGCCACCGCGGTCGGCGACGTCGAGCCCGGCGGCGCGGGCCAGCGCGTCGCGGGGCCGGATGCCGGCGGAGAAGACGACGATGTCGACGTCGAGCGGGTTGCGGTCCTTCAGCGCCAGCCGGTCGACCCGGCCCTTCTTGTCGCCGAGCACCGCCTCGGTCATCGCTCCGGTGTGGACGGTCAGGCCGAGGCCGTCGATGTGGCGGTTGAGCGTCTTGCCGCCCATGTCGTCGATCTGGACCGCCATCAGCCGCGGCGCGAGCTCCACGACATGGGTCTCGAGGCCGAGCTGGTGCAGCGCGTTGGCGGCCTCGAGGCCGAGGAGGCCACCGCCGATCACGGCGCCCACCCCCGACTTGCCAGCCTTCTTGGACGCGTCGCGGATCGCCTCGAGGTCCTCGATCGTGCGGTAGACGAAGCAGTTCTCCAGGTCGTGCCCGGGCACCGGCGGCACGAACGGCGCGGCACCGGTCGCCAGCACCAGCTCGTCGTAGTGCAGGTCCTCGCCGCTGGCGAGGGTGACGATCCGCTGCCGCGGCGAGATCGCCACGACCTCGGTGTTGATGCGGAGCCGGACCCGCGGGTCGTCGTACCTCCCGGAGGGGACGTAGCTCAGCGCCTCGGCACCCACCTCGAAGAACGAGGTCAGGGCGACCCGGTCGTACGCCGGCCGCGACTCCTCGCCGATGACGGTGATGTCGTAGGTCTCGGTGAGCCCGCGCGAGATCGCGGACTCGACGAACCGGTGGCCCACCATGCCGTGGCCGACCACGACGAGCTGCTTGCGGAGGTGAGGTGCCATCACAGGACTCCTTCTGGGGTGAGGCTGGACCGGTCCGCCAGGATCTGGCGGACGGTCGAGGCGCAGCCACCACAACCTGTGGTGGCGCGGGTCTTGTCGCGGGCGTCCTCGAACGAGGAGCACGCGCGGATGGCGCCGGCGGTGACGCCGGCGCAGTTGCACACCTCCGCGTCGTCGGGGAGCTGCACGGGCTTGGCGGAGCGCTCGACCAGGAGCAGGTCGCCCGGTTCGGTCGGGCCGAGCACGGTCTGCCGGTCGTAGTGCTGGGTGATCAGGCCGATCCGGTTGAGGTCGCCGACCAGCGCACCCGCGACGATCCGGCCGTCGCGGATCACGAGCTTGCGGTGCGAGCCCCGCACGGGGTTGGACATCTCGACGACGTCGCCTCCGTCGAGCACCTCCTGCTCGGGATCGCCGAGGACGGCGACGTCGAGCCCGGTGGCGCGGAGGCGGGCGACGATCCGGCTGCCGTCGTACGTGACCGGCTCGTCCATCAGGACGCCGGCGAGGACGCCCGCCTGCTCCCAGGCGGGCGGGACGAAGCCGGTGACCCGGCCGCCCCCGTCCGGCGCCAGAGTCTCGGCGCAGTCGCCGAGGGCGAAGACGTCGGGGTCGGTGACGCTGGCGAGCCGGTCGTCCACGACGACGCCGCGGCGGACCTCGAGCCCGGCCCGGCGGGCCAGCGCCGTGGAGGGTCGGCCGCCGGCGGTGAGGATGACGAGGTCGGTGTCGAGGGTGAACCCGTTGTCGAGCCGCAGCGCGACCCGGCCGGGGTTGGTGGGCAGCGGGTCGATCACCTTGACCGACCCGGCGGGGCTCCCGAGGACGCTGCTGGTGGTGTCGGTGAGCTTCACGGCGCGGGCGCCGGTGTAGACGGCGACGCCGAGCTTCTTCAGGTCGCGGGCCAGGATCTTGCCGGCCGCGGTGCCGATCTGCTGGTGCAGCAGGTGGTCGGCGCCCTCGACGACCTCGGTGTCGATGCCCCGCGCGCCGAGCGCGCGGGCGACCTGGAGGCCGAGCAGGCCGCCGCCCACGACGACCGCGCGCCGGTTGATCGGCTCACCGTCCTCGCCGGTCGCCGTGACCGACTCGAGCAGGCGCTCGCAGTCGCCGAGGGAGCGGAACGCGTGGACGGACTCGTGCAGCGACCCGTCCATCCGCACCAGCCCGCGGATGGGCGGGAGGGTCGGGATGCTGCCCGTGGCGAGCACGAGCGCGTCGTACTCGATGATCGTGCCGTCGACGAGCATGACGTCCTTCGTGGCGTTCTCCTGGCCACGCTCGATCTCGAGGACCCGCGCGCCCAGGCGGAGGTCGATCCCGTGCTCGGCGTACCACTCCTCGCCCCGGAGGGTGAGCGCCTCCGAGCGGTGGGTGCCCTCGAGCACGGCCGACAGCAGGATCCGGTTGTACGGCGTGTGCGGCTCGTCGCCGAGGACCGTGATCGACCACTGGTCGGTCCCGCCCCGGGCGACGAGCTCCTCCACCAACCGGGTCGAGGCCATGCCGTTGCCGACGATCACCAGCCGCTTCTTGGAGGTCATGCCGTCACCTCTGCGGCACAGACCTTGAACTCCGGCATCCGGCTGGAGGGGTCCAGTGCGTCGTTGGTGAGACGGTTGGCGCCGACCCAGTGGAACGGGATGAACACGGTGTCGGGGCGGATCGTGCTGACGACCTTGGCGGGCGCCTTCATCTCGCCGCGGCGGGTGCGGACGACGACGGGGTCGCCGTCGTGGGCGCCGATCCGGTTGGCCAGCATCGGGTGGATCTCGACGAACGGGCCGGCGTCGGGCAGCGACTTGACCCGGCGGGTCTGGGCGCCGGACTGGTACTGCGCGAGCACCCGCCCGGTCGTCAGGTTGAGCGGGAACTCGGCGTCGGTCGGCTCCGCGGGGCCGGCGTGCTCGACCACGAGGAAGCGGGCCTTGCCGTCGGGGGTGGCGAACGAGTCGGCGAACATCCGCGGCGTGCCGGGGTGGTCGTCCGCACCGGCAGGCGTGGCCGGGCACGGCCAGAAGACGCCGTGCTCGGCGCGGATCCGGTCGTAGGTGATGCCGCTGTAGTCCGCCTTGCCGCCCGCCGATGCGCGGCCGAGCTCGGCGAAGATCTCCTCGACGTCGGTGCCGAGCTCCACCGGCGATCCCAGTCGCTCGGCGAGGCCGGCGATCACGTCGAGGTCGCTGCGGACGCCCTTCGGGGGCTGGACCGCCTGCTCGCGGAGGATGACCCGGCCCTCGAGGTTGGTCATGGTGCCGGACTCCTCGGCCCACTGCGTGATGGGGAGCACGACGTCCGCGATTGCGGCGGTCTCGCTCATCACGATGTCGCAGACCACGAGCAGGTCCAGCGACTCGAGCCGCTGGGTGATGTGGGTCGCGCGCGGCGCGGAGACCACGATGTTGCTGCCGAACACCAGCAGCGCCTTCGGGCCGCCTCCGTCGCCGAGCGAGTCCAGCAGCTCGTACGCCGACTTCCCCTTGCCGGGCAGGGAGTCGGGCGCGACGCCCCACACCTGTGCGACGTGCGCCCGCGCGGCGGGGTCGTCGATCATCCGGTAGCCGGGGAGCTGGTCGGCCTTCTGGCCGTGCTCGCGCCCGCCCTGGCCGTTGCCCTGGCCGGTGAGGCAGCCGTAGCCGGCGTGCTCCTCGCCGGGGAGGCCGAGCGCGAGGGCGACGTTGATCCAGCCGAGCACGGTGGCCGTGCCCTGGCTGTGCTGCTCGGCGCCGCGAGCGGTGAGGATCACGACCTTCTCGTTGGTCGCGAGCAGGTCCGCGAGCGCGCGGAGCTCGGCGGTCATCACGCCGGTCACCCGCTCGACCCGCTCCGGCCACCACGAGGCGACCGAGCGACGGACCTTGCCCCACCCGGTGGTGCGGGCGGCGACGTACTCCTCGTCGACGGCGCCGGCTGCGTCCAGCAGGTGCAGGATCCCCTGCGCCAGCGCCAGGTCGGTGCCGGGGACGGGCTGCAGGAAGAGGTCGGCGCGGTCGGCCGTCGAGGTCTTCCGCGGGTCGATGACGACGAGCTTGCCCCCACGCTCGCGGAGCCGGTCGAGGTGGCGGGCGGCCGGCGGCATCGTCTCGGCGAGGTTGGAACCGACGAGGACGACGACGTCGGCCTGCTCGACGTCGGCCAGCGGGAAGGGCAGGCCGCGGTCGACGCCGAACGCCTGGTTGCCGGCGCTGGCCGCCGACGACATGCACCAGCGGCCGTTGTAGTCGATCTGGCTGGTGCGCAGGCTCACCCGGGCGAACTTGCCGAGCTGGTAGGCCTTCTCGTTGGTGAGGCCGCCGCCGCCGAAGACGGCCACGCTGTCGGGGCCGGCCGCCGCCTGCAGCGCCTTGATCTTGTCGGCGATCAGGTCGAGTGCCTCGTCCCACTCGGCAGCGCGAAGCTCGCCGGTGGCCCGGTCCTTGATCATCGGGGTGGTGAGCCGCTCCCGGTGGCCGCGGAGCTCCGCGGCGGTCCAGCCCTTGCGGCAGAGGCCGCCCTCGTTGACCGGGAACTCCGCCCAGGGCTGCACCTCCAGCGTCACCCGCCGCGGGCCCGCCGAGACCTGCTGGAGCGTCATCCCGCACTGCAGGCTGCAGTACGGGCAGTGGGTCCGCGTCACGCGCTCGCCCTGGCTCCCTCGGTCGGCGGTCATGTCATCCATTGCAGTCGGGGTGGGTTTCGTCGACGGATCGCCGACCTGGACCTGAAGGTCAACTAGTTCTCACGGCCTCACACACCCGCCCGAGCGGGTGTGTGAGGCCGGTCTCAGAACCTGGTGTCAGATGCCGACGCCGGCGTAGCTCAGGTGCGCCTTGGCCGGGTGTGGCTTGCGGAGGTAGACGAGCCAGGTCACGCCGGCGCAGACCACGTAGAACGCGGTGAAGACCATGAAGGCCGTCTTCGTCGCCTCGACCGGGTCGGTCACCCACGGAGAGCCGAACGTGATCGGGATCAGGAAGCCGCCGATCGCGCCGATCGCCCCGATGATGCCGATCGCGGCGGAGGCCCGCTTGGTCGCTCCCAGCACCGCGGCCTTCCGCTCCGGGCTGGCGGGCTCGCCGATCCGGTCGGCCTCGGTCTTGAAGATCGCGGGGATCATCTTGTAGGTCGAGCCGTTGCCGATGCCGGTGAAGGCGAAGACCAGGAGGAACATGCCGAGGAAGTACGGGAACAGCTCGGAGTTCGCGTTCACCGCGGCGAGCACCTCGGGCGGGTACTGGAAGGCCGCGATGGCCTCCGGGTCCTCGGCCAGCGCCGCGACCTTCGCCGGGTCCGGCACCGGGACCGGGGTGAGCTGCCGAAGGACGAGCAGCACACCGATCGTGCCGGCGATCATGCCGCCGAAGGCGACGAGCGTGATCTTGGCGCCGCCGTACTTGTCGGCCAGCCAGCCGCCGAACGGCCGGGTGATCGAGCCGACGAGAGCACCGAGGAACGCGTAGAAGGCGAAGTTGATCCCGATGCCCTCGATGCCCGGCAGCGGCTGCCGCCAGAAGTTGATCTTGATCAGCAGCGGCATCGCGGCGGAGTAGCCGATGAACGAGCCGAAGGTGCCGATGTAGAGGAACGCCATGATCAGGGTCTGCTTGTTCTTCAGGACGCTGAGCTGGGCCTTGACATCGGTCTTGGCCGTGCCGAGGTTGTCCATGAAGAAGTACGCGGCGACGGTCGCGATGACCGCCAGCGCCGCATAGACGAGCGCGGCGCGCTCGAGGTTGATGCCGCCGTCAGAGGCCTTGACGAGCCCGAAGACCGCAGCGCCACCGACGATGATCGGGAGACAGAACTGGATGATCGCGACACCGATGTTGCCGCCTGCCGCGTTGAGGCCCAGTGCCGAGCCCTTGAGCCGCGTGGGGTAGAAGAAGTTGATGTTCGCCATCGAGCTCGAGAAGTTCCCGCCACCGAAACCGGCGGTGGCGGCGATCACGCAGAACGCCCAGTACGGCGTGTCGGGGTTGGTCACCGCGTAGGCGAACAGGAGCGTCGGGACCAGCAGCAGAGCCGCGCTGATCATCGTCCAGTTGCGCCCGCCGAACTTGCCGACCGCGAGCGTGTAGGGCACCCGCAGCAGCGAGCCGACCAGGTTGGGGATCGCCACCAGGAAGAAGAGCTCCTGCGGCGTGAAGGTGAATCCCGACGCGAGGAGGAACGCCGAGCTGACGCTCCAGATGAGCCACACCGAGAACCCGAGGTGCTCGGAGAAGATCGACCAGATCAGGTTCCGTCGGGCGATCGGCGCCCCGGTCTCTGCCCAGAACTTCTCGTCCTCCGGGTCCCATTCGTCGATCCAACGTCCGGTGCGGCGCCGCGTGGTGGGTGCGGACGCCGTCTCGGCGCCGCCCGGCTGTGCGGTGAGGGTCATGTCGTGCTCCTGTGCTGAGGGCAGGGGTGCCATCGAATGCACTGATCGTGGGGCCCCGTCGTTTCACCTCCCCGCGCGGAGCGATCTCCCCTCCGTCAACTTGTCCTCACGCCCTCACACCCTCACCGGCTCACGGGTAACCCGGCTCACACCCCGGCCACAACCCGCCCACCAGTAGCCTCTCGCCGTGATCTGGAACCGAACCGGTGGGCAGGACGACGGCCCGCTCCTGGTCCTGCTGCACGGGCTCGGCGGCACCGCGGAGCTGTGGCGGGGCGTCGAGGAGCTGCTGCCCCGGGCCTGGGCAGGCGGCTGGCTGACGCCCGACCTCCCGGGCCACGGGCGGTCGCCGCGCGCGGCGTCGTACACCTTCGAGGCGCAGGCGAGGCTGGTCGCCGAGGCGCTGCCCGACGACCGCGACCTGGTGCTGCTCGGCCACTCGATGGGCGGCATGGTGGCGCTGGCGATGGCCGGCCTCCACCCCGGCGTACGACGGGTCGTGGGGTTCTCGATCAAGACCTGGTGGCCCCCCGACCAGGTCGAGGGCATGCGGGCGCAGTCCGCGAAGCCGGTCCGGGTCTTCCCGACGCGCGAGGAGGCGGTCGAGCGCTACCTGAAGGCGTCGGGTCTGCACGGGCTCGCCGATCCGGCGGCCCCCGAGCACGAGGCCGGCGTCGTGCAGGTCGAGGACGGCTGGCGGATGGCGCAGGACCTGGGCACCTTCGACTTCGGCGTGCCGGACATGCCCGCGCTGTTGGCTGCGGTGTCGTGCCCGGTCACGCTGGCGCTCGGCTCGGAGGACCGGTTCGTCCGGCCGGTGAACTACGGAGACCTCGGCGTCGACGTCGTCACGTTCGAGGGGCTCGGCCACAACCCGCACCTCGAGGACCCGGCAGCCGTCGTCGCCCTGGTCTGCTGACCGCTGGGGCGCAATCGGTCGCCGTCGTCCGCTTCGGGAAGTACCGTCGCCCCATGCGCTTGCCTGCCCTTCGACGAGCGCCCCTCGGACGGCCGAGCCTGGAGCCGTACGCCGGCCGGTTCGACGTCCCCGCGGCCGACGGGCCGATGTCGGTGACGTTCCTCGGGGTCGCGACGCTGCTCCTCGACGACGGGGAGACCCAGCTGATGACCGACGGGTTCTTCTCCCGCCCCGGGCTGCTGACGGTCGGCCTGCGCCGGCTCGCCCCCGACCCGGTGCGGATCGGCGCCTGCCTCGCGCGCGCCGGCGCGGCCCGGCTGCGGGCCGTCGTACCCGTGCACAGCCACTTCGACCACGCGCTGGACTCGGCCGTCGTCGCCGACCTGGCGGGGGCGCTCCTCGTCGGTGGTCGGTCGACGACGAACATCGGACGCGGCGGCGGTCTGCCGGACGACCATCTCCGGACGGTCGCGGACGGCGACGAGCTCGAGGTCGGCGGGTTCTCGCTGACCTTCATCGGCTCCGAGCACTGCCCACCCGACCGCTTCCCGGGCGAGATCACCGAGCCCGTCGTACCTCCGGCCAAGGCCGCGGCCTACAAGTGCGGCGAGGCCTGGAGCATCCTCGTCGAGCACGCCAGCAGCCGCCGGGTCCTCATCCAGGGCAGCGCCGGGTACGTCGAGGGCGCCCTCGCCGGGCGTCGGGCCGAGGTGGCCTACCTGGGGATCGGCCAGCTCGGCAAGCAGGACGAGACCTATATCCGGGCCTACTGGGAGCACACCGTGCGCGCCATCGGCGCGCGCCGTGTCGTCCTCATCCACTGGGACGACTTCTTCCGCCCGCTCGACCGACCGCTACGTGCCCTCCCCTACCTCGGCGACGACCTCGACGCCACGATGCGGGTGCTCGTGCCGCTCGCGGAGGCCGACGGGGTGGCGCTGCACTTCCCCACCGTGTGGGCGCGCGAGGACCCGTGGGTGGGGCTGGCCTGATCTTGGGCGCGCCGATGGCCCCGCCGTTGGCGGGGTGTCGGAGCTCGGTGGCTATTCCTCGGGCGGGTGAGGCGGTGGAGTCGGTGGGGTGCCGAGGGCGGTGAGGTCGTAGGTGCCGGTGGGGTCGACCAGCCATTGGTGGCCGTTGTCGGCTGTCCACAGGTAGGTCCCGGGGCTGAGGACTCGGCAGGTGATGGTGCCGTGGGTCTTGAACCGATGATGCCCACGGCATCGGGGGGACAGGTTGCACTTGCAGGTCGGCCCGCCCTCGGCGTGGGGGACGACGTGGTCGAGGTCGCAGGCCTCGGCGGGTCGGTGGCAGTAGGGGAACGTGCAGTGGTGGTCGCGCAGCTCGACCTCGCGGCGGATCCGGTCGGGGATCTCATAGGAGTCCACGGGTTGGTGGCCGTCGAGGTCGATCACCGGCCGCACCATCACCGTGGTCCCGGGCATGGTGCCGAGCCATTGCTTGACCTGCTCGACCGAGATCGGAGTCCGGGTGTTGGCGACCCGCCCCACC
>Ga0164290_1001691_pt1 | contig 26245 bp, 24 predicted proteins | sample Micstemetagenome_FD_108782 | JGI IMG/M metagenome (GOLD analysis project Ga0164290, IMG submission 108782) | Contaminated culture microbial community from soil near Moab, Utah, USA - Microcoleus steenstrupii SON62 (Illumina Assembly) | ecosystem: Environmental > Terrestrial > Soil > Soil crust...
AACCCCGCGCAGCAGCGGCTCGAGGTCGTCCCACAGTTCCGACCAGTTCTCGCGCGCCGGGCGCCCGAGCGCGCGGGGGTGCTTGTCGCCGATCGTCGGCGCGTAGGCGTCGTTGTAGAGCGCAACGAAATCGGGACCCCAGAACAAGACGATCTGCGCCCGCGCGGCCAGCATCATCCCGACCGTGGTCCGCAGGCTCTGCGACCATGTCCCGGGCGGCCCCAACGGGGAGGCGGACCAGTCACTCTCGCGGATGAGGCGGCCCATGGCACCGCCCCCGACGAAAGCGTCGGCAGGCGTCGTGGCTTGGCGCGCGAGCGTCGCGACGTCCTTCATTCGGTGGTCGGCACCTCCCAAGCCCCCGCTCGGACCCGCGCCCTCGGAGGTCCCGTTAGCGCAACGGCCGCGGGTTTGGAAAGGTGTGCACCATCGGAAATTAGGGGAATTTCGTCGCGCGCGGCGACCGCCGGGCCGCTACCGATGCCCCGGCCGCAGGCCCGACGCCGGCAATCCGCGGTCGGGCGTCCCGCCGCGGGAGCGGGGCGCGTCGAGCAGCTTCATGAGCGGGTGGTCTCGCCCGAGCATCGCGCCGGCGAGGAGCTTGTCCATCAGCGCCTTGTCGGGCGTGTAGCCGGCGAGGTCGGTGAAGCGCTCGGCGGCGGCGACGAGCGCGCGGCCGCAATCGGCGGTGAGCTCGTAGGAGGAACGGTACGTGCGCTGAACGTCGGCCCGGATGTCCATGCCGACCCAACCAGGGAACGCGGCCGGGGTTCCGGATCCCGGACGGCTTTCTCCGAGGCCCGCGCGAAACCGGACGTCAGCCGCCTCGCCGCGGATCGACGGGCGCCACCATCTCGGCGATCCTCGCGGCAAGGTGGTCGACGGCGAACGGCTTGGTGACCACCGCCATGCCGGGCTCGAGCAGGCCGTTCCCGACGGCCGCGTTGTGCGCGTAACCGGTGATGAACAACACCTTGAGGTCGGGCCGCAACTCGCGCGCGCGGTCGGCGAGCTGGCGGCCGTTCATGCCGGGCAGCCCGACGTCGGTCACCAGGAGGTCGATGGGCGCGCCGGACTCGAGGATCGCGAGCGCGCCGTCGGCGTCCACGGCCTCGAGCGCGGCGTAGCCGAGCTCGTCGAGCACGTCGACCACGAGCATGCGCACCGTGTCCTCGTCCTCGACCACCAGCACGGTCTCGTTCGCCTCGGTGCGCGCGAGCTCGGGGAGCGCGTGGTCGCGCTCCGTTTCGGCCGCGCCGTGGTGGCGCGGCAGGTAGATCCGCACCGTCGTTCCGTGGCCCGGCTCGCTGTAGATGGCGACGTGGCCGCCCGACTGCTTCACGAAGCCGTGGAGCTGCGACAGGCCGAGACCCGTGCCCTTGCCGATCGGCTTCGTCGTGAAGAAGGGCTCGAACGCGCGGGCGATCACGTCGGGCGACATGCCGGTGCCGGTGTCGGTGACGCTCAGCACGACATACTGGCCCGGCTTCACGTCCGCGTGCCTCGCGGCGTAGGCCGCGTCCAGGTGGCCGTTCGAGGTCTCGACCGTTATCCGCCCGCCGTCGGGCATCGCGTCGCGCGCGTTGACGCACAGGTTGAGGAGCGCGCTTTCGAGCTGGTTGCGGTCGATCTTCGTCGCCCAGAGGCCGCCCGCGACCACGGCCTCGACCGCCACCCGCTCGCCGACGCTGCGGCGGATCAGGTCCTCCATCGACCGGACCAGCGCGTTGAGGTCGGTCGGCTTGGGATCGAGCGCCTGGCGCCGCGAGAAGGCGAGCAGCCGTTGCGTCAGCGCCGCCGCTCGCCGGGCGGACGCGAGCGCGGTCGTGGTGTAGCGCTCGAGATTCTCGGTGCGGCCGATCGAGACGCGCCGCTCGAGCAGGTCGAGGCTGCCGATGATGCCGGTGAGCAGATTGTTGAAGTCGTGCGCGATGCCGCCGGTGAGCTGGCCGATCGACTCCATCTTCTGCGCTTGGCGCAGCGCCTCCTGCGCCTGGACGAGTCGGGCCTCGTTGCGCAGCCGCTCGGTGACGTCGACCGCGTACTGGAAGGCGCCGACGGTCCGGCCGTCCTTGTCCAGAAGCGGGTTGAAGCGCAGCTCGTAATAGGGGCGCACGCGGTCCGTGTCGCCGAACGCCTCGGTGACGACGAACTCTTCGCCCGCGAGTGCGCGGTCCCAGATCGCCACCGCCGCCGCCCGGTGCTCGGGCAGGTGGGCGAGCAGATCGCCGAGGCAGTCGCCGCGCGACGGCCGCACCCCGAAGATCCGCTCGAACTCGTCGGCGTAGGCCTTGTTGAGCGCGAGGAAGCAGTGATCGGGTCCCACCGCGCCGATCAGTGCGTCGGTGCTCTCGAACACGTCCGCCCAGAGTTTGCGCTCGGCGAGCGCTTCGGCGACGCGGCTTTCGAGCGTCTCGTTCAGCCGGCGCAGCTCCTCCTCCGCGAGCCGGCGGTCATGGATGTCAACCGAGGTGCCGAACCAGCGCACGATGCCGCCCGCCGCGTCGCGCACCGGCTCGGCGCGCGCCACGTACCAGCGGTAGCTGCCGTCGCGGCGGCGGTAGCGCACCTCGATCTCGTAGGTGACGCCGCGGGCGCGCGCGTCGGCCCACAGCTCGGCCGTTCGCGCCGCGTCGTCGGGATGGAGCGTCGAGGTCCAGCCGTCCGGCAGCGCCTCCGCCTCGGTCTGGCCGGTGTATTCGTACCAGCGGCGGTTGAAGTAGTGGAGCGAGCCGTCGGGGGTGGCGAACCACACGAAGGCCGGCACCGCGTCGGCGAAGGCGCGCAGCCGTTCCTCCGCCTCGCGACGCTCGTCGATGTCGATCACCGAGCCGACGTATCCCAGGAACGCACCGTCCGGACCGAAGCGCGGCGCTGCGGCGTCGATCGCCCAGCGGTAGCTGCCGTCGGCGCGGCGCAGGCGGTACTCGAGCCGGATGGGCGCGCGCGCGGCGTTGGCCTCGGTGAAGACTCGTTCGGCCTCGGCCTTGTCGTCGGGATGGGTGGCGTCGAGCCAGCCGAAGCCTTCCGCCTCGGCCGGCGTCTGGCCAGTGAACTCGTACCAGCCGCGGCTGAGGTAGGTGCAGTAGCCGGTCGCGTCGGTCACCCACATCATGACCGGGGCATGGTCGGCCATGTTGCGGAAGCGCGCCTCGCTCTCGCGCAGCTTGGCCTCGGCGCGGGCGCGCTCGACCGCGGCCCAGGTGCGCTCGGCCACCTCCTCGACGAGCGTGGCGTCGTCGTCAGACCAGCGCTGCGGCTCGCGGTGGTGGACGTAGAGCGCGGCGCGCATCCGGCCGTCCTTGACGAGCGTGGCGGTGACGACCGCCGCGGTGTCGATCGCCTCGAACGCCGCGACGGCGTCCGGCGCCGACGTGCGCGGGTCCGCGCGGACGTCGCGCACGACGAGCTTCTCGCCGCGCCGCAGCGCCGTCCAGATCTCCGGCCCGAAGCCCGCCAAGTCGTGCGTGCCGTGCCGCGGCGGCACCGTGCCGTCGGTCCAGTTGTCGGCGGTGGTGAAGTAGCGCTCGCTCTCGTCGACTTCGCCGTACCCCACCCGGCTCGCCTTGAGCTGCGCGCCGAGCGCCGCCTGCGCCGTCGCCGCGATCTCCAGCGGGTCCGACAGGTCGCGCAGCCGCCGATCGAGCTCGGTCAGGAACGCGCGCCGGCGCTCCGCGAGCACCTGCGCCGTCGTCTCCACGCAGGCGCAGAAGAAGCCTTCGACCGCCCCGTCCGCGTCGCGCACCGGGGTGTAGGAGAAGGCGAAGTGCGCCTCTTCGGGGAAGCCGTGGCGCAGCATGACCAGCTCGATGTGCGCCATGTGCACCGGCTCGCCGGCATAGGCCCGCTCGACGATCGGCGCGAGGTCGTCCCGCACCTCCGCCCAGACCTCGAGGAGGTCGCGGCCGAGCGCGCGCGGATGCTTGCCCGCGAGGATGGCGGTGTAGGCTTCGTTGTAGAGGAGGGTGCGGTCCTCGCCCCAGGCGACGAACATCGGCTGGCTCGAGCCGAGCATGACCCCGGCGAGCGTCCGGAGCGACGCCGGCCAGGTCTCGATCGGACCGACGGGCGTCGCCGCCCAGTCCTGCGCCTCGAAGAAGAGCGCGAACGGCTCGCCGGGCGGGGACGTCGCGACCGCCTCGGCCGTCTCTCTACGCGGATGCATCGTGATGGAAGGTCGTCCGACATCGGGCGGCGCCGGAGCTCGGCGCGCGGAGGCCGCGATATAGGCACTGGACGCCGCGGCAGAAAGAGTCCGTCGACGATATTATGGCTCGCCCGAACTCAAGGCCCTCCGCCGGGCCGCGCCGCCGTCCGCCGCGTGGCGAGGAGCACGCCGACGGCGATTAGCGCCACACCCGCGAGGTGGAAGCCCTCGAGCCGCTCGCCGAGGAACATCATGGCGAGCCCGGCGCCGAACACCGGCATGACGTTGAGGAAGGCGCCGGTCGCGGCCGAGCCGATCAGCTCGACGCCGCGGTTGAAGCAGGCGTAGGCGAGGAGCGAGGGGAACAGCGAGACGTAGGCGATCGCCGCGAAGCTCGGGGCGCTCGCGACGATGCGCCGCCCGGCCGCGATCTCGGCGGCGTAGACCGGGAGCACCGCCGCCACGCCCACCGCGAAGGAGGCGGCGAGGAAGCTCAGCGGGTGGACCGCGGGGCGCTTGCGCAGCAGCACCGAATAGATCGACCAGAGCACGACCGCGACGAGGATGAGCGCGTCCCCGACGTTGAGGCGAAGGTCGAAGAGCGAACCCCAGTCCCCGCGCAGCAGGATCGTGACGACGCCGGCCAGCGCGAGCCCCACGCCCGCCACCTGCCGCGCCCAAGCCCGATCGCCGAACAGCAGCACGCCGGTCAGCAGGATGAGCGGCGGCTGGGCGGCTTGGACGAGCATGCTGTTTAGCGCGGTCGTGTGCTGGAGGCCCGAATAGAGAAGCGTGTTGAACGCGCCGACGCCGAGCAGGCCGAGCAGGACGACGATCGGCCAGGACCGGCGCAGCGCCGGCAGGTCGCGCCGCAGGTGCGGCCAGGCGAAGGGCAGCAGGATCAGGAGCGCGATCGACCAGCGCCAGAAGGCGAGCGCCACCGGCGGCACGAGGTCCCGCGCCGCGCGCCCCACGATCGAATTGCCCGCCCAGAACAGCGCGGTGAGGCTGAGGAGCACGCAGGCGGCGTTCCACAACCGGCCGAAGGCGGCGCGTCTCGATCGCGGCGAAGGTCCAGTCGGCATCGGCCAGCGAAGAGCATTACGCGAAGCCGATGGCAATCCACTCTTTCCACGACCTTCGGCGACGGGGCGGTCGAGCCGCCGATGATCGCCCAGGAGCCGTTCCGACCGATCGTCCGTTGATCCCAGGGGGCGCTCGCGGGACGCGGAGGCGCGGATGGACGACATGACGGGAACCGAGAAGACGGTCCGGCTGGAGCGCGCCCGCGACCTCATCCAGGAGGCGCGGAGGCTGGTCGACGGGCTCGCGCCGACCGCTCACGAGCAGCTGGCGGGCGCGCTCGCGGTCGTCAACGCGGTCCTCGGCGGCCGGCGCTGACGCGCTGCCTGCTATCGGCGGCCGGCAGCGTGAACGCGAACACCGCGCCGCCGCCCGCCGGCGCCTCGTGCCAGATGCGGCCGCCGTGCGCCTCGACGATGGTGCGGGCGACCGCCAGCCCGACGCCCAGCCCGCCGCCCTTGGTCGACATGAAGGGGGCGAACAGCTCTTCGGCGCGGTCGACGCCGGGCCCGTCGTCGGTCACCCGGACGACGACGAAGCCGTCCTCGTGCGGCGCGGCGTCGATCCTCACCCGCGCGCCGGCGCGTCGCGCGGCGGCCTCACAGGCGTTGCGCAGCAGGTTCGTCAGCACCTGCTCGACCTGGACCGGGTCGACCGACACCCCGTCGGCTCCGGGACCGATGTCGACGGTCGGCCTGTCGCGGCGGGCGTCGGTTCCGAGCACCAGCTTGATCGCGTTCTCGACCATGCGCGCCAGCGACGCCGTTTCGCGCTCGACCTCGCCGCGCGCGAGGAAGCGCCGGAGCCGGCGCACGATCTCGCCCGCGCGCACCGCCTCGCGGGCCGCCGAACGCAGGACCCCGGCGATCTCGTCGTGTCCGGCCCGCTCCGCGACGAGCCGCGCGGCCGAGGCGTAGTTGGAAACCGCGGCGAGCGGCTGGTTCAGCTCATGCGCCAGCGTCGTCGCCATCGCGCCGGCGGCGTTCAGCCGCGAGACCTTGAGCGAGCGCGCCTGGAGCCGCGCGAGCTCGGCCTCGGCCTGCTTGCGCTCGGTGATGTCCCACTGCGCGCCGTAGGAGCGGACGAAGGCGCCGCTCGCGTCGCGCCGCAGCTTGCCGCGGTTGTCGATCCACCGCACTTCGCCGGTGTCGGCGCGCAGAATCCTGAACTCGTAGTCGACCCGGTCGCCCCGCGCGATCGCCGCCAGCGTCCGCGTCCGCACGAAATCGCGGTCGTCCGGGTGGACGAGGGACAGCCACGTCTCGAACGGTAGAGCTTCCGTGTCGAGCGGGAGCCCGTAGATCTCGTAGAAGCGGGAAGAGCAGATCGCCAGCCCGTCCGGCCCCGTGTCGTAGACGCCGATCCCGGCGGCCGAGGTGACGAGGCGCAGCCGCTCTTCGCTCCGGTTGAGCGCCTCGAGCGCGCGGACCTCGCCGTCGACGTCCTCGCTGTAGCCGTACCAGCACAGGATCCGCCCGGCGTCGTCGAGCTTGGGGACCGCGCGCGTCCGGACCCAGCGATACTCGCCGCTGGCGTGCAGGAAGCGGACGGTCACGTCCATCCGCTCGCGAGCGAGCGAAGAGCGCCTCGCCTCGAACAGGTAGAGCTGCCGGTCGTCGCGATGGATGAAGTCGAGCCACCCCGCGCCGGTCGCCTCCTCGTTCGAACGGCCCATGAAGGCCGCGCGCGCCCCGTTGTTGCGCAGGATCGAGCCGGCGGCGTCGGCCACCCAGAACATGTTCGGGTTGTGCTCGATCGCCTCGCGGTGGAACGCCTCGGCGCCGCGCAGGCGCTCCTCGGCCTGCCGCAGGGCCGTCACGTCCCGCGACACCGACACGAGGCGGCAGGGCCGGCCGTCGTCGCCCGGGACCGGTGCCACCGTCACCTCCCACCACTTCGGGGCTCCCTTGGCGGTCGGCGCGAACGCCGCGAAGCGAGCGACGGCACCGTCCGCGGCGGCCGCCACCGCGGCGTCGACGTCCGGCCGCGCCGCCTCGGGCCAAAGGCTCGACCAGCGGCTACCCTCGATCGTGCCGAAGTCGTCGACTTCCATGGCGCAGAGGCCGGGGCCGTTCATCGACAGCAGTCTCCCCTTGAGGTCGAGGAGCTTGACGCAGTCGCCGGTGATCTCGAGGAGCACGTCCGCGAGCCCGGGCTTCGGGGCGGGCCGCTCGGCCTGCGCGACACCCGACGATCTTTCCAGTGAACGCAACACGCCCGGCGCCCCCACGCACGATCCACCCCCGCGCCGAAGCGCGGACGCGATTATAGACCCGCCGAGGGCCCGCCGTAAGCCGATTCTAGATTCGCCTGCGGCCGGAACGCCGATCCGGTCAGTGCCGGGCCGCGGCGCCGCAGGGGTGATCCGACGCCGGATCGTCGTGACCGCACGCGGGCGCGACGCCCGTGAGCCGCTCGATCACCCTGAGGAGGCGCAGGCCCCCGGTCCGGATCGACGCGAGCTGGTCCTTCTGCCGCACGTCCAAGTTCTGGCCGCACAGGCTCATCAGCTCGGCGTTTCCGAGGATGGCGTTGAGCGGGGTGCGAAGCTCGTGACAGAGCTGGCGGAGGACGTCCGGGTCGGCGCTCAGGGGTGTCGCGTCGACGGCTCGGAACTGCTCGGGCTCAGGAAGCTGCATCGGTCGCTCTCGCCGCTCTTGGGGGTCCGCCACGCCACGCGACCTGTGCCCGAGATACGCTCGGCACAGGCGATCGGATGCGTCGCGGATCGAGGTTTTCGAGTCGACCGTCGCGCGAACGCGAAGGCGGACGAAGGCGACGGCCCGCCAGCGCCGGGTGGGCACTGACGGGCGTCGGGTCGTGCGGCCCTTCGGGTGTTGGGCGGGGGTGGGCCGCAGGGGGCAGGGACCCCATCAACGGGGCGCGCCCGGGCCGGTTGCCCGCGGTGCGACGGTTGGCCCCGATCGCCCGACGTTGCGCGGCCGTTATCTCGACGGCTAAGAGCGATCGAGCCTTCGGGGGGCTTTGTGATGTTTCGGTCGGCTTCGCGTTCGTCGGTCCTGTTCTGGTGCGTCGTCGCGGCTTCGGTGGTCCTGGCGCTGTTGCCGGCCGAACACCGGGCGCGCGCCGCCGCCGTCGACCTAAAGCACGTCGCGGCGTTCGTGGTGATGGGATGGCTCGCCGCTGTCGCTTGGCCGCGGGACGTCGGACGGTCGGTCGTCGGCCTGACGCTGCTCGGTGCGGCCATCGAGGCCGTCCAACTCATCCCGAGCCTCAACCGCGGCGCGTCGCTCGGCGATCTCGTCTGCGACGCGGTCGGGATCGCGCTCGGCGTCGGTATGGCGGCCGCGGTCACGGGCCCGCTCGGCAACCAGCCTTGGCTGCGCGTCGGCGCGGCGTCGGGCCGCCTCGGCATCTGACGCCGATGCTCGCGGGGTCGCCCGCGATTGACCCGGGGCCCGGACCGGGCCAGTCTCCGCCGGCATGAATCCGGGGGAGGTCAGCCACGACAGGAACGCGAGGCGCGTGCTCGGCGCGAGCCTCGTCGGCACCGCGGTTGAATTCTACGACTTCTACATCTACGCGACCGCGGCCGCGCTGGTGTTCGGGCCGCTGTTCTTCCCGTCCTCCTCGCCCTCGCTCCAGCTCCTGGCGGCCTACGCGAGCTTCGGCGTCGCCTTCGTCGCGCGCCCGATCGGCGCAGTCGCCTTCGGCCACTTCGGCGACCGGGTCGGCCGCAAGTCGACGCTCGTCGCCTCGCTCCTCCTCATGGGCGGCTCGACGCTCGCCATCGGCTTCCTGCCGACCCACGCTTCGATCGGCTGGGCGGCGCCCGCGCTGCTCTGCGCCCTGCGGTTCGTGCAGGGCTTCGCGCTCGGCGGCGAATGGGGCGGGGCGGCGCTGCTCGCGGTCGAGAACGCGCCGCCGACGCACCGGGCGCGGTACGGGATGTTCCCGCAGCTCGGCGCGCCGGTCGGCTTCATCCTGGCGAACGGCCTGTTCCTCGTCCTCGGTTCGACGCTCACGCCCGAGCAGTTCCTCGATTGGGGCTGGCGCGTGCCCTTCCTCCTGAGCGTCGCGCTGGTCGGTGTCGGGCTCTACGTGCGCTCCAAGCTCGTGGAGACGCCCGCCTTCCGGCAGGTCGCGGCGCACGGCGCGCCGCCGCGCGTGCCGCTCCTCGAGGCGGTGCGCGACCACCCGCGCGAACTCGTCGCGGGCACCTTCGCGGTCGTCGCCTGCTTCGCGCTCTTCTACATCTCGACCGCGTTCGCGCTCGGCTACGCCACCACCGAGCTCGGCCACGGGCGCGAGGCGTTCCTCGTGGTTCAGCTCGTCGCCATCCTGTTCCTCGCCGCCGGCACGGTCGCCGCCGGCTACATGGCGGACCGCACGAGCCCGCGGCGCACGCTGATGATCGGCTGCCTGCTCACCGTGCCGACCGGCCTCCTGATGGCGCCGCTCATGGAAGGCGGCTCGCTCGGGCTGTCGCTGCTGTTCCTTTCGCTCAGCCTCGGGGTGATGGGGCTCGTCTACGGGCCGCTCGGCGCCTTCCTGCCGAGCCTGTTCCCGGCGCGCGTCGGCTACACCGGCGCCTCGATCGCGTTCAACGCGGGCGGCATCGTCGGCGGCGGGCTCGCGCCCTTCGCCGCCCAGGCGCTCGCCGACCGCGGCGGCCTGGTGCCGGTCGGCCTTTACCTCTGCGCCGCCGGGCTCGTCAGCCTCATCGGACTCGCCTGGGCCGGCCGGGGACCGCGTTGCGGTGCGGCGGCCGGCGTCTAACCGATCCGCGAACAACCGCACCATGGCAAACTTGCCATGGGCGTAACGATCGGTCTAGGCGCGCGGCATGGCGGCCGACGCACCCGTCCTCGATCCTCCGACCGTGCCGGTCGCCGACGAGCGGCCGGTTTCGACGCGGCCGGCCGTCGACGCCATCCGGGCCGCGCTCCTGCGCGCGCTGGCCGACGCGATCGCCGAGCGCGGGCTGAGCCAGACAGAGGCCGCCCGCGCGATCGGGGTCGATCAGCCCACGCTTTCGAAGGCGCTCGGCGGCCGGCTCGCCAGCCTGACGCTCGACCGGCTCGTCAGCTGGCTCGACGCGCTGGGCGTGCCGGTGACCCTCGACTTGGGGCCCGACCTCGCCGGCCGCGCGATGCGGGCCACCGAGGCGCGGCTGCGCCTGATCCAGGAGACGAGCGGCGTCTGCCTGTGGGAGCGCGACCTCATCACCGGCGAGGACTATTGGTCCGACGGCGCCTACGCGCTCTACGGCCGGCCGCGCGACCTGCCGCCGCCGAGCTACGAGGAGTGGCTCGCGTCGATCCACCCCGACGACCGCGAACGCGCGCGGGCGCCGCGGCGGCGCCCGTCGCCCGATGGCGAGGTCTACGAGAACGAGCTGCGGCTGCTGCGGCCCGACGGCGAGGTCCGCTGGATGCTCAACCGCGGGCGCGCCGACTTCGACGCCGCCGGCCGCCCCGTGCGCTTCTACGGCGTCAACGTCGACATCACCGAGCGCAAGCGCGCGGAGGAACGGCTCGGCCTGCTGCTGGCCGAGCTCGGTCACCGCGCGAAGAACACGATCGCGGTGGTGAGCGCGATCGCGCACCAGACCTTCAGCCGCGAGCCGATCTCGCCGGCCGCACGGCAGGCGTTCGACGGGCGGCTCGCGGCGCTGGCGGCGGCGAACGACCTCCTGGTCAAGGGCGACTGGGCGGCGACGCCGCTCGCCGAGGTGGTGGCGGCGGCGACCCGCGCCCATTGCGGCGGCGCCGACGAAAGCCGCTTCGCCTCCGACGGCCCCGACGTGCTGCTGCCGCCGCGCGCCGCCATCGCTCTGTCGCTCGTGCTCCACGAGCTCTGCACGAACGCCGCCAAGTACGGCGCGCTTTCGAACGCGGCCGGTCGGGTGACGATCGACTGGACCGCCGAGCCCCGCGACGGCTCGACGCGCCTGCGCCTGCTGTGGCGCGAGAGCGGCGGGCCACCGGTGTCGGCGCCGCGGCGCCGCGGCTTCGGCTCGCGGCTCATCGAACGGGTCCTCGCCGCCGATCTCGGCGGCCGGTGCGAGATCGCCTACCGCCGCGACGGCATCGCCTGCGAGATCGAGGGCGCCCTGCCGCGGTCCGGGAGCTGACGGTTCGGGTGGCGGGGACGGGCGACCGCCTCGAGGGGAAAGCGCATATGGACTATGACTTCGAAGGGCGGATCGATCGCTTCGGCGTCGGGCGCGAGCGCAAGGTCTGGTACACGGTCCTGTTCCTCCCCGACGGGCTCGCGACGGCGCTGCCGTTCGGCCGCTTCCCGCGGCTCCGGGTGGAGGGCGAGATCGCGGACGTTCCCGTCGCGGGTGCATGGATGCCGACCGGCGACGGCCGGCGCTACTTCATCGTTTCACCGCGCGTGCTGAAGGACGCCGGGGTCGGACTGGGCGACCTCGTCGAGATGCGCTTCGGCATCGCCGACCAGGATGCGGTCGACGTGCCGGCCGCCCTCGCCGACGCGCTGGTCCGCGACGAAGGCGCCCGCGCGGCCTGGGACGCGCTGACGCCCGGCCGCCGCCGCGGCCTCGCCCACCGGGTGCACGGCGCCCGCACCCCCGAAACGCGCGCCCGGCGCGTGGCGGAAGTCATCGCCGAGCTGAACGGGCGCCGAGCCTCGGTCCGCCGTTCCCTTTCCCGTGCGCGGACCTAGTATGACCCGGCACGAAGGAAGGCGAGCACCGATGATCGATCTCGACGGCACGCGGCGGGGCTTCATCCTGGCGGGCGCGGCCCTGGCGGCCGTGCCGTCCGGGGCGCGGGCGGCGACGCCGTTCGCGGGACCGGCACCGGACGCCGGCTGGTGCGAGGCCGTCGTCGTGACGTCCGACGCGCGGCGCCTCGCGTCGGTGCTCGGCGAGGTCGCCGGCTGGTCGCCGGTCGGGCAGGGGGCGACGGCGGCCGCCGTGCTCCGGCTCTGGGGGCTGCCGGCGGGTGCGTCGGGCCGCGAGATCCTGCTCGGCAACGCGGGAGACGCCTCGGGCTTCGTCCGCCTCGTCGAGCTTCGCGGCGCCGGCCCGCAGGTGCAGATCCGCTCGAGCGCGATGCCGTGGGACACCGGCGGCGTGTTCAGCCTGATGACGCGGTCGCGCGACCTCGACGGCGCCTTCGCGCGCGCCCAGGCGCTCGGCTATTCGGCGTTCAACGATCCGGTCGACTTCGACTTCGGCGGCGTGGTCCTGCGCAACGTCGTGCTGCGGCTGCCCGACGGCCTCAACCTCGCGATCTACGAGCGGCGCCGGCCGCTCCTCGAAGGCTGGGACACGATCCGGCGCGTCAGCCTGCCGTTCAACGCCATGCAGATGGTGCCCGACCGCGATCGCACGCGCGACTTCTACCGCGCCGTGTTCGGTTACGCGCCGGTCGCCGACGGCGGCTTCATCGACCCGGCCCCGGGCCCGAACAACTTCGCGCTGCCGCAGAACCTCACCACGAAGATCGACCGGCGCTTCGCCATCATGGCGTTCGGCGGCTCCGACGTCGGGCGCGTCGAGGCGATGCAGTTCGCCGGGCTCACGGGGCGCGATCTTTCGTCCCGCGCTCGCTTCCCCAACTTCGGCGTCGCCGCGCTGCGCTTTCCCACCCGGCGAATGGCGGCGATCCTCGCCGCGGGGCGCGCCGGCGGCCACCCGACGTCGACCGAGCCCGTCGAGGCGGCGGTCGCTCCCTATGGCCGAGCTCGCCTCGCCCACGTCCGCAGCCCGGACGGCGTGATCGTCGAGCTGATGGAGGTCGGCTAGCCTATAGCTGATATTCCACGCTGGTGCTGGCTGCGGTCCGCGCCGAACCGCAAACTGCGCGGCGGCAGGCACAGGGACGGCTGGACATGGCGCGGAACAGAAGGTGGGTGCTCGCCCGGCGCCCGGAGGGGTTGGTCGCCGCGGGCGACTTCCGGCTCGAGGAGGTTCCGGTGCCCGAGCCCCGCGACGGCGAGTTCCTCGTCCGGCTCCACTATCTGAGCCTCGCCCCGGTGATGGCGCAGTACGTGCTGGACGGCGGGACGATCGAGAAGCCGGTCGGCATCGGCGAGGTGATGCGGGGCCGCGGCGTCGGCCGCGTGGTGGCCTCCCGGCACCCGGACTTCCCGGAGGGCGCGGCGGTCCACGGACCGTTCGGCTGGCAGGACTATGCGATCTCGGACGGCCGGCGGCTGACCTACGTCAGCCGCTACGCCGGGCGGACCGCGCCGCTGTCGACCGCGATCGGCGTGCTCGGCATCACCGGCTACACCGCCTATTTCGGCGTGGAGCTCGCGCAGCCGAAGCCGGGGGATCGCATCCTCGTGTCGGGCGCGGTGGGCGGCGTCGGCTCGTCGGTGGGCCAGGTCGCGCGGATCCGGGGATGCGCGCCGATCGTCGCGGTCTGCGGCAGCGACGAGAAGGGCGAGCTCGCGACGCGGCGCCTGGGCTACGACGCGGCGATCAACTACCGCGGCGGCGACCTCGAGGCCGCGCTCGACCGCCATTTCCCCGACGGGATCGATGTCTACTTCGACAACGTCGGCGGCCGCGTCCTCGAGCTCGCGCTCGACCGGCTGCGCCAGAAGGCGCGCGTCGTGCTCTGCGGCGCCATCTCGCAGTACATGGACGGGGCGCCGCGCGGGCCGGCGAACTACTTCAAGCTCGCCTACGCCAACGCCTCGATGCACGGCTTCCAGATCTACGCCTTCGCCGACCGCTACCCCGAGGCCGAGGCGGCGCTCGGCGGCTGGATCGCGGAGGGGCGGCTCGTCTGGCAGGAGGATCGGCTCGACGGGCTCGAGGTCATGCCCGAGGCGCTCGTCCGCCTCTACGGCGGCGGCAACGTCGGCAAGCAGGTGGTACGCGTGTTCGACGGGGCCGAGCCGTGAGCACCGCGATCCTCAAGCGCACGACCTTCGTCGTCGCCGACGCCGAACGCCTGGCCGACTTCTACGTCGCGGTGTTCGGCTTCGCGCGCTGGTACGACCACGAGCTCGGCGTCGACCACCGCTTCCCTCCGACCGGCCTTCCCGACGGCGCGCGCGCCAAGCTCATCATATGTCGGGCGCGCGCCCCGCAAATCGGGATGCTCGGCTTCCTTCAGTATCTCGACCCGCCGATGCCGGCTCGCCCGGCGCGCACCGACTTCCGGCTCGCGCCCGGCGAGCCCGTGCTCGTCCTCAACTGCGACGACGTCGACGCCGTGCACGCGCGCGCGGTCGCCGCCGGCGCCACGATCGGCACGCCGCCGACCGTCTGGGAGGTGCCTCGGCGGGAAGGCGGCGGCGTCACCCGGCTCAAGATGCTTTGCTTCTTCGATCCCGAAGGCCATTATTGCGAGGTGAGCACCCACCTGTGACGGGAAGGGCCGCCCCGATGCTGAACGCGCGCCAAGTGGCCTATTTCGTCGCCGTGGCGCGCGCGGGGAGCTTCAGCCGCGCCGCGCTCCAGCTCGGCGTCTCGCAGCCCGCGCTCACCAAGCAGATCCGGATCGTCGAGGAGCTGCTGCGCCTGCGCGTCTTCGAACGCACGGGGCGCGGCGTGCGGCTGACCGCCGCGGGCGAGACGCTGCTCGACTTCGCGGCGGGGATCGCCGACCAGTTCGACCGGCTCGAGGAGGCGATCGCCCGGCTGCGCGGCGCGCCGAGCGGAACCACCACGCTCGCCGCCACGCCGCTCGTCGCGCACATCGTCACCAGCCCGGTGGCGCTCGCCGCGCGCGCCGAGTTCCCGCACATCCAGCTCCGCGTGATGGAGGGGTTCGGCGCGGGCGTCACCCAGTGGGTGGCCGACGGGCGCGCCGACGTCGCCGTCTCCTACATCCCGCTGTCGCAGGTGCAGCACCTCATCGACGGTGAACTGCTGTTCGAGGACGAGATGGCGCTGATCGGAACCGCCGAACGCCTCGCGGCCTTCCGCTTGCCCTCCAGCCTTCCCTTCTCCGAGCTCGCGCGCCTGCCGCTCGTGCTGCCGACGCTCCAGAACGGCCAGCGCCGCTGGCTCGACAAGGTCGCGCGCGAACGCGGATTCGCCTTCGACCTGTCGCTCGAGATCGACTCGCTTTCGGCGACGCTCGACGCGGTCGAGCTCGGCCACGGCTTCACCATCCTGCCGCGCTGCGCCGTCGCCGCCGACGTGCGCGCGCGCGGCCTCGCCACCGCCGCGATCACCGATCCGTCGGTGCCCGCGCAGCTCACGCTCTACACGGCGCGCGGACGGGCGACGTCGCCCGCCGCGCAGCAGATCATCGCGCTGGCCAAGCGCGAGGCGGGCCGGCTGCGCCGCAGCCGAACGATCGCCAACCTCGCCGGGGCGCCGGCGATAGCCTGACATCATAACTGGTATCACCGCCTTCCGCTTTGTCCCGCGGTCGTCTTGTAACAGTCTGGCAACGACCCCTGGGGAGGACGACCATGCTGCGCTATGCCCTGATGATCGGCGCGTCCGCCGTCTCGCTCGTCGCGGCGAGCGCCGCGGCGCAGACCGCGCCGGCCGAACCTGCGGCGCCGGAAGCGGCCTCGGCCGCCGCGCCGGCTCCGGCCGAGACGGCCGCCGACGCGGACGCCGGCGACATCGTGGTGACCGCCCGCCTGCGCGGCGAAAGCCTGCAGGACGTGCCGATCTCGCTCGCCGCCTTCTCGGAGGAGTCGATCGAGCGCCAGCAGATCAACTCGCTCGACCGGCTGAGCTTCGCGGTTCCCTCGCTCTCAGCCTCCGATCCGTTCGGGCGCAACAACCCGTCGATCTCGATGCGCGGCATCGGTCTGGCCGGCATCGGCGACGAACTGCCGGTCGGCATCTTCATCGACGGCGTCTACGTCGCGGGCCGCTCGTCGGCGAACCTGCTCATCACCGACCTCGAGCGCATCGAGGTGGCGCGGGGTCCGCAGTCGGCGCTCTACGGGCGCAACACCTTCGCCGGCGCGATCAACTTCGTGACCAAGAAGCCCGGCAACGACAGCGAAGGCTACGTCGAGGGCACCGTCGGCACCAAGGACCGCTACGAGGTCCGCGGCGGCGTGTCCTTCCCGCTCGTCCAGGACCGGCTGTTCGCGCACATCGGCGCGATCTACCGCGACTGGGGCGGCTTTTACGAGAACCAGAACCCCGCCGGGCCCGAGCTCAACCGGCAGCGCACCAAGGCGCTCAACACCGTGCTGCGGTGGACGCCCGGCGACCGGTTCGAGGCGAACCTGCGCTTCAACTACGCGCGCGACGACGACACCACCGCGGCCGCCTTCCTCGTGCCCGCGAACGTCGCGCTCACGCTGTCGAACGGCGGCTCGCTCGGCTTCTTCCAGGGGCTTGCGCCCGAACGGCCGCCGGCCGGCCAGCGCTGCTGCACGGCGTCCGAAGGCGTCGAGGGCTTCGAGCGCGAGACCTACCGCGCCGCGCTCACGCTCACCTACGACCTGACCGACGAGGTCAGGCTCACCTCGATCTCGGCCTACACGCAGGAGGACCAGCTCTACGACCAGGACGTCGACTATTTCGTCGAGAAGCTGTTCACCTTCGGCAACCTCATCGACCGCGAGGACGTGAGCCAGGAGCTGCGCGCCTCCTACGAGGGCGACCGGGTGAAGGCGCTGGCCGGCCTGTTCGTCTACGAGTTCGACAACCGCTTCGAGAACCGCGCCTACGCGCAGTTCTTCCTGCCGCCGGCGGCGCGGTCGAACAACCCGCCGCGCAACTTCGGCCCCTTCCTCTCGGTGACCGAGACCAAGGCGTTCGCGGCGTTCGGCTCGCTCGGCGTCGAGCTGGTGGACGGGCTCACCGCCACCGCCGACGTGCGCTGGAACCGCGAGAAGAAGGTGTTCGACTATTTCCGCGGCGCGACGCTCGTCCCCGACCCGACGCGCGAGCGCACCTGGAAGAGCTGGACCCCGCGCTTCATCGTCGATTGGCAGCCGACCGAGGACAGCATGTACTATGCCTCGGCGGCGAAGGGCTTCAAGACCGGCGGTTTCAACGACCAGATCAACATCTTCGAGGCCGAACGCACCTACGATCCCGAGACCAATTGGACCTACGAGATCGGCACCAAGCAGGCGCTCCTCGACCGGCGGCTGTTCGTCAACCTCACCGGCTTCTGGGTCGACTGGACCGACCAGCAGGTGAGCTCGGCGTCGGCGCGCGCCGCGGCCAACAACACCTACATCGCCAACGCCGCCAAATCGACGTCGAAGGGCTTCGAACTCGAGGTGACGGCGCGGCCGACCGACCGCCTCGACCTCAACGCCTCGCTGTCGCTCGCCGACGCGAAGTTCGACGAATATGTCGACCCCGCGCTCGCCGGCATCGACCGGGCGACCGGGCAGATCGCGGCGCTGCCGGGGCTGCGCCTCGTCCAGCTCCCGAACGGCGTGTTCGGCGCCGACGTGTCGGGCAACCGCCTGCCGCGCGCGTCCAAGTGGCAGGCCGCCGCGGGCGCGCAGTACACCGGCGAGCTGTCCGCGCTCGGGTTCGACGAATACTACGCCCGCGCGGACTTCAACTACCGGTCCAAGCAGTGCGCCGAGCCGTCGAACTTCGCCTGCGTCGGCGACCAGTCGCGGGTCAACCTGCGGCTCGGCTTCGAAGGGGAGAGCTACGGCCTCTCCTTCTGGGTCGACAACGTGTTCGACGACCGCACGCCGCCGGTGATCATCCGCTTCACCGACTTCAGCAGCTTCTTCACGCCGCCCTACGTCGGCACGCTTCGCCGCGCCTTCCAGGTGTCGCCGGCCGACGGCCGCACCTTCGGCGTGACCGCCCGGCTGAAGTTCGGCGACCGGTGAGGTGATCGGGCGGCGCGAGCTGCTGGTCGGGGGCGTTGCGGCCGCGGCGCTGCCGGCCGCCGCGGCGCCCACGGCCCGCTCGACCGTCGAGCGGGCCTACGGCGCCGGCCGCTTCGGCCAGCTCCACCTGCGCCGCGCCGGGACCGGCCGCGCGAAGCCGCCGCTGGTCTGCTTCCACCAGGTGCCGAACTCGGGCCAGATCTATTCGGACTTCCTCGCCCGAATGGGCCGCGACCGGCTCGCGCTGGCGATTGACACGCCGGGCTACGGCATGTCCGACCCCGCGCCCGACCCGCAGCGCATCGAGGCTTACGCCGACGCGATGGAGGACGGGCTGCGCGCGCTCGGCCTCGCGCGCCGGCCGCTCGACCTCCTCGGCTACCACACGGGCGCGGCGATCGCCGCGGAACTCGCGATCCGGCGGCGCTTGCCGGTCCGCCGCGTCCTGCTCGTCGCCGTGCCGGTCTTCACCGACGCCGAGCGCGCGAGCTTCGGCGCGCTGCCGCCCATCCCCTTCGACGAGGCCGGCGAATGGGCGAAGGCAGAATGGCAGCGGTCGTGGAAGTGGCGCGGGCCGGGCCAGGACCGCCCGAGCGTGCTCCGCACCTACGCCGAGAAGATGCGTCCCGGCGCCCGCGAGCGGGGCGCGGTCGCGATCGCCGCCTACGACATGGCCGGCGCGCTGAAGCGCGTCGACCGGCCGCTGATGATCGTCCGGCCGCGCGACGACCTTTGGGACGCCACCGCCCGCGCCCGGGCGCTCCGGCCGGACGCGGCCTACGCCGAGCTCCCCGACCTCGGCCACGGGCTGTGGGAGGTCGCGCCCGACCGCATGGCGACGCTCGCGCGCGATTTCCTCGACCGATGATGCTGGCCGCCTTGGCGCTCGCCGCCGCCGCGCCCGTTCCGCTCGACGACGGCTGGCAGGAGGCGGTGGTCTCGGTCGCGGACCTCGACGAACGGGTGCGCTTCTTCCGCGACGTCGTCGGCTGGGAGGTGGTCGATCGCCGGCCGGTCTCGCGCGAGCAGCTCCGCGCTTGGCGCCTGCCGGACGGGGCGACCGCCGAGACCGTCCTGCTCGGGTCGCCCGGCACGGCGCGTGGGCGCGTGCGGCTCGTCGCGTTCGAGGGGGTGGGGCAACCCGGGCGCATCCGTTCGTCCGCGCAGCCGTGGGAGAGCGGCGGCTGGGCGGCGCTCAACGTGCGGGTGCGGTCGCTCGACGCGGCGTTCCGCTCGCTCCAGCGCGCGGGCTGGCAGGGCTTCAGCGATCCGGTGCGGCTCGTCGTGCCGCCCTACACGGTGCGCGAGGCGATGATGGTCGGGCCCGACGGGTTGACGGTCGCGCTCATCGAGCGCGTCGAGCCGCCCGTCGAGGGCCGCTGGCCCGGGCTGTGGAGCGAGGCGGTCACCGCGGTCGAAGCCGCGGCCGACGCGCCCGCCTCGCGGCGTTTCTACGGCAATCTCCTCGGCCTCAAGGCGCGGCTCGCCTACGACGGCCCGGCCGCCGAGCCGGGCATGAACCTGTTCGGGCTGCCGCACGACCTCGTGGCGAAGGTGACCCGCCGCGTCGACTGGTGGCAGGCGCGGGGCCGCGGCGACGGCACGATCGCGACGCTGAGCTTCGCCGGCGTCGCCGGGCGTCGCTTCGCGGACGGGGCGGCGCCCCCGCGCCTGGGGCTGTTCCTCGTGGCGATGCCGGTGTCGGACGCCGCCGCGCGGTGCGCGCGGGCGAGCGCCGGCGGCGCCCCGACGATCCGCGCCGCCGCACCGCTCGACCGTCCGCCCTACGGCCGCGTCGTGAGCTGCACGATCGCGACGCCCGACGGCGCCTGGCTCGAGCTGTTCACGCCCGCTAGGATCGCGTCGCCATGAAGCGACGCGACCTCCTGAAGGCCGGCGCGGCCGCCGCCCTCGCCCCGGTGCCGGCCGCCGCCGCGCCGCGGTCCAAGACCTACGTGCTGGTGCACGGCACCTGGCTCGGGGGCTGGATCTGGGCCGACGTCGCGGACCGGCTCCGCGCGCGGGGGCACCGCGTCTTCGCGCCGACGCTCACCGGCGTGGGGGAGCGCCGCCACCTCGCGCACCCCGGCGTCGGGCTCGACACCCACGTCGCCGACATCGTCAACGTCGTCGAATGGGAGGAGCTCGACGACGTCATCCTCGTGGCGCACAGCTTCTCCGGCGTCGCCGCGACGGGCGCGGTCGATCGCCTGCGCGACCGCATCCGCCGCGTCGTTTTCTTCGACGCGGTGATCCCGCGCCCGGGCCGGATGACCGCGGTGGAGACCGAACCGGACGGATCCGAGACCGAGCGCTTCCGGGCGCGCCGCGCTAAGTTCATCGACGGCTACCTCATGGACTTCTGGGCCGACTACCCGATCCAGATGCTGATCCCCGACAGCCGCCCCGACCTTCAGGCGAAGCTTCGCCGCCGGCTGACGCCGCACCCGGCCAAGGCGTGGACCGACGTGCTCGTCCTTCAGAACGGCGGCTGGGAAGGCCTCCCCCGCACCTGCATCCGCGCGGTCGGCCAGACGTTCGCGCCGTCGTCCGACAAGATGTGGTCGCCGGCGCGCGAGCCCGGCTGGCAGCTCGTCGAGCTGCCGGTCACCCGCATGGCGATGCTGACCGAACCGGACGTGCTCGCCCGCTGCCTCGCCGACCTCGCGTGAGGCGGCGCCACGCTCAGTCCCGTTGGTAGAAGCTGCCGCCGTCGTCCAGCCCGAAGGCGCGGGCGAAAACGTTGGGATCGAAATACTCCCGGAAGAGCTGGATCTTGCCGTCCTCGACGTGGAACAGGCCGAAGTAGCGCTGGTCGTAGGTGCGCCCCGTCGGTAGGATCTCGCTCACGCCGCGGTATTCGACGGCGACGATCTGCGGGTCGACCGTCGGGTAGAAGCGGATGCCGTCGGTGAAATTCGCCTTGCCCGCGTTCTGCGGCCAGCCGGCGTACTGCCTCACCAGCGCCTCGCGGCCGACAACGCGGCTCGGGAAGCCGGCGGGCACGTAGGGCATCTCCTGGACGGCGTCCTCGGCCCAGACGCCGTTCACCCGGTTCATGTCCTTGTCCTCGAGCCCGGTGAGGAAATCCATCACGACCCGCCGCGACCGCTGCCGCACGACGTAGGCGTTCGGGCGCGCCTTCGCGGCGTCCATCGCCGGCCCGAACACGTCGCGGCTGCCTTCCTCGCCCGTGACGGTGAGCTTGTGGGCGGTGATCCGCCAGTCGCGCCCGTCGCGCACGAGGCCATAATCGTAGCGGCCCGATACCCGCCAGTGTCGCGTATCGATCCAGTGGTCGGCGACCACGTTCGCGGTCGCGCTCGCCGTCGACCCGTTGAGCCTCACCTTCACGTCCGAGATCGCGTGGCGCGTGCGGTCGAAGCCCGGGATGACGGTCGCCCACTGCGTCATGAGGGCGCTCGCGCTCTTCACCTCGGGCTCTCCGCCGGCGAGGCTCGTGTAATCGACGCGCACTTCCGGGGCGTAGAGGCGCTCCAGCGCGTCGAACTCGCCGCGGTCGGCCAGCGTCGCGACGCTCTCGACGACGGTGGTCACGGCGGCGACGTCGGCGGGTTCGGCCGCGGCCGGGGACGCGGCGGCGAGGGCGATCGAGGCGATCAGGCGGTTGTTCTTGACGGTCACGGCAGGTCTCCTTCGTTCGTGTCGACGCGAGACTTGTCGCCGATGCGGCCGGCGGTTGATTGAAGCGGCCTGCGGGAGTTTTGAAGATTCCTGCTGGCGCGACCGGGCGCGCGTCGCGCGAAAACGAAGGGTCCGGCACGCACCGGCGCCGGACCCTCGAAGGTGCGCTCGCGAAGCGGGACTAGTTCAGCGTCTGCGCGAAGTGGCGGGCGACGAAGTCGGCGGCGCGGGTCACCGGCTCGGCTCGGTCGTAGAAGTCGAGCTGGCCGACGTTCTCGAGCCACAGCTCGCGCTTCGGTCCGATCAGGCCGGCGTAGAAGCGACGCGCGCCCTGCGGGATGGCCGCGGCCTCGGAGTGGACGATCGCCGCCGGCTTGTCGCCGATCCGCGGCGCGATCGACACCGCGTCGAAGGTGAGCCAACCCTCCCAGGAAGCGAGGTTGAAGCGGTTCTCCCATTCGGGGATCAGCCCGCGCGTGCGGTCCGTGTAGTAGGGCGCCTGCTGCATGATGGCCGTCTTGTCGGTCGTGCTCGCCGCCGGCACCGTCGTCGCGACGCCGGTACGGGCGAAGCGGTCGGCCGCCTGCCGTCCGGTCCCAATCAGCTTCGTGACGCCCTCGCGGCCGCCGTACACCTCGTCGACGACCGCGGCGTCGTGCAGCCAGGGTGCGACCAGCGCCATCGACTTCAGGTGCGGCGAGGCGGCGACGGCGCCGGCCATGTAGCCTGCGCTGGCGCAGATGCCGAGGCCGCCGATGCGCGCCGCGTCGACCTCGGGCCGCGTCGCGAGATAGGCCGCGGCCGCGACGATGTCGGCGGTCTTGTTCGTCGGGCTCTCGAGCGCCCGCTCGGTCCCTTCCGACTGGCCCCAGCCGCGGAAGTCGAAGGCGAGAGCGGCGTAGCCGCGGTCGGCGAGTTCGGCCGCGTAGCGCGCCGGCATCTGCTCCTTCACCGTCATCCAGGCGCCGGTCACGACCACCGTCGGCAACCTGGTGCCGGCCTTGTAGCCGTCGGGCAGATAGAGGTCGCCGACGAGGCGCTGGCCGGCGCTTTCGAAAACCACCCGCTTCGAGGTCGCGGCCTCGGCGGGGGTGAGGGCGGCGACGGCGGCGACGGCGGCGAGCATCAGGGTTTTCACGGCGGGTCTCCTCGGGGGTGTGTTGACGAGGAGGCTTGTCGCCCGTTCGGCGCCCGAAGGATTGAAGCGGGCTGCGAAGCTTTTGAAGATTCCTGCTACAGCGCCGACCGGTATTCCTTGGGCGTCGCGCCGGTCAGCCGTTTGAAGATGCGGTTGAAGTGCGGCTGGTCGGCGAAGCCGCAGGCGAGCGCCACGTCGATCAGCGGGCGCTCGGGGTCGGCGAGCATCTTCTTCGCCTGCTCGACGCGGTAGTCCATCACGAACTGGTAGGGGCTGTCGCCGAGCACGTCCTTGAACAGTCGCGAGAAATGCGCCGGGCTCATGCCGGCCTCGCGCGCCATGTCCTCGATGGTGACGGGCGAACCGAAATTCGCCTCCACGTATTCGAGCACGCGCTTGTAGTGCCGCGCGGTGAAGCCGCGGCCGAATTCGAGCGTCTCGTGCCGCGCCTCGCCGTAGCGCTGGAGGAGCTTCACGAGGAAGACCCGGGCCAAGCTCTCGTACATCACCTCGGAGCCGGTCGCGCGGGTGCGCAGCGCGTCGAGCAGCATCGTGCCGGCGTGGCAGAGGTCGGCGTCTTCCGCCTGCGGCACGTCGCGGAGCTGCCGGTCGGCGAGGATGAGCGCGAGCTCGGACCTGGCGAAGCGTTCGAGCTTGGCGGGCTCGATCGTGATGACGATCACCTTCGAGCGCGCGTGCCAGTGCCAGCCGGAGCGGATGCCGGCCGGCGTCAGCACGATCTCGTGGAGCCGATAGGTGAAGTCGCGGTGGACGCCGTCGCGCCAGTTCTCGACGCGGTGCGGCTCCTCGCGCAGGTTGAGCAGCAGATGGTGCTGGTCGAAGACGTCAGTGGGCATGCCGGCGGGCTCGGCCTCGAAGAACTCGAGGTTGAGCAGCTCGGCGGCGCGGGGACGCACGACGTCGAAGCTGCGCAGCAGCGCTTCGGATGGATAGACGTCCTGGTAGCGCACGGGCGCGAGCCTAGCCGAGATCGCGCCGCCCGTCAGCCGCGGCCGGCCGATGTCTAGGGTAGGCGCACCAGCAGCCGCACGCCCCAGGAGTCCATCCCGCGGTTCTGGCGGCTGAACAGGGTGGCGTGACTCAGGTGGATCCACGACGCCTCGATCGCGACCCGATCGCTCAACCGCCAGCCGAGCGCCAGCTCGGGCTCGAACACCACCGGCGAGCCGAGGTCGACGCGCCGTCCCGCGCGGACCGCGCGCGACGGCCCGTCGTGGACCGCGATCCCGATGCCCGGGCGCGCGTAGAGCGTGCGCCCGAAGGTCCAGTTGAGGCCGGCGGCGACGTAGTCGGTGCCGCCGTCGAGGCTCTTGGAGACGAGGACATGCGGCGACGGCCGGCCGATGGCGCGCAAGGCTTCGAGACGCGGCCCGATCCAGCCGGCCTTGATGTCCTGGCCCGTCTCGAAGCGGGTCTGGGCGAGCGTCACGTCGTGCTCGTAGACGCCGAGCCAGACGTCGTCGGCGCGCGCCGGCGCCGCCAGCAGGAGCGCCGCGAGCGCGGCCGGTCGGAGGGTCGGGATCGGCATGACGCCCGCTCAACGCGCCGACCGCGCGATCGGCGCCCGCGGAGGACGCGGGCTCGACGCGCGAATCGGTGGGAACGCGCTCCTACCCGTCGAACTTCAGCCCGGCGACGGACCGCGCCCCGTCGTAGGCGTCGGCCGGCGCGTCGGAGTCGGCGTCGCTCACCAGCGCCCAACGACCGTCGGGCTGCCTCGCCATCACGAGGATGAATTTCGACGTGACGGTGGTCGCCGGCTCGCTTTTCGAGCGCGAGATCACGGTCCGCATGTAGCCGTTGTCGACGTAGACGTCGCCGAAGCGCTTGCGGTCGGTGACCCGGAACCTGAGCTCGATCGAACCGCCGTTCGCCCGCATGCCGTCGTGGGATGCGCGCTCGCGGCGTACGATCTCCTCTCGCGACTGAATCGCGAAGCGGCCGCTGCGCGGCAGGTAGGTGGCACCGGGGGCGTAGAGCGGCTCGAGCGCCGCGGTGTCGAGCGCGGCGTGCGCCGCCGAGAGGCGCGCGTAGAGCGCGTTCGCCTCGGCGTCGTCGGCGGACGCCGCCGTGGGCAGCAGGAGCGCTACGGCGACGCCGAACACGGTCGGACCCTTCATCAACACGTTCGTTCCTTTCGTCAGGCGCCGAGCAGCTCGAGCAGCTTCGCCTCGGGCAGGTTGGGATCGGTCAGCGCGTTGGCCCCGTTGACCTGCGCGTACCAGGCCTCCGCTCGGTCGCCCGGTGCGGTCCGCGGTCCGCCGGTCCGGGGGCGGGCGAAGCGCACCCAGTCGACGTCCATCGCCATGTCGACGCCGAGGTCGGTCTTGACCCGGCGGTTCTCGACGTCCGGGTTGTCGGGCCCGTCCGGCTCGTCGGGGCTCGAGGTGTAGGCGATCAGCCCGACCTGCATCGCCGCCCGTCCGTCCATCCGGTAGAAGCGGTCGCGCACCTCCCAGCGCCCGCCGTCCGGCCGCGCCAGCGCGAAGAGCGCGTTGCCGACGCGCACGAGCCGGAGCTCGGCCCAGCCGCTGCGGAACGGCCTCAGCTTCAGGTGCGACGAGCTGTTGTACGTGCCTTTCGTCTCGGTCATCGGTCTGCCGGGCTCGTGCCCGACGCCGGTGGTGATGAAATGCCAGTTTTCGGCGCGCGGCTGCCACTTGTCCGCGGTCGAGCCGTTGGGGACGCGCGCCATCAGCCCGCCCAGCGACCAGGTGCCGCCCGGCACCGGGCCGTCCTTGGCGCGCACGCGGACGCGAGCGCGCACGTCGAAGTCGCCGGTCACCTCCTTGAACAGGAAGGGCGCGTTGAGGTCGCGCACCCACGCCGAATCATAGGGCTGGAGATGGAGCGCGCCGGGTGTCGTGCGGCCGACGTCGAGCGCCTTGAGCTTGTCGGGCCACCCGTACGACGCGTCGAACCGCCGCCAGCCGTCGAGGCTCGCCGCAGAGGCGAACTCGTCGGACAGCGGCGCGAGGTCGTCGGCCGACGCCGCGGCGGCCGCGAACAGGAGCGTCGTCGAGATCAGAGTTTTGCCAACCATGATTTCCCCACCGAATTAGGTCGGGCCGCCTATGCCGGCGTCGCCCGCGCGCCGCGTCGCGGCTTCGACCGACGCACGTCAGCCGTCGACGAAGGGCGAAGCGCTGATCACTCGGTCAGAAATGTTCCATGCACCCGACACTCCGCCCGAGTTCGCTCGGCGATGGACAAGCCGGTTCGATTCTGTATCGTTCGTGCAATACAGCGGGGACCGGGCGATGATCGGGCGGCGCGGCGTGCTACGAGCGGGTGCGGCGGCGGGGCTGTTGCCGCTGGCGGCGGGTGCGGCGGCGCAGACGGGGGCCGCCCCCGGGTCGCCGCCCGACGATCGGATACGCGAGGCGGCTCGCGCCAACCGCAAGCGGCTGGAGTCGAACGGCGGGCGCTTTTCGGGCGAGGGCTACGACTGGCTCCTCGCCCGCGGGCGAGAC
>Ga0164290_1001692_pt1 | contig 26211 bp, 24 predicted proteins | sample Micstemetagenome_FD_108782 | JGI IMG/M metagenome (GOLD analysis project Ga0164290, IMG submission 108782) | Contaminated culture microbial community from soil near Moab, Utah, USA - Microcoleus steenstrupii SON62 (Illumina Assembly) | ecosystem: Environmental > Terrestrial > Soil > Soil crust...
GTGGGCAGCATCTTATCCATGTACATGAAGAAGATATGAACGTTCACTCCTTTTTGATTGGCAGTATTTAACAGGTCGTGCTTTTGCAGCCGGTAGGCTTCGCGGAGGAGCCTTTTGATGCGGTTACGATCAACAGCCTTTTTAAAGTGCCTTTTGCTGGCTGTAACCCCCACCTGAACGGCACCTTGCTGACGGTTTATTGATTCTTCTATTTTATACATGGCCCGCACCGGGAACTGTGAAAGGCTTTTGCCTTGGGTAAACAGGGCTTCGATCGCCTTTCTGCTCTTCAACCGTTCTTTTCGTCCAAAGCCAAACCGTTTTGCCATGCTTATAAAAATAAAAAATAGCCCCTGAAAACAGAGGCTATAATACATTAATGCTCCTTAAAGGAGAAATCTTTTATTTCAGTCTTCTCTCATCGCTGATTGTAAGCTTATGGCGGCCTTTAGCACGGCGGCTTGCCAACACTTTGCGACCATTAGCGGTTTGCATTCTTTTACGGAAACCGTGAACGGTTTTTCTGCGGCGGCGATGGGGTTGAAATGTACGTTTCATTTTAAATTAGTTTTTTCACTTTTACGAAATGCTCCCGGGAGAACGGGATGAGTTTCAGTTGTTACCTACAGGTCACCACACCCGTTGGTTTTTGTGAAAGGACGGCAAAGGTAGGGGAGTGAATGGAGAATTGGGAAAGGAGAGGGGAGAATTTTTAGGAAAGGCTGTTAAAGTACCTATAACCGGAAAGGTTCGCTTTGTACCTGGTGAGAGTTGGCCGGCTTGCTGAGTTCTAATCAGACCAACACTGTTGCTTTGAAAAGAATAGAAGTGCAAGGTAGATGAGCAACCTAAACGAGATATTCTCTAAGGGCTTTCACTTATTGCGCTGGGGAAATAGCTGTAGTACATTTATCGCAAGCGATTGCTTTTCAAAGAAATAATAATAGCCTCGTAGTAAAATTGCCAAAATCCTAAATTCTTGACAATAGAAAACATTGTTTATCCTTTGCTCGCTTTTGTACCTGCATTGCTCAACGTAGGTATTGTTATCTATATAGTATTCTTTTTACCAAAAGGAAAAACCACCGATATTTTTACCTTATTTGTAATCGCTCTTATTCTTTGGCAGCTACAGGATACCGTGGTACGTTTATGCGATACAGCAGACGAGGCAAAAAGATGGGACCGCATTTTTAGTGTAGGCTGGATCAGCTTTGCTCCGTTTGCCTTTCATTTTATTTGCCGCTATGCTAATTTAAAAATTGCTGGCAACCGGCTGTTTGTTATTGGTCTTTATCTCCCTTTCTTTATTATGTACCTTATGCACATCTCTAATAACGAGATCGTGTTCAAGAGCTTGGGGAATTGGGGTTGGATCAATCATCCGGCACCGCTATCGCCTGAAGGCATACTGCGTTTTTCCGTATCAACTTATGTTTTGATCTCTCTCACTATACTGATTCGCTATGCCTACACCATGCGTAATAATAAAGAGAAAAAACGCCAGGCATATATAGTGGCACTTGGTATTTTAATTCCTTCATTGCAAGGCATTGCAACGCAGGTTGTTTTTCCCCTGGTTTTAATGAGAGATGAAATACCACTTACTTCCGCTTTCCTTACTTTCTTTTCAGCAGGTACTATCATAGCGTTAAAGAAATACCGCATGTTCAACATTGCTGAATCGGTTGCAGTAGAAAAAGTTTTTGAAAGCCTGAAAAAACTAGTGATTATCCTTTCGCCTGACATGAAAGTATTATACGCTAACACCTATACCAAACAACTGTTGGGAATTAAAAAGGGGGAACTTTATTCTTTTTCTATTCATAACAATTTTATATGTGATGCGCACCGGAACGGATTTGAAAAAGAAGTGATTGAAAAAGCTTTGAACGGGCGTTCCATAAAAAGCTATACCACAAATTTTCGTTTGCCGGATAATGAAACCATTGATGTATTGATGTCTGCAGAACCTATCATCAACAACAAAATGGTGCTGGGTGTTTTAATTGTTGGGAATGATATTACTGATCATGTAAAAACATTAAAAGCCCTGGAAGAAAGTAATGAGCGGTATCATCTTATCAGTACTACAACCAATGATATGGTATGGGATTGGGACTTGCTAACAGGCAAGGTGTACAGGAATAAGGAAGGTTGGCGCAAATTGTTTAAAGACATTCTGGATACGGAGTTAGGCGAAGAGCAGGATTGGTATGGCAGGCTGCATCCTGATGATACGTGGACCATAGAGTACATGAAAAATTTAATTGCCACAGGTTTTCCAAATGATCATTTCCAATTGGAGTTCAGAATGCTTCGAAAAGACGGAAGTATAGCTTACGTAGTGGATAAAGGATATGTTATTCGCGATGAAAGCGGAAGGCCTGTGCGATTGATAGGTGCCACCCAAGATATTACCTTGCGTAAAGAAACTGAATTGAAACTTCAGGAAGAACAGGCTTTAAAGCATAAGCAAATTACCGACGCAGTTATTATAGCCCAGGAAAATGAACGCAATTATTTAGGTGCTGAGTTGCATGATAACGTAAATCAAATATTGACCAGTGCACAGTTGTATTTGAACTTAGCAACTAATGAAAAAGAGAATAAGGACAGTTTTTTGAAACAGGCCGAGAAAATATTGGGTAGTGCCATTAAAGAGATTAGAAAGCTTAGCCATACCCTGATACCGCCAACTCTAAGTAGTCAAACCCTGGTAGAAGCTTTGGATAATCTGTGCGATACCACCGAAAAAAGCGGACTATTCCAGGTGGCCCGCAAGTATAAAGGCCTGGATGAGGAAGGACTTACAGATAAAATGAAACTCACTCTGTACCGTATCATTCAGGAACAGATGAATAACATTATTAAGTATGCCAAAGCAAAGCATGTTCGCCTGCAACTTATCCGTAATGGGTCGCATATTCATCTTACCATACAGGATGATGGTGTAGGTTTCGATCCGCTACTGAAATCCGATGGTGTTGGCCTGACCAATATGAAAACGAGGGCTTCTTTACACAACGGCGATATGAAAATCATTTCTGCTACTAACCAGGGCTGCACCGTGGAAGTTTATCTGCCTCTTAATGCCGATGAATTGGTTGAGTGTGGTTAATAAATTTATCAATAATTTTTTGTTAGGCTGAAAACCGGCTGCCATAGGGTTGACACCCGGCCATTGTTCCTTTACAGTATTAACTAAAACTGTAAATCATGGAACAAGTTGAATTAGTAAAAAAAGAGTCTAAAACAGTAATCAACTCCGAAGCTTTATTGGATCACTGGCAAGGCCATCGCCGTCTTACCCGAAAATTAATTGAAGTCTTTCCCGAGGCAGAGTTATTTACTTTATCTGTTGCCGGCATGCGTCCTTTTTCTGAAATGATAATTGAAATGCTTGATATGGCAGTGCCGGGTGTGTTGGGTATTGTTACGGGACAATGGAAAACCTTAAATGATATGGCACATATAAACGGTATGGAAAAGCCCTCTTCAAAAAAGGCCTTATTGGAACAATGGGATCAAACAACAGAAAAACTGAATGCTCTTTGGCCCCAGATACCTGAGGAGCGTTTTGCCCAGCAGGATGTTGCGTTTGGCCAATATGAAGGCACTATCATTTCATTTATTTTATACTTTATAGATAACGAGATTCATCACCGTGGGCAGGGCTATGTATACCTGCGTTCACTGGGAATAGAACCACCGGCCTTTTGGGACAGGTATTAATGATTTTTAAGGGCAGCCAGCCTGCCCTCTATTTTACTCATATAGAAACGTAAAAAAATTGGGTTAGGCAGAAGGTGCAAAGAAGGTTAGAACTGTCGCAACCAACCATATAGTTTGGCGTAGTATGGCGTTGTAATGCTGCCTGCCAATGGTAACTTAGATGTTATCAAATCAATTGATATGGAAGTAGCAAGCATAAAATTTAAAACAGTAGATGAATATATTTCCTCACTCCCTGCTAATAAAAAAAAGCTTTTAAAAGAGCTGCGAAAGACTGTAAAGACAGCCGCTCCGGAAGCCGAGGAAGTGATTAGTTATAACATGCCTGCTTTAAAACTGCATGGTATGATGTTGTATTATGCTGCCTGGCAAGAGCACATTGGTTTTTATGGCGCCTCATCTTCTATTTTAGATGTATTCAAAAAAGAACTGACCTCTTATAAGCAATCAAAAGCAACGATACAGTTTTCCTTAAATGAGCCGCTTCCTTTGTCGCTCATTACTAAAATGGTTCACTACCGTGTCAAAGAAAATCTGCAAAAAGCAGAAGCCAGAAAGAAGAAAGCATGATAATTTTATTGCCTTAAGCTGTGTATATGACGCCTAAACAATTAGTTGCTTATTGGGTACATGTATTTAATAAGGCCGACGCTAATGCTTTAGCGGATTTGTATCATGATGACGCCATCAATCACCAGGTGGCTAACCAGCCTGTAACAGGCAAGCCAGCAATTCTTGAAATGTTCAGAAACGAATTCTCAAAAGCAGAAATGGTTTGTATTCCTGAAAACATTTTGAAGATGGCGAATGGGCCATATTAGAATGGAAAGATCCTTTTGGATTAAGAGGCTGTGGTTTCTTTCATATTATTGATGGCAAAATAAAATTTCAAAGGGGTTATTGGGATAAGCTTTCATTTCTCCGGTTGCATAACCTTCCTGTACAATAGATCAATGTTTTAAACTTTACAGCAGAATTCGCTTGCCTCTTCTGGCAAAATCTTTGGTACTATGGCAGCGTAGCGTATTGAATTGTTTAAAACTAAAATTAAGATCTATGAAACTTCAACTCATGAGCCTGGTGATAGCTGCTGGTCTATTAATTACTTCTTGTACTAGTACCCGGCAAAGTACTTCTGATAATGCTGCCCTGGCAGTTCCAAAAGGTATTCAATCTACCTTCTCTATGCAATATCCCGATGCACAAAATGCAACATGGAGCCGATTTGATGCTACTACTGTTCCAGTCGACTGGGAAATGACCGGCTGGCAAGCTTTAGATGCAGATGACTATGCCGTTACGTATACTATGGGTAACACTACGTACTATTCATGGTATGATGCAAGCGGTGCATGGATTGGTACCTCAAGTTCTTTAACAGATATGTCAAGAGTACCGCCTGCTATTTTAAGTATGGTAAAGGAAAAATATCCTGATTATACCATTGACAAAGTAGAAAGAGAAAGCTGGAAAGACCAGGTGGCGTATGAGATCAAGCTGAAAAAAGCCGATGACAGTAAAGTAAAATTGTTAGTAGCTCAAAACGGTATGGTTCTGAAAGAAAAATTAAAGGACTAATTAGTACATACTAATTAGTAGAAAGCTCATGATAACTCATGAGCTTTTTTTATACATAATAGGGTTCATGCTGAATGAATACAGCTCTGGTAAAGTTTGTATATTGAAACAAATCGTTTCGCATGCATAAACTGTTGATGTTTTTATTCTTTTTTTCATTTCAATATGTAACGGCCCAGACCAATAAAAGAGCAAGAGAACTGGGAATACACATTGGTGTTTTACCCGCAGGGCAGTACAATGCCATTACAGATGTAGCTGGCGTTAGAGTAGGCCACACCACTTTGATTAAAGGTGATTCTGTTCGCACTGGTGTAACAGCTATTTTGCCATATAATGGAAATCTTTTTCAACAAAAAGTTCCTGCTGCCATTTATGTTGGAAATGGATTTGGCAAGCTGGCCGGCACTACGCAGGTAAAAGAGCTAGGCAATATTGAAAGCCCTATTCTACTTACTAACACATTAAGCGTAGCTACAGGGATTGATGCAGTTATTGATTATACACTGCAGCAAAAAGGTAACGAAGCAGTACAATCGGTAAATGCAATTGTTGGCGAGACCAATGATGGATATTTGAATGATATAAGAGGAAGGCATGTAACAAAGGTTGATGTATTGCAAGCGATACAAAATGCTAAAGAAGGTAAAGTGGAAGAAGGTGTTGTAGGTGCAGGAACGGGAACAGTTTGTTTTGGTTTTAAAGGGGGCATTGGTACAGCTTCACGCAAGTTGCCGCAAAAGCTTGGGGGATATACTGTGGGTGTTTTAGTGCAAACCAACTTTGGTGGTGTATTGCAAATTGATGGCATGCCTGTAGGCGAAGAATTAAAAAAGTTCTATCTAGGCGATCAATTAAATAATCCTGTAGACGGTTCCTGCATGATCGTTGTAGCAACCGATGCACCTTTGGATAGCAGGAACCTGGAACGCCTTGCCAAAAGAGCTTTTATGGGCCTGGCAAAGACAGGAGGCATTGCATCAAATGGGAGCGGCGATTATGTAATTGCTTTTTCTACAGACACAACATTGCGTATAAAACATATTTCAAACGAAAGCAAACACGACATTTCCCTTCTTCATAACGATGATGTAACGCCACTGTTTATGGCAGCTATTGAAGCCACCGAAGAAGCGATCATCAATTCTTTGTTCATGGCAAATACTACTAAAGGCAAAGGAAGAGTGGTAGAGGCTTTGCCTGTTGATAAAGTGCTTCAAATGATGAAGGTCTTTCAACGTAAATGATGAAATGAGCTTTTATCACAGCGGCATTAAATTTTTATGGTCTTTTAGAGAGGAGCTTATGACACAGAAAGTAATATCATACCAGATAGCTGATTCAATTGATATGAAAGGCTTCAGCCTGGCCTTTAAAGCAGAACTTCGTTACAACGACCCTTCGGAGTTGTTCTATAAAACCGGTGACGATGAATATGTCTATGTGTTCAAATTTGGAGCAGTATGCTTTTTAAATTATGATGCAATTAATATTTCGGCCTTTTTGCAATTGATAAAACCCTTTTGCAAAAATTTGTTCGATAATAGTTTGACCGATGAATTTCTGATAGCACCTGACTCCAGGGAACTGCGGGTAGGGTTCGATAAAATTGAAATTCCTTCTTCAGCAGATGAAAATGTACTGCGATTGATAATGCTTAACGTATCCCAATCTGTGGCGCTGGATTACTACGAAGAGCAAACCAACAAGTTGTTGGTAGATACCAATCACTTCACCCAAATGCTGGAGACAAAGGGCCGCCTGAACATCTCAGGAAAAAAACTGAAACAATATATCGGCAGAACATTATTGTTGCGCAACCGCATAGCCGAGAATATTTATGTATTTGACTCACCACCAGAAACATGGGAGAATGAACACCTTAATAAAATAGACGCTGATCTAAAAAGAACTTTTGACCTACAGGTAAGGGTAAGAATGATCCATGAAGGGTTAAGCATCATCCGCGATAACCTTGAATTGTTCAGGGGCTTGATGCAACATCGTCATAGCAGCATTTTGGAGTGGATTATCATCATTCTCATTTTGGTGGAGGTGATTGATATGTTCATCCAAAAGCTGTTCCCGCAATGATGTTGTGGTGTATTGATCCGACTTCGATTTTATAGCATGCATACCAATCAAGTTTCCACCTGCATGATTCCACGATTTTACAAGGGAAAAGTTGTTGACAGAAAAATATGCCTGTATTAGGCGTATTAGTGAGATAAATGTAATTTAGTACCACTAATCCTTAAATTCTAAATTATCATGGCAAAAGCTTCAAAGAAAGCAGCAGCAAAAAAAGGTGGTGCAAAAAAAGCGGCCACTAAAGCTGCTCCTAAAAAAGCAGCCGCTAAAAAAGGCGGTGCTGCTAAAAAATCTGCTCCTAAAAAAGCAGCAGGAAAAAAATCAGCAAGAAAACCGAATGCAGCCTTTATGGCTCCGCTTACTCCAAGCAGCCAGTTAGCAGAAGTGATCGGTACTAAAGGAATGCCCAGAACTGAGATCGTTAAAAAGATCTGGGAGTACATTAAAAAGAACAACCTTCAGGACAAGAAGAACAGGAGAATGATCAATGCCGACGGTAAGTTGAAACCTATCTTCGGTAAAGACCAGATCTCTATGTTTGAACTGGCTAAGGTGGTAAATAAGCATGTGAAATAATCTTGCTAAGCCAAGTATAAAGTCCTGGGTGCATAACCCGGGACTTTTTTATTGCTTAAGCATTGTATTGAAAATAGCTACAGCCTCATTTTGTAGTTTATCAAAACGGGTTTCGTAGCTCTCTTCAATCTTTCCATCTTTCAGGTAAAAATTGTGTCTTTCGCTGTTGAGCCTCGTCATAAAAAACTGGTAGCAGTTTTCCTCTTCTTTGTACACTTTCACCAACGTGCCTTCCGATAATTTGAATTCAATGGGAAAATTTTCTATCATGGTTCTGCCCGATTCGTAATAATATGTGTATCTCTATGCAAATACAATGCTATGGCATTAAGGTTGCGGGAACGTAATAAAGTTTTTTATGCAAACAGCGCAGGCATCAACTTCACTCCAACATAGCAATCCAACTACAAGCCAATACGATATAGCCCAGATCATGAGCGGTTTATATGGTGATGGATTTATTGCATTGAAAGGGGCTTTCAGCAGGGAATGGGTGGCACAATTACACCAGGATGTAATGATAGCTTACGAAGAAGCTTTAAAACGCCCTGGGGGTGCAGTGGGCAGAGGACCGAAGCGGTATTATGTAGAAATCCATCCGGAAGACATTCATGGCTTTGTGGATTTGTGTATGCATCCATGGGTGGTTACTGTTTGTGAGGCTGTGCTGGGACCGGAATATAAAATTGTAGAGATAGGTTTTGATGTACCCAACCCCGGTGCGATGGATCAGCCCTGGCATCGGGACTTTGGCGCACCTGAGGATACAATTTTAGGAAGGCGACTGAATTCGCTTGCCTTTAATCTTACCTGTATAGATGTAATTGAGGAAATGGGGCCGTTTGAGATTGCACCCGGCACACAATGGGATCTGCCCGAAGACTTTCAACATGAGATGTTCCCGGCTAAATCTTTATATCCACGTTATATTGAAAGGGCACAGAAGAAAATGCCCAAGATGGGAGACATTTCCGCTCGTTCGGCACTAACCATTCACAGAGGCACTGCTAATCATTCTGATAAATCGAGACCGGTGCTGGTATTGGGTGTTGATGCTCCCGGTGCTAACAATGCGGAGCGGCATGATCTGCAGATCACCAAACGGTTTTACGAAACACTTCAACAGTATTTAAAAGATCATTTAACCTGCCGCCTGGTTGATGAATTAGAGCCGATTGTTCAGGGGCATACTATTGAAGGCTTGATGATGGGAGAAGCGTAGAAGGTTTGGGGTTTGGGGTTTGGGTGGTTAGCAATCTTATTCTTTCATCATAAGAAACTTTAGACATTTTTATGAGAGGCTTTGATTTAGTGATTTGTCCCTAACGTACTTTTAACCCATGTCTTTATTTGTTGCGTCCATTGCATCCGGGAGTAATGGCAACTGCTATTATGTGGGAAATGATAACGAAGCTGTTCTGATTGATGCAGGTGTCAGCTGTCGTGAAATTGAGCGAAGGATGAAACGTATGGGACTTTCACTTCAAAAAGTAAAGGCTGTTTTTATTTCGCATGAACACTCCGATCACATTCGCGGATTAGAAGTGTTGGCGAAAAAACATTTTCTTCCTGTTTACATCACGCCACCTACATTACGCAATGGCCGGTTGAATTTGGCTACCCGCATCTTTTCTTTCAGAGCCAATGAGACTGTTTCAGTTGGCAACTTAGAAGTGGTTCCTTTTAGCAAAAAGCATGATGCAATAGATCCTTGCAGTTTTGTCGTTTCATGTAATGGTATTCATGCCGGTGTGTTTACCGATATTGGCGTTCCCTTTGCACAAGTTATTTATCACTTTAGTAAATGTCATGCAGCTTTCTTAGAAACTAATTACGATGAAGAAATGCTGGAGAATGGCGCCTATCCTTATCACCTAAAGCGACGCATCCGCAGCGATCATGGCCACCTTTCCAATGACCAGGCATTAAAGCTTTTCCTGCAACACAGGCCTCAGTACATGAGCCATCTTTTTCTTTCACATCTTCCCCGAAATAATAACTGCCCGGTGAAAACCAGCCAGTTGTTCAATAAGCATTGTGGCTCTACCAAAATAGTAGTTGCCTCCCGTTATGAAGAAACCCCCGTTTACCATATTGCCGGCAATAGAGCATTGGAAATAGTACAGGCTTCGCAAATGGAATTGCAGTTTTAATGGTCTGAAATTTTCTTTGAAATGCTTCAATGGAAAGGATTATTTACACTATTGGTCATTCAACCCGTTCAATAGAAGAATTTATTGCTTTATTGCAAGCTAATGAAGTGGCAGTGTTGATTGATGTTCGCAACTTTCCAGGCTCAAAACGATACCCCCATTTTAATAAAGAAGCATTAGAAAGTTCTTTACCCAAAAGCAACATTCAATATATACACATGAAGGAATTGGGCGGAAGGAGAAAGCCTGAACCCAATTCGATCAATACCAGATGGCGGCACACTGCCTTCAGGGGTTATGCTGATTATATGCAAACCGATGTTTTTCAAAATGCAATGCAGCAGTTAGAAGACATTGCTTTAAAACATACAACAGCTTACATGTGTTCCGAAGCGGTTTGGTGGAGTTGTCACCGTTCGCTGATTTCTGATCGGTTAAAAATCAACGGCTGGAAAGTGTTACATATTATGAGCGAAGACAAGCTAACGGAACATCCTTATACATCTGCCGCCCTAATTGTAGATGGCGAACTACGTTATGATGAACCTACCTTGTTTGACAATTGATGCTGTTTAAATTTTCATTATCCTGCAAAAGCAATTCATGAAACAAATAAGCCGGCTTACAATGAAATTGCATTACCAATGCAATCGCTTTGTATCTTAGAACGTCAGAACCTTAACCATGCTCGCAACACACCCTAACGAGAAGCTGATACTGCGATTGTTTGATAACCAACCCGATTCGGTAGTATGGTTCCTTCCTGTTTTTAATGAAGTAGAACAAATTATTGATTTTGAAGTGCAGTATTGCAATGCAACGGCAAGCCGCATATTAAATGCACCTTCTTCAGAAATTGTCGGCTCCCGTTTGCTTCAATCAAAATTAATGGATGAAGAATCCATCAGGAAGATTTTTGATCAATCTATAGAAGTATGGAATAGCGACAACATTTTTGAATTCACGTATCATAGTTCAGGCCTCGATCGTTATTTCAATGTGCAGCGGAGTAAAGTTTTAGGCGGCGTATTAAGCATCACCCGAGATCGTACCTACGAAGTAAAATTGGAGTTGGACAAACAACAGCAGGCACAAAAAATAGAAGAACAAGCCAAGCTGCTTAAGGGCATCATCGACCATTCGCCGTACGGCGTTTCATGGTACGAATCGGTAAGAGATGAAACTGGAGAGATCATTGATTTTCGCTTAAAACTGGCAAATGAAAAATGCGCAGAGATCACTGCATTTAGTTTGGAAGACCTGTATAAGTATAGTGTCAAAGAGTTAATTGCTATTCGTACCAGCACAGCACATTTCTTTGGCATTTGCGCCAATGTAGTTACCTCAAGAGAGCCTTTCTATACCGAGTATTACTCTCAAACCCTGAACCGCTGGATGGCTTTCTCTATTGTGCCTTTTGATGATGGCTACATCCTGAATTATATTGATGTTACAGAAACAAAAAACCGTACGCAAAAAGTAGAAGAGCAGGCTAATTTTTTAAACAAGATATTGGATGGCTCTATTAATGGCTTATTTGCATTGGAAGCCATCTATGATGAAGTTGGTGATGTGACAGACTTTAAGATTGTTAAGATCAATAAATCATTTACCCGCATCCTGGGACTGGGTGAAGAGATAATTGGTAAAAATTATTTGACCCTTTTCCCGGCAACCAAGCCAAAAGGCATTTTTGATCTGCACTTGCAGGTATTAAAAACCGGTATTCCTGCAGAAATGGAATTTTACTACAATGAGAATCACATTGATGGCTGGTTTAAGATTGCAATTACAAAATCCGGAGATAATAGTTTAATACAAACATTTACCGACATAACGGAAAGCATGCGTTATAAGCTTTCTTTAGAGGCCGCAACAACCTACCTGCAAAATGTAATAGATAGTGCACAAACGGGGATCTTCCTTGCAAGTCCGCTCTTTGAAGACGGCCAGATTGTTGATTTTCGTTTCAAAACTGTAAACAAAGCATTAGCTGCTTATGCTGCTAAGGAGCCACCTGATTTGATCGGTGGTTTGCATGGCCATTGGTTTCCTGTCTATAAGGAGAATGGCGTTTTTGAAATTTATAAAAAGGTATGTGAAACGGGAGTGGAGCAACGTTTTGAAAAGCAGTACAACGCAGGCAATTTTGATGTTTGGATGGATGTATCGGCCAAAAAAATTGGTGACGATCTGTTGGTAACTTTTCATGATTATACTTCTTTGAAAAAATTGCAACTGCAGTTAGAAACTTCCGTTGACGAACTGAAGAAGTCAAATGAGAGATTACATGACTTTGCTCATGTAGCATCGCATGATTTAAAAGAACCCCTGCGCAAAGTACGCATGCATGCCAACATGCTAGAAGAACGGTTCTCAGAGGCATTAGGTGAAGGAGGCCACAATCATTTGCTGCGCATACAGGATGCCACCATCCGCATGCAGGCATTGATAACTGATTTACTGGCCTATTCGCAAGTGAGCCGCAAGCCTGAAACGTTTGAAAAACTCGCATTACATGATCTGGTGCATGAAGTCTTAAGAGACCTTGAAATTTCCATTCAAAATGCAGATGCAGTTATACATACAACAGAACTTCCTAAAGTAAAGGGAAATGCCACGCAACTCCGGCAATTATTTCAAAACCTTTTGAGTAATGCATTGAAATTTAAAGACCCGGCAAGAAGGTTCGAGATTAGTATAAAAGCACAAACTGTAGATACTTCTGAATTATCATTGCCTTTTTTGGAACCATATAAACTATACAACCAGATAATTGTTGCCGATAATGGTATCGGCTTTGATCAACAATATGCAGATAAGGTATTTAAGATTTTTCAACGCTTACATAGCAAGGAAGAATATGAAGGAACAGGCATTGGCTTAGCCATTGTACAAAAAGTGGTAGAGAACCACCAAGGCTTTATCAAAGCTGAAAGCAACCCGGGCAAAGGTGCGCAGTTCACAATTTACTTGCCTGCAGTTTAATTACCTGTACCTACACGTTGCATTTCATCGCTTGCTGCGCCACCCGATCTTCTGGCCGCTTTGAATGCTTTACCGAAACGATAGGTGAGAGCAAGTGTCACAACTCTCGTATCTCTGAACATTTCAAAATATTCAGTGGCACCGTCAAATAGCGTAAAGCCTTTCATCCATTGCGTATGAAAAAGATCACGGGCTGCTAAACGCACCGTGCCTTTATTTTTTAATACCGTTTTGGAAACACCAACCGATAATTGTCCTGCAGGTTCAACCACTTCCTGTATATCATGCTGTGATTGCGAAACATAAAAGCCGGATAACTCTCCACTCCATCCTTTTTTAAAACGGAATTGATTGTTGAGGTTGATATTGAATTGATTGACAGTGCGTCTCCAATCAGCGTAGATGTTAGCGTTTAAAATTTTTTGGTTGTAAACAACGTTGGCCGATAAGTTCCACCATTTAGCAGGATTTAATTGCAAACTTGTTGAAAGAGCAAACACCTGCAACTTTCCCAGGTTACCTTCTGTGTACAATACAATGCCATTGCTGTCAATAGGGAAGATCTGTGAGAAGTAATCCTTAGTTACACTGTAACTGGCACTGGTGATTAATGCATCTTTATACTTATGGCTGATCTCTGTATTCCATGTAAACTGAGGACGGTAAAAAGGATTGCCTTTCTGATATGTGTATTTGTTGATGATGAATAGAAAAGGATTCAGCTTTTGGAATACAGGACGGTCAATTCGCCGGCCGGCCATTACTGAAAATGTATTGATAGAATCGGCTGCATAACTTACAAACAGGGAAGGGAACAAGCTGTTGTAGCTGCGTGAGAAAGATGAATCTTTCACCATTATATTGCCTAATTGCTTTGCATCATAACTGGTCATTTCGTAACGTAATCCACCCTGCAACGACCATTTTTTTAATTTTGTTTGGGCATTTGTATAAATGGCATGAATGTCTTCTTCATAAAGAAAATGATTGCTCTTACCGTAATCCTCTTTCCATGTTACCCCATCTCTGAATTGGTAAGCAGCAATGTTATCAGTTGTGATGTGAGAGGACTTCCAACCGGTTTCCCATTTCAACTTTTTGAACTGTTGACTGTAATCGGCTTTACCGGAAACAATGTTAATGTTAGTTGGAATATCAGCCCTTGAAGCCTCAGAAATAATGGAAGATGCGATCAATGAATTTTCAAAGAACTGCTTGCCTTTTATGCGATAACCTAAGACATCTACGTCAGCAGTTAGTTCTGTTGAAGCGTTGAAGCTGTGTTTGAAGTTGAAGTTGGCGCCACCGTTTTTAAAGTCCGTGGAGTTACGGCTATATGTTTCAATGAGCGAATCTGTCGTTCTGTTTGGCGATTGCCACAACGCTGTTCCATTACCAGTTGAATTTCTGGAAAGCATTGTGCCGCTGAATGTAAGTCCGATGCTGGTTTTATTATTTAGTGCATAGTCAATTCCTGTTCTCAGGTTATCTGTATGGCCTTTATGTTTCATTAAAGACGGTTGCTCCAAATAAGATACAGGACTACCATTGCCGTTTAAATATGTTCTCAGCGCATACAGTTCCATATAGTTCTGGTTGACATTCAGGCTATAACTCATAAACAAGTTCACTTTGCCAGCCCTATAGTTCATCTGCAGGTTGTTGTTATTCTTATAATAACGGCCCTGACCGTAAGAGGAACTAATGCTGCCATTGAAACCCACCTGCCGATTCTTTTTCAGTTTTATGTTGATGATACCGGAGTTACCTGCTGCATCATATTTAGCTGAAGGATTTGAGATGATCTCTACCTGGTTGATCTGCGAAGAACTCATTCCGTTTAATAAGCTGGATAACTGTGCAGGGTCTAAATAGGTTTGCTTTCCATCAATCAGCACCATTACATTAGTTCTTCCTTTTAATGAGATGTTTCCATCTTTATCCACTGTAATGCCAGGTAATTTTTCTAAAGCTTCCAATGCAGTGGTACCAACATTGGTGGCACTTGCTTCCATATTAACAACAGTCTTATCAGGCAGCAATTCAATAAAAGGCTTCTTTGCTGTAACGGTCACATTCGATAAGTTGCCATTGCCTTGTTGTAAAATGATGATCTCTTCTTTAGGATTATTTACAGCAGTGAAAACTTTCGTTGAAAAATAAGGAGCAAGCCCAACTCTTGTAATGCGAACGAGATAATCATTGGCAGGAAGCTTTTCAAAACTTGTTGTTCCTGTCGAATCGCTCAGTTGAATCTTAACCACAGATGAATCTTTCTTCAGCAATTCTACCGTTGCACCTTGCACAGGCGCATTTTCTTCGGACATCACTTTAATAACGATGCCAGCATCATTCTGGGCAAAGCAGATACAGGTTATCATCAATGAAAATATAGACAGGGCAAGCTTTTGCATGGGAGCAAGATATTATCAAGGTTGCTTAGGCTGCTGTTGTTTTCTACCAGCGGGTTATTTTTGGTATAAATGCTCTTAGATTAATACATAACTTGGACTAAATGCTTCTTATGAGACTTTTCTTAGCCTTCTTACTGCTGCTAACAGCCAATCTTTCACAAGCTCAGTTGCTCATTCGAAACGCCACGGTAATTGATGTGGAAACCAAAAAGCTGCTTCCTGCTCAGGATGTGCTGGTTCAGGATGGAAGAATAGCAGCAATTGGTAAAAAGCTGGCTGCTCCACAAAATGTACAGGTAATTGATGGCACCGGAAAGTTTCTTGCACCTGGTTGGGTAGATGCACATGTGCATTTCTTTCAAAGCGGTGGCATTTACACACGGCCTGATGCCATTGATCTGCGCAAGTACAAGCCGTATGAAGATGAGATCAAATGGACGCATCAGAACATGGAGAACTTTCTAAGACGTTATACTTCAGCGGGCATTACATCTGTAATAGATGTTGGCGCCACTGTAAACTTTTTAAAGCAAAGAGATAGTTTCAGAACAAAAGGTTATGCTCCTTCTGTTTACATGACAGGTCCTTTGCTGACCACCTGGGAGCCGCAACAATTTAAAGGCTTAAAAGATGACGAGCCTTTTTATGAAATGAAAACGGTTGAAGATGCAAGAGCTTATGTTCAAAAGCAACTGCCCTACAAGCCTGACTTCATCAAGATCTGGTACATAGTAATGGGAAGAAATACAGACAGTGCTGCCAGAAAGTATTTGCCTTTGGTGCAGACAGTGATTGATGAATCACATAAGAATGGATTGCGTGTTGCGGTTCATGCAACAGAACGCATTACGGCGCAACTGGCCGTTGAAGCAGGAGCCGATTTTTTGGTACACGGCATAGAAGATGAACCTGTAGATGCTGCATTTGTAAAGCTCCTGAAGGATAAGAAAGTAGTGTTATCGCCAACACTGGTGGTTGCCGGTAATTATATGAGCACTTTTGGGCAGGAGTACGGAACAAAACAGCATGATTTTAAATATGCGCATCCCACACCATTGAATTCTATCATTGATCTGAAAGGTATTCCCGATACCAATTTTACCAATCGATATAAAACATATGTGCAGGGCAACAGATCAAGTGCAAGTGCTACTGATTCTATTTTGCGATCTAATTTGAAAAAGTTGATAGATGGAGGAGTGATTATTGCAACAGGCACCGATGCCGGCAACATCGGTACACAACATGCTTCCTCTTATTTTGATGAATTGAAAGCCATGAAAGAAAGTGGTTTGGATATGTGGCAACTGGTACAGGCATCAACCATTAATGGTGCAAAGGCAGTTGGGAAGGATGCCGAATTCGGTTCCATCAAAAAAGGAAAAAGAGCTGACCTCGTTCTTTTAAATAAAAACCCAATAGATGATTTGGCTAACTGGAACAACATTGACCGGGTGATCAATAAAGGCACTGCAGTAAAGCCTGATTCGGTTATGCGAAACTCCCCGGCCGATTTAGCCGACCAGCAACTACTGGCTTATAATGCACATAACCTTGAAGCATTTCTGGCGCCTTATGCAGAGGATGTTGAAATATACACCTTCCCAAACAAATTGGATATAAAAGGGAAGGACCAGATGCGCAAGGCCTACCAGTTCCTAAATACAACACCTAAGCTGTATTGCAAATTATTAAATCGTATTGTTCAGGGTAATATTGTGATCGATCACGAAGAGGTGTGGGGCTTTGGCAATAAACCATTCTATGGTGTTGCCATATATGAAATAGAAGCCGGGAAGATCAAAAGGGTCTACTTTCCGCAGTAAAGCTTAATAGGGATTATGATGATATTGCTGAACTGGCTGAGGATTTACAACCAGGAACTCAGGTTGTTGAGGCATTTGCTGAATCAATTCCCAGTATTTCTGTTTTAGGGTTCTTTTAAAGCTGCCCAGGTAACCGGGTTCGGATATCTTGGTGGTGTTGAGTGGCACTTCTTCAATCAGGTCGTTGCCGAGGAACATCATTAATTTCATAGTAATTGGATATGAGTACAAAACAACTAAACGGCTCCAAAAATGTCAATACCAATAATTACTCAATTTTAATAAGTAATCTTACGAAGCAGGAAAGTAAAACTTGGATGCAATCTTAATTTTGAACTATGTCTGAAACAGCAATCCCTTCTTTACGACAAAAAGAAATTTTAGATGAGTACATCAAACAGCTTGATCTGCACATACAAGATCTAAAAGAGGGTAAAGCAGAAAGAGCTTTTGAGATCAGAGATCTGGCCAGGATTCTCCACGTTCACCCTGTTCATTTAAGCAATACTATCAAAGAAGTAACCGGGCAATCTACCTGCGATTTTTATGAAGAACGATTAGTGCAGGTTTCAAAAGAGTTGCTGTTAGAAACCAATCTGCCTATTGCACAAATTGCGGCTCAACTTACTTATGATCCTTCCAATTTTACCAAATTCTTCAAGCATTTTACCGGCATGACGCCGAAGCAGTTCCGCAACCTTCATAAATCTTAAACTCTCACCATTCTTTCTGAAGTGCTCACCATTTTAGCGTTAGGTGGGGTGATAGTTTTGTGCCTTCAAATTAAAACAACAAATATGTCAGCACAAACAAAGATTGCACTAATCACCGGCGGAAGCCGGGGCTTAGGAAAAGAAATGGCTTTAGCGTTAGCACGGAAAGGAAACGATGTAATTATTACTTACCGAACCAATAATGAAGAAGCCGATAATATAGTGAAAGAGGTACAAGGTATGGGAAAAAAGGCAGCAGCTCTTCAACTGGATTTAGCACAAGTCAATACTATTGATCATTTTGTAAGTCAAACAACAGCACTTCTTCAGAACCATTGGCAAACATCTTCTTTCCATTTTTTAATTAATAATGCAGGGATGGGAGCAACAGTGCCATTCACCAATGTAACAGAAAGCCTGTTTGATGAGTTTTTAAATGTGCACTTCAAAGGTGTTTACTTCTTAACACAAAAGTTCTTGCCTTTGATAAGTGATGGCGGCAGCATTATTAATATCTCCAGCGGAACAACACGGTTTGCTAATCCTGGTTATTCGGTTTATGCTTCTATGAAAGGGGCAGTTGAAGTATTGACCAAATACCTGGCTAAAGAATTAGGTGTCAGAGGTATTCGTTCCAACGTAGTAGCACCGGGGCCAATAGAAACCGATTTTAATAATGCTGCCATAAGAAGTAACCCGCAGTTGAAAACGGTGTTGAGTACTCTATCACCTTTAGGCCGTGTGGGTAATGCAGACGATATTGGCGGTGTGATTGCTTTTCTTTGCTCTGATGATGCCAAATGGATCAATGGGCAGCGAATTGAAGTTAGCGGTGGAATTAATGTGTAGTGACAGGTTGGTTCAAAAATGATTTGCTTTTATCTTTCACAAAAAATCATTTATGGAAACAACCAACCAAAACAGAGATTTATTTCCTGAACAAAGGCAAGGTTTACCTGGTATGTTGAATTTGCTAACAATCCTGACGTTTATTGGTTGCGGATTGGCATATTTAGGAACTATCTGGAATTTCATTCAGGCAAACAATTATGAAAAAGAAAAAGCGAAGTTGGAAGACTTAAGAGATCAGGCAGGCGATAGTGATTTTGCCAATAAAATGATGGATGCTTCCATTGAAATGCTGCAAAAGAATTATGAGAACCGTTATATTTTACTTTTAAGCGGACTATTATTTACAACTCTTTGCCTGATTGGGGCCTTGCAAATGCGTAAGCTGAAAAAAAGCGGATACACAATCTATTTAATTGGTGAGTTAGTTCCTGTTGTTCTTACCGCCGTTTTAATTGGGTTTAGTTTTGTTGGTGGGATCACAACGATAGTTTCTGCATTTATCGCTGTTTTGTTTGTAATACTTTACAGCACTCAAAGGAAATATTTAGTTAACTAACTCTGTCAATAAAAAAGCATTCAAAAGATCATGATGCTTCTGTATCATGATCTTTTGAATGCATTTGCGTATCTGGGGTTTGTTGCGGAGGAACTTGTTGTTCTTTTTCTTCTTCGCCGGGATTGTGGGTATTTACTGATGCAAAACCTTCTGCTGGCGAACGTTCATTGCTTCTGGCGGGATCGTACTGTTTGTCTTTCATAAATGCGTTTTGCTTATTTATAAAAATGACATGCCAGCTATGTAAATTATTTTTTCTTTTTGCTGCTTACCTTCTTACTTGTATTCTTTGCGGCATCTTGCTTCCCTTCTTTGCCAGCCGCTTTTTTCTTAGCTTCTTCTTTTTGTTTCTGCTTATCCAGACGGATGTTTTCACGAATCACTCTCCAATAGTCATCCCCATAGCTTACAAATATTTCGGCGCCGGCCGGGATGTCTTTGGTAGCCTCTATATAAGCACGGTAGTTTTCGTTAACGTATTCCGCGTTGTTAGTGATGCCTTTTATTCTTGTCAGTCCTTTGGCATCATTGGCATAGCGGGCCAGTGCACTTTTAGTTTTTAAAGCATCAATAACATGGTTGCGGTTGATGCTGTATATGTAACCATTATGATCGTCATCCTTTACTTCTTTCCAAATGGTTTTACGTCCCTTGTACTCAACAATACGAGTACCTTTTGGAATAAATTTTTTGGTGAATAAGCCATTGCCGGCTCCAGGTATGGTTGAGGTTTTTACAAACAACTCTTTCTCAAGTAATGCCATGATATTTTAAAAAGGTTGTGAAGATAAAGGAATAAGCTAATGCCTTAACAATTTTCATAATCCGATAGCTTAAAATGGAATCCTATTTGCTTTGAGTTTCTTGTTACATTTGACCAATAACTTTTTTTACATGAAACTTTTTGTAGCCGGGCTTCCATACGATTTAGATGATGCTGAGCTGGAAGAGATATTTGAGAAATTTGGTAAGATAGCATCTGCTAAGGTTGCTATTGATAAAGAAACAGGCAAGAGCAGAGGCTTTGGGTTTGTGGATATGCCAAATGATGAAGAAGCAAAGGAAGCCATTGAACACCTTAATGATATCTCTCTGGGTAAAAAGCCATTGATTGTGAAGCAGGCTGATGAAGGCGGTGGTGGAGGCGGCTTTGGTGGTGGATCAAGAGGCGGTGGTGGTTACCGTGGTGGTGGAAGCGGCGGTGGCGGTGGCTACAATAAAGGTGGCGGAGGAGGTTATAACAAAGGCGGCGGTGGCTACAGAGGAGATGGTGGTTACCGGTAGTCCTTATTAAATATTTTACTTCAATTTTTATTCAATGGCCTTCAAGGCCATTGTTTTTTTCTGAAAGGGTTTGTGTAATCTCTTTCATCTATACATCCTACTGCAAACGCACTGCTATGCAACAGAAAACGTTTGCTTTAGATCCCCGCTATTTCCAGATCGTATTTCAAATCATTTTTCTAAGCTATGGTATACTTTACCTGCAATGGAATGCAGATTGGATGCATTATGGCATTAGTGTAGTTGGTTGCTTATTTTTCAATTACGTATGTGAAAGTGCCCGGCAAAAAAAGTTGTTGCCGCTATTTAGTAAAAACAGTTTTAATCACTGGGGCTTTAGTGTATTAATAAGCGCAGCCAGTTTATGCCTGCTGCTTAAAACGAATCATTGGTATGTTAGCTTGCTGGCAGCTTTTCTTTCGGTTGCATCCAAATATGTTTTCCGGGTAGGACATAAACATATTTTCAATCCTTCGGCTTTTGGTATTGTTGCCACATTATTTATTACAAACGATGCATGGCTTTCGCCTGCACAATGGGGCAGTAATGCAGTTATCTTTTTCGGTGTGGTTACTTTGGGAACAATAGTGGTAACACGAGTGCAAAAGCTGGATATCAGCCTGGCATTTCTTATAACATTTATTGGACTGTTGTATTGGAGACAAGTGTATGTTTTAGGATGGCCGATGGATCATTTCATTCATTCTATTAGCACAGGAAGCTTGTTGCTGTTTACTTTCTTTATGATCTCTGATCCACGTACTGCCCCCGATCATCCTGCTGCAAGAATTATTTGGGCAGTGATCATTGCAAGTCTTTCATTTTACCTGTCTGCATTCAAATGGATGTATAACACACCCATCTGGGTATTAGTATTGGCCGCACCGCTTGTGCCTTTGTTTGATGTCGTTTTTAAAGCACAACGCTTTCAGTGGAGCAGCACTAGTTTTCATTTAAACAATCTTTCAGTACTAAAAAAATTATTTATGAGACCTTTTACCAGAAAAGTTGCAGCCAGCATGCTGCTGGTAACTATGATTGGTTATGAAGCCGCCGCCTTTTGCGGATTTTATGTAAGTAAAGCCGATGGTACATTAAAGAACAAGACATCTCAGGTAATTATGGTGCGGGATGGTGATAAGAATGTGATCACCATGTATAATGATTTCCAGGGCAACTTTAAAGATTTTGCCATGGTAGTGCCGGTGCCTGTGGTTTTGAAAAAGAAAGACATTAAAGTGGTTGATCAAAATATATTTAATACGCTGAACGATTATAGCAAGCCACGACTGGTAGAATATTATGATCAGAATCCTTGCAACCAGTATATGTATGATGACAGGCTGCAAGCAACGGCTCCGGGATTATCATTAAATGAGGTCGTAATCACTGGGTATGGTACGAAGCGGAAAGACTTAGGAGTACGTATAGAAGCCAAATACATAGTTGGTGAATATGATATCCTTATTTTAAGTGCAAAAGAATCATCCGGATTAAAGACATGGTTGGACCAAAACGGATATAAAATTCCTGCAGGCGCAGATGAAGTATTGGAACCTTACATCAAAAGCAATCTTAAATTCTTTGTTGTGAAAGTGAACGAAGCTGAAAAGAAAAAACTGCCCGGTAATTTCTTGCGTCCTATTCAAATAACATTCAACTCTCCCAAGTTCATGCTGCCAATTCGGTTAGTCATGGCTAATGCCGATGGCGACCAGGACATGATCGTATATGCCTTTACCAAAAAAGGAAGGGTAGAGTGCACTAACTATCGCACTGTGGCTTTGCCTACAGGCAACAAGATCCCATTGTTTGTAAAAAACAACTTTGGAAATTTTTATTCCAATTTATTTCAGCATCAATGGAGCAAGGAAGGTAAATCGGTAGCTATGTTGGAATATGCTTGGGATGTAAGCCCGAAGAACTATGTGAACTGCGATCCTTGCGTAGCAACCGCTCCATCGCAGCAAGACCTGGTGCAAGCCGGCGTTTGGTGGATCAGTCGCGACTGGAATGACTACAGCGATGTGCAGGATAACGAAGAGTATTCAGATGATGTTTATTTCACCCGTTTGCATTTGCGTTACAACCGTCAGTCTTTTCCGCAGGACCTGATGTTCCAGGTAACGCCTAATAAAGAAAGCTACCAGGCACGATATGTAATTACACATCCGGCGCAAGGCGATTTTAATTGCGAGGCCGGTCAGAAATATTTAAAAGAACTAAAGAGCAGAAGGAAGAATGAATTGGGTATGTTGACCCAGCTCACCGGTAAAGGTTATGATGATTGGGACCTGGTGATGAACGATGAAAAAACAATTCCTGCAGAAGCTTCCTATAAGCAAATGGCTACATTAAAAACCAGAGAGCCGAAAAATTACAATGGACTATTGTTCGCTACAATTAGTGTCATGGGTTTGGTTTCGTTAGTTGGATTTGGCAGGAGGGGGAAATGATGTGAAGGTGAAATGTCAAAAGTGAAACGTGAGGCGTCAAACAGGAAGGTCTTTCAAATGAAGTTCATTCCTTCTCTCACGTTCGACGTTTCACTTTTTGATCTGCTTCTTCTTATATTCTTTGAGCTTATCGTTTATATACCACAATACTTCTTCATTGGTAGGATATTGGCGCAGCCATTCATAGCCAGGCGTGTATTGGTATATAAAATCCCGTAAGGCGTCGCCTTTTAATCCTGTGTAATAAGCAACCATTTGGGCAGAGAAACGATATTCTATATAATTAAACCGTTCTGTTCTTTCAAACAATTCTTCCTGCTTTTTACGATCCTTGTATTTATCCTTGAACACTCTGTCCAGGTTCAGTCCAATGCCAAAGCCGGAAGAATTAGACCGGGAGACTGTATTTAATGGTGTGCCTCTTGCCAGTAAAAAACTGCGAATACGGCCTAAACTATCTAACTGATATTTTGTATAACCCGATGTAACAATTACTACAGGCAGCACATCACCTGTTGGTGACAGGTAGATCGTAATAGTATCATTAAACAGTATCGAAGCTCGAAGCGTATCGTACGTATAACGAGCCGCCTGAGCATAGATCAGGTCATTGCTTTTTGCTTCCACTCGAAAGAAGCCGTTGCCATCTGTTTGAACTTTCTTCTTTGTATTCCAATTGGTGATAGTACCACCGGAAATAGGGAAAAGTGTTATGCTGTCTCTCAAATAACCAAGGATCGGTTGTTGTGCTTCAACCTTAATGCTTGATACAATAAGAATGAAAAGTGTAAAATATATAGTACCGTCAACTCTCATTGATGATAAATTTAGAGCAGCTCACTGGTAACAAAAGGTTAAGGCTATCGGACTCTGCTATTTCATTTTAACAATCTTCCATTGAACCCGAGCATGATTTTTTAGTCTGCCTTATGTTTTAAATACAATTAAATCAATCATATGAAAAGACTCTTTTTACCCTTATTATTCGCCTCTATTTTACCAGCCACGTTTTCGTGCAGCAGCTCCCGTTTAGGTAATTATACATTAAATGAAAAAGATGCCGCAACAGCCATTCGCCAGATGTTGGAATTAGGTGCCAGGGAAAGCGTAACCGGCTCGTTTAGTAAAGAAGCCATTATGGGGACCTTGTTTCCGGAGCCTATTAAAAAAACACTTCAAACATTGCAGCAATTAGGACTTACTAATGAAATAGACCGCTTTACTACTACATTGGCCACTGCTTCTGAAAAGGCGGCCACTAATTCCATTCCCATTTTTACAAAAGCAATTACCAATATGTCTTTTGCAGATGCCATGCGTATTATTAAAACAAGCGGCACACCTGCAACAGATTATTTAAGAAGCAGTTCCGGTGCACAGGTACGTACTTCTATTACGCCTGTTATGAAAGCAGCTTTAGATGAATACAAATTAGTTGAACAATGGGAAAAAATAATCAAGCCTGCACAGGCCTTTACCAAAGACCGGGTCAACCTGGATCTTCCAACATTGATGGCGGGGATGGTAAGCGAAACCATGTTTAGAAAGATTGAAGAGAAAGAAAAACAGATCAGGGCAGATGCGGCTGCAAGAACAACACCTTTATTGCAAAAAGTGTTTTCAAGAAGCTGGAACTAATCCTGATACTATAGAATAAAAAGGCTTGCTTCCAACATGAAGTAAGCCTTTTTGTTTATGCACCAAACTCTTAATCACTAAAAATGTCTTTTATCAGCCCAGCTTTTAAAACACCTTCTTCGTTTTCTGATCGCCACCTGCATCTACTACCGATGAACCATAAACTTTAATGGTAGATTTAATGAAGTCCTTCTCATCTGCTTTATAAATATTTTCTACATACTTCTGCGGGTTGCGGTCAATGTATGGGAACCATGTGCTATGAATTTGTATCATCACCTTGTGTCCTTTTTTGAACGTATGCAGCACATCCTGGAGGGTTACATTTACATCCGTCACTTCATTAGGCTTAAAAGGTGCAGGCTTCTCGAATGAGTTGCGGAACCGTCCGCGGAAAACTTCATGCCGAACCAATTGCTGGTAACCGCCCATTACAATATTCTTAGGATTATGTTCATAGTTCGGATGATTATCCGGATAAACATCAATCAGTTTCACCACGAAGTCTGCATCGGTACCGGTCATTGCTACTTTCAGTTTCGCCAGAATTTCTCCTGCAATGGTTACATCTTCAGTCAAGGTATCGGTTTCAAACGTTAGCACATCGGGCCTGCGTGATGCATGCCGCTGATCATCGCTCATAAAACGTCTTGGTGTAAAGGTCAGGCCTTCTGTTTGAGACGTGTAAGGCACAGGTTTCATAGGATCGCTGATATATTCAAACGCTGCTTTTTCATTCACCGGTTTATTGATAGATAATTTTCCGTTCTCTCCGAAGTAGAGTTTAACCGCGGGGATATCTTTTGGAGGCCATTCGCCAAACTGCTGCCATTTTTTGGTGCCTGTGTTGAACATATAAGCTTCGGGCAAAACATCTTTTCCTTCATCTTTTAAATAATAAGCAAAGAAGGGCCGTTCAACTTCCTTTTTAAAAAAGGTGGAGATGCTATCTACAAAATAAATATGGTTGTGTGTACTTTTTCCTGTTTCTCGTGCCCAATCGCCATGAGCCCATGGCCCCATGATGATCGTGTTCTTTGTACCTGGGTTGTTCTTCTCAATCGTTTTATAAATGTTCAATGGGCCATACAGATCTTCCGCATCAAACCAACCGCCAACGGTAAGTACAGCCGGTTTAATATTATTTAAATGTGGCAATAAGTTTCGATTCTGCCAGAAGGTATCGTAGTTGGGATGGTTAATCGTTTGCTGCCAGAAGAAATTATCATTCAGGTATTTTTCAGTGATGTTCTTGAGCGGCCCTACGCCCAAATGAAACTTGTAGCCATCCCTTGGTGCAGTAGCATAAAACTGGGCTATCTCGTCGTTAAACCAATCTTGTTTTGTCAAC
>Ga0164290_1001693_pt1 | contig 26210 bp, 22 predicted proteins | sample Micstemetagenome_FD_108782 | JGI IMG/M metagenome (GOLD analysis project Ga0164290, IMG submission 108782) | Contaminated culture microbial community from soil near Moab, Utah, USA - Microcoleus steenstrupii SON62 (Illumina Assembly) | ecosystem: Environmental > Terrestrial > Soil > Soil crust...
ATCCGGTGAAGCACATCACGACCTGCGAAGGCGGCATGGTGGTGACTGCCGACGCCGGCATCGCCAAACGATCGCGCGCGGTACGCAACCATGGGATCGACCTCGACTGGCGCGAGCGGGCTGCCCAGGGGACCTTCGCCTATGAGATGACTTCGCTGGGCTGGAACTATCGGCTCAGCGACGTGCACGCGGCCCTCGGCACCAGTCAAATGGACAAGCTCGACGGCTGGCTCGCCCGTCGGCGGCAGATCGCCGCCTCCTACGACCGCGCCTTCGCCGGTGCCAACGGTTTCCGTCCGCTGAGCCGGCGTGACGGCGTCGAGCATGCCTATCACCTCTACATCATCCGCCTAGACGAGCATTGCGGCGCGGCCGGCCGGGCCGAACTCTATGCCCGGCTGCGGGCACGGGGCATCGGTGTGAATGTCCATTATGAGCCGGTGCACCTGCATCCCTACTATCGCAATCGCTTTGGCACGGCTCCCGGCCTCTGTCCGGCTGGCGAGAGCGCGGCCGAGCGGATACTGACGCTGCCGCTGCATCAGGGCATGACCGACAGCGACATTGGCCGGGTGGTCGATGCCGTGCTGGCGGAGACCCAGGCGCTCGCGGCATGAGGACGATCTGCATCATCCAGGCACGGCTGTCTTCCAGCCGCCTGCCGGCGAAGGTCCTGACCGATATCGGCGGCAAGCCGATGCTGGATCGAGTGCTCGATCGTGTCCGCCGGGCAAACACGCTCGACAAGGTGGTGGTCGCGACCTCGACCGACCCGTCTGACGACAGGCTGGCGGATCACTGCCGCAGGGCCGGGATCCCTCATCATCGCGGGCCGCTTCAGGACGTGCTCGGCCGGTTCGTCACGGCCGCGCGACACGAGCGGGCCGACGTGGTGGTGCGCGTGACGGCCGATTGCCCGCTGATCGACCCCGTCCTGATCGACGCCGTCGTGGCCTTGAGGGCCCGTCGCGGCGCCGACTACGCGTCCAACGTGATGGCTCGGCGATTTCCTCGCGGATTGGACATCGAAGCCTTCACGGCGGCAGCATTGTTCCGTGCTGATCGCGAGGGGCGCGAGCCCCACCACCGGGAGCACGTGACACCCTATATCTACGAGGATCCGCACCGTTTTGCGCTCGCTTCGCTTGTCGGGCAGGAGGATCAGGGCCGGCATCGCTGGACCGTGGACACACCCGAGGATCTCTCGCTTGCCCGTGCGCTCTACGAACGGCTGGCCAGTCCATCGGCTGGATGGCGCGACGTGCTGGCGCTGATCGAGCGCGAACCGGCACTCTCCGCGATCAACGCCCATGTCGAGCAGAAGGCGATTCGCGCCGCCTGATCCCTCCGGCGCGGAATCGCGTGGGATGCGGGTGCGAGTGACCTCGCCCTTCGTTTAGTCTCCCGGCGATCGGGAGGACGCCGTGGCAGGGATTCTCATCTATCGGGGCCTGGGAGATCGCCCCTATGCGGAGCTTCGCTTGCCGAGTGGCGAGCGCATCGGCATAGCCGTGGATGCGGCGGGCGCTACGGTCTCCCTGGTGGACGACGCCTCGGTGGGGCGCACCTTGTTCAAAGGGGATGGATCCGTCATCGCTCAGCTGGCGGTAGCGATGCTCGAACCCGGGAAACGACCACCGGCGCCGCTTGATCTGCTCATCGCCCTGGTTGCGCCGATGCCTTCGGCCAGCGCCATCGAGAGCTCGTTCAAGGGCGCAGTTGGCGTACTGGCGCCGCCAGCAACCGCCGCTCCCGCCACCCAAACCTCGTCCACGGATCCCTTCCACGGGAAGAGCAGGGCCATTGCCCTGCTGATCCTGTGCGAGATGCTGGCGATGGCTGTCTGGTTCGCCTCGGCTGCGGCGCTTCCGGCGCTCCGGAACAGCATGCAGTCGGGTGGGCCCATTCTGGAAGCGCTGCTGACCAGTTCGGTCCAGGCGGGCTTCGTTATCGGCACGCTCGCCAGCGCCCTGATATCGCTTCCGGATCGTTACGACCCGCGCCGTCTGTTCGGATGGTCGGCGGCGCTTGCCGGCCTGATCAGCTTCGCGTCCCTGGCACTCCCACCGGGATCCGCGCTGCAGGTCGTCCTGCGGCTGTTGACTGGCATCTGCCTTGCCGGCGTCTATCCGGTCGGACTCAAGATCGCGTCGAGCTGGGCGCGCAAGGACGCCGGGCTTCTGATGGGGCTCCTTGTCGGGGCGCTCACCATCGGTTCGGCATCGCCCCATCTGATCGCTTGGGCGGACGGCCTGGACTGGCGGGGGATCTATATCGCCGCCGGCCTGCTCGCGTTGCTCTCCGCCTGGGGGACGCGTTATCTCACCCTCGGGCCGAATCTCGGCAAGGCGCCGCCCTTCGATCCGAGGCAGGTCTTGCGGGCCTGGACGATCCGGCCGCTCCGCCTCGCCAATCTCGGCTACCTGGGCCACATGTGGGAACTCTATGCCATGTGGGCCTGGATCGGCTTGTTCCTTCAGGCGAGCTTCGGGCAGAGCCTCGGGATGCATCAGGCTCAATTCTGGGCTCCGGTCGCGACCTTCGCGACGATTGCGGTGGGCGCGATCGGCTGCCTCGCGGCTGGAATCGCCGCCGATCGTATCGGCCGCACGGCGGTGACGTCCGCGGCGATGCTGGTGAGCGGCATCTGTGCCCTGACCGTGGGATTGACCTTCGCCGGCCCGCCCATGCTGGTTCTGGCCGTGTGCTTGATCTGGGGAGTGTCGATCGTCGCCGATTCCGCTCAGTTTTCGGCCAGCGTGTCCGAACTGTCGGATCGCGCGCTGGTCGGGACGATGTTGACGATCCAGACGACCCAGGGCTTCCTCCTGACCCTCGTTTCCATCCACCTGATGCCCTATGCCGTCGACTGGCTGGGCTGGCGCTGGGCCTTTGCGATCCTGGCGATCGGTCCCTTCCTGGGGGTGGTGGCGATGCTTCGCCTGCGGGCCGATCCCGCTTCGGCAAAACTCGCCGGCGGCAAGCGCTAATAGAGGAAGCGCACGCGGATCGTCCCGTCTATTGCCTCCAGTTCGTCCCGGACATCGCCTTCGTCCAGGTTGCCGTCGATGTCGCTGACCACATAGCCCATGTCGGAATCGGTCTGCAGGTATTGCGCCGAGATGTTCAGGCTGCGTGTGGCGAAGATGTCGTTGATCCGCCGCAGCACGCCGGGGACGTTCCGATGGATGTGCAGGAACCGGGTTCCCGTGGATTTCGAGGGCAGGGAGACCTGTACAAATCCGACGGCTCCGACGGTGGAACCGTTGTCGGAGTATTCGATCAGCTTCTCGGCCACTTCCGCTCCGATATTCGCCTGCGCCTCTTCGGTGGAGCCGCCGATATGCGGGGTGAGGATGACGTTCTCGAAGCGCTGGAGGGGGCTTTCAAATGCCTCCGTGTCACTGCCGGGCTCCTTCGGGAAGACGTCGATCGCAGCGCCGCGCAACCGCCCCTCGGCGAGGGCGTCCGCCAGCGCTTCGATGACGACGACGTTCCCGCGCGAGGCATTGATCAGGATGCCGCCCGGCTTCATTTGTGCAAGCGCCGCGGCATCGATCATGTCCCGAGTGCGTGCCGTGTCCGGCACATGGAGCGTCACGACATCCGCCTCGCGCAACAGCTCATGCAGCGTGGCGCAGGGGCGGGCGTTGCCGATCATCAGCTTCTTCGTCGTGTCGAAATAGATCACCCGCATGCCGAGTGCTTCCGCCAATACGGAGACCTGCGAGCCGATGTGACCATAGCCGACGATGCCGATGGTCTTGCCGCGCGCCTCCGTGGAACCTTTCGCGGATTTCAGCCAGCGGCCGGATTTCGCGGCCGACGCCTTCTCGGGGATGCCGCGCAATAGCATGATCGTCTCGCCCAGCACGAGTTCGGCCACCGAACGGGTATTCGAATAGGGCGCATTGAAGACCGGCACGCCGGCGCGCCGGGCGGCCGCGAGGTCGACCTGATTGGTTCCGACACTGAAGCAGCCGACCGCAAACAGCCGGTTCGCCGCCTGGAACACGGTCGGCCCGAGGTCCGTCGCCGAGCGGATGCCCAGCATATGCACACCCTGGATGCGCTCGACGAGCGCCGCCTCCTCGAGGGCCTTCGGCAGCCGCTCGATGGACGTGTAGCCATGCGCGGTGAAGGTATCAACCGCAGTCTGGTGCACGTTTTCGAGCAGCAGGATCTTGATCCGGTCCTTGGCGAGCGACAGACGGGTCACAGGTAGCCTCCTCGGAAGGCCGAGAGACATAGGCGATACCGGGCAGGGACCCAACCCTGAAATTCGGCGGGTCGGACCGGAGGATTCAGGCGAGGGGCGCCGTCGCGCTATCGAGCCAGACGGCGGTTTCGGGATCCAGTCGCGGACGGAGATCAGCGCGGACCTGGGCGTGGTAGGCATCCACCCATGCCAGTTCGCCGGCGTCGAGGAGGCTTCTTTCGATCAGGAAACGGTCGATCGGCGCTCGGGTGAGGGTCTCGAATGACAGCATCGGGCGTTCTCCCCCGACCGAGGTCGCCGGCCGGACGGCGACGAGGTTTTCGATGCGGATCCCGTAGGCGCCGGTCTTGTAGTAGCCGGGCTCGTTGGAAATGATCATCCCCGGCTCGAGTTTGACCAGGTTCGGCACTTTCGAAATCCGCTGCGGTCCCTCGTGCACGGAGAGATAGTGCCCGACCCCGTGGCCGGTGCCGTGGTCGTAGTCCAGCCCCGCCTTCCATAGCGCGCTGCGGGCCAGGACGTCGAGCTGGCTGCCGGTGGTGCCGGCAGGGAAAAGCGCGGTCGCCAGCGCGATATGGCCCTTCAGCACCAGGGTGAAGCGCTCGCGCATCTCGGCACTGGGGGTGCCGATGGCGACCGTGCGCGTGATGTCGGTGGTGCCGTCCAGGTATTGCGCGCCGGAATCGACCAGAAAGAGTTCGCCGAGGCCGAGCTTGCGGTTGCTGGCCGGGGTCGAGCGGTAGTGCACGATTGCACCGTTGGGTCCGGCACCGGATATCGTGGGAAAAGACAGGTCCCGGATCTTTTCGCCCTGAAGGCGGAAGGCGAGCAGGCGGTCGGCGGCGAGCAGTTCGTCGACATCGCCCCTCGGCGCTTCCGCGGCGAGCCAGGCGAGGAAGCGAGTCACCGCCACCCCGTCGCGGAGATGCGCGGCGCGTATACCCTCGAGTTCCACCACATTCTTGCATGCCTTCGGCAGCAGGCAGGGATCGCTGCCGTATTGCAGCTGTGCGCCTTCGGCGCGAAGGCGCTCGACGATCCAGGCCGCTGCTGCCGTCTGGTCGATACGCACCTTCTTCCGGGCCTGGCCGAGTTCCGCGAGGCCGGCGCCGAATTCGGCGAGCGGACGCACCGCGACTTCGTTGCCGAGATGGGCGCGGACATCGGGGCCGAGCTTGCGCGGATCGATGTACAGATCGACGCTCGCATCCGCCTTGAGGACCGCGAATCCCAACGGCAGCGGGGTGTGCGGGACATCGCCGCCACGGATATCGAGCAGCCAGGCGATCGACTCCGGCAGCGTCAGGACGACGGCCTCGGCATCCTCCCTTGCCGCATCGGCGGCGATGCGACGCCGCTTCTGCGCCGGGGCCTCGCCCGTCACAGTGACCGGCATCGGGATGGCGGGCGATAGAGGCGGGGGCGGCTGGTCGGCCCAGATCGCGTCGATCGGGTTGCGCTCGATGGCGACGAGGCTGGCACCGGCGCGGGCGCAGGCTTCGCCCAGACGCGCCACACCGTCCACCGTGTGAAGCCAGGGATCGTAGGCAAATCGTTGGCCTGCCTGCAGATTCTGAGCAAGCCAGGTGGTCGGGGGCTGGTCGGTGATGTGGTGTAGCGCATAGAGGCCGGAATCGACCTCCTGGGCGAGTTGCAGCGTATAGCGCCCGTCGCTGAACACCGCCGCGCGGTCCCGCAGCACGACCGCGACGCCGGCCGAGCCGGTGAAGCCGGTGAGCCAGGCGAGCCGGCGGGCCCGGCGCGGCACGTATTCGCCGTTGTATTCGTCGTTCAGAGGGACAATGAAACCGTCAATATCCTGGTCGGAAAGGGCTTTCCGGAGCGCGGCGAGACGGGCCGCCGCCTCGCCGCGGGCTTCGGCGCCGGCCTCGTAGCGGGCGGCCGTTTCGGCCGCGAGCCGCTCGAGCACGGGCACCCCCTTGATGGCACCCAGCATGGAAACGCCCGAGAAGCCCTGCGGCGTCGGTGGAGCGGCCGCGATTCCCGCAAGGATTTCAGCGACTTCGGTCGGCTCGTTGCCGAGCGCATCGCGATCGAGGCCGGCTTTCGCCAGGGCGGAGTTCAGGTCGTCGAGGAGGGACATGGAAGAAAATATCGTCCGAACCGAGGCTCTGGGCAAGATCGTATCGAGACATGCAGTAAATGCATTGCTGCGGTGCCCACAAAGCCGCCTTCGTTAACTTGAGTTTTCCTGTGTGCAGCGCAACATATCCTTCGTCGGCAGTCGGCCGATAGCTTTGCGATCGGAGCATGTCCCATGTCCGCAGAATTCACCCCCCGGTTCCCCTCGATGGACGAGGTTGCCCGCCTCACCGCGCAGGCGAATGCGATGCGTGCCCGGGCGGTGGTCGACCTCATTGCTCGCGTCGCGGGCGGCATCAAGACCCTGTTCAGCGCCGTCCTGGAAGGCCGCGACAACGCCCGCGTCTTCACCGAGCTGCAGGGGATGGATGACCGTCTGCTGCACGATATCGGCATCACCCGCGGCGACATCATCGCGGTGGCGAACGGCCTGAAGACCGGTCGCGACATTGCGAACGAGAACCGCGCCGCCCTGTCCTCGGTGGCGCCGCGCCCGGCTGCCTGAGCGGCCGCGCGAGCGCCCTGTTTTTTCCGACGGCCGTCCAGCCTCCTCCCCCCAGAGGGCGGCCGTCACGTTTGGCGGCGGTCACCGCGTAACAGTATGGTGGCCGCCGTCATCCCTTGCTGCGCCGCAGCACGAGCGTGCGCCAGACCCCGAGATTGATGCTGAACCAGAGGCTGAGCCCCTGGATGCGATAGGCCGCCAGAACATAGGGCGCCTGCCGGGCCAAAAGCCCCGCCAAGATCACCACACCCCCCGGCCGTAGATTTCCGGAGACCGATTTCGCAATCTTTGCCAAAGGCTTGGCCAGGATATTGGCGACGATCAGCGGATAGGGCGCGCCTGCCCGGGCGGCAGCCGGCCGGAGTCCGGGGCCAGTTCCGGTATGCACTCGGCGCAGGACGCCGTTGCGCCGGGCGTTCTCCGCGGTCAGTTCGGAGGCCACCGGATCGATGTCCGTGGCCACGACGTAGTCCAGCGCTCGTCCAGCCTTCACCATGACCAGGGCGAGAACGCCGGTGCCGCAGCCGACATCGAGGCCGTGGCTGAACCGGCGCGCCCGGAAGAGGCGGTCGATGGCCAGCAGGCACCCCCGTGTGCTCTCATGCTGCCCCGTCCCGAAGGCGGCGCCGGCGTCGATCACGAGATCGACCATGCCGGGATTCGGGTGGCGGGGGGTGTGGCTGCCGTGAACGTGGAAGCGGCCGGCCTGGACGGGGGGGAGGAACTTCTGCGCCTCGGTCACCCAATCGGCTTCCGGCACCGGGGCCAGCACCACCTTGGGGCCGAGGAGGCCGGTGAGCCAGGCCTCGTCCGGGCGTTCGGTGAAGATCGCCTCCATCCGCCAGAGCGGCGCCTCGGTATCCGGGCGGAAGCGGGTGAGCGAGAAGGCCTCGCCCTCCAGCAGGGTCTCGGCCAGGAGCGATCCGGCCTCGTCGGTGTCCAGCGTCGCCTGCCAGAGGGTGTTCACGGCTTCTCCACGAAACTCGCCAGCACCTTCTTGCTGCCGGCCTTGTCGAAATCGATCTCGAGGCGGTCGTGCTCGACGAGGCGCACGGTGCCCGGCCCGAACTTCTGGTGGAACACCCGCTCGCCCACGCCGAAGGTGGAGGCCGCCTGTTCGTCGAGGCGCTTCGCCGTGCCGTCGATCTGCTTCGACCCGGCCGGGCTGCGGAAGCTGGTACGGGCGCGCTCGGCCTTCAGCCAGGGCGCGTCGTAGACGAAGCCGCCCTGGCTCCAGCCTTCGTTGAAGCGGGTGGAGCCGCCGAGGCCGGGCGCGCCGAGGCGCTCCACATGGTCCGGCGGCAGTTCCTCGACGAAGCGGCTGGGGGGGCTGGATTGCCACTGGCTGTAGACGCGCCGGTTGGCAGCGAAGGAGATGTTGCAGCGCTTGCGCGCCCGGGTGATGCCGACATAGGCGAGGCGGCGCTCCTCCTCCAGGCCCTCGGTACCCTTCTCATCCAACACGCGTTTATGTGGGAAGACGCCTTCCTCCCATCCGGGCAGGAAGACGGTGTCGAATTCGAGGCCCTTGGCGGCATGCAGCGTCATCAGGCCGACGGCGTCGCCCTCGCCGCCCTGGTCGTTGTCCATCACCAGCGCCACGTGTTCCAGGAAGGCGGCCAGGCTCTCGAAGGTCTCGAGGGCGCGCACCAGTTCCTTCAGGTTTTCCAGCCGACCCGGCGCCTCGGCCGAGCGGTCGGCCTGCCACATCGCGGTATAGCCGCTCTCGTCCAGGATCATCTCGGCCAGCTCGACATGCGGCAGCCCGTCGATGAGGGCGCGCCAGCGGGCGAAGTCCTCCACCACCTTGCGCAGCGTGCTGCGCGGTTTCGGCTTCAGCTCGTCGGTCTCGATCAGACGGCTGGCGGCCTGGAGGAGGGGGATGCGCTCGGTCCGCCCGTAGCTATGCAGTACCTGCAGGGTGGCGTCGCCCAGGCCCCGCTTGGGCGTGTTCAGTATCCGCTCGAGGGCGAGATCGTCGTCGGGCTGGCAGACGACGCGGAAATAGGCCATCGCGTCGCGCACTTCCTGGCGCTCGTAGAAGCGCAGCCCGCCATAGACCCGGTACGGCACGCCCAGCGTGAGAAAACGGTCTTCGAACAGGCGGGTCTGGAAGCCGGCGCGGACCAGGATCGCCATCGAGGCGAGGCGGTCGCCGGCACGCTGCCGCGCCTCCACCTCCTCGCCCACCACGCGGGCCTCCTCGTCGCCGTCCCAGAGGCCGCGGAGCGTGATCTTCTCGCCCTCGTTCACCTCGGTCCAGAGCGTCTTGCCGAGGCGGCCTTGATTCTTGGCGATCAGGCCGGAGGCGGCGCCCAGAATATGGGGGGTGGAGCGGTAGTTCTGCTCCAGGCGGATGATGCGGGCGCCCTCGAAATCCTGCTCGAAGCGCAGGATGTTGCCGACCTCCGCCCCGCGCCAGCCGTAGATCGACTGATCGTCGTCACCCACGCAGGCGATGTTGCGCGAGCCCTGGGCCAGGAGCCGCAGCCAGAGGTACTGGGAGACGTTGGTGTCCTGATACTCGTCGACCAGGATGTAGCGGAACTTCCGCTGCCATTCGGCCAGGACGTCCTTGTGCGCCTGGAACAGCGTCGTCACATGCAGCAGCAGGTCGCCGAAATCGCAGGCGTTGAGCGTGGCGAGCCGGTCCTGATAGGTGCGGTAGAGCTGGACGCCCTTGCCGTCGAAGGCGCGCGCGGCTTCCGCCGCCGGCACCTTGTCGGGCGTCAGCCCCTTGTCCTTCCAGCGGTCGATGACGGCGGCGAGCGCGCGGGGCGGCCAGCGCTTCTCGTCCATGTTCTCGGCCTGCAGGATCTGCTTCAGGAGGCGAAGCTGATCGTCGGTGTCGAGGATGCTGAAATTCTGCTTCAGCCCGACGGCCTCGGCATGCCGGCGCAGCATGCGGGCGGCGATCGAATGGAAGGTCCCGATCCACATGCCTTCCACGGCGCCGCCGATGATGGCGCCGACGCGCTCGCGCATCTCGCGCGCCGCCTTGTTGGTGAAGGTGACCGACAGGATCTGGGAGGGGTAGGCGAGGCGGCGGTCGAGGATATAGGCGAGGCGTGTGGTCAGCACCCGGGTCTTGCCCGTGCCGGCGCCGGCCAGCACCAGCACCGGGCCCTCGGTCGCCTCCACCGCCTCGCGCTGGACCGGGTTCAGCCCGGCGAGATAGGGCGGCGTGCCGACCGGGCGCCCCGGGGCGCCGGGGCCGGGAACGGGTGCCGGTGGCGCCTCCAGCGCGGAAAGATCAAAGGGATCGCTCATGAGAACAATATAGGACTGATTCGGGTGTTCGTATGGTCTGGGCGCTGGAAGGCGCCGGTTGGGAGAACCATATAGAATGGTGGTCGAACAGGAGGAACCGGGTCGCTCATGACCAATTCCGACGCGCGCGTGCCGGCAACCAAAGGCAAAGCCGCGGTAGAACAGTTCCTGCAGAAGCTGGCGGCGACGCCGAAGCGCGGCGGCGGGCGCGGCCGGCTCCTGTTCGGCATGGACGCGACGGCGAGCCGGCAGCCGAGCTGGGAGCAGGCGGCCCGCATCCAGACCGAGATGTTCACGGAAGCCGCCGGCCATGGCGGGCTCGAGATCCAGCTGTGCTTCTTCCGCGGCTTCGGCGAGTGTCGCGCATCTTCCTGGATCACCGATCCCGAGACGCTGGCCCGGCGGATGGCATCGGTCACCTGCCTGGCCGGTCATACCCAGATCGCCAAAGTGCTGAGCCATGCCCTCACCGAGACCAGGGCGAAGAAGGTAGACGCGCTGGTCTATGTGGGCGACTGCATGGAGGAGGGGGTCGATGATCTCGGCCGGCTCGCGGGCGAGCTCGGCCTGCTCGGCGTGCCGGTCTTCCTGTTCCAGGAGGGGCATGACCCGATCGCCAGCCGCGCCTTCGCCCAGGTGGCGAAGCTGACCCGGGGGGCGCATCTGAATTTCGACGCCAACAGTCCCCAGGCGCTGCGCGACCTGTTGAAGGCGGTGGCCGTATTCGCCGCCGGCGGCCGGCTGGCTCTCACCGATTACGCCAATCGTGCGAAGGGGGAGGTGTTGCGCCTCTCCCGGCAGATCGGCTGACGATGGCGGGGCTGGCGATCCTGGCGGGCGTGCTGGTCGTCTTCGGCGGCGGGGTCTGGCTGTTCCTGCGGACGCCGCCGGCCGTGCTCGGCCGGGCGATGCGCGGCATCGCGATGGGCCTGGCCGGCCTGCTGGCACTTTTCCTGTTCCTGCGCGGCCGCCCGGACCTCGCCTTCCTGTTCCTGGGGCTCATCCCGCTGATCAAGCGGTTCATGCCGGTGCCGGGCTTCGGGCATGTCGGCGGCGGGCCGGCCGGCGCCACGGTGCCGCCGTCCACGGTGGCGACGGCCTGGCTCAACATGACGCTCGATCCCGGGTCGGGCGCGGTGGCGGGCGAGGTGTTGCAGGGGAGGTTCAAGGGCCGGCGGCTGGCGGACCTGACGCTGGAGGACCTGCTCGCGCTCAGGGCCGAATGCGGCCACGACGCCCAGTCGGCCAGCCTGATCGAGGCCTTCCTCGACCGCACGCATGGGGCGGCCTGGCGGGGCGAGCAGGAGGAACCGTCATCCGGCGCGCAAGGCCATGACGGTGGCGGCGACGGCAAGATGACCGAGGCCCGGGCGCTCGCCATCCTCGGGCTGGAGCGCGGCGCCGATGCCGAGGCGATCAAGGCGGCGCATCACCGGCTGATGAAGAAGATGCATCCCGACCAGGGCGGCAGCGGCTATCTCGCCGCCGAGATCAACGCGGCGAAGGATTTCCTGCTGGGATAGCGGGGGCGGCCTGGAGATCCGCCCTGCCCTTGAATCGCTCGGCGATTGGCATTGATACCGGTGGCGCGGACATCTGTAGCCACCCTGCGGCAAACAATGGCCCGAACCCTGGGGTGAAGAGGGCGCCCGGTTCGTCCGGGGCGTTTCGCCTGGCAGTCGATACTCGACGAATGGCCGCAAGCAGTCGCCAGCACCGCTGCTGCGGCCTTTCGCTTTCTTGCCGGCTAGTAGCGGCGGCGTCTAGGGTCGCGCCACCTTCCGCCGACCGGATTCCCTGAATGGCCGACAGCCTCGACGTTTGGACGCTCCTCGCCGCCGCCTTTCTCGGCATCGTCGAGGGGCTGACGGAGTTCCTGCCCGTATCCTCCACCGGGCATCTGATCCTGCTGATCGACCTCATGGGTTTCAAGGGACCGCCCGGCAAGGTGTTCGAGATCGTGATCCAGTTCGGCGCCATCCTGGCGGTGATCTGGCTCTACCGGGCGAAGTTCTTCGGAGTCGCGGCCGGGCTGCTGACGGGCGACCGCGCGGCGCGCGGCTTCAGTATCGGAATCCTGGCGGCGCTGATACCGGCCCTGGTGCTGGGTGCCCTGTTCGGCTCGCAGATCAAGAGCCTCCTGTTCTCGCCCTGGGTCGTTTCCACGACGCTCGTGCTCGGCGGGCTCGTCATCCTGCTGATCGAGCGCATCAAGCCCGAGCCCCGGCACCATGACGTCGACACCTTCTCGCCCTGGCTCGCCTTCCGCATCGGGCTCTGCCAGGCGGTGGCGATGATCCCGGGCGTGTCGCGCTCGGGTGCCACCATCATGGGTTCGCTGATGCTGGGGGTGGACCGGCGGGCGGCGACGGAATTCTCCTTCTTCCTCGCCGTGCCGACGATGCTCGCCGCCTGCGTCTACGATCTCTACAAGAACCGGGACAATCTCGACTTCGACGATGCGGCCGTCATCGCGGCCGGTTTCGTCACCGCCTTCATAGCCGCGCTTCTCGTCGTGCGCGCCGCGGTCGAGTTCATCTCGCGGCACGGCTTCGCACCTTTCGCCTGGTACCGGATCGGCATAGGGACGGTGATGTTCGCCGTCCTGCTGATGCGCTAACCTCTGCCCCGGGATCAGAGGGGGGGAAGAAATGCTGCCGTTTCTGCTCTTCATCGTCGGCGGCACGGCCGTGATGGTCGGCATCGGCGCGATCGGCGCGAGCGTGCTGATCCAGGACCTGCAGATGGCGCAGTTCGGCATGCAGCTGCTGGTCAGCGGCGCGATCCTCTGCGGCCTCGGCAAGGTGATATCCGCCCTCGAGCTACTGACCTCGATCCGCCGCTCCGAGCAGGCGCCGCGCGGCGACGAGTAGGGCAAGGACGAAGAGCAATACTTCCTTCTTCCCCAGGGAGAAGGAAGTATTTATCGGATAGTTTCTGGGGAGCTCAGAGGGGCAGCGTTCCGCCGCTCAGAAGGCATTGACGAGGTCGGCGGTCACGCGCTGCTGCAGGCCGACCGTATTCACCAGCCCGGCCTTCGATATGACATCGGCGGGGCGCTCCGGGATGCGTTCCAACGCGTCCGCCACCCGCGCCAGTCGAAAAAGGCCGAGCGGCTCGCCGTCTTCGGCACCGACCACGACATCGATATCGCTTTCAGCCGCCGCGGTATCGCGCGCGACCGAACCGAACAGGTAGGCATGGACGACACCGAGAGCGGCGAGTTACTCCCGGTTTTGTCGCAATCGTCCCAATGCCTCGTCACGGCGCATGCAGGCATCCCATTCGGCAACCCGCCCCGTCACCCGACCGCCTCTTCCGCCGTGGTGTCGGCTTCCGGGTCCTCGGTCTTCACCGGGGCGTCGGACCTGTCGATGTCGAAGGCGAGCTTGCCGTTCTCCACCCGCACCTTCACATGACCGCCCTTGGTCAGGCGGCCGAAGAGGAGTTCGTCGGCCAGCGCCTTCTTGATGTGCTCCTGGATCACGCGGCCTAGGGGACGCGCCCCGAAGGCCTTGTCGTAGCCGCGTTCGGCGAGCCAGGTGCGGGCCTCGTCGGTGAGCGCGATGGTGACGTTACGGTCGGAGAGCTGGGCCTCCAGCTGGAGGACGAACTTGTCGACCACGCGGGCGATGACATCGGGCGACAGCGCGTCGAAGCCGATCACCGCGTCCAGCCGGTTGCGGAATTCCGGCGTGAACAGTTTCTTGATCGCCTCCTCGTCCTCGCCGTCCTTCAGGCCGCGGCCGAAGCCGATGGCGTTCTTGGCCGATTCAGTGGCGCCCGCATTGGTGGTCATGATCAGGACCACGTTGCGGAAATCGACCGTCTTGCCGTGATGGTCGGTGAGCTTCCCGTGGTCCATCACCTGCAGCAGGATGTTGAAGAGATCGGGATGCGCCTTCTCGATCTCGTCCAGCAGCAGCACGCTGTGCGGGTGCTGGTCGATCTTGTCGGTGAGCTGGCCGCCCTGGTCGAAGCCGACATAGCCGGGCGGCGCGCCGATCAGGCGCGAGACCGAATGCCGCTCCATGTATTCCGACATGTCGAAGCGGATCAGCTCCATGCCCATGGTGAGGGCGAGCTGGCGCGCCGCTTCGGTCTTGCCGACGCCGGTCGGGCCGGAGAACAGGTAGCAGCCGATCGGCTTCTCGGGTTCGCGCAGGCCGGCGCGGGCGAGCTTCACCGCGGCGGAGAGCGCGATCAGCGCCTTGTCCTGGCCGAACACCGCCTGCTTCAGGTCGGTCTCGATGGTGCGCAGCGCCTCGGTGTCGCGCTTGGAGACGCTCTTCGGTGGGATGCGGGCGATCTTCGCCACGATCCCCTCGATCTCCTTCACGCTGATCGTCTTCCGCCGGCGGCTCTCCGGCTTCAGCATCTCGGCGGCGCCCACCTCGTCGATCACGTCGATCGCCTTGTCGGGCAGCTTCCTGTCGTTGATGTACTTGGCCGAGAGTTCCACCGCGGCGCGGATCGCCTCGCCGGTGTAGCGGACCTTGTGGAACTCCTCGTAATAGGGCTTCAGGCCGCGGACGATCTTGATCGCGTCCTCGATCGTCGGCTCGTTCACGTCGATCTTCTGGAACCGGCGCAAGAGCGCGCGGTCCTTCTCGATGTAGGAGCGGAACTCCTTGTAGGTGGTCGAGCCGATGCAGCGGATGGCGCCCGAGGCGAGCGCCGGCTTCAAGAGGTTCGATGCATCCATGGCGCCACCCGAGGTGGCGCCGGCGCCGATCACGGTGTGGATCTCGTCGATGAAGAGGATGGCGCCCTTGATCGCCTCCAGTTCGGAGACGACGGCCTTCAGCCGCTCCTCGAAATCGCCGCGATAGCGCGTGCCGGCGAGCAGCGCGCCCATGTCGAGCGCATAGATGGTGGCGTTCTTCAGCACTTCGGGCACTTCGCCCAGCACGATGCGCCGGCCGAGGCCCTCGGCGATGGCGGTCTTGCCGACGCCGGGATCGCCCACGAAGAGCGGATTGTTCTTCGAGCGCCGGCACAGGATCTGGATGGTCCGCTCGATCTCCTGCTCGCGCCCGATCAGGGGGTCGATCTTGCCCGCCTTCGCCTTGTCGTTGAGGTTGACGCAGTAGTTGGCGAGGGCGTCCTGGTTCTTCTGCTGGCCCTGGCCCGGAGGGGCGCCCTGGCCCTGGCCCTGGGCCGGCTTCTCGCCGCCGCCGCCGTTGGCGGTGGGGCCTTCGTTGTCGACGCCCCGCACCGGGCGGCTCTCGCCGCGGCCGGGCGACTTCGCGATGCCGTGGCTGATGAAGCTGATCGCATCCAGCCGCGACATGTCCTGCTCCTGCAGGAAGTAGACGGCGTGGCTCTCGCGCTCGGAGAAGATCGCGACCAGCACGTTGGCGCCGGTCACTTCCTCGCGACCGGAGGACTGCACGTGGAAGAGGGCGCGCTGCACGGCGCGCTGGAAGCTGAGCGTGGGCTTCGCCTCCTCGCGGCGGTCGAGCGCCAGGTCGCGCAGGTCCTCGTCGACGAACTTGGTGACGCGGGTGCGCAGGCGCTCGATGTCGACGTTGCATGCCTTGAGCACCGCGATGGCGTCGGTGTCGTCGACCAGCGCCAGCAGCAGGTGTTCCAGCGTCGCGAATTCATGCCGCCTGGCGGTGGCGAGGGCGAGGGCCCGGTGAAGGGTCTGTTCCAGGTTGCGGGAAAATCCGGGCAAGCGGGCCACTCCTCAGACGCTGAAGGGACAGGGTAGGCGGACGGCTATTCGCGCTCCATCGTGCATTGCAGCGGGTGCTGGTTCTGACGGGCGAGGTCGATCACCTGGGCCACCTTGGTCTCGGCCACCTCGTAGGTGAAGACGCCGCAGACGCCGATGCCCTTCTGATGAACGTGCAGCATGATCTCGGTGGCTTCCTCGCGGTTCTTGTTGAAGAACCGCTCGAGCACGTGGACCACGAATTCCATGGGGGTGTAGTCGTCGTTCAGAAGCAGCACCTTGTAGAGAGGCGGCTTCTTGGTCTTCGGGCGCGTGCGGGTGACGACACCCGTTCCCGTGCCCGTATCTCCGTCCCGTCTTTCCTCGCTCATCCCGACGAACCCTGACGCCAACTCCGGAGCGGCTCATGCCGACCGGTAGAATATCGGACAAACCCTACCGATTGCCATACCCAGCAGATCAAAGGGGCGGTCAAAATGCAAAGAGCCCGGCCTTTCGGCCGGGCTCCCAACGCCACCACTGTCGAGGATCATCGAGAGAGGAGGAAACTCCGGACCACTCCAAACGTAAGATCGGAAGCTCTCAGTTCAAGCGGCGAGGGGCTTCGCGAACTTCTCGACGGCCAGCTTCATGCGCGCGCCGATCGGCTCGAAGGCCTCCTGGGAGATCTTCTGGCTGAGCTCGCCGAACTTGGTCGCTTCCTTGACGTAGGTCTCGACCGAGTCCTTGAAGAAGCCGGTCTGCAGGTCGACCAGTTCCTTCAGCGTCTTGCAGGTCATCGCGGCCTTGGCGGCGGCGACGGTGCTGTCGAGCTGGGCCTTGGAGAAGGCGAGGACCTCGGCGTTCAGCGCCTCGACGGCCTTCGCGGTCTTGGTCGAGGTCTGAACGACGATCTCGACGGTCTCCTGGTTGAACTGCGCGATGTCGCCGAAGCTCTTGGTCGCCGCGTCGAACTTTTCCTTGCTCATCGAGAAGGCCTTGGTGGCCGCCTCTTCGCCCGCCTTGAGCGCGGCGTTCATCGCGTCTTTCCCAACCATCTGGGCATCGGTGGCAATCTTGGTCGCTTCGGCCTTCATCTTGGTAGCCATGGTTCCGTTCTCCGCGTCTGGTTGACTTTGATCTGGGCGTGGTCTGATTGTGGGGGCCGCCCGCATGTTGCGCTGCAGCATGGTCAGAATTTAAGCATGCTACCGCGCCGCGTCAAGGGCTTTTGCTGCACTGCACCAGAAAAAAAGCCTGCCCTGCCGGCCGGACTTCGTTTCCGCTGCTGCGACGCAGCGCGGGCGTGCCGCCGATTCAGGCGGATAGCGGGCGGACCAGCTTGTCGACGCTGGCCTGCAGCCGGGCGTTGATCGGCTCGGCCGTGCTTTGGGCCAGGCGGGCGCCGATTTCACCGACCTTGGTCGACTGGGCCAGGAAGGCGTCCAGCGCCGACTTGGCGAAGGCGCTCTGGGCGGCGAAGAACTCCTGCGGCGTGCGCACGGTCATCAGCGTCTTGACCGCGGCCATGCCGCTGTCGACCTGGGCCTTGCCGAAGTTCATGATCTCGGCGTTCAGCTCCTCGACGCCTTCGGCGGCGACGGTGGCGGACGCGACCAGGGCCTCGACCGTTTCACGACCGAAGGCCTGCGCCTCGTCGACGCTCCTGTTGAGGCTGCTGAAACGGCTCTGCCCGAAGGCCATCGCCTGATGGGCGGCGTCCATGCCGGCCTGGGTGAAGAACTCGAAGCCCTTGGGAAGCGCTGACGTCATCTGAGGCATCTCCTATTGCCGCGACCGCTCATCGGGTCGCTATGTTGCACTGCACAATAGGCGATATGCGCACTCCGCCAAGTTTTGTCAATGCCTCGGCGCCAAAAAATGGTGCGTTGCAATATATCCTGGCCGGCGGGCCTAACCTCGCACCCTGGGGCCCACGGGGATTCCGGTTTCATCGATCTGCAGCCGGAAATGCGGGTAGGTGGTCATCGGATCGTAGTCGCGGAACGGCCCCTGAGGCGGGTTGGCCGCACGGCGGAAGGGCACCTCGGTCAGGTCCTGGCGCAGCAGGGGGGCAACGAAGGGGAGGGTGTTCACCTCGCTCTCGTCGGTGGTCCAGGCGGCGAAGCGGTACCGGCCGGCACGACATTCGGCCGCCACCCAATAATAGCCGTCCGATCTGAGATAGCCGCCAGGCTTCAGGCGGGCTCCGGCATGGGCGCGGTCGAAGGCCGCGCGGAGGGTGGCGAAAGCGGCGGCATCGAGCGTCGTGTCCACCCGTGGGCCGCGCCAGACGCCGAACGGATCCAGAAGGTCGATGCTCGCGATGTTGCCCTGGCCGAGCACCCTGGACTCCTGGCGCGCGCCGGGACCGACCGCCACGATGTCGTAGGTGCGCACCTGTTCGTGCCAAATTCCATTGTAGACGAAGCGCAGGCGGTCGGGCCCGCCCGCCGCGCAGCTTTCCCTGACATCGTCGCCGCCCAGGTAGCTGTACCACTTGAGGCTGCGCAGAACCGCGTTGTCCTCCGGCCCCGCCGACTGGCAGGCGGTGATCGTCAGGACGGCCAGGAAAGAAAACAGAAACCGGCTCCGGCGCATCATCGCCACGCACTCCCGTCTACCAGGATCACCCATAGCGCAAATGCGGGCGGCGGATAACGGTTCAAATAGGCGCCAAAGCGGAAGGGATTTGCGTCATGCGAATCTTGAGCAAATCCTTAATAGAATCAGCGAGACTTTGCTGGACACGCGACTCTGGCGACAATATGGTCAACCCTTACCGGTCATCGCGTCGCCCATCCGGACGCTGCTGGCCAAGTGGCATGTATTCGGCGAGGGGGCATAGCGGCATGGCAAGGATCGTGACGATATTAACGATCTTGTTCTTTGCCATTTCGACGGCGGATGCCAAGCCGAAGCAAAAGTCCGCTTCTCAATCGAACCGGACGGCCTCGATCCTGGTCGAAGCCGGTTCCGGGACCGTATTGCATCAGGCGAACGCGGACGAGCTGCGCTATCCCGCGTCGCTGACCAAGATCATGACCCTGTATCTGGTGTTCGACGCGCTCGACCAGGGCACCTTGCGGCTCGATCAGCGTATCAAGACTTCGGTGCTCGCCACCCGGCAGCAACCCTCCAAGTTCGGGCTCACCGTGGGGGAGACCATCCGGGTGGAGGACGCGATCCTGGGCCTGGTGACCAAATCCGCGAACGACGTCGCGGTCGTGCTGGCCGAAGCCATCGCCGGAACCGAGGCGGAGTTTGCCCGGCAGATGACCGCCAAGGCGCGCCAGCTCGGGATGAGCCGCACGACCTTCCGCAACGCCTCGGGCCTGCCCGACCGCCTGCAGCAGTCCACGGCGCGCGACATGGCGACGCTAGGGCTCGCCATGCTGCGCGACCACAAGCGGCGCTACAGCTATTTTTCGCGTTCCGAGTTCGCCTTCGACGGCGTGGTGCATGCCAACCATAATCGGCTGCTGAATGCCTATGAAGGCATGGACGGGATCAAGACCGGCTTCATCAACGCCAGCGGCTTCAATCTCGTCGCCTCCGCCACGCGCGACGGAAAGCGGCTGGTCGGCGTGGTGTTCGGCGGCAACACCGCCGCGTCGCGCGACCGCGAGATGATCAGGCTGATGGACGCGGGCTTCAACGGCCGCCCGCATGCGCCGCCGCCGACCATGATGGTCGAAGCGGACAGGGATGCGGTGGGCAAGGGCGTCAAGCGTGCCCTGCAGGCTTTGAACCCGGTTTCCTCCGCGCATGCCGCGACGATCGAGCACGGGTCCGGCTATGGCGTCCAGGTTGGGGCGTTCGGCCGGTCGCAAGCGGCCGAAAGCGAGGCGAGACGCGTCGCCGGCCTGCTTCCCTCCCTCGGCGACAACCGCATCGTGGTGGACCAGACCGAAGGGAAGAAGAAATTCTATCGCGCGCGGATCGCGGGCCTGTCGCAGGACGGTGCGCGGGAGGTCTGCCGGGTGCTGAAGACCAAAGGCGTGGATTGTCTGGTCGTCACCCTATAGCGCCGCGGCGATCCGGGCGGCGACTTCGGCATTCGCTATCGCCAGTCCTCGATTGACCCGAACGCTTGCTCCCTTCGACAATCGGTTCAGAGCGCCCAGCAGATAGGGCGTGACTGCGCCTCCGGTAATGCCGGCGGCGCCGGCCTCGGCCAGGGCCGTGGCGATCCAGCCTTCGATGTCGGGCTGCGGCAAGGCCAGGTCGGCCGGTGGCGGGTTACAGACCAGAAGCGCGCCGGGCAGCCCGAGGTCGAGATGCGTCCGCACGACATTCGCGAGTTGTCCGGGATCGTCCGTCGAGAAGGCGAGGGGCAGGCCGCTCGACGGTGTATGGAAGGCCGGAAATTCCGTTGTCCGGAATCCGATCATGCCGACACCGTAGGTTTCGAGCATCTCGAGGGTGGCCGGCAGGTCGAGGATCGACTTGGCGCCGGAGGTGACCACCGCAATCGGCGTGCGTGACAGTTCGAGCAGATCCGCCGATACGTCGAGCGGCCCCCGGTCGCCTTCGAACCGGCGGTGGACGCCGCCGATCCCGCCGGTGGCGAATATCCGGATCCCGAGGCGCGCGGCGATATGGGCCGTCGCCGCGACGGTCGTCCCCGCCGTCCGGCCGGAGGCAGTGAGCGGGGCGATGTCGCGGGTCGAGCATTTCGCGACGGCCGGGGCGCTGGCGAGATGCCGGAACTCCCTGTCGCCCAGCCCGACGTGAATGCTCCCGGCGATGATCGCGATCATCGCCGGCGTGGCACCCGCCTGCCGCACCGCCGCCGTCAGCGCGCCGGCGAGGGCGAGGTTGTCGGGATGGGGAAAGCCGTGGGCGATGATGCTTGATTCGAGCGCCACCACCGGCGTCTGGCGGGCAAGCGCCGCCGCCACCTCCGGCGAGACGGACAGGAAACGTTCGGGGATCATGCGCAAGCATACCTTCTCGCCCGCCGGGGCGGCAGCTATCATGCGCGCATGGAGGAAACGCCGATGGCGGCCGGGCCGGCGGGTCCGCCGCCGCTCATACGCCTTGTCGCCACGGTGCTGCTGCCGTTCGGGCTCGGCTTCTTCCTGTCCTATCTGTATCGGAGCGTCACCGCCGTCATCGCGCCGAACCTGATTGCCGAGGTGGGCCTCGCGGCGACCGATCTCGGGCTGCTCGCCTCGGCCTATTTCCTCACCTATGCCGCCATGCAACTGCCGCTCGGCCTCGGCCTCGATCGCTTCGGCCCGCGCCGCATGCAGGCGGGTCTCATCCTGATCTCCTCGATCGGCGCGCTCTGTTTCGCCTTCGCGGAGTCTCGCAACGGCCTGGCGCTGGCGCGGGCGCTGATCGGCGTCGGTGTCTGCGGCGGGCTGATGGCCTCCCTGAAGGCGATCACCTTGTGGTTTCCTCAGGAGCGCTGGCCGCTGATCAACGGCATCTTCATGACCATGGGCGGGGCGGGCGCGCTGGTCGCCACCGAGCCGGTCGAACTGTTGCTGCATCTGATCGACTGGCGCGAGCTCTTCCTCGGGCTTGCGGTGCTCAGCGTCGTCACCTCGATGGTGATCTTCCTCGCCGTGCCGGAGAAGGAACAGTCGACACCGGCGGCCGGCTTCCGGCAGCAGGTGGACGGACTGGTTCGGATCTACCGCGACCCGGTGTTCTGGCGCCTGGCACCGGTTGCCTTCCTGACGATGGGTGCCGGGATGGCGGTGCAGGGATTGTGGGCCGGACCCTGGCTGCGGGATGTCGCCCTCCTGGACCGGGCCGATGTGGCGCGGCAGCTGTTCTTTCTCGCCGCCGCGCTGACCGCCGGCTTCTTCGTCAACGGCGTCTTCGCCGATGTGATGAGCCGCCGCGGCGTGCCCTTGATCCAATCGATGCGGATCGGTCTGGTGGCGTTGCTCGCGGTCAATGCGGTGATCGCCTTTCAGCTGTTCCCGAATTCCAGCATTCCCTGGATCATGTTCGGCCTGATCGGCAATGCGTCGGCCTTCGCCTTTCCGATCCTTTCGGGCTATTTCCCGGCCGAATATTCGGGGCGATCGAACACCGCACTCAACGTCTTCATCTTCGGCTGCGCTTTCCTGACCCAGTTCGCGATCGGCTGGATCCTGGATTTCTGGACGCCGGTCGCCGGCCGCTATCCTGCCGAGGGCTATCGGGCGGCGTTCGGGATACTGCTCGGGCTGCAGGTGGTGGCGCTGTTGTGGTCGCTAGTGCCCGTGCGGCGTTGAACCCTCGGGCAGGTCGAGGCCGCTCGCCTTCAACTGCTCTGCGAGCGCCGCCTTCAACCGGGCGAGACCTTCTTCCGTCTTGGATTCGCAGCGGGCGACCAGCACGGCCTGGGTATTCGAGGCGCGGAGGAGCCACCAGCCGTCGGCTGAATTGACCCGTACGCCGTCCACCGCCTGAACGTCGGCGCCGGATTTGGCAAGGCGTCCGGCGACTTCCTTCACCACCTCGAACTTGCGCTCTTCGGCACAATCGAACCGCAGTTCCGGAGTGTTCATGAATTTGGGGAGCTTCCGGCGGAACTCCGCGGCCGAGTATCCGGCCCGCGCGATGATGCTGGCCATGCGCACGGCGACATAGAGACCGTCGTCATGGCCGTAGAACCTGTGGCCATAGAAGATGTGCCCGCTCATCTCGCCGGCAAGGGGGCTGCCGATCTCGGCCATCTTCGCCTTGATCAGGGAATGGCCCGTCTTCCACATCAGCGGCTTGCCGCCCAGACGGGCGATCTCGTCGAACAGGACCTGGCTCGCCTTCACGTCGGCGATGATGGTGGCGCCGGGGTGCTCGGCCAGCACCTCGCTCGCGAGCAGCGCCAGGATCTGGTCGCCCCACAGGATGCCGCCCTCGCCATCGACCACGCCGATGCGATCGCCGTCACCGTCGAAGGCGAAGCCAAGATCGCACTTGTTCGCTGCCACCGCCTCCTGGAGCTGAACGAGGTTCTCGGGCACCGTCGGGTCCGGGTGATGGTTCGGGAAGGTTCCGTCGATCTCCTCGTTCAACAGGATATGCGTGCCGGGCAGGCGGGCGGCGAGTGCCGCCATCGCCTCGCCGGGGGCACCGTTGCCGGCATCCCAGGCGATCTTCAGGTCACGGCCCGGGATGTAGTCCTGGACGAGCCGGTCGACATAGGCGTCGAAGACGGATTCCTCGCGGGCCGACCCCCGCCCCTCGGCAAAGGCGCCGGCCGCGGCGATGGTGCCGATCTCGCGGATGTCCTCCCCGAAGAACGGCTTCTTCCCCAGCATCATCTTGAAGCCGTTGTGGGTCGGCGGATTGTGCGACCCGGTGATCATGATGCCCGCATCGGCCTTCAGGTGATGCACGGCGAAATAGAGCATCGGCGTCGGCCCCAGCCCTACGCGTATCGCGTCGACGCCCGCCGCGACCAGCCCCCGCACCACCGCCGCTTCCAGGGTGGGAGAGGAGAGCCGTCCGTCGCGTGCGACCGCGACCCGCTTGCCGCCGCCGCGGAGGACGATGGTGGCGAAGGCCCGCCCGATCGCCTCCGCATCGGCCTCGCCCAGGGTCTCGCCGACGATGCCGCGGATGTCGTATTCCCGGAGCACGGTGTGGTGAAAGGCGTGGGGCTTGCTCATTTGGGGGCACCGGCAGGGGGGATGTAGGGACGACCGATGCAGTGATACTCGATCCCCGCCTCGGCCATGTCGGCGGGCTTGTAGACGTTGCGGAAATCCACCATCAGCGGACGCTTGGTCAGGCTCTTCAGCCGCTCGAGGTTCAATGCACGGAACTGGTTCCATTCGGTGACGATCGCCACGCAATCTGCACCCTTGATGGCGTCATAGGCGTCCTCGCAATAGGTGATGTGGGGCATCATCTTGCGGGCTTCCTTCATCCCTTCCGGATCATAGGCGCGGACGACGGCGCCCTTGCCGACCAGGACCGGGATGATGTCGAGGCTGGGGCTCTCGCGCATGTCGTCGGTATTGGGCTTGAAGGTCAGGCCCAGCACGGCGACGGTCTTGCCGGCGACGTTGCCGTCGAAGATGTCGATGATGCGCTCGGCCATTTCGCGCTTGCGGGCGTCGTTGATGGCGACCACTTCCTCGACGATGCGGATGGGCGCACCGACCTTGCGGGCGGTGCCGACCAGCGCGCGTGTGTCCTTGGGGAAGCACGACCCGCCATAGCCGGGGCCGGCATGCAGGAACTTCTTCCCGATGCGCCCGTCGAGGCCGATGCCGCGGGCCACGTCGTCGACATTGGCGCCGACCTTTTCGCACAGGTTGGCGATCTCGTTGATGAAGGTGATCTTGGTCGCCAGGAAGGTGTTGGCGGCGTACTTGATCAGCTCGGAGGTTTCGAGCGCGGTGAACATCACCGGCGTCTCGAGCAGGAAGAGCGGCCGGTAGAGATTGCGCATCACGGTCTTGGCGCGTTCGGTTTCGGCGCCGACGACGACGCGATCGGGACGCATGAAGTCCTCGATCGCCGAGCCCTCGCGCAGGAATTCGGGGTTGGAGGCGATGTCGAGGCCGAGCTTGGGGTTGGCGGCGTCCAGGATGCGCTTCACCTCGCGGCCCGTCCCGACCGGGACGGTCGACTTGGTCACGATCACCGCATAGTGGTCGAGGGCCTCGGCGATCTCCTTGGCGGCGGCATAGACGTAGGTGAGGTCGGCCTCGCCGTCGCCGCGGCGCGACGGCGTGCCGACGGCGATGAAGACGGCTTCCGCCTTCTTGATGGCCTGGTTCAGGTCGGTGGTGAAGCTGAGACGGCCGGCTGCGACGTTCCGCGCCACCAGCGTATCGAGGCCGGGTTCGTAGATCGGGATTTCGCCGCGTTTCAGGCTCTCGATCTTCGTCGCGTCCTTGTCGACGCAAATGACGTCATGCCCGAATTCGGAGAAACAGGCGCCGGACACCAGCCCGACATAACCCGTTCCGATCATCACCACGTCCATTCAGTCCCCCGTCGGTCAAAAGGCCCCGGATACTCGTTCACAGGCTGGGTGCGAGTTCGCGGATGAAATCGGAAACCTCGCCGCGCATGTCCGCGCGATCGAGCGCGAATGCGACATTGGCGTGCAGGAAGCCCACCTTGTCGCCGCAGTCGAAGCGCTTGCCTTCGAACCGCAGGCCATGGAAGGGGTGGGTGTCGATCATCTTCGCCAGGGCGTCGGTCAGCTGGATCTCGCCGCCGGCGCCGCGCTCGCCACGCTCCAGGTGTTCGAAGACCTCGGGCTGCAGGATGTAGCGGCCGATCACGGCGAGCGTGGAGGGGGCCTTGTCCACGGCCGGCTTCTCGACCATCCCCTTCACCGTCGCCAGGCGCCCGTCATCGGTGCTGACGTCGAGGATGCCGTAGCGGGAGACATGCGCCTTCGGCACGTCCATGGCCGCCACCATGACACCGCCCGTTTCGACATAGGCGGCCGTCATCTGCTTGAGGCAGGCGGTACGCGACAGAATGAGGTCGTCGGCCAGAAGGACGGCGAAGGGCTCGTCTCCTACCCAATCGCGGGCACACCAGACCGCATGACCGAGGCCGAGCGGTTCCTGCTGGCGGGTATAGGCGATGGCGCCGGGGCCCGGCACCCAGTCCGTGATCGACTTCAGCGTCTCTTCCTTGCCGCGCGAGCCCAGCAGGTGGGAAAGCTCGAAGGAGTGGTCGAAGTGGTCTTCGATCGCCGATTTTCCGCGCCCGGTGACGAAGATGAACTGCTCGATCCCGGCGGCGCGCGCCTCCTCGACGGCATATTGGATCAGCGGCTTGTCGACCACAGGCAGCATTTCCTTCGGCAGTGCCTTCGTGGCGGGAAGGAAGCGCGTTCCCATGCCACCGACGGGGAAAACTGCTTTACGGACGGACTTTCTCATGACGGGCCTGTCTCCGGTGCGGCGGATCGCCTGTTAACCATGCACGGTCGCGTTTCGTTGTGCCATGGCGGTCAGCCGTGGCGCAACCGTCGGGGAGGATAGTGAATTTTCCGTCTCCGTGCGTCGCGGCAGGGGGTATAGAGGGCGCCCTGGGTTCCTCCCAAGGCATGGATACGGCTGCATTGTGGCAGCCGAGGATTTGAATGATGCGAAGCCCCGGTTTTGTTCCCGAGTTCATCGATAAAATATCCCAGCGGGCGTTGCACGTCGGCGTGATCGGGCTCGGCTATGTCGGCCTGCCGCTCGTCCGCGCCTTCGTGGACAAGGGGTTCCCGGTCATCGGGTTCGATATCGACCCCGAGAAGATCGATCTGCTGTCGAAGGGACGCTCCTACCTGCGGCAATTCGCCGATGCCAAGATCGCCGAAATGCGGGCGACCGGCCGCTTCGAGGCAACCGCCGATTTCACCCGGCTGGCGGAAGCGGACGCGATCCTGATCTGCGTGCCGACCCCGCTGACCCGCCAGCGCGAGCCCGACATGAGCTTCGTCGAGGCCACCACCGAGGCGATCGCCGCCCGCCTGCGTCCGGGTC
>Ga0164290_1001694_pt1 | contig 26157 bp, 29 predicted proteins | sample Micstemetagenome_FD_108782 | JGI IMG/M metagenome (GOLD analysis project Ga0164290, IMG submission 108782) | Contaminated culture microbial community from soil near Moab, Utah, USA - Microcoleus steenstrupii SON62 (Illumina Assembly) | ecosystem: Environmental > Terrestrial > Soil > Soil crust...
AGCTTGATGCCGAGGTCTTCCGAGATGACCTGGCCGCCGGTCAGGACGGCGATGTCCTCCAGCATGGCCTTGCGGCGGTCGCCGAAGCCCGGGGCCTTGACGGCGGCGACGCGCAGGCCGCCACGCAGCTTGTTGACCACCAGGGTGGCCAGGGCCTCGCCCTCGATGTCCTCGGCGATGATGACCAGCGGACGGCCCGACTGGACCACGGCCTCGAGGATCGGCAGCATGGCCTGCAGGCTGGCCAGCTTCTTCTCGAACAGCAGGATCAGAGGCTCCTCGAGCTGGGCCTCCATCTTGTCGGCGTTGGTGATGAAGTAGGGCGACAGGTAGCCGCGGTCGAACTGCATGCCCTCGACGACGTCCAGCTCGGTCTCGGCGGTCTTGGCTTCTTCGACCGTGATGACGCCCTCGTTGCCGACCTTCTCCATGGCCTTGGCGATCATTTCGCCGACCTCGACGTCGCCGTTGGCCGAGATGGTGCCGACCTGGGCGATCTCGGAGTTGTTCGAGACCTTCTTGGACGAGGCCTTGATCTCGGCGAGGACGGCGGCGACGGCCTTGTCGATGCCGCGCTTCAGATCCATCGGGTTCATGCCGGCGGCGACGGACTTGAGGCCTTCCTGCACGATCGACTGGGCCAGGACGGTGGCGGTGGTGGTGCCGTCGCCGGCCTTGTCATTGGTCTTGGAGGCGACTTCGCGGATCAGCTGGGCGCCCATGTTCTCGAAGGCGTCCTCCAGCTCGATCTCTTTGGCGACGGAGACGCCGTCCTTGGTCGAGCGCGGGGCGCCGAAGGACTTCTGGATGATGACGTTGCGGCCCTTGGGCCCCAGGGTCACCTTGACGGCGTTGGCGAGGACGTTGACGCCCCGCAGCATCTTCTCGCGGGCTTCGGTGGAGAACTGAACTTGTTTCGCGGCCATGTGAGGCTGCTCCTTTTGAAAGGTGATTGGTGGTTGGTGATTAGTGATTGTCGGGACTAGCGGCGGCGCCTGGATCGATCTCGATCGCGCCAGCCACTAATCACTGGCCACTAATCACTCAGGACAGGACGCCGAGGACGTCCGACTCTTTCATGATGATGAGGTCGTCGCCGTCGATCTTCACTTCCGTGCCCGACCATTTGCCGAACAGGATGCGGTCGCCGGCCTTCAGGTCCATGGCGATGTATTTGCCGTCCTCGTCACGGGCGCCGGGGCCGACGGAGACGACTTCGCCTTCCTGGGGCTTTTCCTTGGCGGTGTCGGGGATGATGATCCCGCCCTTGGTCTTCGATTCCTCTTCCACGCGCTTCACGAGCACGCGGTCGCCGAGCGGACGAAACGCCATCTGTAACATCTCCCAAAACAGTTTCGATTGAGCCCCGGAGTCCGGCTTTGGCAGCCGTCGCCCCCGAGTGCTAACGCGAGCGGCAGGTAAGCCCGGCGGCCTTCATCGTCAAGGACGCGGCCGCCGATTTCCCGCGCCGCCGGGCCCCGATGAACCCCCGATGAACCTCCGCCCCCGACCCTGTTCAGGCGGACAGGCGCATATTGGGACCCTCTCCGGCGCACACCGCGCGACCCACGGGAAAGGACCGACCATGAAGACGCTTTCGAAGATCGCCCTGATCGCCCCCGCCATGGTCGGCGCCATGGCCCTCGGCCTGGCCGCGACGCCGGCGGACGCCCAGAGCCGCTACGGCTACGGCTACGACCAGAGCCGCTACGGTTCCAATGACCGCGACCGGGGCGAAAACCGCACCGAAGGCGCCCTGCTCGGCGCCGCTGTCGGCGCCCTCGCCGGGGCCCTGATCGGCAACGGCGACGGGACCTATATCGCCGGCGGCGCCCTCGCCGGCGCGGCCCTCGGCGCCACCGCCAACCGCGGGAACGACTGCGAATATTACCGCGGCGGCCAGTGCTACCGGAACCAGGGCCACTGGGAGCGCGAGCACGGCATCAACAGCCGGGATTACAATTCCAGCTACGGCTACGACCGCCGCAATCAGCGCTACGAGCGCCGCGACCAGAGGCGCACCGACCGCGACTATCGCTACGACCGTCGCTGGTAGGCTGGCTCCCTTTCGTCCGGCCGCGTGAGTAGGGCCGGGCGTGGGCGAGGAAGGCGGCCTCCGGAAACGGAGGCCGTCTTTTTCATGGCCGCCGTCAGACCATCAACCGCTTCATCAGCTCCGCCGTCGACGGGTCCACCCCTTCCGACGGCTCGCCGGCCTGCACGTCCTGCAGGATCGCCCTGGCCAGCTCCTTGCCCAGCTCGACGCCCCACTGGTCGAAGCTGTTGATGTCCCAGATGACGCCCTCGACGAAGGTCTTGTGCTCATACAGGGCGATCAGGGCGCCGACCGCCTCGGGCGTCAGGGCGTCCATCAGCAGCATCGTCGACGGCCGGTCGCCGGGGAAGGTCTTGTGCGGGGCCAGCCGGTCCGCCTCGGCCGCATCGGCGCCGGCCGCCAGCAGTTCCGCATGCGCCTCCGCCTCCGTCTTGCCGACCATCAGCGCCTGGGCCTGGGCCAGGGCGTTGGACCACAGCGGCGCATCGCCCTCGCGGGCGTCCATGGCGGCGTCGGAGGTGTGGGCCACGACGATGAATTCGGCCGGGACCACCTGCGGCCCCTGATGGATCTGCTGGAAGAAGGCGTGCTGGCCGTTGGTGCCCGGCTCGCCGAAGACGATCGGGCCGGTGGCGGTGTCGACCGGCGAACCGTCGCGCTTCACCCGCTTGCCGTTCGATTCCATTTCCAGCTGCTGCAGGAAGGCCGGCAGGCGGCGCAGGCCGTGGGCGTAGGGGGCCACGGTCCGGGCGTGCCGGCCCCGACCCTCGACATTGTAGACCTGCGCCAGCGCCAGCAGCACCGGCGCGTTCTTCTCCAGATCGGCCTCGCGGAAATGCTCGTCCATGGCCCGCGCGCCGGCCAGCACCCGTTCGAACACGTCCCAGCCCAGGGCCACGGCGACGGACAGGCTGACCGCCGACCACAGCGAATACCGACCCCCGACCCAGTCGCGGAAGCCGAAGGTGCGGCCGCAGCCCCAGGCCTCGGCCCTGCCCGGCGCGGCGGTGACCCCGACCAGATGCCGGACCAGCCGCTTGGGCGACAGGCTCTCGGCCAGCCAGGCCTTGGCCAGATCGGCGTTGGCCAGCGTCTCCTGGGTGGTGAAGGTCTTGGACACCACCACGACCAGCGTGGTCTCGGGATCCAGCCCGGCCAGGGCCTCGCCCATGTCGCGCGGATCGATATTGGCCACGAAGCGCAGGTCGATGGTCGGCTCCGGCGGCCGCAGCGCGTCCCACAGCAGCCGCGGCCCCAGGTCCGAACCGCCGATGCCGATGTGGACGATGGCGGTGAAAGGTTGTTTGGCCCCGCCGGTCTCGGCCCCCGAGCCGATGTCGGCGGCGAATTTCGCCATCTCCCGGCGCGTGACTGCCACCTCTTTCGACACCGGCTCGCCCAGCGCCCGGAAATCGGCGTCGTCGCCGGCGCGCAGGGCGGGGTGCAGCACCGCACGGCCCTCGGTGTTGTTGACCGCCTCGCCGCCGAACAGGTCGGCGCGCCGCCCCTCGATGTCGCAGGCGCGGGCCAGATCCAGCGCCGCCTCGAACCCCTCGGCGGTCCAGCTCTGTTTCGACAGGTCCAGATACAGGCCGGCCGCATCGACGCCCATGCGGTCGGTCCGGCGCGGGTCGGCGGCGAACTGGTGGGCGATGCGCGCCCCGGCGTCCTTGCGGGCGACGGCGCGAAGCATGTCGAGGGCCTGGGAGCGGGCGGTCATGGGCGAAATCCGGGGGCGGGAGGTAAACCCTCGTTTACGGGTGGGGCGTAAGCCGGTTCAACGCCGAAACCGTGATTCGGCCAAACATTATGAGGTCCGCCATGTCCTGCGGCGTCGCCCTGGCCGTCTCCCTGCTGCTCTCCGACCCGAGCGTGGCCATGGCCGCGGCCCAGCCGCCGGCCGTCGCCGATGCCCCGGTCTCCGTGGCCGGCGAGCCCCTGTTCGCCGATATCGTGGCCCGCTCGGGCCTGCTGCGCGGCGAGGTGCAGGGCTGGATGGCCGCCGGCGCCGCCGACCGGGCCGACTTCTTCAGCGGTCCGGCCTTCACCGGCTTCAAGGCCCGGGCGACCGAACTCGCCGCCCTCGACATGCAGGGCCACCTCGTCCTCAAGGAGCGGGGCACCGACAGCGACCTGAAATGCATCCTGCGCGGCATTTCGGAAGACATCCCGGTCAAGCTCGCCGCCGTCGAGACCGCCCCCACCCCCGCCGAACGCCGCGTCGCCCTCGACGAGCTGCAGTATCTGCTCAACGACAACGTCGAGGTGATCACGGCGCCGCCCCAGCCGGCAAGCTGATCCCTCTCCCGATGGGAGAGGGCTTGAGCGCACGAGAGCGAAGCGATCGTCCTTGCGCGAAAGGGTGTGGGTCGATCGATTGAAGTCGGCGCAAGCCGCCTCACGACCGGCGCCACGGCTCACGCCGACTGAACCAGCCGACCCACATCCGACGGGGCTCCGCCCCGCCACCTTCTCCGAATGGGAGAAGGGTCACACGTTGGTTTCCACCCGCTGTGGTTGCGATCGCTTCTCCCGTTGTAGCGGCGGGACTAGCCTCCCCCCATGGCCGGCCCTCGCACAGCCTTCGCCCGAAACCAGCGCCAGGTCGCCGGTCTGGCCGAGCGCCGGCTGTGGGAGCGTCTTCGGCGCGGCCGGATCGACGGCCACAGGTTCCGCCGCCAGCACCCCGTCGGCCGCTACGTCGCCGATTTCGCCTGCGACCGCCTCAGGCTGATCCTCGAGATCGACGGCGGGGTGCACCGTCTCGACGAGGTCATCCTGCGGGATCATCTCCGCCAGACCGAACTGGAAGCCATGGGCTGGACCGTCATCCGCTTCACCAACGCAGAGGTTCTGGATCATCCCGAGCGAGTGACGGTCGCTATCCGTTCGCACGCGGCCGGCCTCAACATCTGATCCTTCTCCCATTGGGAGAAGGTGGCCGGGCGGAGCCCGGTCGGATGTGGGTCGGCTATGTCCGTCGGCGCAAGCCGCCGCTCCCGTCAGCGACACGGCTTACGCCGACTCCCACACCCGACCCACACCCTTTCGCGCGACCGATCGCTGCGCTCCCGGGCGCTCAAGCCCTCTCCCAATGGGAGAGGGTCCCGCTCGACGGTTTCTGCAGAGTTTCAGGATCATCTTCCGTTCACACACGGCCGGCCCCACCCCCTGATCCTTCTCCCATTGGGAGAAGGTGGCGCGCTGGGCCGGATGTGGGTCGACTGTTTCAGTCGGCGTGAGCCGCCGGTCCCTTCGGCGACACGGCTTCGCCGAATGCTGCCACCCGACCCACACCCTTTCGCGCGACCGCTCGCTTCGCTCCCGGGCGCTCAAGCCCTCTCCCATTGGGAGAGGGTCTTCAGCCAGCCTCCCCAAGCGCCTCGATCACCACGCCCTCGGTGAGCAACTGCGGCAGGATGCGCGGCTCGGCCCTGCCCGGCGAATACAGCAGATACAGCGGAACGCCGGACCGCCCGTGGCGCTGCAGTTCGGCGGTGATGGCGTCGTCGCGCAGGGTCCAGTCGCCGACCAGATAGACGGCGTCGGCGGCGCGGAACGCCTCCGTCGTGCGCGCCGACGTCAGCGCCCCCGCCTCGTTGATCTTGCAGGTCACGCACCAGTCGGCGGTGAAATTGACCAGCACCGGCCGTCCCTCGGCGAGCGCCGCCTCGACCGCCGCCGGCGACCACGGCGCGCTGGCCAGTCCACGCCCCGAGGCGCCCGACGTCGCTGACGGCTCGGGCGGCAGCCGCGTCGCCATGACCGCCCCGGCGACGGCGAGGATCAGCGCCGCGAGGCCCGCCAGCGCCGCCAGCCGCCAGCGCCGTCCCAGCGCCCGTCCGGCCTGCGCCACGCCGAGCAGCCAGCCCGCCAGCGCCAACGACAGGCCGGCGATGAACAGCAGCCCCAGCGCGTCGCCGCCCGCCTGACGGCTGAACACCCAGGCCAGCCACAGGGCCGCGCCGTACATCGGGAAGGCCAGCAGGCCCTTGAGCCGCTCCATCCACGGCCCCGGCCGGGGCAGGCGCGACAACAGGCCGGGCGTCAGGCTGACCAGCACATAGGGCAGGGCCAGGCCGAGGCCGAGCATCAGGAAGACCGCCAGCGCCATCGGCCAGGGCATCAGCAGCGCCGATCCCAGCGCCACGGCCATGAAGGGCGCCGTGCAGGGGGCGGCGACGACCACCGCCAGCACGCCCGTCAGAAAGGCCGCGGCCGCGCCATTGAGCCGCGCCAGCGGTCCCGAGCCGACGCCCTGCACCCCGGCCCCGACGTGGAAGACGCCGGACAGGTTCAGGCCCACCGCCAGCATCAGCAGGGCGAGGCCCGCGATCACCGCCGGCGACTGCAGCTGGAAGCCCCAGCCCGCCGCCTCGCCCGCCGTCCTCAGCGCCAGCAGGACCCCTGCCAGCAGCAGGAAGGTGGTCAGCACCCCGGCGAGGAAGGCCAGTCCGTCCCGGCGGGCCCGGGCCGGATCGTGCGCCGCCGCCGTCAGCGAGGCGGCCTTCATGGCCAGAATGGGGAAGACGCAGGGCATCAGATTGAGGATCAACCCGCCGAGCAGGGCGAACAGCGCCGCCTGCACGAACCCGGATACGGAGACGGGCGGCGCGGCGGCGGCGGCCCGGCCGCCCTCCGGCGCCGGCGCCAGCTCGCCGGACCCGCTGGTCCCGGCCAGTGGCGGTCCGGGTCGGGCCACGATCTCGAACGCGCCCAGAGCCGTCGACAGCACCCCGCCGACCGCCGCGCCCTCCGCGAAATCGGCGCCCGGCGTCAGGGCCAGCGTCAATCCGTCGGGCCCGTAGCGGCCTGACTGCGCGGCCGCGTGGTCGATCAGGCGCGGCTCGAACGGGAAGAAATAGCTCGGCCCGGGATCGCGCCCCGTCAGCGGCCCGCCGGCCGCCGTCAGGACGGCGGCGCCGTCCCGCAGGGCGATGCGCGCCTCGACGCCGGCGGGACGCGGCGCCGTCTCGACGATGCGCTGGATGGCCGCGCCATGCCGTCCGTCCAGCCGCGCCGCGCCGTCGCGGACCGGCAGGTCGAGCGACAGGGTCAGCGTCTCGGGCACGCACATCTCGTCGCTGCACACGAAGAACAGCGCCTCGACCCGCAGCGGCAGCACCGCGCCCGGCCGGGCGGTCGCCGGAATCTCGACCGGGACCGGCAGATAGACCTCGCCGGAATAGCCGTAGTTCATCAGGCCCGAGAGCCGCTGGCGCTCGGGCAGGGGCCAGACGATGTCGCCGGCGAGGGCGCCTTCGGGCAGGGTCCAGGTCAGGGTCGTGGCCCCGCCGGAGTCGCCCGGATTGCGCCAGTAGGTATGCCAGCCCGGTTCGATGTCCTGACGCACCGCGACGATGGCGGTCGAGCCGGGCGCGGCCCATTGCGACATCGCGACCAGTTCGGCGGCGATCCGCTCGGTGCGCTGCACGCGCCCGTCCTGCGCCGCCGCCAGGGACGGGACGCCGAGCAGGACAAGGACGAGGAGCAGCTTGAGGAGGCGGGTCACGGCGGCGACCTTAGCCGGGTCGCCGCGTCTTCGTCACGCGGCGTCCTGTCCCAGCCCGCCGGTCAGCGCGGCGCGGCGTCGATCAGCACTTCGGTCCGGCGTCGCATCGGCTCATTGGCGCCTTCGGCGGTCACTGAACCCGCATCGCCGGCTCCGACGAGATTGAAGGCGGGCGAGGGCCAGCCGGCGGCCTCCAGCGCCTCGACCACGGCCAGGGCCCGGCGCTGCGACAGGTCGAGATTGGCCGTGGATCCGCCCCGCGCATCGGCGAGGCCGATGACCTCGACCTTGCGGATATCGCAGCCCTGCAGCTGGGTCGCGTGCAGGCCGATGGCCTGCCGCGCGGCGTCGGTCAGCCCGGCCTCGCTGTCGCGAAAATAGACCTCGAGCCGCGTCGGCGCGCAGGCGTTCGGCTCCGCAACCAGCTCGCTGCGATCCCGGAAGCCCGGCGTCATGGCGCACCCCGCCATCCCGATCGCCGCCACCCCCAGACCTGTGATCAGCGCCTTCATCCATCCCTCCTGCGATACGACGTAAAAAGGGCGGCCCGCCCGATGACGAACCGCCCTGATCACTCACGAAGCCTGCGCCCTAGTAGCGGCGCTGGCCATTCTCCCAATAGCACTCGGTCTGCCGGTTATCGTAGCAATAGTAGTACCGCCCCTGGCTGTCGCGGTAACGCTGCTGGTTGTTCCGGTCCTGTTGCGAGCCGCGGATGGCGCCCGCCGCGCCGCCGATGACCGCGCCGATGGCCGCGCCGGTGCCGGCGTCGCCGTCGCCGACGTTGTTGCCGATGATCGCGCCGGCGACCGCGCCGATCCCGGCGCCGATCGCGCCCTGGCGGACGGTTTCATTGGTGTTGCCGTACGGATCACTGGCGCAGGCGGAGGCCAGCAGGCCGGCGCTGGCGATCGCGATGATTGCTCGTTTCATGGGTAAGTCCTTCATCCCTCGGGTTCGCCCCACGGGTGATAATGCTGGATAAGCGTGACGGTTCCATCGCTATGCTGTTGGTTAAGCCTGTGTCAGGCTTTGCAGTACGCCGCGCAGGGGGCGACGGCGGCCCCGAAGGGGGCGAGAGACGGGGGTTTCGTATGCGCTTTTCCGAACCGGTCCGCATGGCGGATGACAGCGATCACAGTCCCGTGTGGGCGCGCAGCAAGCGCCGACGGGGCAATCCGATCATCGGCCTTGTGGTGACTCTCCTGGCCCTGTTCGGTGTCCTGACCGCCGTGCTGGGCATCAAGGAGAAGTCGCTGGCGGAAGGCGGGGCCATGATGGACGGCTGGATTTCCAGCGCCGCCGGCAAGGTGCGCGGCGAGGCGCCCAAGGTCGCCGATCAGGCCGGTGAAGCCGCCGGCGCCGCTGCGGCCAAGGCGGGGGACGCGGCCCAGGCCGGGGCCGCCGCGGCCTCGGACGAACTGAAAAAATAACGGCCACGCTTCTCGTCCCGGCCGGAACATCGCTCCGGGCGGGACGTTCGGGCGACATGAGCGCAACCCTGATCCCGCCGGTCGAACCCGCGACCGCGCCTGCTGTCACGCCTGAGGGAGCGGGGACGGACGCTTGCGTGCTGACGCGGCACGTCCCGCTGAGTCGCGTCCTCATGCTGGTCAATCCGATGTCGGGCGGCGTCGGGCAGGGGGCGGCCGCGGAGGCCGAGGCCATCCTCCAGCGATACGCCTGCGAGACATCGGTGGTGACGCTGGAGGCCGGGCAGTTCGACGCCCAGATCGAGGCCGCCCTGGAGTCCCGGCCCGACGTCCTGTTCGTGCTCGCGGGGGATGGCACCGCCGGAACCATAGCCTCCCGGGCGGGTCCGGACGGCCCTCTGATCGCGCCCCTGCCGGGCGGCACCATGAACATGCTGCCGCGCGCGCTGTACGGCGCCACCGACTGGAAGGCGGCGCTGAAGGTCGCCCTTGAGGAGGGGGCTCCCCAGACCGTGGCCGGCGGCGAGGTGTCGGACGGCGACACCACCCGGGCCTTCTTCTGCGCCGCCATCTTCGGGTCGCCCGCCCTGTGGGCGCCGGCGCGGGAGGCCATGCGCGTCGGCAAGCTGGGCCTGGCCTGGGCCTATGCGCGCAGGGCTTTGAAACGGGCCTTCACCGGCCAGATGCGGTTCACCCTGGACGACCGTCCGCCCCGGCGCGCCGAGGCGCTGGTGCTGATCAGCCCGATGATCTCCAGGGCGATGGACGAGGATACCGGCCTGGAGGCCGCGGCCATGGATCCGGCCGACGCCGTGCAGGCCTTTCGTCTGGCCGCCCACGCCGTCCTCGACGACTGGCGGCAGGACCCCGCCGTGACCACCCGGGCGACCCGGCGGGTCGAACTCAGCGCCCGCTCGCGTATCCCGGCGGTGGTCGACGGCGAGCCGATGCTGCTGCATCACCGGGCGAGGGTGCGTTTCATACCCCGCGCCTTCCGGGCCCTGGCGCCGATTCCGGCGGCGGCGGAGGACAGCGTCTAGTGGGGCGTGTGTTGCAGTTCTCGGACGTGCATTTCGGTCGGGAACACCGGGACGCCTGCGCCGCCGCGCTCGACTTCGCCCACGCCACGCCCTGCGACCTGATCCTGATCACCGGCGATGTGACCCAGCAGGGCCTGCCCGACGAGTTCGCCGCCGCCGGGGACTGGATCCGGGGCATGCCCGAGCCGACCTTCGTCATCGTCGGCAATCACGACGTGCCCTACTGGAGCCTCGGCGCCCGTCTGTTTCATCCGTGGCGGGCGTTCGAGCGGGCCATCGGCCATCCGGCCCACGACCACCAGTTTCTCTCCGAGGCCGTCATGGTGCGGGGGGTGGTTACGGCCCGGGGATGGCAGGCCCGGCTCAACTGGTCGAAAGGGGTCATCGACCTGGCCCAGACCCGCAAGGCCGCCGAGGCGCTGCGGCAGGCCCCGGCGGGCGCATTGCGCATTCTCGCCTGTCATCACCCCCTTGTGGAGATGATCGGCGCGCCGATGACCGGCGAGGTCAAACGCGGTGAAGCGGCGGCGCTGATCTTCGCGGAGGCCGGCGTCGATCTGATCGCCACCGGCCATGTTCATGTCCCCTTCGCCCTGCCGATCCGCCTGGCCGACCACTGCTCCTATGCGGTGGGCTGCGGGACCCTTTCCGACCGGGAACGGGGCGCGCCTCCCAGCTTCAACCAGATCGACTGGGACGCCGACGAGATCGTCGTCACCGCCATCACCTGGACCGGCGATCGTTACGAGCCCGGGCAGACATGGCGGCTGCCGCGCCGCCAGGACACCCGCAAACGGTCCACCGCCCCCGATCCGAACGTCCCCGGCGCGCGGGAGCAGGCGGCGACCTGACTGTTCCGCAAGGCGGGCAAGGAAAAGGGCCGCGGTCAACGACCACGGCCCTCTCCACGTTCAGACGTTCTGGCTAGATTCTCTTGCCGCCCCTGCCCTGGATGAAGTGCACCACCAGCAGGATGAGGAAGATGACGAACAGCACCGCGGCGATGTTCATCGACAGGCCCGCGACTCCGCCTGCACCCAGGGCGCCGGCGATGATCGCGAGAACGAGAAAGATAAGGGCCCAACGAAGCATGAGCGGACTCCCGGAAAGTTGATCCAAAGGAGCGGCTCAGACCGCCGCGCCTGTCTGATCAAACTCTCCGGACGGACCCCCGTTCCGCCTCAGCGGCGCCGACGACCGTGTGATTTCTCGGTGAAGGCCGCCGCGACCATGGTCGCCAGGGCCGGATTGCGCAGGAAGATCCAGCCTCCGGCCAGGGCCGCCGCCGCACCGAGGATCGGCCGCTGGCGGAACAGGGTGTAGGCCCGTTCGCCCAGACCCATCGGCTCGTCGTCCTCGACCTCTTCCTCATGCGCCTCGCGCCGCAGGGAGACCATCACCACCACCAGCGCCAGCAGCGCGAACAGCAGCATGGTCAGGGCGGCCGCGGCCAGGGGCACGACGACCAGGCACAGGGCGTAGAAGATCGTCGCCCCGAAGGCGACCACGGCGACCAGCGCCGCCCCCGCCGCCACGGCGGCGGCGACGGCCTTCCTCGCCAGCTTGCGGGCCAGCCCTCCGCCCAACATCAGCGGCGACGGCCGGCGAGCAGCATGCCGAGAACGACGCCGACGCCGAGGGCGATGGCGGTCGACTGCATCGGGCGCTCCTGCACCCGCTCGGTCAGATAGCGCTGGGCCTCGTCGATCCGCTCGGAGGCCTCGTCGTAGTACTCGCGGCCGCGCTCGCGGGCGTTGTCGTAATAGCCCCGGGCGCGTTCGCGCAGGACGTCCGACTGCTCGCGCAGGCGGGCCTCGGTCTCGGCCGCCTTGGCGCGCAGACGGGCTTCAGCCGCGGTCGCCTTTTCGCGCAGCCGCGCCTTCTCTTCGGTCCCGAGGGTCTTCAGATCGTCCTTCAGGGTGTTGATGTCGTTCTTCACAGCTGTCCGTGCTGCCTTGGTCGTGGCCATGTGCGCGCTCCGCTTTGCAAGCTTGACGGTTAGATAGAGAACCCTGAGCCGGAACGCCACTGTGACGTGCCGGTTCCGCATTGCAGCATGGGCGGCGCTGGCGAACCGGACCGTCCCGTCCTAGAAAACCTCCATGACCGACTGGCTGTTCCCGCCCGCCCCGCCCCCGTCCCTGCCGATTGTCGACCGGGCCCAACGCCTGCCGGTGCGCCGCATCCTCTGCGTCGGGCAGAATTACGCCGCCCATGCCCGCGAGATGGGTCACGAGCGGGCCGAGCCCTTCTTCTTCTCCAAGCCGGCGGACGCCCTGGTCACCGACGGCGCCGATCCCCTGTTCCCGACCGCCACGTCCGACCTGCATCACGAGGTCGAGCTGGTCTGCGCGATCGGCGAGGACGGCGGCATCGCCGGCTGGGCCGTCGGCTGCGACCTGACCCGCCGCGACCTGCAGGCGGCGGCCAAGGCCAAGGGCCGGCCGTGGGACGCGGCCAAGGGCTTCGACCAGTCCGCGCCCTGCGGCCCCGTGACCCTCGGCGCCCTGCCGGACCCCGGTGCGCCGATCACCCTGTCGATCAACGGGGACACCCGTCAGTCGGGCCGGCTGGACGACATGGTCTGGGCCCCCGACGAGATTCTCGCCAAGGCCCGCACCCTGTGGGACGTCCGCCCCGGCGACCTGATCTTCACCGGCACGCCCGAGGGCGTCGGCCCGCTCCAGCCCGGGGACCGGGTGGAAGCGGCCATCGGCGGACTCCAGTCCCTGACCTTCACGGTGAAACCGCGATGATCCTGCACGGCTACTGGCGCTCCGGCGCGGCCTACCGCGCCCGCATCGCCCTGAACCTCAAGGGGCTGGCCTACGACCAGCGGGGCGTCGACCTGCGCACCGGGGCCCAGCGGTCGGGGGCCTTCGTCGCCCTGAACCCCCAGGGCATGGTTCCGGCCCTTGAGGTCGACGGCGCCGTCCTGACCCAGAGCCCGGCCATCCTCGAATGGCTGGAGGAGACCCATCCGACGCCGCCCCTGCTGCCGGCCGATCCGGTCGACCGCGCCCATGTCCGCGCCATGGCGGCCCTGATCGGCTGCGACATCCATCCGCTGAACAACCTGCGGGTCGGCAAGGCCCTGCGCGAGACCTTCGGCGCCGACCAGGCCGCCGTCGACGCCTGGGCCGCCCGCTGGATCGTGCCCGGTTTCGAGGCGCTGGAACGGCTCGTCGGCGTTCACGGCGACGGCTGGTGCTTCGGCGCCGCCCCGACCCTGGCCGACTGCTACCTGATCCCGCAGATCTATTCGGCCCGCCGCTTCAACGTCCCGCTGGAGGCCTTCCCCCGCCTGCTGGCCATCGACGCGGCGGCGGCCGGTCATCCGGCCTTCGCGGCCGCGCACCCGGACAATCAGCCGGACGCGGACTGACCGATCAGGCCAGAAACCGCTCCACCGCCGCGAGGAACCGGTTCGGCTGGTCGATCATGACCATATGTTCGGCGCCCTCGATGCGCTCGAAGGCGGCGGGGCGGGGCAGGGAGGCGTAGGCGCCGCGGAACAGGCTGTCGGCGCGGGCGCGGGGCGAGGCCTCGTCCCGGCTCCAGCCGTAGACCACCGTCACGGGGGCGACCACGTCCGGCAGCCGGTGACGCAGGTCGATGGTCATCACCTCATACAGCGCCTGGGCCAGAACCCGACGGTCGCCGCCCTGCCAGCCCATCGAGCCGAACACCGCGTCGGCCGCGCCGCCGAGCTCAAGCCCCAAGGCCCGGCCGCGCTCGCGCAGGCCCTGGTCGCCGAGGAACTGGACGGCCTGATAGGCGACCTGGGCGATCGGCTCGACATCGCCGACGGTGGCGCCGGGGCTGATCAGGGCCGGGAAGAAGGGCGAGGCGTCGACGGTCATCACCCGACCGACCCGCTGCGGCGCGTCGGCCGCGACCCGCAACGCGACCTGTCCGCCCATCGAGTGGCCGATGATGGCCGGTTGGGCCAGCCGGGCCTCGGCGATGTAGCGGCGCACCTCGCCCGCCACCCCGGCCATGACCGCGCCGCTGGCGTTGCCCTCGGCCGGCAGGTCGCCGAAGCCGCGCACGGACACCAGATGCAGCTTCCGGCGTTCGGCCAGGCGATCGGCTGTCCGGCTCCAGACCGCCGAGGTCGAGGCGAGGCCGGGGATCAGGATCAGGTCCGGCCCGTCGCCCCGCGTCTCGACCACGATCCGGGTCGAGCGGAAGTCGCCGGTTTGCGCGCTCGCCGCCGATGCGGCGCCGGCCCACAGGGCCGTTCCGCCCAGAAATCCCTTCAACAAGCTTCGTCGTTCCATCAGGCCGTCGTCCCGGTTCCCTCCCGAAACCCGGGAAGGGGGCCAGATGATCCGGACGGTGCGGCCGGAATTAGGCGATGTGTCGAAGGCGCGAGACCGGCGGCGCCCGGAAAATCAGCCCTGGGCGGGCCGCAGGCCGTCGCCGGCGCTGGCCCGCTGGACCTGCGGACGGCGCTCGCCGCCGGCGGCGATGATGCGGTCGATCCGGGCCTTTTCGGCGCGGAAGGCGACCAGATCGGCCCCCGACAGCTCGACGCCTTCGGTGGTCTTCACCCCGGCCGGATTGATCCGCCGGCCGCCGCGCCAGATTTCGTAGTGCAGGTGCGGACCGGTCGAGGCGCCGGTCGAACCGACGTAGGCGACGACCTGGCCCTGGCGGACCCGCTGGCCGGCGCGCATGCCCGAGGCGTAGCGCGACAGGTGGCCGTAGCCGGTCTCGAGACCGTTCGAATGACGGATGCGCAGCCAGTTGCCGTAGCCGCCCCAGCGCCGGGCCTCGACCACCACGCCGTCGGCGGGAGCCACGACCGGCGTGCCGGTGCCGGCGGCGAAGTCGATGCCCTGGTGCATCTTGCGATAGCCGGCGATCGGGTGCCGGCGGAAGCCGTAGGACGAGGAGACGCGGAAACCGCGCTCCAGCGGGGTGCGCATGAAGGCCGAGCGGGTGTTCTTGCCCGTGGCGTCGAAATACTGCGGCTCCTTCGAGCCGGCGGGCTGGAAGCGGTAGAAGGCCACGCCCTTCAGCTGGGCGTACAGCAGGCCGTCGTCGCCGATGGTGCGGCCGTTCTCGGTGACCGTGCGTCCGTAGACATAGGTGAAGTCGTCCGAGGCGCGGATGTCGCGGTCGAGGTCGAATTTGTGGGAGAACAGCTGGCCGGCCTTGCGGCGCACGGCGGCGGGGACGCCCTCGCGCTGGGCCGATCGGGACAGCGAGCCCTCGACCTTGCCGTTCAGCACGACGATCTCGTGGGAAACCTTTTCCTCGAGGGCGCGCAGGCGCAGGGCGCCGTCGAAGGTGCGCGACACGGTCACCTGGCTGGCCGGGCCGGTGCGCATGGTCAGGCCGATCAGGCGAGGATCGCCGCGGCCGCCGCGGGGCTTGGCGATGGCGGTCTCGAAACGGAGACCGGCGCGGATCGCGCTCATGTCCATGGCGTTGGACAGGGTGGCGGCGATGGCCGAGGCCTCTTCGGGGGCGATGCCGGTGCGGCGGACGGCCTGTTCGAAGGTCTCGCCGCGGCGAATCTGGACGGGAATGGCTTCCGGGGTGCTGAGGCCGGCCGGCGTGCCGGCGGCGGCGAAGGCCTGGGCCTCGATGGCGGCCATCTGTTCTGCGGTCAGCGGCGGAACTTCTTCAGCCTGAGCGGGCTGGTAAACACGACCTGCGAGTAGAGCCACCGAGAGCGCTGCGACCGCCGTAAGGGCGTGAGGCGCGAGCCGCATCGGTTGGCGACGTGGATCGAACTGAGCCATCGGTCCCCGAATTCTTACGACGCCCACCGGCGCCCAAGCCACTAGAAGCAAGGATCGCGCCCGAAGAACCCCCCCGACGCGAGACAGGCCGTATAACCCGTCGATCCCATCATGGGAAGACAGATCGTTACAAGCCGTTAACCGGAGCCGTTACCGACGGTAAAGCCTGAGTCCCGGGTCAGCTTACCGCAGGGAGCGAACAGTGTATTGACGGCGTTTGGCTGAGGTATTCGCGATCACCCCGCATCTCCGCCTTGATATCGCCCTCACTGCATTCAAGGTGGCTGATGGGCCACTCTACTGTGTTTCCCCAGTCACGCCTGCTGTGCTGTTCCAGGAGTCCGGTTTGTTCATCGTCCAGGTCCCGGCATGAGCGACGACGCCCCTGCGCCTGTCCGGCCGCCCGCGCGTCGAAACCGGACCGGTCGTCGCGTCCTGATCGGTCTCGGCGTAGTCCTGTGCGTCCTGCTCGTGCTGACGGCCCTGCTCTACCTCAACCGCCGGGCGGCGACGCGCCAGATCCTGGTCGGCTGGCTGGAGCGGCAGGGCATTCCCGCCGAAATGGAGGTCGAGCGGGTCGAGCTCGACGGCCTCGTCGCGCGCATCCGCATCGGCGATCCGCGCAATCCCGACGCCGTCGTCGAACGGGTCGAGGTCGACTACGCCATCGGCGCGCCGTGGTCGAAGGGCGGGCTGGGCGTCACCCCCAGCCGCATTCGTCTGGTCCGGCCGGTGCTCCGCGCCTCGTTCCGGGACGGCAAGCTGTCGGTCGGCAGCCTCGATCCTCTGGTCGAGCGGTTCACCGGCCGGCCGCCGCAGCCCGACTCGCGCGGACCGCTGGTGCTGGTCGAACAGGGCCGGGTCCGCCTGGATACGGAATACGGCCCGGTGGCCGTCCTCGGCGACGCCCGCATCGACAACAACAAGCTGATCCGGCTCAGCGCCCGGATGCCCCGGGCGAACCTGAAGAGCGGCGAGATAGAGGGGCGCGCCCTCGCCGCCACCCTCTCCATGAACACGGTGGGCGACCGTGTCGCCGTGCGCTTCGCGGCCTCGGCCGATCAGGCCGCCCTGCCCGGTTTCAGCGGCGCTGGAACGCGGCTGACGGTGACCGGCGACCTGCCCTATCCGGATATGGAGCGCCGCCGCGGCGACGGGCGCGCGCGGGTGAACATCGGTCTGGTCGCGGCCCGGCTGACGGCCGGAGACTTCGCCGCCCGCGACGCCGTCGCCGACCTCGGCTTCGACGGCCAGACCGCCGGCTGGCTCCAGGCCTTCAGCATCGACGGCGCCGCCGACGCCGACCTCCGGTTCGGCCGGCTGGAGGGTCCCGATCTGACCGCCGCCGCCGCCACCCTCCGCTGGAGCGGCGCCCGGGCGATGCTGGCCAAAGACGACGACGGCTTCGGCTGGCGCATCGACGGTCCGGTCAGGGCGGCGGCGGCGCGCGCCTCCGGGGCCGGGCTGGACGGCTCCGGCATGACCCTGACTTCGGGGGGGCTGACGGCCGGCGGTCGGGACGCCGCCTTCGAGGTCAGCGGCCCGCTGGGCCTGTCGGCGGACCGGCTGAACTGGGGCGAGCTGTCCCTGGCCGGAGCCCGGGGCGCGGGCGACCTCGAACTCGTCTCGGACGCCGGCCTGCGCCTCCAGCTGAGCGGCGGGTTGCGGGCCGCCCGCGGCGCCTGGCCGCTGTTCGGTCCCGCCAGCCGGGCCGACGGAGCCGATCTGGCCGCGATGAAACAGGCTCTCGGCGCCTTCGCGGTCGATGTTCCCGCCTTCACCCTGGCGGCAGGCGGCGCCGGAACCCGGGTCACGCTCGACCGCGCGGCGACCCTGCGGCCCGCCAACGGCGGGGCGCTGACGCTCCGCCCCGCCGGGGGGCCGATCTTCGCGGCCGCGCCGGGACAGGCGGGCGGAGGGGCGCTGGCCCTGAGCGCCACGCGGGGCCGGGGGCTTCCGGAGATGGCTTTCGCCATTCCGTCATGGCGGCTGACGCCGGACGGCTTCACCGCCGATCTCGATGGCCGCGCCTCGCTGGATTTCGAGCTGGCGCGGGGGATCGCGCTGGACACGCGCGGGCGGCTGACATCCGCCGGGGGAGAGGTCAGATATGTGGCCGCGGACTGCGTCCCGCTGACCGTCGATCGACTGGAGCTCGGCGAGAACGACGTCGTCGACCTGTCCGGCCGGGCCTGCCCGATCGACCGGCCGCTGGTCAGCATCGCCGGCGGACGTTGGCGCGCCGACGGCGCCCTGGCCGGGGTCGGGGCCTCGGCCCCCTTCCTGGCGCTGCATTTCCGGGACGCCCAGGGCGGGTTCGCGGCCACCGGCGGCCCGGCCGGACTGGGTCTGCAAACCCGCATCGACCAGGCGACGGTCGAGGACGCCACCCTGCCGCTGCGCTTCCATCCCCTCCAGGCTTCGGGATCCGCCCGGCTGGCGGACGAGGACTGGACCGGCGTCTTCGACCTGTCCCGCAACGGCGTGGCCGTCGGCCGTCTCGACCTCGCCCACGACGGACCGACCGGCGCCGGCGGCCTGACCATCGACGCCCCGTCCATCGTCTTTGCGGAGGGCGACCTGCAGCCGGCCGATCTCAGCCCGCTGGCCGGCGACTTCGTCGGTTCGCCGGCGAGCGGCTCCGTGGCCTTCGAGGGGCGGGTCGACTGGCTGGCCGAGGCCGAGGGCTCCAGCACCGGCCGCCTGACCATTCCCGGCCTCGACTTCGTCAGCCCCGCCGGGCCGGTGAAGGGGCTGAGAGGGACCGTCGACTTCACCAGCCTCGCCCCTCTGGTCACCGCCCCCGGCCAGCGCCTGACCGCGGACGCCCTGCAGTCGGTCGCCCCCCTGACCGACATCGAGCTGACCTTCGGCCTCGACAAAGCCGGGGTGACCATCGAGGGCGGCGACCTGTCCATCGCCGGCGGCCTTGTCCGGGTCGAGCCCTTTGTCCTGCCGCTGGATCGCAACCAGCCGTTCAGCGGCGTCATCGTGCTCGAGAACGTCCAGCTGGGCGAGATCATTTCCGGGTCCGGGTTCGGCGACTCGGTGATGCTGGACGCCGTGGTGTCCGGCCGGCTGCCCTTCACCTCCGATCCGGTGGCGGGCATCCGCATCACTGCCGGGAGCCTGGCGGCCATCCGGCCAGGCCGGCTGTCGATCCAGCGCGAGGCGCTCAGCGATCTCGACGCCGGCGGGGGCGGCGAGGGCGTGCCGCCGAACACGGTCCAGGACCTCGCCTACCAGGCCATGGAGAATCTGTCGTTCGACATCCTCTCCGCCGAGGTCAACAGCCTCGACGAGGGCCGGATCGGCGTCCTGTTCCGCATCCGGGGCCGGCACGACCCGCCGCAACGCCAGGAACTGCGCATCTCCATCGCCGAGTTCATCAGCCGCGAATTCCTCAACCGCGAACTGCCCCTGCCGTCCGGCACGGGCATCGACCTGACGCTGGACACCACCCTCAATCTGAACCAGCTGATCGGCGACCTGCTGGAACTCAACCGGGCCCGCGCCGGCGACCCGTCTGCGGCGGCGGCGGCCCCGCCCGAGACCCCGCCCGAGGCCCCACCGGCGAACACGCCTTGATCGCGCCGCCGTGGCCGTTCAGAACCCGTTCACCCCGCATGGCGTTACATCGTCGCGGATCAACACGGAGACCTCCGCCATGAGCCGGACGCGCACACGCCTCGCCCTGATCGGCTTCATCGCCGCCGTTGGCGCGGGCGCCTGTACGCCCACGGTCCGGCTACAGGTCGACCCGATCCAGATCTACGCCAAGCTGGACGCCGACGTCCGCGTCCGTCTCGACAAGGAGCTTCAGGACCTCCTCGCCGAGAACCCGAACCTGTTCTGATGCGAAAGTCGCCCCCGATGTCCTTCCGCAAGATATTCGTCGTCGCCGCCGCGGTCGCCGCGCTCGGCGTGGCCGCCGGCGCCGCCTTCGCGCAGACCGCGCAGCAGAAGGCGATGATCGACTCCGCCAAGGCGCAGGGGACCGTCGGTGAACAGGCCGACGGCTATCTCGGCTTCCGCCAGGCTTCGCCCGATCCGGCCCTGACCCAGGCCGTGACGGTGACCAACAACGCCCGCCGCGAGGCCTACGCCCGCAGCGCCCAGTCGGCCGGCACCTCGGCGGACGTCGCCGCGGCCCGCGCCTTCGAGACCATCGTCCTGCCGCGGGTCACCTCAGGCCAGTGGTACCGCAACGCCCAGGGCCAGTGGGTCCAGCGCTAGCGTACGGACCCTTTGGTCTTCCGCCGGGTTTCCCCTCCGACCGGTTCGTCCGGTCGAAATGGAAATTCCGATGCGCACCGCTTCACAATGTCTGGCCATGGCCGCCCGAATGGACGGCTACGCCCGGCGTGAGGCCGATCCGGACACGCGCGCCGAATGGGCCGTCATGGCCTTGCACTGGCGCGGGCTGGCCTGTCAGGCGGAGTGGCAGGATCACCACGCCGTTCGCCCGACCTGAATCCGGTCCCGGACTTATTTCCCCACCGCCCGGCTATTTCGCCTAGGGTGTTCAGCCGGCCGCCCTTTCGCGCCGGCGCCGGACGGCCCATCCGCCATGCCGACCAGGATCCCCGCGATCAAGGATGCCCAGACCCTCGCCCAGGCGATCGTCGACACCATCCATGAGCCGCTGATCGTCCTCGACGGCGGGTTGCGGGTCCTCGCCGCCAGCCGCGCCTTCTATGAGATCTTCAAGGTAGACGCCGGCCACACCATGGGCTGCCGGCTCTATGACCTCGGCGACGGGCAGTGGAACATCCCGGCCCTGCGCCTGCTGCTCGAGACCATCCTTCCCGAGAAGACGGCGATGGACGGGTTCGAGGTGGAGCACGACTTTCCGGGCCTCGGGCGCCGGACCATGCTGCTCAACGCCCGCAAGGTGGTTTCCGGGACCGACGCTGACGGCGCCATCCTGCTGGCCATCACCGACATCACGGTCCGCCGGGCCGGCGAGCGCGATCTGGCCGGACAACTCGAGCACACCGAGGAACTCCTGCGCCAGAAGCAGGTCCTGCTGCAGGAAATGCAGCATCGCGTCGCCAACAGCCTGCAGATCATCGCCAGCATCCTGCTGATCAAGGCGCGCGCGGTGACGTCGGAGGAAACCCGACTCCACCTCAGGGATGCGCACCAGCGGGTCCTCTCGGTCGCCGAGGTCCAGTCCCATCTCCACGCCTCGGGCGGCCTCGACCAGATCGAGGTCGGCCCCTATCTGACCAAGCTGTGCGCCAGCCTCGCCGCCTCGATGCTCGGCGACAGCCATCCGATCAGCCTGCGGGTCGAGGCCGACCATGGCCGCATCGGCTCCGACAAGGCCGTCAGCATGGGCCTGATCGTCACCGAACTGGTCATCAACGCCATCAAATACGCCTTCCCCGAGGCTCGCGCCGACGCCCTCATCCTGGTCCGGTTCGAGAGCGCGGGGGAGGGGTGGATCCTGGCCGTCACCGACAACGGCGTCGGCGCCCTGGAGACCGCCGTGCCCCTCGCCCACGGTGGCCTCGGCACGGCCATCGTCGAGGCCCTGGTCAAACAGCTGGACGCCCGCATGCAGGTGCACTCCGAGACGGGCATGGCGGTCTCCATCCGCCACGCGGCCGGCTGACGGTTCGACCGGGGTTGATCGTCGGGTCCGGATCACGCAAAAGCCCCGATCTCAAGGACCCGGCCCTGACCGGGTGGCTAGCCCGGCCGCCGATCCGCCGGGAAACCTGAGCGAACCGGCCTTCGCGCCGGCCCGCGCAAGCGTCAGTCTGTTTCCATGTCCGTCTTCGCCTCGGCGCGCCAGCAGTGGCTCGCCAACCCCCGCCGCGATCTGCTGGCGGGCACCGTCGTCGCCCTCGCCCTGATCCCCGAGGCCATCGCCTTCTCGATCATCGCCGGCGTCGATCCCGCCGTCGGCCTCTACGCCAGCTTCGTCATCGCCGTGACCATCGCCTTCGTCGGCGGCCGGCCGGCCATGATCAGCGCCGCCACCGGGGCCATGGCCCTGCTGATGGTCACCCTGGTGCGCGATCACGGCCTCGAATATCTGTTCGCCGCCTCCCTGCTGTGCGGGGTGATCCAGATCGGGGTCGGCCTGCTCAAACTGGGCCGCTACATCAAATTCGTCTCGCGCAGCGTGATGACGGGCTTCGTCAACTCGCTGGCCATCCTGATCTTCCTCGCCCAGATGCCCGAGCTGATCGGGGCCAACTGGCAGACCTTCGCCCTCGTCGGCGCCGCGCTGGTCATCATCTACGGCCTGCCGCGCCTGACCAGGGTCGTACCCTCGCCTCTGGTCGCCATCGTCCTGCTCAGCGGCTTCGTGATCTGGAGCGGCGTCGATGTGCGCACCGTCGGGGACATGGGCGCCATGCCCTCGACCCTGCCGTTCTTCCAGATCCCCAATGTGCCCCTGACCTGGGAGACCCTGACCATCATCGGTCCGGTCGCCGCGACCCTGGCCTTCGTCGGCCTGCTGGAAAGCCTGCTCACCGCCAATCTGCTGGACGACATCACCGACACCCCCTCCGACAAGGATCGCGAGACGCGCGGGCAGGGGATCGCCAACATCCTGTCTCCCCTGTTCGGCGGCATGGCCGGCTGCGCCATGATCGGCCAGTCGATCATCAACGTCACCTCCGGCGCGCGCGGCCGGCTGTCGACCCTGTGGGCCGGCCTGTTCCTGCTGTTCCTGATTCTGGTGCTGCAGGACTGGGTCGCCCGCATCCCCATGGCCGCCCTGGTGGCGGTGATGATCATGGTCTCTGTCGGGACGTTCGACTGGAAGTCGGTGCTGAATCTGCGCTCGACCCCGGTGCAATCCTCGATCGTCATGGTCGCCACCACGGCGACCGTCGTGCTGACCCACGACCTGTCCAAGGGGGTGGTTCTCGGCGTGGTCCTGTCGGCCATCTTCTTCATGCGCAAGGTCGGCAAGACCATCGTGGTCGAGGAGATCGAGACGCCGGAAGAGGGCGTGCTGCGCTACCGCGTCACCGGCAATCTGTTCTTCGCCTCGGCCGACGTCTTCGCCGCCGCCTTCGAGCACCACGGCCATCCCACCCGGGTCGAGATCGACATGGGCGCTGCCCATCTGTGGGACCTGACCGGCGTGGCGGCAGTCGACAAGGTGGTCTTCCGCTATCGCCGCCAAGGCGCGCAGGTCGAGGTGATCGGGATGAACAAGGCCGCCCGCACTCTGGTCGACCGCGTCGGCAAGCACGACAAGAGCCATCTGCCTGCGGGAGGCGCGGCGCACTGACGGCCCCGCTCGCATCCGGCGACCGGGCGGCCTAGGCTGAAGTCATGCCCCGTTCCGTTCCTCGCCTGATCGTCGGCCTCCTCGTCGCGGGTGGCGTCGCGATTGCTTCAGCCCTCGGCATCGCCGCCGCCTGGGCGGTGATCGGCGGCGGCGCGCTGTCCGTGCACGGCTGGATCGCCCTGGGGCTGGGCGTCGCCGGCACGGTCGGCATGGCGTGGGGGCTGATGGCGCTGGCCTTCAAGTCGGACCGCGAGGGCTGGGACGACCGCGCCGACGAGCCGTTCGATCGCGGCGACAAGCCTTGAGCGCGGACGCCGCCCGCGCGATAGGTCGGGCATGACCGATCCGACCGACCCGCGCCCGTCCGTGATCACCTATTCGGGCTACCTCGCCCTCGACGACCTGCTGGCGGCCCAGCACCCGATCTCGGACGAGCACGACGAGATGCTGTTCGTCATCATCCACCAGACCAAGGAGCTGTGGCTCAAACAGATCCTGCACGAGGTGGCCCAGGCCCAGGCCCTGGTCCGCAGCGGCGATCTGGTCCCCGCCTACAAGAGCCTCGCCCGGGTCAGCCGCATCCAGGCGGTGATGACCATGAGCTGGGACATCCTCGCCACCATGACGCCGGCGGAATACCTGCGGTTCCGCGGCGTGCTCGGCTCGTCCTCGGGCTTCCAGAGCGACCAGTTCCGGCGCTTCGAATACATGCTGGGCCTCAAGGACGAGCGCTTCCTGCGCTTCCATGAGGACCGGCCCGAGGCCCATGCCGCGCTGAAGGCCGCGCTGGACGCGCCCAGCCTCTATGACGACGCCCTGGCCCAGCTCGCCTCGGCCGGCCTGCCGGTGCCGGCCGAGGTGCTCAACCGCGACGTCAGCCAGCCCTGGGCGCCGTCGGAGGGCGTCGAGGCCGCCTGGCTGGAGGTCTATCGCGACACCGCCCGCTGGTGGCCCTTCTACCAGCTGGCCGAAAAGCTGGTCGATCTGGACGACGCCCTGCTGACCTGGCGGCACAAGCATGTGGTCACCGTCGAGCGCATCATCGGCCGCCGGCGCGGAACGGGCGGCACGGAAGGGGTTTCCTACCTGACCGAGACGCTGCAGCGTCGCTGCTTCCCCGAGCTGTGGTCGCTGCGCACCAAACTCTGAAGGAGACGCGGATGCGCACCGTCCTGCTGACCGTCGCCCTGCTGGGCCTGGCCGCCTGCGGTCGTGAAGAGGCGACCGTCCCCGCCGAGCCGCCGCCGATCCCGTCAAAGCCGCCGCTGGTCCAGCCGCCCGAGGCGCCCGACCGCCTGATCTTCAGCGACTCCGGCGGAGTGGAACGGCTGACGCTGGCGTGCGCGGGCGGCCAGATGCGGGTCACCGTCCCCGGGTTCGACCGGATCGGCAGCGAGGACCGGCTGACCGTCGGGGCCGGGGACGAGGCCTTCGCCTTCGCCGCCGACCTCCAGGCGCCGGGCGAGGGGATCGTCGCGGGCGGCGCGCCCGAGGCGGATATGCTGGCCCGCCTCGCGCGCGGCGAACCGGTCAGCGCCATCTACGGCCAACAGACCGTGGGTCCGCTCCAGGCCGCGCGACCGGCGACGCTTCCCGCCTTCGTCGCGCTTTGCGCCAGCGAGCCGGCCGGCTGAACAGGCAACCAATACAGCCACGGCGGGGTTTTACAGGGCAGCCAAACGGAAATCCCGTCATGTCCACCGCCAACCGCCACGACATCCACGTCCTGAACACCCTGATCCAGACCGCCATCGACAGCGCCGACGGCTATCGCGAGGCCTCCGCCGAGGCCGGCGATTCCGGCCACCGCGACCTGTTCGGCCGGCGCAGCTTCCAGCGCCGCGAGGTCGCCGAGGAGCTCCAGTCCACCGTCCGCGCCCTCGGCGGCGACCCGGCCGCCGATGGCTCGATCCTGGCCAAGGCCCAGCGCGCCTTCGCCGACGTCCGCCACGCCCTGATGCGCGACGACGCCAGCATGGTCGGGGCGGTCGAGAGCGCCGAGGAGGCCGTCCGCGCCCGTTTCGAAAAGGCGCTGGAGGACAGCCGGATCTCCGCCACCACCCGCGAGACCATCCGCCGCGCCTACGTCCGGGTCAGCGAGGGGCGTGAGGAACTTCACGACCTCCGCCACAGCCTCGAAGGCCAGCGCGACGCCTCGAACCGGCTGTTCCCGCACTAGCGGCCGGCCATGAAAAAGGCCCCGGCGTCTCCGCCGGGGCCTCATCATGTCTGGACCGTGAAGCGGCTTACGCTTCGGTGTCGGCCGGGGACTCGGCCTTGCCGGTTTCCGGCACCACCACGCCCTTGGGCGCGCGGACGGTCTGCTTCTCGGCGATGCGGGCCGACTTGCCGCGACGATCGCGCAGGTAATAGAGCTTGGCGCGCCGGACGACGCCGCGACGCTTGACCTCGATGGATTCGATGTTCGGCGACAGGATCGGGAAGACCCGCTCCACGCCTTCGCCGAAGGAAATCTTCCGGACGGTGAAATTCTCGTTCACGCCGCCGCCGGCGCGGGCGATGCAGACGCCCTCGAAGGCCTGGATGCGTTCGCGCTCGCCTTCCTTGATCCGCACGTTGACGCGCAGGGTGTCGCCGGGCTGGAAGGCCGGGATGGCGCGCTGTTCGATCAGGCGGGCTTTTTCTTCGGCTGCGATGGTCTGCAGGATGTTCATGTCATTCTCCTCGAGCTTTTGCGCTCTTTACCTGTGATTTGGCGGGGTCTTTCCCCGCTTGGGCCGTCTTTTGCAGATGCGCCGCCCAGAGGTCCGGCCGTCGCGCCCGCGTGGTCTCTTCCCGCTGCTCCTCGCGCCATGCGGCGACCTTTTTATGGTCTCCGGACAGCAGAACCGCGGGTATCTCCAGCCCCTCGAACGTCCGCGGTCGCGTGTACTGCGGATACTCCAGAAGGCCGTCCTCGAAGCTCTCCGAACCCAGGCTCTCGGCCTGGCCCAGCACCCCGGGGATCAGTCGTACGCACGCCTCGATCACCACCATGGCCGCCGCCTCGCCGCCGGCGAGCACCGCGTCCCCGACGGAGACCTCCTCGAACCCGCGCGCGTCGAGCACGCGCTGGTCCACCCCCTCGAACCGGCCGCA